>Ga0335073_10000992_pt1 | contig 37473 bp, 29 predicted proteins | sample Lox_Sample_22_FD_207093 | JGI IMG/M metagenome (GOLD analysis project Ga0335073, IMG submission 207093) | Soil microbial communities from Loxahatchee National Wildlife Refuge, Florida, United States - Lox_Sample_2.2 | ecosystem: Environmental > Terrestrial > Soil > Wetlands | place: USA... | reverse complement strand
AGATGGGACTCGGCCGAGGCATCGCCGATCAGAATCTTGCGCAGATCCTCATGGATGGCCGGATTGTCGTCGATGACGAGGATCCGATGGTTCGGTTCCAGCAATTCGTGGGAATTCATGCGAGGACTCTCTTTCTGGGGTCTTCCGCGGTCTTGATCGGCAATTCCAGAGTGAACGTAGCTCCCTGGCCTCGACCGGGGCTTTCCGCGCGCAGAGAACCGCCCATCTGGCGGGCGGCGAGGGCGCAGGAATGCAGGCCAAACCCATGGCCATCGACCCTGGTGGTAAATCCGTGACGGAAGATTTTGGTCAGGTTTTCGGCCGGCAGACCGATACCGTTATCTTCCACCGACAGGCTGACGCGGCCCTCTTCCAGACGGTGGATGCGGATGCGAATCAGGCCGTGTCGGCTTTCGTCTCCCTCGCTGACCGCCTCTTTGGCGTTGCGGAGAAGATTCAAGAGAATTTGCAGGATGCTGTGCTTTTCGGCGGCAATCGGCGGAAGCGACTCGAAATCCCGTTCGACGCGGATTCCATGGCGCACTAAGCCGGATTCCACGATGCGCAGAGCGTCCTCCACCAGATCGGCGAGATGGACATTTTCCACCAGACCGGAAACCTTGGCGTAGCTCTGCTGCGTGGCCACGATCTGTTTGATGTGGCCTACGTGAGAAGATAAGGCTTCCAATTCGGACAGGAGGCTTTCGCGCTCGGCACGAAAATGACTCCCCAACTTGGCGAGGTAAGGCAGCACGCGCTGCCCTTTGGGATCCCTTTCGATGAATTCCTCCAGGTTGCCGGCATGGAGTTCCAACATGCGGATGGCAGACACCAGATTGTCGACGCGGGACTCGCGAACCTTGCCGGCCACCAGGGAAGCCGAAACGTTGACGCTGTTGAGCACGTTGCCGACGTTGTGCAGGACCCCGGTGGCCACCTCGGCCATTCCGGCGCCGCGCGACAGTTCGATGAGGCGCTGCTGAGCGGCGGCAAGATCGGCGTGAGCGCGGTCTTTGGCCTCGATTTGCTCCTGCAATTCGCGCGTACGCTCGATGACCCGCTGTTCGAGAGTCTGCTTCGCCTCCACCAGAGCGCGCTGCACGCGATGGCGCGCGATATACGCGCCGAGCATGTCCGCGACGGCGCGGAGGCTGTCCTGCTCGGCGTCGCTCCACTGGCGCGCGCGCCGGAAATCGTCAAAGGAGACCATTCCCCACCATTCGTCGCCCACGACCACGGGCACGAAAATCGCCGACTGCACGCGGAAGTCGATCGATTGACGGAGCGGCTCATCGCACTGCTCCGGGGCCACGGTAACGGTCCGGCCCTGGCGGAGGTCCTCCAGCCATGCGGCGGCGGCCTCGCCGTGCCAGGGAAAAGCGACCCAGCCGCCAAGCGAGGAGTGTTCGTCCGGAGCGAGCCATTCCCCTTCCTGGACCATGCACAGCTTGCCACTTTCCCCGTCCCGGCGAAAGATCGAGCCCCGGCTGGCGTGCGCCGCCTGGCCAACCCGTTCGAGAACCTGGGCGAATATGGTGTCGCGATCTCCATCGCTGAGGAACTGCTTGGCCGCGAAACTGACGCTTTCCAGAATCTGGTTGCGCCCCAGGATGGTGTGAGCCATGTCGTTGAAAGCTTCGGCCAGACGCTCGATTTCGTCGTGGCTGGCGATTTCGGCGCGCGCGCGCAGATCGCCTTTGGCCACCTTCTCCACGGTGGCGCGCAAGACATGGATGGGACGGACCAGGCGGCCGGCGAACGCCAGGGAGATCAGCAGACTGAGACCGCCGCAAATAATGGCCAGCGCGCCGGTGCCCTGGTACAACCGCCGGACGCTCTCGTCATAAGAATCGAGCGACAAGCCGATGTGGATCCATCCCCAGGGGATACTGCTGTAGTCGAACGGGAAGGCATACTGGAAGACGCGCCGTTTGACCAGCGGCGAGAACGCGATGGACCTTACCGGCGCGCGCTCCGCCGGATGCCAACCGCTGCCGAGAGTGTCCGTCCTCCAACTGTCGCGGTCGATGATGAGAGCGAAGCCGTCGTTCTTGGCGATGACCACATAGGCAATGGCGCTGTCCCCGGAAAGAACCTGCATGGATTGATCGACGACGGCAGAGTAATCTTCCGAAATGGCCGCTCCGGCGGCCACGCCGCGGATCGAGACGGCGATCCCGCGGGCCTTGGATTCGAGGCTCAATTGAAACTCGCGCTCCTGTTCCGGAATGATCATGGTCACGAATACCGCCAGGGTGACCACCGTGACCATCCAACCGAGCAGCGTTATTTTCAGAGTGATGCCTCTCGGCAGGCGCATTTCTCAGTCCTCCCTTTCGGCTGTCCCGGACGTCGCGGCGCGCGGCGCGCCGCCCGGCAGCCGGGAGAATTCTCGCCAAAGTTCGCGAGCCGAATCGAGGTCTTTCGCCGGAACTGGAACCAGGCGATCGATCTTGAACACCATGAGAAGCTGACGCCCGCGAGGGTCGTCTTGCAGGGTCAGAAGGGTATCGAACAATTCCTTTTGATAGGGATGCGGTTGGGTGGGCAGGACGATGAGGCTTTCGATGAGGGGATGCGAGCGCACCACTACGCGGAGGCGGCCTAACTGCGGGTTCATCTCTTTGGCCAGGTCGAAATTGATTTCGTCCACCACGCAGGCGTCGGCCGTGCCGAAGAATACCGGCAGAATGCACGCCTGGCCGGTGGGAGCCGGCTTGACGGAGGAAAAGAAGGAAGCGGCGCGGCCCAGTTTTTCCTGGTTCAATAAGACATCGAGCCATGCGGCTCCGGCGTTCCAGCCGCCGCGGGAAAACGTCAGGATCCTCTTCCCCCGGAGACTGCCGATATCGGACGCACCGCTCGAGGAATTCACCAGCAGCAAGTACGAATAGTGGGCTTCCCCCTGCGTTCCCATGCCATGGGTGAACGCCGCCACCACGAGGCGGGTGCCCTCCAGTTCCAGGTAATCGGGCACGCCCACGACAAGCACATCGGCGGACCGGCTTTCCAGGCGTTCCCTCATCTGCGCGACACTGTCGGCGAAGTCTACTTTAGAATCCAGCAGGAACCCTTTCTGCCGGGCCATGGTGTCGAACCAGGCCTTCATGGCCGCCCGCAGATCGTTGCGATTCAGATTTCCCAAAGTGGAGGCGCTCACGATAGCGTACAGGCGCGTGGGGCGGAGGCCATCGGCACTGCGATCGACGCCCAGGATCCGCCCTCCGGTGGCGCCACACAGCGCCGCCGCGGCCAGCCACCGGACCACGTGCCCGATCATGCGCCGGATCTTCATAGAAACGGTCCTTTGCGGCCCGGTGCATTATTGCCGCGAGCCCTTTCGGCCCGGTCCAGGATGGCGAGCCCCGGGGCAAGGCATTCGGCATCGCCGACATTCATTTCGTCGAACTGAAAGAGAGTGGCCAGCTGCCGCCCGGTCGGGCTCGAAAGCAGGCTGTTGTGCACTTCCAGAAAGCGTGCTCTGGCATTGCGCGGGTACTTCTTCCGAAAGGCATAGAAGCAGGTCACCAGCAGCGGAGAATTGGCGATGACGGCCAGGCTGCGAGCTACCTGCGGATTCAGCTCGCACATGATCTGAAAACCGCGTTTCGACGTCAGGCAGCCATCGACCTGCGCAAAGAAAACCGGCAGCACGACACGGGAGACTTTGGTCTCGGAAAGAATGGAGCTGAAGAAGGTTTCCGCCGGCCCCAGGCGCTCGTCATCCAACAGGGTCGCGAGCCAGCCCGGCGCCACGCACATTTTGGGAGCTTTGAGCACCGACAGGCGGCAACCGCGCAGGTCCGGCAGGCGTTTGAAGGGGCTGTTTTTCCTCGTCAGCACGACGTATTCGTCCGGTCCCGACGCGCCGCCTCCCACCAGCAGATCGCGGGAATCGAACAAGTCGGCGATCGGGCGGTATTCCACCAGATTGAGTGCGGCGGCATCCAGTTGGCCGGTGCGGATGCCGCGGACCACTTCCTCGCTGGTCGAGAAGATCTTGGGGTCGATCTGGATGGTCACGTCCAGGTCCACCTGCATGCGCTTGATCCACGTCTGCATGGCGGCGCGGGCGTCGCTGAGATTGACGTCCGTGACCATGGTTTCCGAAATTGCAATGCGAAGGGGAAGGCTGGAAGGCGCGCTCGTTTCCGACTCGCGCGAGCGGAGAATCCGAGCTACGCCTGCAACCACCAGCGCCATCGCGCCACGGCGGGGAATTTCCGATCCGGCGATCATTTGACTCCTCCGGTCCGGTGGGTGCGTTCAGAGGCGTCCAGGATGTCGAGAGCGGGAGCGAGACAGCCGACTTCTCTTACCACCAGTCCGTGAAACTGGAACAACATGGCAAGCTGGCGGCCGGCCACGCTGGCGGGCATATCCGCATACACTTTGGCAAATCGCTCGCGGCTGAGGCCGCGATAGTTCTTGTGGAAGGTGTAAAAAGTGACTACCAGGTCCGGGGATCCGGCGATCACCGCCAAATCCCGCGCGACCTGGGGATTCAATTCGCTCATGGTTTCGAAACCGCGGCGCGAAGTGATACAGGCCTCGGCCTGGCCGAAGAAAACCGGCAGCACCACCCGCGATGGCTTGAGGTCGGTGTTGACGGAGGCGAAGAACTGGTCCACCTCGCCCAGGCGGGCGTCCTTCAAAAGAGTGGCCAGCCACCGGCGGGCGAGGCACATGCGCGGCGCCCGCAGCAAGGTAAGCCGTTTCCCGCGAAGATCGCTCAGATGGCGCACCGGCCCCCCGGTTTTCGCGAGCAGAAGATATTGCTCGCCGTCGGTCTCGGCAATCACATGGCTGGGGTCGAGCAGGTCGGCGATTTGCCGGTACTCGATCACGTTGAGCGCAACGGCGTCGAACAGGCCGGCGCGGGCCCGGCGCAGGATCTCTTCGGTGGCGTCAAAAACCTTCGGGCTGAATTCGATGGGAATGTTCAAATCCTTCGACATCCGCTCGAGCCAAACCTGCATGGCGGCGCGGGCGTCATTGAGATTCACTTCGGAGACCAGACTTTCGGAGACGGCCAGGCGAATGGGCGCCGGGGGCTCCGCCGCCGGAAGCTTCCTGGAGAGCGCACCCGCTGCCAACGCCAGAGCTAACGCGTCGCGCCGGGAAACCCCGCGGAGACGCTCTTTCTCACGGCCGGAGCTGGTTCCGCTCCCGCACGATATGGAGCCTGGCAATCGCATGCTCGTTCCACCATCCCTCGGCTCAGGGATGCGGATTCAACCTCCCGGCAAGCTCCTTTCCGACTAGCAACGAAATCTGCGATTCGACAGCCGCCAGGTCGTAACGCGCCTTTTGGTATTGGGCGGCCATCAGCGCTTCGAACAACTGCGCGCGAATCACCCTTTCGGTTTCCACCAGTTCGCTCTCATAGGCGCGGGAAGTCAGCGCGCGATCCTCCCGGGCGGCGGCCATGGCTTTGTCCGCGGCCTGGTAGGTTTTCGAAGCCGCCTCCAGCGAGAGAAACAGCTCGCGCAACTGGAGACCGATGCCCTCGCGGAGCAGGAGTTTCTGCTCCTTCAGCTTATTCACCTGGGCGCGCGCTTCGGCTATCTTGTTTTTGGTCAGGAACCCGTTGAACAACGGCACTTCGACACCGATCCCGATGGACCACCCTTCCTTGTTGTTGCTGGTGGCGATTCCGGCGTTGTAGCTGTTCCACCAACGGTGGAGATCGCCGGTAAAGGCGATCTTCGGGAAGTAGTCGCTGCGAGCGGTAGTCTCGGCGCCTTCGAGCGCTTTCAACCCCGCCTCGATTTTCGCCCAATCCGGGTTGAATTCATACGCGGTCGCGACCAGATCGCCGAGGTCGCCGGCGAACGGACGATAGGGGAGTTCCTCGTCGGCGGGCCTCACGGTGGCATTCCAAGGCAACCCCATGGTGTAGGCCAGAGCGGCTTCCGCCTGCGCCTGGTTCTTACTCAGTTCCGCTACCATCGAACGGATGGTCTCCACGATTACCTGGTTTTCGAGATAGTCCGTCTTGTTTACCTTTCCGGCGCCGTTCTGGTACATCGACTGCGTCAGTTCCAGCGTCACTTCCATCTGCGCCAGAGTGTCGTCGCCGATTTGCCGCAGCCGCCGTGCCAGCACGGCGCCCCAGTACAGGCGGACCACGCTGTCGGTAATCTCCAGATCGGTACGGCGCGAATCGGCCTGCGCCGCTTCAATCGCGCCTTGTGCCTGCCGGCGGAATCCGCCGCGCATGCCGCCATCGAACAGAAGCCAGGTGAAATCCGCGGCGGCTTCGAAGTTCTGGGGATTGGCAAGCTTGACGTCTTGCGCCGGGACCGGAAACGCCTGGGCAGAAGTGGTGAAGCTCTGTCCCGGAAAATTGACCGGCATCTGAATGGCTGCGGGAGGAAATCCGGGAGCGAAAGAATTGGCCGGAACTGTGACGGTGACCGTACCGCCCGGAATGCTCACATTTTGGGCGGGGATATACATGGTGGAGGCGGGAAAAAGAAAATCGGGCGAGTTGCTGAGCTCCGTCCATCCGCCTTTGGCGGTGATCTGCGGCCAATAGGCGGCCAGGGCCTGACGATGCTGCGCCTCGGCCGCGGCCACCGCGAATCGCGAAGCAGGGCGCTGATGATTTTTCGCCATGGCCGTATGAAGGCAATCGTCCAAAGAGAGGATTTGAGGCGCTGGCAGGTAGGTTGGGGGTAAGTCGGCGGCGCCGACGGTCTGCAGGGCCGCACCGGCGCAAAGCGCCACGAGGGAAATGCAGAGCGGCGTGTTGTTCATGGAATTTTCTAGTCGGTCGTACTGATAAGGCCTCTCCTGATGGGACTTATCGGCTCGAATGCGTCCAACTTTTAGAGGCTTCTGCGGAATCGCTTCCTTTTCTTGCGCAATGGGGAATTCTACTGTCTACGAAAGCTTAGGGATGTAGATGTATCCGACACTCTGAGAGCGTTCGGGAAGGGGAAATCCGGATGTTCAAGCGGCACGGGAGAATCGCCGCGGGCGCCTGGCTTCCAACAGGCCGGTATTAAACGCGAGGCGTAACGGCACCTCTCGCAAATCGAGCCCGCGGACCGTATCGATCATACGGCGGTCGGCCCATCCATTGCTTTTCGCCGGGAAGATGAGCCATCCCGTCGAATCCTCATGCACGTACCAGTGCTGAAGATCCCTGGCGCTGCGATACAGGCGGGGCATTTCCGGTCAAGCTGCCTTGGGCGGCGGCTCGACCGGCTTGGGAAGCCGGGTCACGCCTGATCTCTTTTTGCGCGAAATGCAGACTACTTTGCCACGCATTATGCAGAATTTATATGAATTCTAATTGAATTGCAAATTAAATTGTGTGGGCAGTGGCTACCCCCTTTTGAGGTTATTCCCCCCGCTTCGAGGGGGGATGCTGACATAATAGTGCTATTTCACTCAGACCAACTAATGCCGGAACTAACCCGAAAACCCGACACCGCCCTTCCCGAAGCCTGGCGCGGATTTGAAGACATGTACGCGAGCTTCGGGCCTCCGCTGACACCGTCGGAGGAAGATCGCGGATTCCTGGAAAGCGCGATTGCCGATTGGGTGGCGGTCCATCCAGGAGAACGTCTGCGGGCGCTGCTGCTGGGCGCGACGCCGGGTGTCGCCGCGGCAGCGTGGCCGGCGGGGTCATTTCTAACGGCGGTGGACCGGTCGCGCGGCATTCTCCGTGCGGTCTGGCCGGGCAATATCCGCGCGGTGCGCGGTGCGGTAGAGGGAGACTGGTTGTGGCTGCCGGTTCGCGACGCTTCGCTCGATCTGGCGGTCGGGGATGGCTCGTTGAGCGCCTTACCTTATCCCGACGGGTACCGGAAGCTGGCGAGCACGCTTCGCGAAAAGCTCAAACCCGGCGGCGCGCTGCTCCTGCGCGCGTATGTGCCGCCGCCGGCGCCGGAGGACCCTGGTGACGTGATGGCCGAACTGCCGCGCCATACGACGTTCCATGAATTCAAGCTGCGGCTCCTGATGGCGCTTCAGCGCGGCCCGCAGGAGGGAACGCATCTCGATGAGGTCTATCGCTACTGGTCGGACTGGGGGATTGATCGCGCGGCTCTGGCGGCGGAAACGGAATGGCGGCGGGACGAGATCGACACCATCGACCGGTATCGCGGTCTGAAAGCGGTGTACACGTTTCCGCCGCGCGGCGAACTGCTGGCACTCCTCGAAGAGTATTTTCCGGAGGTGCGGGTCCGGGTGCCGTCCTACCCCATGGGAGAACGCTGCCCGACCCTGGTGATGCGCCCGTGACGCAAGCGGGCGTTGCCCTCGGGCGCAGCCAATATCCATTGACGGCGATGCAGCGGGCGATGGTGCTGGCGTCCCTGCGCGCTCCGCGCTCGGGCGCTTACGTGCTCCAGAGGATCTGGGAGCGGGACGAGCCGTGGGAACTGCCGTTGTTGGAAATTGCGTGGCGGCGGGTGATCGAGCGGCACGCGGCGCTGCGAACACGCATCTCCGAGCGCGCAGACGGCACGTGGGCGATGCAGATCGAAGAGGTTCCGCCCATCGTCTGGGAAGTTAGCGATGGCGGCGACCTGGCGGATTTCCTGCGCGCCGACCGGGAGCGCGGATTCGCTTTCCAGGATGGCGTGCCGATGCGCCTGACGATACGGCCGACACCGGGAGGATCGACACTCGTCTGGACGGTACACCACGCGCTGCTCGATGGCAGGTCGGTGATAGTGGTCTGGCGCGAGCTGACGGAGATCTATGACGGCCTGCGGCGCGGCGATGCGGCAGTCATGGCGGACGCGCCGGACCTGCGCCGGTACCTCGATGGGCTCGCGCGGCAGGACTTTTCGCGGTCCGAAGGCTATTGGCGGCGCTTGTGGGAAGGCGTCACGGAGACTACGGGATATGTGGTGGACCGGCTGCGCCCGGCGGCTCCCGCGGCGGCCGATGCCGTGGCAAAGGAGATCCGGCAAGTGGACGAGGGGTTCACACAGGGGCTGGAGACTCTGGCGGCACGCCTGGACGTAACCGTGAACACGCTGGTACAGGCGGCGTGGGCCTTGCTCCTGAGCCGCTACAGCGGGCGCAAGGACGTGGTGTTCGGCGTCACGCGTCACTGCCGCGACGGCGGGACGCGGAACCTGGTGGGACCTCTGATGAATACCGTGCCGTTCCGGGTGAAGGTGGACGGCGAGGCGCCGGTAGCGGAATGGCTGAGGCAGATTCGCTCCCGGTGGGTGGAATTGCGGGAGCACGAACAGACCCCGATGGATCGCATCCGGGCATGCAGCAGTCTTCCGCCCGGTATGCCGCCTTACGAGAGCGTGGTGGTCTACGATCACGAGCCGGCCGGTGAAGGCCTGCGCGGGCGGGGCCGGTTTCGAAGCGAAGAGCGTACCGATTCGACGCTGACCCTCGCGGCGTGGGGGAAGCCGGTGCTCAAGCTCCAGATCGTATACCACACGGGCTTGTATTGCAGCGAAACCGTAGCCGGCATTCTGGGGCAAATGGAAGAAGTGTTGCGCAGCTTCGTGGAGCGGCCGGAGGCGCCGGTGAATGCCGCGAATCTGCTGAGCAGGGCGGAGAAAACGCGCCTCACCATGGAATGGAAGGCCGCGGCCACGGCGATACCGGCGGACGTTTGCGCGCACCGGCTCTTCGAAGAGCAAGCCGCCAGGATTCCCGGCAAGATCGCGCTCGAAGGCCACCGCAGCTGGTCCTATGGCGAGGCCAATCGGCAGGCAAACCGGCTGGCGCGGCTGCTTCGCGAGAGAGGCGCCGGACCGGGCGACTTCATCGCCGTGAAGTTGCCATCGTCGCCGGAAGCGGTGCTCGCGATCCTGGGAGTGATGAAGGCTGGCGCGGCGTTTCTGCCGCTCGACCCGGCGCAGCCCGGCGAACGCCTCGCGGGCATGATCGAGCGCGCCGCGCCCAAATTGGTGATCGACGATTGGGCGGCGCTCGAAAACCAGATGGCGGCGCAGGCGGGCGAAGATCTGCTGCCGCTGGCATCGCCCGGGGACGCGGCCTATGCCATCTACACGTCCGGATCCACCGGCACGCCGAAAGCTGTGGTGATGACCCATCGCGGACTGCTGAATCACACCCTGGCGATGGCGCGCGCGCAGGCCATCGGCGAAGGCGACCGCCGGCTGCAATTCGCCTCCATGGGGTCCGACGTGGTGGTGGCGGAGATCTTCAACTACCTGACGAGCGGAGCGACGCTGGTTTTCGGCCGCGAGCGCGCGGGCAGTTCCATGAGCGAGTTTTTGCGCTTTCTGGACGAACGGCGGATCACGATCACCGGGGTCCCGAGCACGTGGTGGAAGGAATGGGTGGCGGCGCTCAGCGCCGGAACCGCGGTCATGCCGCGATTCCTGCGGGCGGTGAACACCGGGATGGAGCGGGTGGACGCCGCGGCTTTCCGCGAATGGCGGCGGGGGGTGGGGAATCGCGTGCGCTGGTTCAACGTCTACGGGCCGACCGAGACATTGACGGCGCTGCTCTACGAGGCAGGATCTTCAACCTGGGAAGGCGGGGACTTCGTTCCCATCGGGCGGCCGATTGCCAATCTTCGGGCGTATGTGCTGGATGAGTACCGCTCTCCGGCGCCGGCCGGGATTCCGGGCGAGGTATACATCGGTGGCGCGGGAGTGGCGCGCGGTTATCTGGGCGACGATTCGCTGACCGCCAGCCGGTTTGTGCCGGACTGCTTTCCCGAAGAGCCGGGCGGGCGGATGTACCGCACCGGCGATCTGGCTTTCCGGCTGCCGGACGGCAACCTTGTATTCGTGGGACGGGTGGACCGGCAATTGAAGATTCGCGGCTTCCGGGTGGAACCGGAAGAGGTGGAGGCGGCGTTGGGACAGCATCCGACGATTCGGCACTGCGCCGTCGAGGCCGGAAACGATCGGCTCGCCGCTTACGTAGTATTCCGCGGGGATCTCCCCGTTCCCACCCTGGAGGAGCTTCGCGCCCATATGGCGCGAAGCGTGCCGGCGTACATGGCGCCGCAGGAATATCGCGTGCTGGACGAAATGCCGTTTACCGCGAGCGGCAAGATCGACCGGATGGCTCTTCCGCGCGAGGCAAGAACATTGCGATCCCCGGAAGGCCGCTTGCCGTCCACCGAGACCGAGAACCGGCTGGCGCCGATCTGGAAGCGGGCAATCGGCAGGGCGGAAATTCCGGTCAACGAGAATTTCTTCGAATCCGGAGGCGACAGCCTGCGCGCCACCTCCCTGATTGCGGCGGTGGCACGGGAGTTCGGCAGGGAACTGTCCTTGAGCGCGCTGCTGCGGGTGCCGACGATGGCGCAATTGGCGGCGGAACTGGATTCCGAATGCATTTCGGCCGCGGTATATCACGCAGGGGGTAGCGAGACTCCGTTCTTTGCAATTTCCTCGGCACACGACGATGCCTTGGCGTTCGCTGCATTGGCGCGGGAGTTGGGCTCCAGCCGGCCCCTCATAGCCTTGCGTAGTCCGGTGGAGGATTGCGTGCTGCCGATGGAGGAACTTGCCGCCCGGGTGTGCCGAACGGTCCGGACGATGCGGCCGAAAGGTCCCTACGTGCTGGCAGGGTTTTGTTTTGGCGGGATGGTGGCATTCGAGGCGGCGCGCCAACTGTCGAGCGCCGGCGCGGAGGTGCAAATGGTCGTCCTGTTCGATACCCCCCGGCCCGGATATCCGCGCTTTTTGGGGACGAGTTCGGGGGAGTGGCGGAAGCGGCTGGGTCGCACCGGGCTGCTCACGCCGCTGGGGCATTCCGGAGGGCTGGCGGCGTCGGCCGTGACGGCGGCGCGGGCCTATGTGCCGGGAACCATCGGGGTTCCGGTGGCGCAGTTCAAAATTCGCGCTATGCCGGCCCACTGGCGCTGGTTGGGCGATCCGCGGCTCGCCTGGCGCGGCCTTTGCCCCCGCGGCTTCCACGTGCACGAACTGCAGGGCGAGCACGGTCATCCCTATTTCGAGCGGCACGGCGTGGAAATCGCATCGGTGCTTTCCACCCTGCGGTGATGCCGGGGCGGTTGCCGCCACGAGCGGCTGCCCTGCTACCGTCCTTCCGCCTGGAGCGCGTTTTGCAGGTTGAATTTTGCGTTGGCGTGGTTGGGATCGATGTGGAGGGCCGTATTGCAATGCGGGATGGCCTCCCGCGGACGGCCGAGATGGGTCAAGGCGAAGCAGAGATTGCTTTCGTTGTCGGCATCGCCGGGCCGGATGTTCAGCGCGCGGACGAACTCAAGGCGCGCTTCTTCGTACTGCCCGCGAGCGGCCAGCAGGACGCCGAAATCTCCATGCGCGCTGGCAATGTCGGGCTTTTCGTCAAGCGCTTCGTGAAGCTGCTTTTCAGCCTCGGCGAAATCGCCCGCCTTCAGGAGTTCGTGCGCCAGATTGGCATGGGCGTCGGCATAGTCGGGGACCGTGGAGAGCGCCTCCCGATAGAGCGCAATGGCGCCTTTGGAGTCGCCTTCGCGGCCCAGAATGACGCCGAGGTTGTTCTCGATGATGTGATTGTGGCGGGTGACCGCGAGGGTATGCTCGAACAGCGCGCGGCTCGATTTCCAATATTCGGTCTGGTGGAACGAGACCGCGGTGAACGCAACCAGGCTCGCGGCGGCGGCGGCCGCGGCGGTGCGACGCATAGCGCTCCGGCTCTCCACGAGATCGGCCAGGGTCCAGACCACCGCCAGCGAGAGGCCGACCATCGGCATGTAGGTATAGCGATCGGCCATGGACTGAACGCCCACCTGCACCAGACCGATCACCGGCACCAGCATTCCCAGGTACCAGAGCCAGCCGACCGTGAAGTAGGGCCGGGTTTTGATCCATCGCCATGCCAGGACAGTGACGGCAACGAGGAGCGCGATGGCAAGCCATACGGAACCGGGGTCCGGCATTTCACCCGGGTAGAGCACCGCCAGACCGGATGGCCACAACGCTTTCCCGATATACGCCACATAGGCGACCGCCGCATTGGCGGCGCGGGCGGCGACGGGCAAGTGGGTGAGCGACACCACCGAGCCATAATTGCGCTGCGCCAGGAACGTGAGAATCGAGGCCGCCGTGGAGAGTGCCAGGAGCGGCAGTTTCTCGAGGACCGCGCGGCGCGCCAGGGCAGATGCGGGAGGCCACGGGAAGCGCGCGAGCGGCCAATAATCTACGAGAAGAAGCACCAGGGGGAACGTCACCGCCATGGGTTTCGCCAGCAGGCTGAGCGCAAATACCAGCGCCACGGCGAGGTAGCGGCGAAGGCCGGGCTCGGAGACGTAGCGCGCGTAGAGCACGAGCGCGAGCATCAGGAAGAAGGTCGAAAGCACGTCTTTGCGCTCCGAAATCCAGGCCACGGATTCCACCCGGAGAGGATGGAGCGCGAAGATGCCGGCCACCAGGGCGGCGCACCACTGGCGCCGTGTAGTGCGCGTGAGAAAGACGAACAAAAGCAGCGTGGAGGCCAGGTGGAAAGCCAGGTTCTCCAGGTGCTGGGCGCCGGCATTTTCGCCCCACAAGCTGAAATCGAGCATGTACGAGATCCAGGTGAGCGGGTGCCAGTTGGCGTAGAAGAACGTCGTAAAGGCCCAGCCGATATTGGCAGCGGTGAGACCGGCCTTCACCCAGTGATTTTCGTAGACATACTGATCGTCGTCATAAGCCAGATAGCCGTGAGCGGCGGTTTGGGCATAAATGGCGATAGTGGCCAAGGCCAGCAGCAGGCAAATGACGATGGAAAGCTTCCGCGATACCGCGGGTGCGGCTTTGGTAACCGGTTGCGGCCGGCTGGAGGCAGCGGAAGCAGAGCGCTTTTCGCGGGCTCGGCCCATCGGTTATCGGGAGTATGGTAGCACAGCCGCTCGAAAAGTACCGCTCCCCGGCGACCCGGCTCAGTCGCCGACGGCGGTGCGGGCCTTCTCGCGCTCATAGGTGCGCAACTTATTGTGCAGAGTGCGCAGGCACAATCCCAGCATTTCCGCGGCGCGCCTCTTATTGTTGTTGGCGTGCTTGAGCGTGAGGCGCAGGTAAGCTTCTTCCACTTCGTTCATGGACCGGCCTACGCGCATTTGGAGGACGTCGGCAGGCACCGTCTGGCTGACTGGCGCTATGGGTCTGGAAAGGCCCATCCCCGGCAGGTGGCTCAACTGGATCTCGCCTTCACCCGCCACGATCACCGCGCGCTCGAGGGTGTTGCGCAGTTCGCGGACATTGCCCGGCCACGCCGCCCGCGAGCACCAGTCCAACACCTCGGCACTGAGACCGGTCACCCGGCAGCCATGCTTCTGATTGAGGTGTACCAGAAGCGCCGAAGCGATGGCCGGAATGTCCTGCAATCGCTCCCGCAGGGGCGGCAAGGAGATGTGAAAGACGTTCAGGCGGTAAAACAGGTCCTCGCGAAGGTGCTTATCCGTGACAGCCTGGAGCGGGGGGCGATTGGTGGCGGCGAGAACGCGCACCGAAATGCCGATATCGCTCGATCCGCCGAGCCGGCGGACTTTGGACTCCTCGATCACGCGCAGGAGTTTGGCCTGGGTGCCGATGGGCATTTCGCCGATCTCGTCCAAAAGCAGCGTGCCGTTATTGGCCTGCTCGAAGCAGCCTTCGTGGCGGCTCGCGGCGCCCGTGTAGGATCCCTTTTCGTGCCCGAAAAGCTCGCTTTCCATCAGCGTCTCGGGAAGCGCGGCGCAATTTACGGCGACGAACGGCCCATCCCGCCGGGCGCTCAGCATGTGGATGGCGCGGGCCACCAGTTCTTTTCCGGTTCCGCTTTCCCCGCTGATCAGCACCGATGCGGATGTGGGGGCCACCTGGCGGATGAGGGAGAAGATCTCCATCATGGGCGGCGAGTTGCCCACCAACTCGCCCAGCACGCCCTGATAGCTCAATTGCTGCCGCAGACCTTCGGCTTCCCGGCGGAGGTGGGACTGCTGAATCGCCCGGTCGAGCAGCGTCCGCAGAACTCCCGGCTGAACCGGTTTCTCCAGGAACCAATAGGCCTTCAGATCGTGAACGATAGAGATGGCATGGTCCACGCTCCCCATGGCGGTCAAAATGACGGTCGGAATCTGTTCGCCGCGTACCCCCAGTTCCTTCAACAAGGCGAAGCCGTCCATGCGCGGCATGACCAGGTCGGCAAGAATCGCGTTGGGGCTACAGGCTTTGAGTTTCTCCAGGGCATCCTGCCCATCTACTGCTGTCGTAACGTTAAAACCGAACGACGCGACCATGCGCGCCAAGTCGGATCGAAACGTCTCGTCGTCGTCAACTACGAGAATGTGTTCTGGCATCCACCACTCTCTACTGCTATCTGCCATTCTACCCCGGCGTTTGGAAAATTCTGCCACATTGCAACGCAAGCCACTCACCTCATGACGAAAAACGTCTCAAAGCACACCGAAGGATGTGCAATTGCTGCCAAGCCTACGGGGTTCGTCAGCGGGCACCCCCCGAGGAACGGTTGGCAACCGATCTTTCCACCCGGTGAAGCAACTCGGCCACACCGAAGGGTTTGCGCAGGAAGGGAAGCTGTTCACCCCAGTCCGGAATCCCCGACATAAACAGAACGTGCAATCCGGGCTCGGATTCCTGCAAGGTGCTTGCCAGTTCGCGGCCGCTGGGACCGGGCAGGCCTATATCCGTCAACAACAAATCGATTTTGCCGCGATGATTCTCATGGATCCTCGCGGCACTCTCGCAGTCGGATGCCTCGAGGACCGAGTAGCCTCCCTCGCGCAAAATCAGGCTAATCAATCGACGGGTGCCATCTTCGTCATCCACGACCAGTACGGTTTTGGGCTTGTCGCACAAAGGGGCGGAGTGCATCGTCTGCATCGATGCAGATTATGCACCAATCTTCGAATGTGGGCGAAAACGTGCAATCTCCGGTTCCATTCAGTGATCCAGGATGGTTGCCGGTTCGATCCGCTGAAAGGTGTCTGGCCGTTGATAACTCAGGAACTCGTGGATTTGCGGCGGGATGAACCGGCAAGGTCGGGGCGAAGTAAATTATTGCACCCTGGCGAAAGAATTGCACCTCGGCCCTTTCGGGTACGAGGAGCGATTGTATGAAAGGTCACTTGACGGTTTTAGGGGGTGCAATGACGCAGGTTCTGTTGGCCGAAGATAACGCGGCCGATGTTTATTTGATCCGGGAAGCTTTGCGCGAGCACAATGTGAACTGCGATTTGCGCGTGGCGCCGGACGGCCAGGAAGTTCTGGAAGTTCTGGAGGTTCTCACGAACGATACTTCCGGGCTGGCGGAACTGAAGCTGATCATCCTGGATCTGAACCTGCCCCGGCACGATGGAATCGAAATCCTGGAACGGCTGAAACAGACCGGCCTCCACCGTGTCCCGGTAGTAGTTCTCACTTCTTCCGACTCGCAGCGCGACCGCGACCTTGCCATTCAACTGGGCGCCGTCCGATTTTTGCGAAAGCCCTCGGAACTCGAACAGTTTCTCAGTTTAGGCGCCGTTTTCAAGGAACTCCTCGCAGGAGCCAGCGCGGCGTCAGAAAGTGTTTAGGAACGGACGATGAGCGCCCAATCGATGACCGACACTCTTGATACCAGCACCTTGCTGAAGACCCTGATCGCCTTTCGGGACGGCGACTTTTCCGTCCGCCTGCCGGTAGATCAAACCGGGATCGCCGGCAAAATCTCCGACACGCTCAACGAGATCTTTAAACTAAACGAGCGCATGGCGAGCGAATTCGGCCGGATTTCGAGCGCCGTCGGGAAAGAAGGCAAGATCAATCAGCGCGCCAGCATGGGGTCGGTCTCGGGCGATTGGTCGGAATGTCTGGATTCGGTCAACGGATTGATCGGCGACCTGGTGCAGCCTTCCACCGAAGTGGCGCGCGTGATTGGCGCCGTGGCCAAGGGCGATCTTTCGCAGAACATGGCTCTCGAAGTGGACGGCCGCTCGCTCAAGGGCGAGTTTCTGCATACCGCGCGCGTGGTGAACACCATGGTGGCGCAGTTGAACTCGTTCGCCGGCGAGGTGACGCGCGTGGCGCGCGAAGTCGGCACCGAAGGCAAGCTCGGCGGACAGGCGGCGGTGACGGGCGTGGCCGGCGTCTGGAAGGATCTGACGGATTCGGTGAACTCCATGGCCGGCAACCTCACGGCGCAAGTTCGCAACATCGCCGAAGTCACCACCGCCGTGGCCAACGGCGACTTGTCCCGCAAGATCACCGTCGATGTGCGCGGCGAAATTCTGGAGCTCAAGAACACCATCAACACCATGGTGGATCAGCTTGGATCGTTCGCCTCGGAAGTGACGCGCGTGGCGCGCGAAGTCGGCACGGAGGGCGAACTCGGCGGGCAGGCGGAGGTAAAAGGAGTGGCGGGCGTCTGGAAGGATCTGACGGATTCCGTGAACTCCATGGCCGGCAATCTCACCGCGCAAGTCCGAAATATTGCCGAAGTCACTACCGCCGTGGCCAACGGCGACCTTTCCCGCAAGATCACCGTCGATGTGCGCGGCGAAATTCTGGAGCTCAAGAACACCATCAACACCATGGTGGACCAGTTGAACGCGTTCGCCAGCGAAGTGACGCGCGTGGCGCGCGAAGTGGGAACGGAAGGAATTCTCGGAGGACAGGCTGACGTCCGCGGCGTTGCCGGCACATGGAAAGACCTCACCGATTCGGTGAACTCCATGGCCGGCAACCTCACGGCGCAGGTCCGCAATATCGCGCAGGTGACCACCGCCGTGGCCAAGGGCGATTTAAGCCGCAAAATCACGGTGGACGTGCGCGGCGAAATTCTGGAGCTGAAAAACACCATCAATACGATGGTCGACCAGCTCAACTCGTTCGCCGGTGAAGTGACGCGCGTGGCGCGCGAAGTGGGAACGGAAGGCAAACTCGGCGGGCAGGCGCAGGTGAAAGGCGTCGGCGGCGTGTGGAAGGATCTCACCGACTCCGTGAACTCGATGGCCGGCAACCTCACGGCGCAGGTCCGCAATATCGCCGAGGTAACGACTGCCGTGGCCAATGGCGACCTTTCGCGCAAAATTACGGTGGACGTGCAGGGCGAGATTCTGGAGCTGAAGAACACCATCAACACCATGGTCGATCAGCTCAACGCGTTCGCCAGCGAAGTGACGCGCGTGGCGCGCGAAGTCGGCACCGAGGGCGAACTCGGCGGGCAGGCGCAGGTGAAAGGCGTCGCCGGCGTGTGGAAAGACCTGACCGACTCGGTCAATTCCATGGCCGGCAATCTCACGGCACAGGTGCGCAACATCGCCGAAGTCACCACCGCCGTGGCCAACGGCGACCTTTCGCGCAAAATCACGGTGGACGTGCGCGGTGAAATTCTGGAGCTGAAGAACACCATCAACACCATGGTGGACCAGCTCAACGCCTTCGCCGGCGAAGTGACGCGCGTGGCGCGCGAAGTCGGGACCGAAGGCAAACTGGGAGGACAGGCGGATGTGCGCGGCGTGGCCGGGACCTGGAAGGACTTGACCGATTCGGTGAACTCCATGGCCAGCAACCTGACCAACCAGGTGCGCAACATTGCCGAAGTGACCACCGCTGTCGCGAAGGGCGACCTCTCGCGCAAGATCACGGTGGACGTGCGCGGCGAAATTCTGGAGCTCAAGAACACCGTCAACACGATGGTGGACCAGCTCAGCTCGTTCGCCGCGGAAGTGACGCGCGTGGCGCGCGAAGTGGGCACGGAAGGCAAACTCGGCGGCCAGGCGGATGTGCGCGGCGTGGCCGGGACGTGGAAGGACCTGACCGATTCGGTGAACTCGATGGCCGGCAACCTCACGGGCCAGGTCCGCAACATCGCCGAAGTGACCACCGCCGTGGCGAGAGGCGATCTCTCGCGCAAGATCACGGTGGACGTGCGCGGCGAAATTCTGGAGCTCAAGAACACCATCAACACCATGGTGGACCAGCTCAACGCGTTTGCCGGCGAAGTGACGCGCGTGGCGCGCGAAGTCGGCACGGAGGGCAAGCTCGGCGGCCAGGCGGACGTGAAGGGCGTCGGCGGAACGTGGAAGGATTTGACGGACTCGGTCAACTCCATGGCCGGTAACCTCACCGGACAGGTGCGCAATATCGCGGAAGTGACTACGGCCGTGGCAAGGGGCGACTTGAGCCGCAAGATCACGGTGGACGTGCGCGGCGAAATTCTGGAGCTGAAGAACACCATCAACACCATGGTGGACCAGCTCAACGCGTTCGCCGGCGAAGTGACGCGCGTGGCGCGCGAGGTCGGCACCGAAGGCAGGCTGGGCGGACAGGCCGATGTCCGCGGAGTGGCCGGTACTTGGAAAGATCTCACCGACTCCGTGAATTATATGGCCAGCAACCTCACCAACCAGGTGCGCAACATCGCCGGCGTGACCACCGCCGTGGCGCGCGGCGACTTAACCACCAAGATCACGGTGGACGCGCGCGGCGAAATTCTGGCGCTGAAGAACACCATCAACACCATGGTGGACCAGCTCAGCTCGTTCGCCAGCGAAGTGACGCGCGTGGCGCGCGAAGTCGGCACGGAAGGCAAGCTGGGCGGGCAGGCCGATGTTCGCGGCGTCGCCGGAACCTGGAAAGATCTCACCGATTCCGTAAACTCGATGGCCGCCAACCTCACCACCCAGGTCCGCAATATCGCCGAGGTGACCACGGCCGTCGCTAAGGGCGACCTCTCGCGCAAGATCACGGTAGACGTGCGCGGCGAAATCCTGGAAGTAAAAAACACCGTGAATACCATGGTGGACCAGCTCAGTTCGTTCGCCGCCGAAGTGACGCGCGTGGCGCGCGAGGTGGGAACCGAAGGCAAGCTCGGAGGACAGGCCGAAGTCCGCGGAGTTGCCGGTACATGGAAGGACCTGACCGATTCGGTCAACTCCATGGCCGGCAACCTCACGGCCCAGGTCCGCAACATCGCACAGGTAACCACCGCCGTGGCCAACGGCAATCTGAGCCGCAAAATCACGGTGGACGTACAGGGCGAAATTCTCGAACTCAAGGACACCATCAACACCATGGTGGACCAGCTCAACTCCTTCGCCAGCGAAGTGACGCGCGTGGCGCGCGAGGTGGGAACGGAAGGCAAGCTGGGCGGACAGGCGGAAGTCCGCGGCGTCGGCGGCACGTGGAAGGATCTTACCGACAACGTGAATTTCATGGCGGCCAACCTTACCACGCAGGTGCGCGGCATCGCCAAGGTGGTGACCGACGTGGCCAACGGAAATCTCAAGCGCAAGCTGGTGCTTGAGACGAAGGGCGAAATCGCCGAACTGGCCGACACCATCAACGGAATGATCGATACGCTGGCGGTTTTCGCGGACCAGGTCAGCAACGTGGCCCGCGAAGTGGGAATCGAAGGCAAGCTCGGCGGGCAGGCGCGCGTTCCCGGCGCGGCCGGCATCTGGCGCGACCTCACCGATAACGTGAATCAGCTGGCCGCCAATCTCACCACCCAGGTGCGGGCCATCGCCGACGTGGCAACGGCGGTTACCAAGGGCGACCTGACGCGATCCATCGCGGTGGAAGCGCAGGGGGAAGTGGCCGCGCTGAAGGACAACATCAACGAAATGATCGGCAACCTGGCGGAGACCACGCGCAAGAACACCGACCAGGACTGGCTGAAGACCAACATCGCCAAATTCACCGGCATGATGCAAGGGCAGCGCGACCTGTTGACCGTATCGAAGCTGCTGCTCTCGGAACTGACGCCGCTGGTGAGCGCACAGTTCGGAACATTCTATATTGCCGATGAAGGCCGCGAATCGCTCAAGCTGCTGGCCGGGTACGGCGCCAACGAAAGCAGCGGAGTGCCCACGGAATTCAAGATGGGCCAGGGGCTGGTGGGCCAGTGCGGTATGGAAAAGCGCCGCATCCTGGTGACCGACGTTCCCCAGGACTACATCAAAATCAGCTCCAGTCTGGGCGAGGGGACGCCGCTCAGCATCGTGGTGCTGCCGGTGCTCTTCGAAGGCGAGCCGCGCGCGGTGCTGGAGCTGGCATCGTTCCGCCATTTCACCGACGTGAACCTGGCCTTCCTGGACCAGTTGACCCAGGGCATTGGAATCGTGCTCAACACCATCGCCGCCACCATGCGCACCGAGCAATTGCTGAAACAGAGCCAGGCGCTGGCGGAGCAGCTTCAGAAAACCAACGCGGAACTGGAGGAAAAGGCGCACCTGCTGGCGGAGCAAAAGAACGAAGTGGAAACCAAGAACCGCGAAGTGGAGCAGGCCAAGGCGGCGCTGGAAGAAAAAGCCGAGCAGCTCTCCCTCACCTCCAAATACAAATCGGAGTTCCTGGCGAACATGAGCCACGAACTGCGGACGCCGCTCAACAACCTTCTCATCCTGGCGCAAATGCTCGCCGAAAATTCGGAGAGCACGCTGACGCCGAAGCAGGTGAAATACGCCGAGACGATTCACTCCTCGGGAACCGACCTGCTGGCGCTGATCAACGACATTCTCGACCTGAGCAAGATCGAATCCGGCAAGATGGACGTGGAAATCGGCAGCATGCGGTTCGTGGAGGTCCGCGATTTCTGCTCGCGAACGTTCCGCCACGTGGCCGATGGCAAGGGGCTGGAGTTTTCGGTGGAGTTGGGCGAGAGCCTGGCCAGCGACACCATCATCAGCGACGCCAAACGGCTCCAGCAGGTGCTCAAAAACCTGCTTTCCAACGCGCTCAAGTTTACCGAGCACGGCAGCGTGCGGCTGAAAGTGGACCGCGCGCTCACGGGTTGGAGTTCCAGTCATCCGGTGCTTGGGCGGGTAAAATCTGTGATTGCGTTTTCCGTGTCCGACACCGGGATTGGAATTCCGCAGGACAAGCAGAAGATCATTTTCGAGGCGTTCCAGCAGGCGGACGGCACCACCAGCCGCAAGTACGGGGGAACGGGATTGGGTCTCTCGATCAGCCGCGAATTGACCCGACTGCTCGGCGGCGAAATCCGCCTGCAAAGCTCGCCCGGCGCGGGCAGCACGTTCACGCTCTATCTGCCGCAGACCTACGTGGCGCAGGCGGGGGCGAAACCGGAAACCCGCGCGCTGGCCGCCGACGGATCGTGGGCGGCGGTGATGCCCGCCGAGCCGCCGGTTCCCGGAAACGGCGCCGGCCTGGACATCATCCTGCCGCCAGTAGCGAATTCGGCCGCGGTGGTCCACGATATCGAAATCGACGACGACCGCAACCTGGTCCGGCCGGGCGACCCGGTGCTGCTGATTGTGGAAGACGACCCCACGTTTGCCCGCATCCTGCTGGACATGGCGCACGACCGCGGCATCCGTGGGCTGGTGGCGCTGCGCGGCGCCACGGCGCTGCCGCTGGCGCGCGAGTTCAATCCCGGCGCCGTCACGCTCGATATCACGCTGCCCGACATGGCCGGCTGGACCATCCTCGATCGCCTGAAGCACGATCCCGCCACGCGCCATATTCCGGTGCACGTGATCACCGGCGACGAAGACCGCCGCCGCGGCCTGGCGCTGGGCGCCATGACTTTCCTCGAGAAGTCCATTACCAAGGACGCGCTGAACCTGGCCTTTGACACCATCTACCATTCGCTCGAGCGGCGCACCAGGAAACTGCTGATGGTAACGGCGGAACCGGATCGCCGAAGCGCCTGGATCGATTACCTGCGCGGCGGCGACCTGGAGATTCTGTCGGTGGCGTCCGGCGGGGAAGCGCTGGCAGTGGCCAGGGAACGCTACCTTGACGGAATCGTCTTAGATTCGCAAATGCAGGATATCTCCGCCATTCAGCTGGTGGAGGAGATTCAGGCGCAAATCGCGCCCCAAACTCCGCCCATGGTGGTTTGCGGGCCCGCGACCGGCGCCGAAATGGAGAGCGAAATCCGCCGCCTGGCGCGCCAGGGAGTGGTCCGGCACGCCGAATCGCTCGACCGGCTGCTCGAGGAGACAACGCTCTTGCTGCATCGCGCGGAAGGCGATCTTTCCGAACGGCAAAGGGAGATCCTCGGGGTTCTCCGGCACACCGATTCCATGCTGAACGGAAAGAAGGTGCTGGTAGTGGACGACGACGTGCGCAACATCTTCGCGCTCACCACGGTCCTCGAGCAGCATAACCTGCAAGTAGTCCACGCGGAGAACGGGCGCGCCGGCATCGATACACTTCTTAAGACGCGCGACGTGGATGGCGTCCTGATGGACATCATGATGCCCGAAATGGACGGTTACGAGACCATGCGGGCCATCCGCCAGATCGCGGAGTTCAAGACCCTGCCCATCATCGCCGTGACCGCCAAGGCGATGAAGGGCGACCGCGCCAAATGCATTGCGGCCGGCGCCTCCGATTACATTACCAAGCCGGTCGATCTCGATCAGCTTTTCTCGGTTCTGCGGGTATGGCTCGCTCGCAGCCACGACTCGTCCGGCTCCCTGACGGCGGCGGGGTAGAAACCGGGGTAGAATATGTCCACGGCACCCGCGGGACCAAATCCGTCCGCGTCAGACATATCTGTGAACCGGCAACAGCCCGGCGAGCGCCGGATGAAAATTCTGCTGGTGGACGATACTCCCGAGAACCTCGTTTCGCTCGAGGCGGCTTTGTCGGGCCTCGATGAGGATCTGGTGATGGCGCAATCCGGGAAGGAGGCTCTGCGCCATCTGCTGAACGACGACTTCGCGGCGATTCTGCTGGATGTCCGCATGCCGGAGATGGATGGCTTCGAAACGGCGGAGATGATTCGCAGCCGTCCGCGCTCGCGCCAGACGCCGATTCTGTTCCTCACCGGATATCGCAACGAAGAGCACCTGTTCCGCGGATACGATCTGGGGGCGGTGGATTTTCTGTTCAAGCCAATCGTTCCGGAAGTGCTGCGGTCCAAAGTCGCCGTGTTCGTGGAATTAAGCCGCGCCAACGCCCGGCTTCGCCAGCAGACGGAAGCGTTGCGCAAACAGGCGGAGGAACTGCAGCGCGCCGAGCAGGAGGTACGGCGCCTCAACGCCGGTTTAGAGGCGCGGGTCCTCGAGCGGACCGAAGAACTCCTCCGTTCCAACGAGGAATTGCAGCAGTTCGCGTATGTCGCCAGCCACGATCTCCGCGAGCCGCTACGCACCGTGTCGATCTACGCGCAGCTTCTGGCCAAGCGGTACGCCGGCAAACTCGAAGGCGACGGCCATCAGTTCATCGCGTTCATCGTGGAGAATGCCGCGCGCATGGAGACCCTGGTACACGACCTGCTGGACTTTTCGCGCATCGACGTCCGCGGCATGGATTTCTTCGCGCGCACGAGCCTGGAGACGGCGATGGACGACGCCATCGGCAACATCCGCACCCTGGTCGCTGAAAGCGGCGCCGTGATCACGCGCGACCCGCTTCCCACGGTGATGGGAGATGCCGTGCAGTTGACCCGGCTGTTCCAGAATCTTCTGGTGAACTCCATCAAGTACCGCAACCAGGAGGTCCCGCGGGTCCACGTCGCGGTCCGCGAAAGCGGCGACGATTACCTGATTTCCGTGAAGGATAACGGAATTGGGATCGACCCGCAGTACGCCGAGAAGATTTTCGGGATTTTCCGCGTGTTGCAGCCGAGGGACCGCAATTCGGGCAGCGGCATGGGCCTCGCCATCTGCCGCAAGATCGTATCGCGGCATGCCGGGCGGATCTGGGTCGATTCGGCGCTGGGCAAAGGGGCGACGTTCTACTGGACGGTTCCCAGAAAAGACTGAGCGGTAAGCTATCATCGACGGTGTGATCAGCTTCTGCATGATCGCCCGGAACGAAGAGCGCGAGCTCGCCAGATGTCTCGACTCCGTGCGCGATCTGGCGGGCCAGTTGATCGTGGTGGATACCGGATCCACTGACCGCACCGCCGAGATTGCCGCCGGATATGGCGCCGAGGTGGTGCCGTTCGATTTCACTTTCGTGGATTTCGCCGCGGCGCGCAACTGCGCCATCGCGCGCGCGCGGGGCGAGTGGATTCTGATGCTGGACGCGGACGAAACGCTGGCCCCGGAGGGCGCGCCAGCCATCGCGAACGTGGCCGCGGAGGGGTGCAACGCGGGGTATTTTCTGGAGCGCGTGAACCGCTCCGCCGAGTCCGTCAAGGCCTTCACCGATTACGTGGTCCGGTTGTTTCCGCGCCGTCCCGGAATCCGGTACCGCGGCCGGGTGCATGAGACGGTGGATGCCTCCATCCTGGCGCAAGGCGGAAAACTCGTTCAGACCGCCATCCGCATCGATCACCGGTTCCGCTCGGACCCGGAGACGCGCCGGCGCAAGAATCTCTGGTACATCCAGGTTCTGAAGGAGGAAATCGCTGCCGACCCGGCTGACGATTCGCGGCTCGATTTCCTGGCGGCCGAATATCACCAGCTCGAAATGTTCGACGAAGCCGCCGCCATCGCCGAGCAAATCGCACGCGTGCGGCCGAACGACGCGCGCGCGCACCTTTTCGCCGGTGTTTACCACCTTCTGTACCGGCCCGATTTCCCTCGGGCGCGCGCCGATTTCGAGCGCGCGCTGGAATTACGGCCGGGGTATCCGGAAGCGGAGTCGTTCCTGAAGTTGCTGGCGGAAAAAGCCAAGGGGTAGGTGCGTGGCTGCGGCCCGCACTGGCTGCGCCTTGGCCGCTACACCAATACGCCGGCCCTCGCGTGCTTCGCGCGCGCTGGAATTACGGCCGGGGTATCCGGAAGCGGAGTCGTTCCTGAACTTGCTGGCGGAAAAAGCCAGGGGGTAGGTGGGTGGCTGCGCCCCGCACTGGCTGCACCTTGGCGCTACACCAATACGCCCGCCCTCGCGTGCTTCGCGCGCGCGGACTTCACAATCGACAGGAAGCGGTGCGTGAGCTCATGGATCCAATCGCGATTGCGTTCCTGGACGGCGGCGCGGGGAATCAACTCGACGCCGATTCCCAGAGCGGCGGCGCCGGCCGCGACGTAGTTTGCCGCGGTGTGCTGATTGACTCCGCCAGCGGCTATCAGGGGAACATGCGGAAACGGCCCGGTCATGCTATGGATGTACGCTGGTCCGCCGACAGCCGAGCAGGGGAAGACCTTCACGAAATCCGCTCCGGCATGGTGAGCCGCGCAGATTTCGGTCGGGGTAAGCGCGCCCGGTATCGCCAGGATATTGTGCCTGGCGGCCACCTCCATCATGGGCGTAATCAGGCCGGGACTGGTGAGAAAATGCACCCCCGCATCCACGCAACGCTCCGCGGTGCCGGCATCGAGAACGGTGCCGGCGCCCACAATCATTTCGGGGCGGGCATACAAAAGCTCGGCGGCAACGTCCAGGGCGCCGGGCACGGTCATGGTAAGTTCCACGATCGGAATACCGCCGCGGGAAACCGATTCGGCGGCGAATAGCGCGTCGCCGGCGCTGGTTACGCGAATGGCCGGTACGATGCCGATCCCGCAGATACGGGCGCGGACCTGGTCCCTCGTCACGCGTCCAGTCTAACTCAATGACTATCTTTAGAGTTCACAATTTTGGAGGATCTTTCGGACACACCGGGCCATACGCCGGCGGCGCCTGTGTGATATCGTTGCCCGTGCGAGGGGAATACAGATGGAACGGATGAAGGCGACGGATTTTCCGCAGGAACTGCTGAACCTGTTCGACAAGTACATTCACGGCGATATCAATCGCCGGGGGTTTCTGGATGGCGCGCAGAGGTTCACCGTAGGCGGGCTGACGGCGATGGGCATTCTGGAGGCCCTGCGCCCCAATTATGCCTGGGCGAACCAGGTCCCGAAGGACGACAAGCGGATCAAGATCGAGATGGTAACGGTGCCGTCGCCGCAAGGAAACGGCGAAATCAAGGGCCCCCTGGTGCGGCCGGCCAACGCCACCGGAAAGCTGCCTGGGGTACTGGTGGTGCATGAAAACCGCGGGCTGACGCCGTATATCGAGGATGTAGCACGGAGATTGGGAGTGGCTGGTTTCATGGCCCTCGCACCGGACGGCCTGACTAGCATCGGCGGCTTCCCCGGGACGGACGAGGAGGGGGTAAAGGCATTCGCCAAAGTCGATCGCGCCAAGATGACCAACGATTTCGAGGCGGCGGCGCTCTGGCTGAAGGCGCGGCCCGATTGCACCGGCAAAATCGGCGCCGTCGGCTTCTGCTTCGGAGGAGGGATCGTGAATACGCTGGCGGTGCGTCTAGGCAATCAACTGAGCGCCGGGGTGGCGTTTTACGGCGCGCAGCCGAAGGCCGAAGATGTATCGAAGATCAAGGCGCCGATGCTGCTGCAATACGCCGGGCTCGATCAGCGGATCACCTCCGGCTGGCCGGCCTACGAAGAGGCGCTGAAGGCCAACCACGTGACTTACAAAGAGTACGTCTACGAGGGCGCTAATCACGGCTTCCACAACGACACCACGCCCCGCTATGACGAGGCAGCGGCGAAGTTAGCCTGGCAGCGGACTCTCGACTGGTTCAACGAGTACTTGAAGGGATAGCATTACCACATGGCAGTAAAGGCGATCCTTTGTCTTCTCCTGACTTCCGCCGGAGCCTTTGCCGCTGTCGATTTGTCGGGAAGCTGGACCGGCGTGATGATCAGAGGCCGCGAGGAGATCCCGCTGTATTTGACGCTAATCCAGAATCAGCACCAGATATCCGGCACCCTGGATTCAGGCAGCGCCGTGACTGAGGCGCGCATCGAGAAGCCCGCACTGATAGCGAACCGACTCGAATTCGAGTTGCACGACAGCCAGGGCGACACGATGAGGTTTCGCCTCAACGTAGCGGGCACGCATATGACAGGAGAGGCGGCGGCCGGCAATCGGGCCGGCAGAATCCAACTCGAGAAGATGCCACATCCAAGTGTGTCGTTCAACCTCGGGTTCGGCGTATCGGCGCCGGCTCTGCTGACCCAGGTTCAGCCTGAGTACACCGAGGAGGCGCGGAAAGCGAAACTGCAGGGTACAGTCGTGCTTTACGCGCGGATCGACCCTAAGGGACGAGCGGCTGACATCAAGGTAATCAGGTCATTGGGGATGGGCTTAGACGAAAAGGCGATGGACGCCGTGCAGAGGTGGAAATTCAAGCCGGGTTTCAAAGGCGGCCAGGCGGTCGCTGTCGAGGCTGCCATCGAGGTGAATTTCAGACTTTAGCGGGACAGCGGGGGTGGGTAAGGGCATACTAAGGCTCCAACGCCGCCCGCCGGCGCTCCAGAAATCGCCGGACCGCGGGATCGCGCTCCAGGCCGATGGCGAGATCGTAGGCCCGGCGAGCCTCCTGCGCGGCGCCGGCTCGCGACAGCAATTCCGCGCGCGCGGCCCAATACGGCTGATATTGGGCGAGGCGCGGATCGGCGGCAGCATCCGGCATGGCCTGCAAACCGGCTTGCGGACCATCCACCTCGGCAATGGCGAGGGCGCGGTTCAACGCCACTACGGGCGAGGCGACGAGCGCGTACAGCGCGTCGTACAGGGCCGCCACGTCCCGCCAATTAGCCTCGCCCGTGCGACAACGGAAAACGTGCGCCGATTGCAGGGCGGCCTCTATCTGGTAGCGGCCGATGGATTCCATGGCGGCAGCCCGGCGCAGCAGCCCCTCGGCTTCCAGCATCATGGGCGAATCCCACTGTGACGGGTCCTGCTCGGCCAGCGGCACATATTCGCCCTCGGCCTGGCGGCGGGCGCGACGCCGCGCGTGTGCGTACAGCATCAATGCCAGCAGCCCGAGCGCTTCCGGCTCTCCGGGGAGCAAGTCGGCCGCCAGGCGGGCCAGAAAGAGCGCTTCTTCGGTCAGATCGCGGCGAACCACATCGGCCCCGGCGGGATCGGTCCAACCCTCGGTGAAGGCGGCATAGATGGCGTCGAGGACCGCGCCCAACCGCTCGGGAAGTTCATCGCGGGCAGGAATGCGAAAAGGGATTCCGGCCTCGCGGATTTTTTCCTTGGCGCGCACCAGGCGTTTGCTCATGGCAGCCGGCGAGGTCAGGAAAGCCGAGGCGATGGTTTTGGCATCGAGCCCGAGAACGGTTTGCAGGACGAGCGGCGCGCGGATGCCGGCATCGATGGCGGGATGAGCGCAAGCGAACATGAGGGCAAGGCGCTGGTCGGGAATCTCAGGCGCGGCTTCGGCGTGGGCCAGCCCTTCGGACATGATCCGCAACTGCTCGCCGGCCGCCTCGCCGCGCCGGCGGCCGCGGAAAGCGTCGATGGCCCTGCGCCGCGCGACCGCGAGCAGCCAGGCCTCGGGATTTGTAGGACAGCCGTTCGCCGGCCAATCTTTCAGCGCCAAGGCGAAGGCCTCCGAGAGAGCGTCTTCGGCGGCCGATACGTCGCGCGTCCGCGCCGCCAGAAAGGCGATGAGCTTGCCATAGCTGCGGCGGGCGACCAGGCCGGCCGTGTTCCGAGCCTGCTCGCCGCCCTCGGGACTCACGGCTGCCGCATTTCCCATATCGGGCGCACCTCGACCACCCCGTGTTCGGCGGCCGGGCAGCGCGCCGCCCAGGAAAGCGCCGCCTCGGAATCGGGCACGTCGATCAGGAAATATCCGCCGAGTTGTTCCTTGGTCTCGGCATAGGGGCCGTCGAGCACCTGCGCTTTGCCTTCGGACACGCGGACCGTGACACCCTCGGCGACGGGGCGGAGGCGGTTCATTCCTTTCAGCACGCCGGACTGGTTGAGCGCCTCCACATACACACTGTAGGCGGCGAAGAAGCGTTGTTCCTTGGCGGCCGCGCTAAGGCCGGGCCACAGTTTCTCATCGGTGTAAGCCATGATCAGATATTGCATTGGTGGATCTCCTCCCCTCGGGATGCGGGCGGCGATTGGGACACGCCGCCCGGTTGCCGCGCTCCGTCAAGGCTGTATGGACCAGATGGGGCGGACCTCGACGCTCCCGTGGGACGCCGCCGGACAGCGCGAGGCCCAGGAAATCGCGGCGTCGAGATCGGGGACATCGATCAAGAAATACCCGGCGAGCTGCTCCCTGGTTTCGGCATACGGACCGTCGAGCACCTGCGATTTCCCGCCAGTGGTGCGGACGGTAGTGGCGTCCGAAGTGGGGCGCAGGCGATTGCTGCCCTTAATCACGCCGGCAGTCTGGAGTGCCTGGCCGTATGCCATGTAGGCGGCCATCCCTTGTTCCTGCTGCTCTTTGCTCATGGTGGGCCACACGTTTTCGTCCAAATAAGCCATCAAGATGTACTGCATTTTGAAATCTCCTTCACCATGATGACGCGCGGCGAGGGGTGATTTGGACAGGTTGGCTCATGGCCGCAACACCCAGTCGGCGAATTGCTCCATGCGGTCCACCAGCAGGTCGGGCGCGGGATGGTGGAGGGATTCCGGTTGGAAACCGTATGTCACGCCGCAACAGGCAATACCGGCATTGCGTGCGGTGGCGACATCGACGGAGCTGTCTCCCACCATCACGGTGTGCGCGCGATCCACGCCGGCGTCGCGCATGAGCGTCTCGACGCCGATGGGGTCAGGCTTTTTGCGCTCCAGACTTTCGCCGCCGATAACGCGGAAGAAATGGCCGGCCACGCCGAGCCCATCCAAGATATGGCGGCTCATCGCGAAAGGTTTGTTGGTCAGCACAGCCATGCGTTTGCCGGCGGCGCGGAAACGATCGAGCGATTCGCGCACACCGGGATAGAGCGCGGTGAATTCCAGGTCGTGGGCGCCGTAGTATTGCATGAAGAACGCGAGCCCGGAGCGGAACAGGTCCTCCGCCGCCGGTTCGCCCAGGGCGCGGCGGACGAGAACCGGCGCGCCGTTGCCCACGTACGAGTAGACACGTTCATTGGCCAGCGGCTCCCTCCCGAGGTGCGCGAGCATGGCATTCACGGCGTTGGCGAGGTCTTGCCGGGAATCGACCAGTGTGCCGTCCAGATCGAAAATCAGGAGATCCATGTGGACTACGCGGCGGGGGATTTCCGTCTGCGCCCGCGCGCCACGCGGGCCGGAGGTTTGCGGCGGGTGCGACGCCCGTTCGCCAGGCCGTACTGCACCATCTTGCGCTGCAAGGTATTGCGATGAATGCCGAGGAGTTTGCTGGTGGCCGTCTGCTTGCCGCCGCTTTTGGCCAGCGCGCTTTCGATCATCCGTTTTTCCAGCAGCTCAATGGCTTCTTCCATGAAAATATTGCCTGCCAACAGATGTTCCACCAGAACATCGAATTGCTGTTTCATTACTTCCTATCCGCCTCCGGCGCGGGGTGAGTGCTTTTAACGTTACGCTGCCAGAAATCCCTGGCCTGGCCGTACGATTTATGAAAACCTTCTTTCAACTCCGCGGGGGCCATCGCCACAAACACGCGGGTGGCCTGCGAAACATAAGGCGCCACGCGCGATTCCTCGATCGACTGTGGCGGATGGCCTTCCTTCGAGAACGCCATGACTCCCATCAGCAGGGCAGCCGAGATGAGAACGCCTTGCAGCACGCCCAATCCAGCGCCCAAAATGTGATCGACGAAGGAAAGGCCGGTAACGCGGAGAAATCTTCCCACGGTCGAGCTGACGACCGCGCCCAGCATCAGCACGGCGCCAAAGATGATGAAAAACCCCGCGAGCCTGGCTGCGGTGGGAGAGTTCAAGTGCGGCTGCAGGTATTCCGCCACGCGGGGATAAAACCAGGCACCGAGGAGGATACCGGCCACCACCGCAGCCAGGTGAATCACCTGCCGGGAAAAGCCTTTCTTGAAGCTGGTGATAATTGAAACGACAACAATCAGCAGCAGCAGGATATCCAGCCAGTTCATAGTTCTTTGCCGGTGATGACGTGGTATGCCTGGCGATATTTCTCGCTGGTGCGCGCGGCGACTTCTTCCGGCAGCGGCGGTGCGGGCGGCTGCTTGTTCCAGTGAATGGATTCCAGGTAATCGCGCACGAATTGCTTGTCGAACGAGAACTGCGCTCCGCCGGGCCTGTAAGTTTCGGCCGGCCAGAAGCGCGAAGAATCGGGCGTGAGAACCTCGTCCCCCAACACCAGTTGATCGCCCACGAAGCCAAATTCGAACTTGGTATCGGCGATGATGATTCCGCGGGTTTCGGCATACTGCGCGGCTTTGGTGTAGATATTCAGGGTGAGATCGCGCAGGCGGCTGGCGAGATCGTGTCCGATGAGCGATACGACAGTTTGGAACGAGATATTCTCGTCATGGCCGGTTTGCGCCTTGGTGGAAGGAGTAAAGATCGGTTCCGGCAGCTTGTCGCTTTCCTTCAATCCGGCGGGGAGACGGATGCCGCATACCGTGCCGTGCTGTTTGTACTCTTTCCAACCGGAGCCGGAGATATAGCCGCGCGCCACGCACTCGATGTCGACCATTTTGGCGCGCTTCACCAGCATGGAGCGGCCGGCGAGCTCGTGGCTGAAATTGGGAAGCGGTGCGGGGTATTCATCCACGTTGGCGGTGAGGAAATGCGTGGGTGTCAAATCGCGCAGAAAATCGAACCAGAAAATGGAGAGCTGTGTGAGAACCCTGCCCTTGTCGGGGATTCCCGTGGGCAGGATGTAGTCGAAGGCGGAGATGCGATCGGTTGCCACGATGAGGAGACGATCGCCGATGGTGTAGACGTCGCGCACTTTGCCACGGGCGTGGCGTTCGACGCCGGCGAAATTGGTTTCGAGAATGACGGAATTTTGAGGGCTCACGTTGTTTTGACTCTTCGATCGGGGGGGTATTCAAAATGATAACGTGTCTCACGCGGAAGTCAACCGGGGGTCAGCAGGGACACTCGGAGTCCACGACGTTATTGAGTACGCGATCCGGACAAGAGGTTGAAGGTTTGCGGCGCGGCCAGGGAACGCCGCCATCGGAGAAAGCTTCTATCCCGGCGGTGGAAGATGTCCGGGTGGCAGTCAGCGCGACAGGAGGGCAGGGGTGGCCGCAGGCCGCGGGATGACGATCCGGCGTCACTTGCCGCCGAAGGTGATGGTGGAATCGGCCGTGAACTTGCGATAGTCGCGGAAGTCCATCTTACTGCGAGCCCACATCTCGCTGCTGTGCATTTCACCTTCGGAGTGGGCCGGCAGCAGGTAATTTCTTCCCGCCACGCTGGCGAGTCCGTACTCCACGGTAGCAGACGAGGCCTGCACTTCAAGCCCCTTGGGAATATCGTAGGCGATGTAAGTGAGGCGCCCCACTTCGCCCGTCTCGGCGTCGACTTCCACCGTGCCGTGCAGACCCACGATGCCTTTCCGGTTATTATTGCGCAGGTAGAACGGCGAGTTCGCGGCTGAAATGGCGTATTGGTAGACCGCCATGCGGCGTCCGTGCACGGTCTTCGAGCTCTCCCAATCGAAGGCGGCTTGGGACGCCGGATCGAAAACCGTGCGCAGGATTCCGCCAAATTCGCCCGAGCTGGTTTCGCCTCCCAGTTCTTCGAATTTCTTGCCGGTGGCTTTGCCATTGATCAGTTCCAGCTTGTGCCCTTCGCTTCCCTGCGAGTAACTGACGGTGACCCTCAGCGTGTCGGTATGGGTCCAGCCGCCTGCCTTGGTTCCGTCCACGGCGGGTGCCGCGAAGCGCTGGATGATCTCCGAGCAGAGAAAATCCGGAAGCGATTGCGTGTAATCGAGAGCCTTTTGGCGGCTCTTTTCGATGAGCGCGGCGGTGTCGGCATCCGAAGGCCGTTGGGCCCACGCGAAAACGGGGCACCACCCCAGCGCGGCGCAGGCAATCAATCCCGTGCGGCGGATCATGCTCTCCAGTATGGCACCGGCCGCGGCAAAGGCTACATCGGTTCGTGAGGCGCCGCATGCCGAGCCCGGGCAGTTGGCGGTGCTCCCGCTGTTGACGAACCACCATGGGCCGCGAGGCTGATCAGGCGGCGGAACGGAGGCCGCGGACGCTTCACCTCACTTACCGCTGCCGAAGTCGATGCTGGAATCGGCGGAGAACTTACGGTAATTGCGGAACTCCATCTTATTGCGGGCCCACATCTGCGTGCTGTGGGTTTCGCTTTCCGAGCGGGCGGGCAAAAGGTAATTCCTCCCCGCGACGTTGGCGAGGGCGTACTCTACGCTGCTGGAAAACGATTGCATGTCCAGCCGTTGCGGAATGTCATACGCGATGAAGGTGAGCTGCCATACTTCACCGGTCTCCCGATCCACCTCTACCGTGCCGTGCAGCCCGACAACGTCCCGGATGCTTCGATGCTCCAGGGTGTAGGGCGATTTCGCCGCGGAAACGGCGTACTGGTAAATCGCGACGTGGCGGCCGTGTACCGTCTTGGCGCTGTCCCAGTCGAAGGAAGCTTGCGAATCGGGCGAGAAAATGGTGCGCAGAGTGCCTCCGAATTCTCCCGAGCTGGTAGCGCCTTCCAGGTCTTCGAAGACCTTGCCGGTAGGCTTGCCGTCGATTAGTTCCAGCTTGTGCCGCTCCGTTCCCCGGGAGTAACTCAGTTTGACTGTCAGAGTGTCGTCGTAAATCCAGGGCCCGAGTTTGGCGACCCAGGCGGATGCCTGAAAGCGCTGGATCACCTCGGAACAGACAAAGTCCGGCAGCGACCTGGCATAGTCGAGCGCCCTCTGCCGGGCTCGTGCGAGCAGAGCCGCGGAATCGGCGTCCGAAGGCCGCTGGCCCCACGCCAACGCGGCGCAAAGCAGCAATCCGAACAGCCGGATCCTGCCCTCAGTATGGCACCCCTCCGGCGGAGGAGACGAGCCCGAAAGAGCGATCCGAAAAGGCCTTGCGGCCGCTCCGCAAACTCCAAAATCGACTCCTTCCCCGCTAATCTAAGCGGCGCAAGTTCGAATTATTGCTGATTCGAAAGGGGAAACCGATAAACCCACCGCTCAACTTGAGCGGCGGACCCGGCGGCTGGACTGCCCCGAATCTTTCCGCATGGGCGAGTTTCTGGCGGTATCGGCCTCTTGCACTCGGGGGCGAGGGCCATCGGCGCCGATGCTGGTGCGCGATCATGAAATCGTGCCGCTGGAAACCGAACGATTGATACTCGATGAATGGCGGAGTTCCGACTGGAGAGACTTCCGGCCCATCGCGCAGGACCCGGAAGTGATGCGCTATATTACCGGCGGCGCGCCCTGGAACGAGGAGCAGATCCGCAACTTTGTCGACCGGCAGGTGCAATTGTACGCCGAACGTGGATTCTGCCGCTGGCGCCTGCTGGAGCGGGCGACGGGCGAGTTGATCGGCTTCTGCGGCGCCGGATTTTGGCGCGATGGCCTCGATCCGGAAATCGGCTGGTGGCTGGCGCGGCGCCATTGGGGGCGCGGCCTGGCGACGGAAGCGGCGCAGTGCGCGCTGCGCGACGTGTTCGAGCGGATCGGCCTGGAGCGCGTAGTCTCGGTCGCGATGGTGGGCAACGCCGCATCCCGTCGAGTGATGGAAAAACTCGGCCTCCACCCGGCAGGCGAGTTCGAGAACCAAGGGATCAAACTGATACGGTACGAAATCCTGCATGCAGAGTACTGCGCGCGCGCGGTATTTGATGTATAGTATTTTTCTCGAACTTTTCTTATGTTTTATACCGCTGGAAGAACATCGCCAGTCCGGACGCACCGCCCGGCAGTGCGAACGGAAGACCCCGTGAAGGTACGTCGCGGGGGCAGCCATGAAGAGATCGCCAAGTTGGCCTATTCCTACTGGATCGCCGGCGGACGGCGTGGCGATACCGCGCTTTCGGACTGGCTGCGCGCAGAGCGCGCCCTGAACGACCGCTAGCTCAGCAGCCTTTCACCGATTCCTCACCGCGGACGGGCGATGCCGCGCCGGCCACCCTCCCGACAGGATGGCGGCGGTTCGACCAGGCGAGCAGCGAACTCAGCGCCAGGAAAAGCGTCAGCGAGAAAAGTGTCTGGCAGTGCGGTGTCATTCGTGGGTATGTCCTTCCTTCCAGTCCATTGAAACCGAAAGCCCAGGTCTCAAAAAAGAGGGCTTGGTACTGGTAAAGTACTGGCCGACTAGCCGATAGTTAATAACGATACCGCTATCGCCGAGCTGAGCCCCGATGCTTATAATAAGGGCGGTAGCAGGTGAAGGCCCTCCCCACGCTCGGCAAACTCGATGGCGTTTACGCGGCGGCCATTACTCCGCTCGGGCGCACCGGCGATATCAATTTCGGCGCCGTATTCGAGATGATCGACTACCTGAGCGCGGCGCGGGTGGACGGCATCGCGCTCTTCACCCCGTGGGGCGAATATCCCGCGCTGTCGATCGACGAGCGTGCGCGGGTCACGTACCTGGCGGTGAAGCGGAGCCGCGTGCCCTTGCTGGCCGGAGTCGGCAGTGCCACCTTCGAGCATTCGCTGGAACTCGCGCGGGAAGCACGGTCGGCGGGCGTGGCCGCCCTCCTGCTGCCTCCGCCACTGTTCTACCACTGCGATGACGACGACCTTTACGAGTTCTACGCGCAGTTCGCGGCCCAATTAGGATCGGACCTGCCCATCATCGTCACGGGCGAGATGGGTCCGGAGACTGCCGGCCAACTGCTGGATTCCGGAAGGTTCGCGGCGGTGGTCGCCGAACACGGCACCTCCCTCCGTAGCGTAGTTGTGGGTGAGGACCGCGAACTGGTGGCCGCACGGTCGGCCGGGTTAGGCGTGTTATCCGCTGCCGCCTGCGCGGCGCCGGAATTGACCATGGCGCTGAATTCGGCCATCGCGGCGGGCGACCGGTCGGCGGTGGCGAGGCTGGAAGGCATGCGGCAGGAACTCCTGGAGTGGCTCGATCGCTTTCCCGCTCCGGTGGGCATCAAGACCGCGGTAGCCGCGCGAGGCATTCAGACCGGACCATTACCCGTTCCGCTCTCGGCCGGGAAGCAGCGATGCCTGGAGCAGTTCCGGGAGTGGTTCAAAGCCTGGTTGGCGGGGACGAAAAAGCTGGCGTTGCATGCGTGAGCCGAAGGCACGGCCTGGCGGCCGCGGCCCGGTTCTGTTCCTGCTCCTGCTCGGAAGCCTTCACGCGCAGACCGGTGCGAGCGTCCTGAGCGCGGTCTCCAGCATCGATGGCAGCCAGCAGCCTTACGCCATCTATATTCCAAGTGGTTTCGAAGCGCCCAGAGGGTACGGACTGCTCATCAGCCTGCACGCTGAAGACACCAATCACCGGCAGAACCTGGTGCAGGTGCTGGGCATCGCCGGCCGGGCCGCCATTCCGTGGGCTGGAAGCGGTTTTCCGCCGCTCCACGACCGCGAGTTGATTGTGGCCTGCCCATTGGCGCGGGGAACCATGGGCTATCAAGGGATCGCCGAACAGGATGTCTACGACGTCGTGGCGGATGTGGAGCGCCGCTATCCCATCGATCGCGACCGTGTGTATCTTACCGGCATTTCGATGGGGGGCGGGGGAGCGTTGTGGCTGGCCGAGACGCGGCCGGACATGTGGGCGGGCGTGCTCGCCATGTGCCCCGACAGCATGCCGGGGTCGGAAGAGCTAGCGGCGAATCTGCTGAATGTGCCGGTGCGGCTGTATCACGGGGAACTGGACACCATCGTGCCGGTATCGTCGTCGCGCGCGTGGCATAGGCGACTACTCGACGACGGCGTGCCGGCGATGTACACCGAATATCCCGAAACGCGGCACAACGCGTGGACCGTGGCGTATTCGCGCGGTGGCGCGCTCGACTGGCTCGCCGGGCTGCGCCGGAAC
>Ga0335073_10000991_pt1 | contig 37511 bp, 33 predicted proteins | sample Lox_Sample_22_FD_207093 | JGI IMG/M metagenome (GOLD analysis project Ga0335073, IMG submission 207093) | Soil microbial communities from Loxahatchee National Wildlife Refuge, Florida, United States - Lox_Sample_2.2 | ecosystem: Environmental > Terrestrial > Soil > Wetlands | place: USA... | reverse complement strand
CGAGGTCCATGCCGAACGTCTGGCCCTCCTCGACGTTGACCACGCCGTCCTTGCCGACCTTCTCGATCGCGTCGGCGATCACGTCGCCGATCTCCTCGTCGCCGGCCGAGATCGTGGCCACGCGCGCGATCTGGTCCTTGCCGGAGACCTCCTTGGACTGCGTGGCGATGTTGGTCACCACCTCGTCGACGGCCTTCTCGATGCCGCGCTTGAGCGCCAGCGGGTTGGCGCCGGCGGCGACGTTCTTGAGGCCCTGCTTGACGATCGCCTGCGCCAGCACGGTGGCGGTGGTGGTGCCGTCGCCGGCCACGTCGTTGGTGGCGGTGGCGACCTCGCGCACCAGCTGCGCGCCCTGGTTCTCGAAGACGTCCTCGACCTCTATCTCCCTCGCGATCGTGACGCCGTCGTTGGTGATGGTGGGCGCCCCGAACTTCTTGTCGAGCACCACATAGCGGCCCTTGGGGCCGAGCGTGACCTTGACCGCGTCGGCGACCGCGTCCACGCCTGCCTCGAGCGCCTTGCGCGCCTCGGCGTCGTACTTGAGCTCCTTGTGTGCCATGTCTTCTTATCTCCTTGTGCGCGTGCGCGCGTTAAGCGACCTTTGCGAGGACGTCGGACTCGCGCAGGACCAGCAGGTCCTCGCCGTCGACCTTGATCTCGGTGCCGCCGTACTTGCTGTAGAGGACCTCGTCGTCGGCCTTCACGTCCAGCGGGATGCGCTTGCCGTTGTCATCGAGCTTGCCCTCGCCGACGGCGAGGACCTTGCCCTTCTGCGGCTTCTCCTTGGCGGTGTCGGGGAGCACGAGCCCACTGGCGGTGGTCTCCTCCTCCTCGATCGCCCGCACGATCAGACGATCGCCCAGGGGCTTGAGCTTCATAGTTGAAAAACCTCCGTCTTTAGAGAGTGCGACCGCGGCCCGTTCGCCTGCCCTCGCAGGAGGCCGCCTTCGTTGGCACTCTCAAGCAGAGAGTGCCAATTGCAACCCCCAATATATAGAAGCTGCGCCAGAAATCAAGGCCGGCTCTACTGCACCTGGCAGCCGGGGCTCGTGACTGCCAAACGACGCCGCGCAGTCGCGGCGTTTGGCAGCCACGAGCCCCGGCGTGTCGAGAAGCTCAGTTCTGCGCCCCGCCGAACCCCTTGATCGCCTCGGTGATGCCGCTGGGGTTGTCGAGGATCTGCGAGAAGCGCACGACGGTGACGACGTCGTCCGTGGAGACGGCGCGGCCGTAGATCTGCTCGAGGAACTTGATGAGCTCCTCGTGGCGGCGGAACTCGGGGTTGTCGTGCTTGATGTCGCGCGGGGAGAGCTCGTGCAGGCGCATCACCTCGACCTGGTCGATGACCGCTTCGAAGATGCGTTCGCGCGGCGAGTGCTGATAGCCGATGGTGACCAGCACGAGCTGGTTCTTGCGGTACTTGCCGGACTTGTCGCCGAGGCGGATGGTGGCGGTCTTGCGCCCGCGCTTGAGCTCGTCGGCGAAGATCGTGGAGTAGAAGTTGAGCACCTGCATGTGCGCGGCAGGCTACCGGTCTTTGCGCAGGCGGGCGCGGGCGAGCGCGACGATGTCGCGCTCGGCCTGGTGGCTGAGCTCGCGCTCGGCGCGCGCGAGCGCGATCCAGCGCACCTCCTCGACCTCGTCGTCGTGGTCGGCGGTGTCGCCGCCGGCGTACTCGAACAGGAAGAAGGCGACGGCCTTGCGGATCGTGCGCCCCTCGCGCCTGTACCAGTAGCGCGACTCGCCGAGCTCGCCGAGCGGCTCGCCGACGAGCACGCCGGTCTCCTCGCGCACCTCGCGCCGCGCGGCCTGCACGGGCGTCTCGCCGGGGTCGACGTGCCCCTTGGGCAGCGCCAGCACGCGCGAGCCGTCGGCGGCGCGCCGCGTGGGCACGATCACCGCGATCTCCGCGCCGCGCACCACCACGCCTCCGGCGGAGAACTCGCGCGGCTCCTGCGCGCGGCGCTTGGGCTGGGCTTTGGCTTTGCGCTTGCCCGCGGTGGTCTTGGCTTTGGCTTTGGCGCGCTCGCGCCGGGGCTCAGAAGACATACTGCTCGAGCGCCTCGGGGTCGTGCACGACCAGCCGCCCGCGGCCTTGCGAGATCACGCCGGCGCGCTCGAGTACGGCGAGGAAGCGGCTGGCGGACTCGCGCGAGGAGCCGGCGAGCTGGGCGAGTTCGGCCTGGGTGGCGATGACGAGCACGTCCGCGGGCGGCTTGCCGGCGTCGCGCGCCTGCTGCACGAGCTGGCTGAGCACCACGGCGACGCGGCTCTGGACGGTTTGGAAGGACTGGCGCGAGAGGCGCTCGTTGGTCTCGCGCAGGCGCCGCCCGAGCGCGATCACGAGGCGCGCGGCGATCTGCGGGTGCTGGCTCATCAGGCGGCGCATGTCCGGGCCAAGCACGCCGATCGCGCTGGTGGGCTCGATCGCCTCGACGGTGGCCGAGCGGCGCTCGTCCTCGAACATGGCGAGCTCGCCGAAGAAGTCGCCGGGCCCGAACGTGGCGAGCGTGATCGTGCGCCCGTCACCGTGGCTGCGCACGGCGCGTGCGTGGCCCTCGCGCACCACGTAGCAGGTGTCGCTCTGATCGCCCTCGCTGAATACGCGCTCACCTGGCGCGAAGCTGCGCGGCACGGCCAGCTGGGCGATGCGCTCGAGGTCGCGCGGCTCGAGCGCGGAGAACACCGGCACCCGGCCGAGCAGCTCCACCACGTCCGTTGAGCCGCTCGCCCCCATGCTCTTTTGGGATACCACAACCGGGGCCGGCGGCGCGTGCGCGACGCTATCTTGGGCTGCATGTCGGTCTGCAAGCATCGCCCGCTGGCGTTGGCGGCAGCGCTGCTGGGCTGCGCTGCCTGCGCCACCTTCGCAGCCCCCACCGGTGCCGCCCCGGCAAGCGCAGGCTCCCCCCGTCCCGCGCCGAGCAAGCCGAGCGCGGCGCAGCGCGCGCTGCTGCACTCGCACGAACTGTGGGCGACGATCGACGTGTGCGACCCGCGCGATGAGCCGGACACGGTGGGAATCCGTGGCTCGATGCCGGGCGACGGTCACGCGCACGACCGCATGTACATGAGCTTCCGCCTGCAGTACGAAGCCGCCGGCGGCCAGTGGCTCGACCTCTCGAGCGCGGCGGCCGGCTGGGTGGCGGTGGGCGGCGGCGCCTCGCCGCGACAGGGCGGCAGCAGCTTCGACCTGAAGCCCGCCCAGGGCAAGCCGCCGGTGACGCTGCGCGGGGTGGTCGACTTCCAGTGGCGTCGCGGCAAGCGCGTGCTGGCCAACGCTGCGCGCACGACGGCGGCCGGCCACAAGAGCCTCGCCGGCGCCGACCCCAAGGACTTCAGCGCGGCCACCTGCCTGATCGGCTGAACACGCTGACAGCCCACGAGCACCTTGTACTACATGAGCTGTGTACTACGAGGCGTGTGCGGTTCCCTCGGCGAACAGCCGCGGGTCGTTGGTGATGATGCCGTCGACGCCCATCGCGGTGAGGCGCTCGATCATGCGCGCGTCGTCGACGGTCCACACGTACAGCTCGCCGCCGCCCTCGCGCACCGCGGCGAGTAGCGCGCGCGTGACCACGCGCCAGTGCGCCATGATGGCGTCGACGCGACCCTGCCGCAGCGCGCCGCGCGCGCGGCGCGGCAGCGCGGCGCGGTAGCCGGTGAGCATCGCCAGCGCGGGGATTGCGGTGAGCATGTCGGTGGTGTAGTCGCGGCGCACGCGCGGCACCGACCAGCCGAGGCGCAGCGCGGGCTCGGCGGCGCGCATGCGCGCGAGCGCGTCGGGGAACATGCCGCTGACGAGCGTGCGCGGCACCAGCTCGAAGCCGCGCAGCAGCTCGAGCACGCGCAGCTCGTAGCCGGGCAGCTTCACGTCGACGTCGAAGCCGACCTGGGCAAAGCGCTCGCCCGAGAGGTGCCCGAGCGCCTGCTCTAGCGTGAGCGGCGTGCGCGCGCGCGCGTCCTCGTAGTCGTGGGCCACCAGCAGCCGCCCCTGGCCGTGCGGGTGCTCGCTCAGCACGTCCAGCTCGATCATGTCGACGCCGTGCGCAAGCGCGGCGTCGAAGCTGGCGAGCGTGTTGCCCTGCTCTATGTGCGCGGCGCCCTTGTGGCCCACGCGCAGCGGTCGTCGCTCGGCGGAGGAGATCATGCCGCCCACGATCGCAGAGTGCGCCGGCGCGCAGCGGCGCGGGCGCTGGCTTCAGACGGCGCGCAGCGGCTTGCGCGCGGCCTGGATCGACTCGACCGCCTCCTTGGCGCCGATGTAGGGCGCGAGCACGGTGAAGGCGAGGTAGTCGACCAGGCAGGGCAGGCGCACGAGCCTGCCGTTGGCGACGTAGCCGGAGATGATCGACCAGACGGCGCCGGTGACGGCCTCGAGCGCGAGCTCGGGACCGCGGCGCGGCGTGGGGCCGTCCTCGGTGAGCATGCGCGTGAACTCCTCCACCGAGCGGGTGAGGCGCCCCACCACGGCCGGGCCGACCTCGAACAGGTCGATGAAGGCGATGCGCAGGAGCGCCTCGTGCGCGACCAGGTACTCGACGAAGGCGCCCATTGCGCGGCAGACGGCTTCGGGCCAGGCGACGGCCTGCTCGAAGCTGGGCCGCACCTGTTCGAGCGCTTCGCGCACGAATTCGTCGATGACGGTGAGGAAGCACTCCTCCTTGTTGGCGAACTGCTTGTGGAAGGCCTCGGTGGAGACGCCGGCGAACTGCGCGATCTGCGGGTCGGTGAGCCCGGCGTAGCCCTCGTCGAGGGTCAGGTGCACGACCGAGCCGAGCACGCGCGCGCGCTTGTCCTCGCGCGTGAGGAAGGCGGCGGGCTCGGGCGGCTGGCGGCGCGGCAGGTTGCCGGCGGCGACGCCGAGCCGCGCGACGGCGGGCGTGCGGTAGGCCTCGACCCAGTCGAGCACTTCGTCGCTGAGCAGCTTCAGCTCGTGCTGGCGCTGCTCGAGCATGCGCGTGAAGATCACATTGCGCACGCCGCCGACGATGCCGCGCGAGGTCAGGCGGGGGAAGCCGATGCCGTCGGGCGGCTGCGAGAAGGCGGAGCTGACGAGCCGCTCGAAGGTGAAGCCGGAGAGCAGCAGGCGCTCGCGCGCCTTGGGGCCGACGCCGAGCGCGTCGACGAGCACGAGGTGCGGCCCCTTGGGCTCCTCGGCGATGTCGTCGAGCAGCGTGCGACAGGCGGCGTGCACGCGGTTGGCCCAGCCGCGCTCGGCGGTCCAGGCGTCGAGCATGCGCTTGCGCGCGCGCATCACGACGATGTCGTAGGTGGCGAGGAAGCACTCCTCCTTGTTGGCGAACAGTTCGTAGAAGGCCCGCCGCGAGACGCCGGCGAGCGCGATCACGTGCGCGACGGTGGTGCGCTTGTAGCCGCGCCGCGAGACCGCCTCGATCATGCCGCCGTAGAGGCGGGTGCGCTGGTTGCGCGCGACCTCGTCCCGCCCCATGCCGTTGGGCCCGTGCGGCAGCCGCCGGTAGAGCGGCTTGAGTTGGCTATCGCCTAGACTCATCCCCACCTGGTTGTCGGTTCCGGTCATCCCCACTGTTCAAGAAAATAGACCAACCCGCTCCTCCATGCAACCAAACTCGACTTTTAATAACAACCTGCTTGAAACGATTCCACCCGTGTCTCTCACAGGCGCAATCGTCCGACAGACAAAGCGATTCGGACCACCGGGCAAACGCAGTCCCATGCTGGGGATTCGCCCTGGCGGACGATCGTCGTCGCACGGCCCGCGGGTCGACTGTGGTTGGCAGGTAGCGCAGGTCAGGCGCTGAGCGTAAGCCGTCGCGGCCCGGATTGGAACCCGAGCTCGACGAGTGTTTCAGCGAGACCACCGGAGATCGCGGGCTCGCCGTCGATGCGCTCGAGCGCGAGCTTGCCGACCTGGCCGTTGCGCACGGCGGCGGCGAGCGCGGAGAGCGCGGCGGGCAGCGCGTCCTGCCGGCGCTCGGCCTCGGGCGCGGCGGCGCCCAGCGTGAGCAGGCTGCGCCCGCCGCGCTCGAGGTACAGCGCGGGCTCGTGGTCGAGCAGCACCACGTAGGCGCCGGCGACGCGGGCGGGTCGCCCGACGGCGCCACGCCGGCTCTTCTCCCCGCGGGCACGACGGGGCCAGGGCAGCGCGGCGCCGTAGGGCTGGGCGGGGTCGGCGGCGGCGAGCACGAGCGTGGCGTGGCCGTCGGCGCGGCCGCCGCCGGCGCGCAGGCGCTCGACGGCGCCGGGCAGCGCGAACTGGGCGCCGCCCATGCCCTCGACGAAGTAGCCGCGCCGGCACACGCCGACGATCTCGAGGTTGCAGAAGGTGTCATAGAGCGCGGCGAAGCCGCCGGCGACGCCCTCTGCGAGCACCTGCTCGCGGGTGACGACGCCGTAGCGCTCGAGCAGCAGCTCGGCGAGCGTGCGCCGTCGCTCGACGGCGCCGGCGGGCCCGTCCAGCTCGCCGCGAAACAGGCGCTCGGTTAGCGACCAGCGCCCCTGCACCTGCGACTGCGCGCGGGCGCGGGAGCGCGCGGCGAAGCGCGAGCGCCCGGGCGTGCGCAGCGCGCCGCGGCGCGGGGACTGCTCGCCGGCGCCCGCCCCGGCGAGCGCAACCGGACCGCGAGACACTCGCTCCGCTCGCATCGCCGAACCGGCCAGCGGCGCGCGCAGCGGCGCCCACGCGTCGTTGGTGACCTCGCCGGCCCAGACGAGATCCCAGAGCGCCTCGCGCAGCGCCTCGGCGGCGACGGGCAGCTCGCAGAGCAGCTCGGTGAAGAAGCACGGTGCCTGCGCGAGTCGCGCGCGCAGCAGCTGGTGCTCCTCGCGGGCGGGCGCGGCGGCGCCGGCAATCGCGCGGGGCGGCCCGATGGCGGCGGCGTCCTCGCGGAAGTACAGGGCGACGCGGCCGGAGCGCGCGCTGGCGCCGGCGCCGACCCACACGACCTCGCCGCCGGCGCAGAGGGCGTCGAGCCAGGTGGGCGAGTAGGCGCCGAGGCGGCGGGGCAGCACGTCGCGCTCCCAGGTCTCGGCGGGCAGCGCGAGGCCCTGCAGCGGCACGAGCGCTTCGCGCAGGCGCTCGACGCCGGCGCCGGCGCGCGCGTGCCGGTCGACGCCCTGCCAGGAGGGCAGGAAGGCGGCGAGCCGGCGCTGCTCGGCGGGCTCGATCTCCTTGCGCAGCACGGCGAGCGAGGCGCGCCGCAGGCGGCGCAGCACCTCGACGTGGCACCACTCGCGGCCGTCGCTCGGTGGATGACCGGGGCCGGATCCGTCCGGCGCCGGCGCGCTTGCGCTGCGGGGTCGCAGCTCTCCCCTGACGAGCTCTCCCCGGCGCTCGAGCTCGCGCAGCGCGGCGCCGGCGTCGACGCGGTAGCGCGCGAGCAGCTCCTCGCCGGTGAAGGGGCCGTGGGTGCGCGCGTAGCGCGCTACGAGCTGCGAGAGCGCGTCGGGCACGTCGGCGAGGAAGGCGTCGGGCAGCCCGCCGGGCGGCACCGCGCCGAGCGCGTCGCGGTAGAGGCCGGCGTGGTCGGCGGCGATGTAGCGCTGCTGGCCGCCGAGGCGCAGCGAGACGGCGCGGCGCTGGCGCACGAGGCCGTCGATCAGGCCGCCGGGGTCGACGCCGGCGAGCACGCGCTGCGCGATCTCCTCGCGGGAGAGGTCGCCGAGCGCGCGCAGCACGTCGTGGAGCTCGTCGCGGGTGCTGGCGCGGGCCAGCTCGGAGCGGCGCTGCAGGTCGTCCTCCACGCGCGCGAGCGCGCGCGGGTCGATCAGCTCGCGCAGCTCCTCGGAGCCGAGCAGCTCGCGCAGCAGCTGGCGGTCGAGCGAGAGCGCGGCGGCGCGGCGCTCGGCGGAGGGCGTGTCGCCCTCGTACATATAGGTGGCGACGTAGTCGAACAGCAGCGAGGAGGCGAAGGGCGAGGCGACGGGCGTTTCGACCTCGACGAGCGCGACCTCGCGCGTGTGCAGCGCGCGCAGCAGCTCGGTGAGGCCGGGCAGGTCGAGCACGTCGCGCAGGCACTCGCGGTAGGTCTCGAGCAGGATCGGGAAGTCGGAGTGGCGGCGGGCGACCTCAAGCAGGTTCTGGGCCTTCAGCCGCTGCTGCCACAGCGGCGTGCGCCTGCCGGGGTAGGCGCGCGGGATCAAGAGCGCGCGCGCGGCGTTCTCGCGAAAGCGCGCGCCGAACAGGGCGGAGGAGCCGAGCTCCTCGGTGACGGCCTGCTCGACCTCGTCAGGATCGAGCGCGACGAGGTCGGCGAGCGACTCCCAGCCGGCCGGCGCCTCGCCCCCGCCATCGCCCGCGCCGCGCGCCTCGCCGCAAGTGGGCGCCCCGGCGTAGCCGTCGGCCCCGGCCCCGCCGTCGGCCCCGGCCCCGCCGTCGGCGTCGGCGTCGGGCAGGTGCATGACGATGCCGTCGTCGGACCAGATGGCGTCGGCCTCGACGCCGAAGCGCTGGCGCACGCGGGCTGACAGCGCGAGCGCCCAGGCGGCGTGCACGCGTGCGCCGTAGGGCGAGAGCAGGCACAGCCGCCAGTCGCCGATCTCGTCGCGGAAGCGCTCGAGCACGATGGTGCGGTCGCTGGGGAGCACGCGCGTGGCGGCGAGCTGCTCGTGCAGGTAGGCGCTGAGGTTGCGCGCGGCGCGCGGGTCGAGGTGGTAGGTACGCTCGAGCGTTTGGGGCTGCTGCTCGACGGCCCAGCGCGAGAACTCGCCGACGGCGCGCCCGAGCTCCTTGGGGCGCCCTACGGAGTCGCCCTTCCAGAACGGCACGGCGCCGGGCGCGCCGGGCGCGGGCGTGACGATGACGCGGTCGCGCGTGATTTCCTCGATGCGCCAGGTGGAGGCGCCGAGCAGGAAGGCCTGTCCGGGACGCGCCTCGTAGACCATCTCCTCGTCGAGCTCGCCGACGCGGCGCCCGTCGGGCAGGACGACGGCGTAGAGACCGCGGTCGGGGATGGTGCCGGCGTTGGCGACGGCGAGCGCGCGTGCGCCTTTGCGCGCGCGCAGCGTGCCGGCGATGCGGTCCCAGACGATGCGGGCACGCAGGTCGCCGAACTCCGATGAGAGCCCGCCCGCCCAGCGTCCGTCGAGCATGTCGAGCACGTTCTCGAACAGCGCGCGGGAGAGGGTGGAGTAGGAGTGCGTGCTGGTGATGAGCGAGTAGAGCTCCTCGACGTCGGTGGCGCGGTCCTGAGGCGCGCCGTCTGCCGCTCCGTCCTCGCCGGGTGCGGCGCCGGCGGCGCCGGCGGCGCCCCGCGCGGGGGCGGCTCGGGTATCGGCGGCGGCAACGATGGCGACGATCTGCTGGGCGAGCACGTCGAGCGGGTTGCGCGGCACGACGGTGGGCTCGATCAGCCCCTGGTGCATGCGCTGGGCGACGACGGCGCACTCGAGCAGGTCGCCGCGGAACTTGGGGAAGATCCTGCCGACGCTGACCTGGTCGACTCCGTGCCCGGCGCGCCCGATGCGTTGCAGGCCGCGGGCGACTGACTTGGGCGACTCGATCTGCAGCACGAGGTCGACGGCGCCCATGTCGATGCCGAGCTCGAGCGAGCTGGTGGCGACGAGGCAGGGCAGCTGGCCGGCCTTGAGCAGCTCCTCGACCTTGGTGCGCTCCTCGCGCGCGAGCGAGCCGTGGTGCGCGCGCGCGATCTCCTCGTTGGCGAGCTCGTTGAGGCGCAGCGCGACGCGCTCGGCGGAGCGGCGGTTGTTGACGAACACGATGGTGGAGCTGTGCGCGCGCACGAGCGCTAGCAGCTCGGGGTAGATGGCGGGCCAGATCGACCCCCGCGTGGACTCGCCGCCGGCGAGCGGGTCGAGCTCGGCGGCGGGCTCCGCCTTCGGGGACGCTCCGAACGGGTCGCGCGCCAGCTCGCCGGCGACGTCCGCCCCGACGACTTCGATGGCGGCGGCGGAGGCGCGTCCGCCGCCGGGCGGCGCAGCGGGCTCGGCCATGGACTCGACGGGCACCTCGATGCGCAGGTCGAGGGGCTTCCTGACGCCGACGTCGACGATGTGCGCCTGGCGGTTGGGGCCGACGAGGAAGCGCGCGATCTCCTCGAGCGGGCTCTGCGTGGCGCTGAGGCCGATGCGCTGGATGGGCCTCGTGCGCGCGCCGCCGGCCTGCGCTTGCAGGCGCTCGAGCGTGAGCGCGAGGTGCGCGCCGCGCTTGCTGGCGGCGACGGCGTGGATCTCGTCGACGATCACGGCCTCGACGCGTTCGAGCATGGAGCGCGCGCCGGAGGTGAGGATCAGGTAGAGCGACTCGGGCGTGGTGACGAGGATGTGGGGCGGCTTGCGCGCCATCGCGGCGCGCTCGCGCTGGGGCGTGTCGCCGGTGCGGATGCCGACGCGCACGCGATCGGCGCCGATGCCGCGCAGGGGCGCGCGCAGGTTGCGATCGACGTCGTAGGCGAGCGCCTTCAGCGGGCTGACGTAGACGACGCGCGTGGCCGCCTCATCGGCCTCCTCGGGGTCGAGCCGGCTGAGCCGGTCGAGCGCCCACAGGAACGCGGCGAGCGTCTTGCCGGAGCCGGTGGGCGCGGACACGAGCACGTGCTCGCCGCGCGCGATCGCCGGCCATGCTCGCTCCTGGGCGGGCGTGGGCGCGACGAAGGCGCGTTCGAACCACTCGCGGGTGGGCGGACTGAAGCTCGACAGGGGCACCGGACGAGGCTAGCGCGCGACCCGAGGCGCCCTTGCGCGCCTGGGAGCCGAGAGCCCCGGAAGGTCACTCCTCGAGGGCGAGCGCGGCAGGCACACGCGCGGCGAGCCGGCCGGGAATCGCGAGGATCGCTACTGCGGCGGCGGTGACGAGCCCGACGCTGGCGAGGGCTGTGACGACGGCAACCGAGGGCACCACGGGATAGTTGACCGTTGTGGAGAGGGCGCGATCGAGCACCTGCTGCCCGAGCAGCCCGAATGCCGCCCCGGCGACGCATCCGGTCGCGAGCAGCACGGCGCTCTCGATCAGCACTGTCGCCCACAGGTCGTTGGGGCTGAAGCCCTCTAGCTTGAGCTTCGCCAGGCGCGGCCGCCGCTGCCAGATCATGCCTCCGACGGCGGCAGCCATTGCCAGTACGGCGGCGGTGAGAATCAGATCGGCGATCTGGGTGAGCCGCTGGAGGCCCTGGCGGGTCAGCGCGCGCTGCTTGCCGGCGTGCTGGGCGGCAGTCTGGACCGCCAGTCCGGAGCCTGGGCCGAGTGTGGCCTGGGCGGCTCGACGCACCGCTTCCTGGGAGGCGCCAGGATCCAGCTGCACATCATAGGCGCTCGGCTGCGTGGTTCCCCATGCGCGCACATAGTCACGGTCGTTGAGGATCACTGCACCCGGAGCCCAGCCTATGTTGGTGGAGATCGCCGCGAGGCGCAGCCTCAGCGGTCGCGGTGCGGGGAGGGTGAAAGTCTGGCCGATGCGGACACGGTGTTCGCTCGCGAGGGCCTGGGAGAGCACCGCCCAGCCTCCGTGGCGCAGATGGGCATCGGCGCCCGCCAGCGACCCTTCGAGGATCTGGCTGGGCGGGATCAGCGGCGTGGAGCCCGCCGGCGGAGCGATGATCCACGTGCGGCGCTCTCCCCAGTCGAGCAGGCTTCCGCGATAGAGCCGCACGGCTGCGACCCCGTGCAGGTGTCGCAGCCTCCCCAGCGCGGTCTGGGAGAAGGGTTGGGTCATGAGCAGGTCAAAGCTGCCCGCGGGGGCGACCCAGAGCTGCGTGAAGGCGTTCATGTCGTGGGCTGCGTCTTCGAGACCGCGCTGAAGGTCCGCGTGGGCTCCCTGGATGGAGACGCTGCCAAAGATCGCCACCGCGCCGGTGGCAGCGATCGCGGCCGCGCGGGTGCGGCTGGCTCGCAACTCCATCACCGCCACGTGCGGGATCGCGCTGCGCAGCGTCGGGGCTGCGCGGGCGACGAGCGCAAGCGCCCCGCGCAGCGTCAGCGACAGCAGCGCGAGCAAGGCGAGGGTGAGGGAGATCATCGCGACGATCGCAAGCTGCGGCGCGACGAGCAGGATCGCACCGGCGACCGCGAGGCAGACGAGCCCCGCGGCGCTCGGGGCGCGCATGCCGTGCAGAGGTGCTGTGCCGCCGGCTCGCTCGACCGCCGAGGGGCGGGAGAGGACGCGGCGCATCGGGCTGAGCACGGCGATCACCGCGGCGAGCATGCCCCCGGCGGCGGCGATCGCCGCCGCGCCGAGGCTCACCACCCGGCTCGAGCCCACGGCGAAAGCCGAGGAGAGATAGCCGGGAGTGGACGCGAAGACATGAATGGAGAGCTCGTCGCCGAGCGCGAGGCCGGCGATGCAACCGATGGTCCCCAGCACGAGCGCGTCGAACAGCAGGACGCCGGCTGCGGCCGCTGGCGTATAGCCGTCGCAGCGCAGCTCGCTGATCAGCCGCTGGCGTTGAGGGACTGTCAGCAGCATGGCGTCGAAGGCGAACAGGAAGCCGACGAGCGCGCTGATGACCGCGAACAGCGCGGTGGACTGATTGCTTGCGCTGGCGGCCTGGTTGAACAGACGTTCGTCGTAGGAGGCGGGCTCGACGAGAACGCGCCGGCCGGCAAGCCGCCGCAGCGCAGCGCGCACCTGTGTCTCCCGACCACGGGCCGGTACGACCAGCACGCGTGAGATTCGCCCCTGCAGGGCCGTGATTTCCTGCGCGAAGGCGAGGGTGGTGACCACGATCGGGGTATTGGCGAGGGGGCCGATTTGCGCTGCGCCGAGCTGCCGGTAGAGGGGCGCACGGGTGACCCTTCCGGCAACCTCGAGCGTGGCTTCGGCGCCGAACTTGGTGACGCCGAGCTGGTGCGCGAGCAGCGTGGGCAGCAGGATCGCTTCTATGCCCCCGAACGGGGCGAGGTCGATGTGGCGGACGAGCGCTCCTCCGAGAGCGCGCAGGCTCTCATCTGCGCCGACGAGCTCTACCGACCTCGAGCCTTGGGGCCCGATGGCGTTGGCGCTGGCTTCGAGCAGCGGCGCGGCTGCGCGGACGCCGGGGATCTTGCGCACAGCGGCGAGTGATCGTTCGTCGATCCCCTGGGGCGAGCGGGAGAGCAGCTGTAGCGACGCCTCGCCGAGAATCCCCCGCGAGAGCTGGGCGGGCGAGCTCGACAGGCTGTCGCTCGCGATCTGCGAGGCGAACAGCAGGGCGACGCCGGCGGCGATGCCGGCTATCGCAAAGCATTCCTGCAGCCAGCGGGCGGAAAGACGCGCCAGATAAAGGCGCGGGAGGTTGCGGAGCCTCATCGCCCTCGGCCGCGGGGGCTAGTCATTCAACGCCGGGGTGTGCTCGCCGTTCGCGGTCGGGATCTCGGGCTCCTCGAGACGGTGCTTGGCGAGGTGCCCGTCCCGGAGCGCGACCACGCGATCGGCATAGCCGGCGGCGAGGGGATCGTGGCTGACGAGCAGCACCGGCACGCGCCGCTCGCGGCAGAGCTCCTGCAAGAGTCGTAGCACCTCACGGCTGCGGTGGGTGTCGAGACTGCCGGTAGGCTCGTCTGCAAGCAGCAGCCGAGGGTCGGTGGAGAGGGCCCGAGCGATCATCACCCGCTGGCGCTCCCCCATCGAGAGCGTCTCCGACGGCTGCTCGAGCTGTTCGCCGAGGTCCAAGCGCTCCAGCAGCGGCCGCACGCGCTCGCGCGCCTCCTTCCAGCGCAACGTCTTCAGCAGCTTCAGCACAGCGTTGTCGATCGCGCTCACCCCCGGCAGCAGGTCGAAGCTCTGGCGAATGAAGCCGAGCTCCGCCAGGCGGTAACGCGATGCCTCGCGCTCTGTGAGCGAGCAGATGTCTCGTCCGTTGACGAGCACGGTGCCGCTGGTTGGGGCCAGCAGGGCGGCGATCATCAACAGCAGCGTGGTCTTTCCCGAGCCCGAAGGACCGTACAGGGCAAGCATCTCGCCCTGCGCGACGTCGAGCGATACGCCGTCGACTGCACGCACCGGCGCGCGCCCCTCCAGCGGATAGTGCTTCGTCAGCTCACAAAGCTGAAGCATCGATCTCCCGCTTGCCGGCAGTCGTCTCCAACACCAAGCGAACCTCTTCGCTCGCCGCGGTCGCGTTTCGCCCCGTGGACGCGCGGGCGATGGCGTCTCGAGCGCGGAGCGCGAGCACGGTGGCCCCCACCGGCCCGCCGATCGCCTCCCTGACCGCGTGGGCCTGGGGCTTCTCGGCGATCGATGTCAAGTAGCTGCAGGCCATCGCGACGACGATCAGCTCGTGACGTCGAGCGGACTCGAGCGTCGCCGCCCGGTGTCGGGCCGACACGGCGAGCGATGCCATGCGCGCTGTGGCTTCTGCGGGGGTGTGGTAGCAGCCGGCGAGGCTCAGCTGACCGGATGTCGCATCCTCCTGCTCGTCCGCCACGCTGTCGAGCAGCGAGTGCAGCGCGCAGACGTAGGGGAAGTAGAAGCTTTCGACGGCCTGGAGCTGGTCCTCGTCAGCCTCGGACGACGCGGCGGCGGCAATGAGGGCGTCCACGGCTAGCGAGGAGCCTGCGCCGGCGGCGAGCTCCCACCACCGCAACTCCTTCCCGCCCGGGAGGAGCGTCTTCGCCCAGCGCTCGAGCGGCGCTTGCGGACCCGCGCTGAGACTCTGGAAGGCCACGATGCGATTGGCTGCCCGGCGAGCCCGGGGGGCTACCGACTGCCACGATGGGAGTTGCTCGAGCGCGACGCGGCAGGCCTGGATCAGCTCCGTGACATACAGCGCGCCCGCGCCCCAGCGTTCCTCGACAGGCGCGGCGCGCGCATGCGTCGCTGGCCCGCATCCGGCCGGCGCCGGCGGGGGCTCCAGGCCACCGCCGAGGGCCTGGAGCAGGGGCTGGTGCAGACGCCGCGAACGCGCCACGGGATCCTCGTCGTCGACGGGTTGCTCAGCGAGCGTGTCGCAGTGGTTGTACAGAGCGTGGAAGGCGACGAGGGCACGCACGACCGCGTGCCGCCGGCGCAGCGGAGCAAGCGTGGCGAAGGCGGCGGCACCGTCGAGGTTCAGGTGCTTCTGATGGGCGTCGAACGCTATCTGTCGCAGCTTCGGATCGGCGATGCGCGCCGCGAGTCCACGCCAGCGGCGCCGCTCCCGCAGGGCCGCGGGGAAAACAGTGAGCCAATAGCAGGGCGCAGCACGCATGAACGCGACCGCCTGCGCCGCCCGCTGAGCCGCGCTCTCTAATGCCTGTGGGGACACGGCACCTTGGCTCTAGCCACCGTGCTGGTGCCGTCGGCGAACGAGAAGCGCGCAGAGAACGGGAATCCCCCGCCTGGACAGTGGAGCGGCACCGACACCCCGACGGGATGGAAGCTGAGGGTGTGGCCGTGCACCCGTTCGTAGTAGGTCAGACCCGCAGGGCCGATCGTGGCATCTACGCGAACGATGGAAACCGGTGGCCCTCCGGCGACACTCGGAATCAGCGGCACGGACGCGTTGAGGCGCCCGCTCGTCGTTTGCGAGCCCGCGATCAGTTCGCCCTCAAAGAGGATCTGCGCGAACACGGGTTCCAGTCCGCTTGCGTAGAACAGCACGACGACGTTGCCGTTGTGCGGTGGACCCATCAGCGCCTGGATTTCAGGGATCTCGTGGCCGGCTGTCTGGCCAAACGGAACTTCCACGAAGGCGCTCCCAGATCCGAGGCGGGAGTTGGGCGAGCAACCCGACAATCCGTGGGCAAGCAAGGCTGCGGGGTGGCAGATCGCCAGTCCGAGCGTAGTGGAGAGATAGTTGATGCCTGGAGGCATCTGCAGGCTGACGCTCTCGAGCGGCGCCGGCAGGCCGCCTTCGGTGCTCGTGATCTCGAAGCCGAATCCGATCGTGGTGCTCGCCCCGAGCCGGTCGGGGAAGAGCCTTGCATGCAGCGCCACACGCTCGGACGCCGCCGCCGTGGAGGCCCCAGCAGCGCACGCCGCCAGCACCGCCGCCAGCGCGATGATGGTCCTCGACACAACCCGCATGGATACCTTGGCCTAGAGCGAGAGAGAGCCGCTGAGCTTCACGGCGACGGTGTCATTGCGCCGCTGGATCCTGCCCTGGAAGCGCAGACCTGAGGCGCGGGCGCCTTCGTAGCTGCCCGTGCCACGGGTGACCGACAGATATCCGGAGAACGAGGCGTACGAGCCGACGACGCGGTAGCCGGCGGACCCGCGGCCCGAGAGGAAGCCGCCATGCGGATAGATGTTGACTTCGCTCGTTACCTTGCTGTTGGAGAGCAGATGCAGGTGTATGTAGATGCGCCCACGTATCGTCCCGCTGGCGACGCCTTGCTCGTTGAGCGTGAACCCACGCTTGCTGGTGAGGTGCAGGTTGGCGGTCTCCTCCAGCCGGATGGTCCTCGCAGAGGCTGCGCGCGTCGGGGCGAGAGGCGTACCAGCAGCGAGCATCGCTGCGCTCATGACCGGCAGCGCTGCGAGGGTCGCTCTGCGTCGTTGCGAGATCAAAAGCACCCTCACCTCCTCTCCGACGTACCCGGCCTACACGCCCTTCCGGTTCCGAAGCTTCGAACCAGCCTCTGGAGCGTGGCGCTGGCGCAAGCGAAAGTCAATGGCTGTCTTCGATGCCGGCGCGCGCCTGTCCCGCAGTCCGGCCGTGGCCGGCGGGACCATGCGCCGCTGCTCTACACGCGCGTCACAGGATCTCGCGCCTTCCGCTCGACGGCCACGCCAGGAGTTGATATCGGCAGACTGCATGTGGTCCCTGGCCTCATCATCGGCAACCGGCGACGCTATGGCATGCATGGTTAACCACGGTCAGCCCGGTATCTGAGGGCCTCTTTGTCCGGGCGCTGGGTCGCTCGAAACTCCAGTGTTTCTCGTTGCCCTTGGCGATAGGCCGAACTAAGGTCTGTTGGTCAGCCAATGGAACTTCTCGGGTAGAGAGAAGCTGCACGCCCTAATCCGAGCCTACAGAGAGACCGAGGTGCCGATGCCGAGAACGAGCTCAGCTGCGTCAAGAAGCGACCAGGACCCGGCCTGGTCGATACCCAGCCTGCGCGAACCGCGCTACTCGCAGTCGCTCGAGCGCGGCCTTGCGATCCTCGGCTGCTTCACGCCGAGCAGGCCGGTGCTGGGCATCGCGGACATCGCAGACGAGCTCGGCATGAGCCGCTCCACGACGCACCGCTACGTGATCACGCTGGTGGCGCTGGGCTACCTCGAGCAGGGCGCGTCGCGCAAGTACCGCCTCGGCCTGCGCGTGACCGACCTGGGCATGTCGGCGCTGAACTCGACGGGCCTGCGCGAGCACGCGCACCCCTACCTGGAGGAGCTGCGCCAGCGCACCTCCTACACCACCAGCCTGGGCGTGCTGGACGGCACCGAGGTGCTGTACGTGGACCGCGTGCGCAGCTTTCGCCGTGGGCAGTCGAAGATCGACCTGAACCTGCACGTTGGCTCGCGCGTGCCGGCCTACTGCAGCTCGATGGGCAAGCTGCTGCTGGCCCACCTGCCGGAGTCCGAGCAGCGCGACCTGATCGCCTCGATGAAGCTCGCCAAGCACGGCCCCAACACGCTGACGAGCAAGAAAGCGCTGCGCGAGGAGCTCGAGGAGATCCAGGCTGCGGGCTTCGCGGTGGACGACCAGGAGCTGGCGGCGGACCTGTACGCGATCGCGGCGCCGGTGCGCAACGAGGCGCGCGAGGTGGTGGCGGCGGTGAACCTGGCGGCGCACAGCTCGATGATCTCGCTGGAGGAGCTGGTGGACGCGCTGGGGCCGCACCTGGTGTCCAGCGCCGACCGCATCTCCGCGCGCCTCGGCTACAGACGCGACGACGAGCAGAGCTGAGCTATAGCCTTGCGGCTCCGATGAGCCGCCGCCTGGTGCCAGCCTCCGCCTGCCTGCTCGCGCTGGGCCTGGCCGGCTGCGCGAGCTCGACCTCGACCGCGGGCTTCTCCGGCGAACGGCACGCGGCGGCGCAGACGGTGGCGAACCTGCAGTCGCACGCGACCAACGCCGAAGACGCGAAGATCTGCAAGGAAGACCTGGCGGCTGGCGTGGTGAGCCGCCTCGGCGGCGCCAGGCGCTGCGAAGCGGCGATCAAAAGCCAGCTGACCGAGGTGGACGTGCCGGAAGTGACGATCGAATCGATCGCGCTCGGCGCGGGCGGCGCCTCGGCGACGGCGCGCGTGAAGAGCACCTACGAAGGCAGGAAGCGCATCACCTCCGTCCACCTGGTCAAGGAAGGCGGCAAGTGGAGGATCTCGGCGCTGTAGCCACCCGGCCGGGCCGCTGCATCGCCCGAGCGTTCCATCCCCGCTGGGCGCTTTCATCGGCGGTACGCTTCCTCCGGCGATGCCCACGCTGATCCTCGACCCCGCCCCGCACCAGCTGGAGGAGCTCATGGAGCAGCGCCGTCGGTGGGGCGCCGACCGCCACGACGAGGTTTGGGAGGGCGTCTACCACATGGTCCCTGGGCCGGGGATGCCACATTCACGGACCGTGCAGCAGCTTTCGGTGCTGCTCGACGCGCCCGCGCGGAGGACGGGTCTGTACGTGAGCAGCGAGTTCAACGTGGGATACGGCAAAGAGGACTTCCGCGTGCCCGACCTCGGCGTACATCGCGAGGAGCGCTCCGGTACGTGGGTACCGACGGCTGCGATCGTCGTAGAGGTGCTCTCGCCCACCGACGAGGCGTGGCAGAAGCTGCCGTTCTACGCCGCGCACGAGGTGGACGAGCTGCTGTTCGTCGACCCCGCCGAGCGGACCGTCGCGTGGCTGGCGCTGCACGACGGCGAGTACAGCCACGTGGAGCGCAGCGCGGTGATCGAGCTCAGCGCCGCGGAGCTCGCCGAGCGCATCGACTGGCCGCCCACGTAGCCGACAGCGCCCGCGACGGCCGTCGGCGGGCTCTCGGTCAGCTCAGCGACTTGCCGTACTGGCGCTCGTAGTAGGCGCGGTAGGCGCCGGAGCGGATCGGCTGCCACCACCACGAGTTCTCCCGGTACCAGGCCACGGTCTGCTCGAGGCCCTGCTCGAAGCGCACGCGCGGCTGCCAGCCGAGCGCCCTGACCTTCTCGCAGGACAGCGAGTAGCGGCGGTCGTGGCCGGGGCGGTCGGCGACGTGCTCGATCTGCGACTGCTGCGCGCCGGTGAGCTCCACGATGCGCCCGACCACGGTCATGTTGGCCTCCTCGTCGGGGCCGCCGGCGTTGTATACCTCGCCGGGCCGGCCGTGCTCGAGCACGTGCCCGATGGCGGCGGCGAAGTCGGTGGAATGGATCCAGTTGCGCACCTGCATGCCGTCGCCGTACACCGGCAGCGCATCGCCGTGCAGCGCGTTGAGGATCATCAGCGGGATCAGCTTCTCGGGGTACTGGTAGGGGCCGTAGTTGTTGGAGCCGCGGCAGATCAGCGCGGGCAGGCCGTAGGTGTGGAAGTAGCTGGCCACCAGCAGGTCCGCGCCGGCCTTGGTGGCGGAGTAGGGCGAGGAGGGCGCCAGGGGGCTGTGCTCGGTGAACGTGCCCTGCTCGATCGAGCCGTACACCTCGTCGGTGGACACCTGCAGGTAGCGCAGCCCGTGCTCCCGGGCGGCCTCCAGCAGCACGTAGGTGCCGAGCGCGTGCGTGGACACGAACGCGTCGGGCTCGGCGATCGAGCGGTCCACGTGCGTCTCGGCGGCGAAGTTCACGATCGCCTCGAGCGCCGCCGCCTCGAGCGCGCCGGCCACCGCCTCGCGGTCCTCGATCGCGCCGCGGATGAAGCGGAAGCCGGGCAGCTCGGCCACATCGTGGAAGTTCTCCTCGCGCCCCGCGTAGGTGAGCTTGTCGAGCACCGTCACCTCGTCGCCGTGCTCGAGCAGGCGCTGGCGCACGAAGGTGGAGCCGATGAAGCCGGCGCCGCCGCAGACGAGGAGTCTCATTGGCGCATCATGCCAGCACGCGCCGCCAGGTAGCCCGCCAGCCCGTCCTGCCAGGGCGGCAGCGGGATCACGTCCTCGCGCTCTGACGCGAGCGCCGACCACGCGGGACGGGGAGCGGGGCGCGCCATCTGCTCGCTGGTGGCGTCCTGCACGCGGCAATCCAGCTCGGCCTGGCGGAAGATCTCGACGGCGAAGCCGTTCCAGGACACGTGGCCGGCGCCCGCCAGGTGCACCAGGCCGCTCACGCCGCGCTCCAGCAGCCCCAGCAGCGCCGGCGCCAGGTGGCCGGTCCAGGTGGGACAGCCCACCTGGTCGGTAACCACCTGCACCGCCGTGCGTTCCCCCGCCAGGCGCAGCATCGTCTCCGCGAAGTTGCGTCCGCCGGTGCCGAACAGCCACGAGCTGCGCACCACCGTGTGGCGCGGCGAGGCCGCCAGCACTTCGCGCTCGCCTTCGAGCTTCGTTCGTCCGTACACCGATCGCGGCCCCGTGGGGTCAGACTCCACGTATGCGCGCGGCGCGCCGTCCCGCCCCACGAACGCCTCCCCATTGAAAACGTAATCGGTCGACACGTGCACCATCGCCAGCCCTTCCCACGCGGCCGCCATCGCCAGGTTGCGGGCGCCGTCGGCGTTGACCGCGCGCGCCTGCTCCGCCTGCGCCTCCGCGCCGTCCACGTCGGTCCAGGCCGCGCAGTTCACCACCGCCTCCGGGCGCACGCGCGCGAACGCCGCTTCCACCGCGCCGGCGTCGCTCACGTCGAGCTCCGCGCGCGTGAGGCCCACCAGCTCCATGCCCGCGCGCTCGCCGGCGCGCAGCACGTCCAGCCCCAGCATGCCCGCCGCGCCCACCACCAGCACCCTCATGTGCGGGACGCCGGTCCGGCGCCGCCATACGGTCGCGTCACAGGATCGAGATGTCGGAGTTGTCACCCACCATGAAGCGGTACGCGCGCGGCTGGCGCTGGCCGCGGCGCACGGTCACGTTGCGCCCCAGCAGCGAGGACTCCATGCGCCCGTCGAGGCCGCTAACGGTGGCGCCCGCTAGCAGGATCGAGTGCTCGATCTCCGAGCTCGAGATCTCGCAGCGCTCGCCGATCGCGGTGTACGGACCCACGTAGCAGTCGCACAGGCGCGCGCCGGCGCCGATGATCGCGGGGCCGCGCACGGTGGTGCGCTCCAGCCGCGCGCCGGGTGCTATCACCACGCGTCCTTCCACCTGCGAGTCGATCAGCTCGCCCTCGATGCGCTCGGCGAGGTTGTCCAGGATCAGGCGGTTGGCCTCGAGCATGTCCTCGAGGCGCCCCGTGTCCTTCCACCAGCCGCGCACGATGTGCGGCTCCACGCGCCGGCCCGAGTCGAGCAGGTGCTGGATCGCGTCGGTGATCTCGAGCTCGCCGCGCGCGGAGGGCGCGATCGCGCGCGCCGCGTCGTGCACGCCGGCGGTGAACATATACACGCCCACCAGCGCCAGGTCGGTGGCCGGATGCGCCGGCTTCTCCACCAGCCGCACCACCCGGCCGATCTGGCCGTCCGGCGCCGGCGCCAGCTCGGCCACGCCGTAGTTCTCGGGGTCCGGCACCGGCGTCAGCAGGATCAGCGCGTCCGGTTCGTGCTCGCGAAACGCCGACACGAGGTCGTTGATGCCACCCTGCAGCAGGTTGTCCCCCAGGTACATCACGAACGGGCTGTCGCCCAGGAAGGGCTCCGCGGTGAGCACCGCGTGGGCCAGCCCCAGCGGCTCGTCCTGGGGCACGTAGGTGATGCGCACGCCGAAGCGCGAGCCGTCGCCCGCCACCGCTTCGATCTCCGGGCCCGTCTCCGGCGCGATGATGATCCCCACCTCCTCGATGCCCGCCTGCGCCATCGCCTCGATGCCGTAGAACAGCACCGGCTTGTTGGCCACCGGCACCAGCTGCTTCGCGCTCGTGTGCGTGATCGGCCGCAGCCGCGTGCCCTTGCCGCCGGAGAGGATCAGTCCCTTCAACGTTTGCATCGCGCGTGAGCGTACCGGGGCGCCCGTCCGGGCAGCGTGCGCACGCAGGCCCACAGGCCGCCGCCGGGAGCGCGCCGGCGCTCAGCCTTCCCGCTCGAGCTCTTCCACGTGGCCGAGCAGCGTCGCCGCTCGCATGCCCAGACCGCGCGCCAGCGCCAGCAGCAGCTCGTAGTCCGGATCGAGCTCGCCGGCCTCCAGCGCTTCGATGCGCTCCGGCTCCACGCCCGCCGCAGCCGCCAGCGCGGCCGCGGTGAGGGTACGCTCTGCGCGCAGCGCGCCAACCGCTTCGCCCAGCGCGCGCATGTGACGACGTGCTTCCCGCTCGCTCTCCGACAAGAAATCCTCCCAAAATGGGCTGAAGACAACTGTCTGAGCCAGCTTTCGCCATATCTTCCCTAGCTCCTGCCCGCCGGGACAGTCAGGCTGCCGGCAATGCCTGAGCGGAAGTCCAAGCCTCGCCCGCGAAACGTGGCCCTGGCGAAGGTCATCGAGCAGCGCCTCGCCGAGAAGCCGGGCATGACCCAGGCGTCCATCGCCGCGCACTCGAACCTGAGCTACGAATCCGTCAACAAATACGTCCGCGGCCAGGTCGCGCCGTCGTACGTCAACTTCATGGAGCTAGCCCGAGGCTTGGGTCTGAAGCCGAAAGAGCTGATGGCCCGACTCGAAGACGAGCAACGCGCCGACGCCGCCGGCGGCGACGGCGACGCTCAGTAGACCCCGCCCAGCTTGCGGTGGTCCCAGCTCGCGCGCCGGCGCTCAACGAACTCGAGCGCCACGCGCTTGGCCGCCTGCTTGTCCACCATCGCCTCCACCTCCTGCGCCAGCGCCGTCGCCGGCGGCTGGCCGCGCGGGCCCGCATAGCGCGCGAGGATCTCCCGCCCCAGCGCCCTCACCACGTGCGGCTCGCGGTGCACCGCCACGTCGCACTCGAGCATCACCCCCCGCAGCAGCTCGTAGGACTCGCCCGCCTCCACCTGCAGGGTCGCGCGCGCGTCGCGCTCGAGGTTGCGCACCTTCTGCGAGGACGCGTACGTCCACGCCCACAGCCGCGGCCCGCGCTCTCCTTCCGGCGGCAGTCGCAGCACGTACCACAGCGGCATCAGGTGCGGCCAGCCGCGCGGGCCCACGGTGGCGCAGGTGACGGTGCGCTCCTCGGCCAGGAACACGCCCACCTCCGCCTCGCTCATCGTGATCTGCTCGCGGCGGCTCATCGGGCCTGCAGCGTAGTGCCCGAGGCCCGCCGGCGCCGTAGGAGCCGATCCCGTCGCGACCCGGTCCCGTCGCGACCCGGCAGCGGCTCAGGCGGCGGCGGGCGCCGCGCTCGCCTCGCGCAGGCGCGCCACCGCCGCGCGCACCGCCTCGCGCGCGTCCTCGGGCTCGAGCACGGCGGCGTCGCCCGCTTCCTTGAGGATCTCGCGCACCAGCCAGTCCACGCCGGCGAAGCTCAGCTCCACCACCACCGCGCCGTCGCGCCACTCCTCGACCACGCGGCGGGCCTCGCGCGCCCAGCGGGCGCGCTCGGGCGAGACCCACACCCGCGCGGTGCGGGACGCCGGCACCTCCCCGGTGCGCAGCCAGCCGTCAACCTCCGCCGCCGGGTCCACCTCAGGGCGCGGCTCGAAGCGCTCGTCGGTGACGGTCGCGTGCTTGATGCGGTCCAGGCGGAAGTGGCGCACCCCTTCGCGCTCGGGGTCGTAGGAGGCCACGTACCAGCCCTCGCGGCCGTTCGTCAGCGCGTACGGCTCCACCCTGCGCGGCGCCAGCTCGTCCTCGTTCTCCTTGTAGTACTCGATCTCGATCAGCTTTCGCTGGACGATCGCCTTCGACACCAGCCGCGCCACGTCGGAGTCGTCGCCCGCGGTCGGCGCCACCTGCAGGCCCTGCTCCATCGGGTCCTCCCCGAGGGCGGCCACGATCTTCTTGCGGGCCGAGGTGAGCGAGCCCTCCGGGATGTGCTCGCCGATCAGGTCGATGGCCGCCACCAGCGCCTTTGCCTCCACCGGCAGCAGGCGCGCCGGACGGTCGAAGTTGTCGCTGTAGGGCTCGGGGTCGACCTCGATCTCGCCCTCCTCGTCCTTGAACTCCGCGTACAGCACGTAGGAGCCGCCGCCGAAGTTGACCACGTTGAGCACGTTCACGTCCTCGCGCAGCTCCTCCTCGCTCACCTGCAGGCGCTCGCAGGTGTCCGCGATCGACACCCGCCGTCCCTCACGGCCGGCCTGGATCAGGATGCTCGCCAGCGTCACCAGGCGCGCGAAGCGCTCGGGACGGATCGCCGCCTCCGCGCGCGCCGGCGAGCCCTCGCCCTGCGGCGAGGCCGCGCCCTCCGCCGCCGCGGCGGTCTCGCTCCTGCCGGCGGCGCGTGCGCGCCCCTGAGAGCGCGCCGAGCCGGCGATTCTGGCGGCGCCGGCCGCGACCGCGGCGCTCGCGCCGAGGGCGTCCGCGCCCGCGGCCGCCGCGGGCGCCTCGCAGTGGCGCTCCTCCAGCAGCTCCAGACGCCGCTGCAGCTCCTCCACCAGCTCCTCCGGGCCGAGCAGCCGCGCGTTCACGCCGAGGCCGAGCACCCAGGCGATCAGGCTGCGGGGATTCGAGTAGGGGGTCACGAACACCGTCTCCCCCTCGCCCTCCGGCGACGCGGCGTCATCGGAGATGGACGCCGGCGAGGGCGCGCCGTCCTCCTCCCCCTCCGCCGGCGGCGCGACGATCTCGCCGTAGCGGCCGTAGTGGCGTTCGATCTGCCAGGCGATGCGCTCGCACACCGCGATGCGCGCCACGCCCTGCTCCTCGCCCAGCTGCCAGTCCGCGCGGCCGGCGTAGGAGCGCGGGTCGAAGTCCTCGGGGCGGCGGAAGTCGTGCTCGGCCTTGGTCGCGTAGGAGACCTTGCCGCGGATGCGCGAGAGGCGGAACACGCGCACCGCCTCGCGCTCGTGCGCGTAGCCCAGCAGGTAGAACTGCCCTCCTTGGAACAGCAGGTGGTAGGGGTCCACGCGGCGGCTTTTGATCTCGTCGCGCTCCATCGTGTAGTAGTCGAACACGATCGTCTTGTTGCGGAAGATCGCGGTCTCCACCTTCGCCAGGCGCGAGGACAGCTCGTGGCCGCCGGCGGAGGCTGTGATGCCGAGCGCCACCGAGCGCTGCTCGGGCGCGCGCAGCGGGCTGGGCCGCCCCCAGGTGATCTGCTGCAGCGCCAGTCGCAGCGGCTCCGCATAGGCGAATTCGCCGTCGAGCAGGCTGAGCGCGGTCTGCAGCGCCGCGAGCTCCTTGTCGGTGAAGGCGATCGCCGGCAGGTGGAAGTTCTCGGGGCGCAGCGAGTAATTCTCCTGCTCGGCTGCCCCGTCCGCGGGCCGGTCCACGGTGAGCGCGATGCGCAGCGATTCGAGCTCGGAGCGGTCCGCGTAGAAGCGGCGTGCGAAGGCGTCCTCGTTCATGCCGCTGTAGCCCTCCACGTCGCGGCGGATCTCGAGCGCGGTCACCGGACGGCGCTCCGCCATCAGGTAGGAGATCAGCGACAGCTGGCGGATCAGCTTCTCGGTGTCCTTCGCCATCCGCCAAACGATAGAAGCCGGCGGCGAGACGGATGCCGCCCGGCAGCGGCGGCGAGCCGCTATTTGCGGCGTTTGAAGCGCCCTCAGGCGGCTTCGCGCGCCGCCTGGTCGCGCCGCCCCGCCGCGGCGGCCAACGGGCTCCCGGCGACGGCCGCCTCCTCCACGCCCGCCGCCGCGACCTCCGCCACGCCGGCGACGCGGGGCGAGAAGTAGGCGCTCACGCCGAGCGCCCGGTCGAACGGCGACCAGCTCGCGCCGGGCGCCAGCTCCTTCTCGAGGCGGTCGAAGCTGCCGAGCCGCCCGCCGAGGTTGTCCACCATGTGCACCAGGGTGGCCTCGCGGGTGCACGGCACCACCGGGCTGCCGTGCTCGAGCGCGCCGTGGTGAGAGAGGATAATGTGCTCGACCGCCTGCGCGAGCTCGGCGGGAAAGGACGGGATCTGCTCGATCATGCTGCGGATGCGGTAGTAGCCCAGCGCGATCTCGCCGTGCAGACGACCCTCGTCGGTCAGCTCGATGCCGCCGCCCTGCTCGCTGTAGGCCTCGAGCTTGCCGACGTCGTGCAGCAGCGCGCCGGTGACCGCCACGTCGCGGTCGATGCCGGGGAAGGTGGCGCTGATCGCGCTGACCGCCTGCGCCACCCCCAGGCAGTGCTCGAGCAGGCCGTGCGCGTAGGCCTGGTGGTAGTACTTCGCAGCCGGCGCGGTGCGGTAGCCGTCCCACAGCTCGCCGTCCTCTCCGAACGCGCGCTCGAGCAGCGTGCGCAGGTGCGGCTGGCGGATCGTGCCGAGCAGCTCCCGGATCTCGGCTTCCATCTGCTCGACCGCGCGCGCCGGTCCGTCGCGCAGCTCGGAGGGGTCGAAGCTGCCGGGCTCCGCCTCGCCGAGCGAGCGCAGGTTGATCTGCGGGCCGAAGCGCGGGTGCACCGTGTAGCGCCCCAGCACCCGCACCGGCGCGCCTGCGTGCGCCAGCCCCTGCGCCTGCGCGAGGTCCTCCCACACCATGCACACCACCGAGCCCGTGCGGTCGCCCAGCTGCAGGCGCAGGTACTCGCCGCCGTCGCGGCGGCGCCGGCGCTCGACCTCGCGCACGAGCAGCACCTGGTCTATCTCCATGCCATCCTCGAGCTGGTGCAGCAGCATGCGGCTGAAGGTAAAGACAGGCGCGGACGGGACCGGCGAGGGCCCTCGGGCCGTTGGCGGGCGCCGCCGCCCGCTGTGGCTGCGACGCCCGCTGAGACCCCGGCGCCGGGGGACGCCCTTGGATCTCTCCCGAGCACCGCCGGAGAGGTGAGACGATGCCCAAGCTCGCGACGCTACCCCCCGAATGCCCGCCCTCGTCACCAGTTTCGAGCTTGGCGCCGACGACGACTGTGCCGCCGCAAGCGTAGTTCCGCATATCGGTGCTGGCGAGGCGCGTTTTCCACTTCGGCGTCTGCGCAGGCGCCCGGCGCCGCCGCGGGCGCAGACCGCAACGTGCGCGCCTGCGCGACCCACATAGACTGGCCGTCGATGCACAGAAGGGCACGCCCATGAGCGCCCCCTCCGCGTCCGAGAGGGTCGCCGGACAGCCGCCGGCGCAGGCCGCGGCCGCCGGGCAGGCGGCAGAGCAGGCCGCCGCCGCACAGCCGCCGGCGCAGGCCGCGGCCGCCGGGCGGGTGCCGGAGCGCGCCGGCGCCGGGGGCGGCGTGCTGCCCGCGCAGCGCCTGCGCGAGGCGCTGGCGGAGGAGTGGATCGTGGCCGGGCCGTGGCGCATACCGGCTGAGTCCGTGCAGCCGGCGAGCCTCGACCTGCGTCTGGGGGAGCGCGCGTGGGTGCTGCGCTGCAGCTTCCTGCCGGACAGCAACTCGACCGTCGAGGAGAAGATCGAGGACCTCGCCTTCGAACAGATCGACCTGCGCGACGGCGCCACGCTGGAGCGCGACCGCCCCTACCTGGTGCCGCTGATCGAGCAGCTGCGCCTGCCCGAGGGGGTGCGCGCGAAGGCCAACCCCAAGAGCTCCACGGGACGCCTCGACGTGTTCACGCGCATCCTCACCGACCGCAGCCGCCGCTTCGACGAGATCGCGCCCGGCTACCACGGCAGCCTCTACCTCGAGGTGGTGCCGCGCACCTTCGCGGTGCGCGTGCGCACCGGGCTGGCGCTCAACCAGGTGCGGCTGATGTCCGCCGACGCGCGCCTGGCCGACGGCGAGCTGGTCGCGCTGCACCGTCGCACGCCGCTGCTGTACGTGGACTCGCAGCCCGTGCCCGACGCCGAGCTCGCGCTCGCCGACGGTCTCTTCCTGAGCCTCGACGTGTCCGGCCCGGCGGACAGCATCGTGGGCTACCGCGCCAAGAAGAACAGCCTGCCGATCGACCTCGCCAAGGCGGGCGCGCTGCGCTGGCGCGACTACTGGGAGCCCGTGCACCCCGAGCGCGGCGGGCGCATCGTGCTCGAGCCCGAGGTCTTCTACCTGCTGCTGTCGGCCGAGGGGGTCAGCGTGCCACCCTCGCTGGCCGCCGAGATGCTCGCCTACGACCCCACCGCGGGCGAGCTGCGCACCCACTACGCGGGCTTCTTCGACCCCGGCTTCGGCTACGCCCGCGACGGCTCCTCGCGCGGCAGCCGCGCCGCGCTGGAGGTGCGAGCGCGCGACGTGCCGTTCATGGTCGAGCACCGCCAGCCGGTGTGCAAGCTGGCCTTCGAGCGCATGGCGGAGGAGCCCGACGTGCTGTACGGAGCGGACATCGGCTCCAACTACCAGGGACAGGAGACGATGCTCTCCAAGCACTTCGTGGAGCGCTCGCGCAGCGACTAGCGCGGCGCGCCCTCTCCGTGGCCGGCGGCGGCCGCGGCGCGCCTACGGCGTCAGCCGGTGCGGGCCGCGGTACAGGAACGTGACCTCGCGCACGTTCTCCTGGTTCAGCATCTGCATCAAAAGGCGCGTGAGGCCGAAGCCGAAGCCCCCGTGCGGCGGCGCGCCGTAGCGGAAGAAGTCGAGGTAGTACTGGATCGTGTCGACCTCCACGCCCTTCTCGTGCGCCTGCGCGAGCAGCTGCTCGTAGCGGTGCTCGCGCTGCGCCCCGGTGGTCAGCTCGATGCCCCGCCACAGCAGGTCGAAGCTCTTGGTCAGCGTCCGGTCCTCGGCGTGGCGCATGTGGTAGAAGGGCCGCACCGCGGTGGGGTAGTCGGTCACGAAGCAGAACTCGTGGCCCTCGCGCGCGGCGATCAGCTGCGAGAGCGCGCGCTCGCTGGGCGGGTCGAGGTCGTGCCCGGCGCCGGGCGGCTCGTGGCCGGCCTCGCGCAGCAGCCGCTTGGCCTGCTCGAGCGTCACGCGCGGGAACGGCGCGCTCGGCACCGTGAGCGCGGCGCCGAAGGCGCGCTCGATCTCCTCGCCGTGCGCGTCCTCGACCGCCGCCAGCGCGTGCGCCAGCCAGCGCTCCTCGAAGGCCATCACGTCCTCGTGCGAGTCGATCCAGGAGATCTCCACGTCCACGCTCGTGAACTCGGTGTCGTGGCGCGAGGTGAACGACGGGTTGGCGCGGAACACCGGACCGATCTCGAACACCTTGCCGAAGCCGGCGGCCATCGCCATCTGCTTGTAGAACTGCGGCGACTGCGCCAGGTAGGCGTCGCGCTCGAAGTAGTCCACGCGGAACAGCTCCGCGCCGGACTCGCTGGCCGAGCCCATCAGCTTGGGCGAGTGCAGCTCGATGAAGCCCTGCTCGCGCCAGTGCTCGCGCATCGCCTGCTCGACCGTGCTCTGCACCTCGAAGATCAGCCTGCGCTCGGGGTGGCGCAGGTCCAGGTAGCGCCAGTCGATGCGCTTGTCGAGCGCCGAGTCCGGCGCGATCGGCAGCTCGGGCTCCGCCGGCGAGTCCACCTGCAGCTCCTCCAGCTTCAGCTCGAGCCCGCCGAGCTTGACGCGCTCGTCCGCCGCGACCGTGCCGGTGAGGGTCACCGCCGACTCGGCCGTGAGCGCCGTGACCTGCTCGTTGAGGGCGCTCGGCTGCTCCTCCTTGCGCAGCACCGCCTGCGCGAGGCCGCTCTCGTCGCGCACGATCACGAACTGCATGCTCTTCTGGTCGCGGATCGCGTTCACCCAGCCGCGCACCGTCACGCGCTCGCCCGCGTGCTCGCCGAGCTGGGAGATCATCGTCCTCGTCATCCGCGGGACCCTATCCGAGCCGCGGCGCGTCCGGGCTCACAGCGGGGGCCTCGGCGGGCCCGCCCAGGCTGTGGCTAGGCCGCGTCCTGCCCGGCGAGCTCGACCTCCACCGTGAGCTCCTCCCCAGGCGCACGCTCGACGACCGCGATCGCGCCGGCCTGCATCAGGTCGTCTTCGCCGAGCGCGAGCGCGGACAGGCGCTGCTCGCTGTCGCGTACCGTCACCCGCGCCACCGGCGCGCGCATCGGCTGGCGCGCCTGGGACTTGGCCTTGCGCACCTCGCGCAGCACGTCGGCGGTGACCTCGAGCGCGGTCTGCTCGCCGGCGCCGGCCGCGCCCGCGAGCGTGGCCAGCTCCCGTGCCTGCGGCCACGGCGCGCGGTGCACGGAGCCCTGCTGCCACCACGACCACACCTCCTCGCACACGAACGGCAGGAAGGGCGCGAACAGGCGCTGGAAGCTCGACAGCGAGGTCCGCAACGCCAGGCTCACCGGCCCGCTCACGGCCGGGTCGGGGTCGTAGCGGCGGCCCTTCACCAGCTCGACGTAGTAGTCGCAGTACCACCAGAAGAACGCCTCGGTGCGCTCGAGCGCGCGCGCGTAGTCGTACGCCTCGAAGCTCTGCGTGGCGGCCTCCACCACGTCCGCCAGGCGCGCCAGCAGCGCGCGGTCGAGCGGATGCGCGAGCTCCGTCGCGGGCGCAGGCAGGTCGGCGAGCGCGAACTTGGACGCGTTCAGCAGCTTCACCGCCAGCTTGCGGCCGCTCTTCATCTGCTTGGCCTCGAACGCGGTGTCCGTGCCGGGGCGCCCGCTGGCGGCCCAGTAGCGCACGGCGTCTGCGCCATGCTCCTCGAGCAGGTGCATCGGCGTGACCACGTTGCCCTTGGACTTCGACATCTTCTTGCGGTCGGGGTCGAGCACCCAGCCGGAGATCGCGGCGTTCGCCCACGGCAGCGCGTTCTCGTCCAGGTGCGAGCGCAGGATCGTGGAGAACAGCCAGGTGCGGATGATGTCGTGCGCCTGCGGGCGCACGTCCATCGGGAACACCTTGGCGAAGAGCTCCGCGCCTGTGCCCGTCAGGGCGTCCTCGCCCGGCCCAGGCGTCCCCGCCGGGCGCCCCCCGGCGATCTGCGGCGTCAAGGACGAGGTGGCCCATGTGTCCATCACGTCGGGGTCGCCCACGAAGCCGCCTGGCTGCCCGCGCTGCTCGGCGCGGTAGCCGTCCGGCACGTCGGTCGAGGGGTCGACCGGCAACTGCTCCTCGCGCGCGAGGAGCGGGCGCTCGTACAGCGGGCGGCCCTGCTCGTCGAGCATGTACCACACCGGGAACGGCACGCCGAAGAAGCGCTGGCGGCTCACGCACCAGTCGCCGGTGAGGCCGTTCACCCAATCCTCGTAGCGCGCGCGCATGTACGGCGGGTGCCAGCGCAGCTCGCGCCCGCGCGCGATCAGCGCCTGGCGGTGCTCGATCGTGCGGATGAACCACTGCCTGCTGGTGACGATCTCGACCGGGCGCTCGCCCTTCTCGAAGAACTTCACCGCGCGCGTCACCGGCTGCGGCTCGCCGACCATGTCGCCGTCGCGCTCGAGCAGCTCCACGATGCGCCTGCGCGCCTGGTTGAGCGTGCGCCCGGCCAGCTCGCCGTAGGCCGCGCGCGCCCGCTCGACGTCCTCGGACTCCCACCCCGGCGATCCCCACGGCACCTCCAGCAGGCGCCCGTCCGGCCCCAGGATCGAGCGCACCGGCAGCGACAGCTCGCGCCACCAGGTCACGTCGGTGAGGTCGCCGAAGGTGCACACCATCACCAGGCCGGTGCCCTTGTCGCGCTCGACCAGCTCGTGGCTGAGCACGGGCACGCGCGTGCCGAACAGCGGCGTGAGCGCCTCGCCGCCGACCAGCGCGCGGTGGCGCTCGTCGTCGGGGTGGGCGAGCAGCGCCACGCACGCCGCGATCAGCTCCGGTCGCGTGGTCTCGATCAGCGCCTCGCCGCCGGTGGACGACCTGTCGCCGGCGAGCGCGAAGCGCACGCGGTGCATCGCGCCGGGGCGCTCGCGGTCCTCGAGCTCGGCCTGCGCCACCGCGGTCTGGAAGTCCACGTCCCACAGGGTGGGCGCCTCCAGCTGGTAGGCCTGACCGCGCGCCAGCAGGCCGAGGAACGAGCGCTGCGAGATGCGCTGCGCGAGCTTGCCGATGGTGGTGTAGGTCATCGACCAGTCGACCGACAGCCCGAGCGTGCGCCACAGCCGCTCGAAGGCCTGCTCGTCGCTCTCGGTGAGGCGCAGACAGAGCTCGACGAAGTTCGGCCGCGACACCGCCACCGGCTCCCTTGCGTCCGCCCCCGCCGCGCCCGCGGCCGGCGCCTCGAAATGGGGGTCGTACGGCACCGACGGGTCGCAGCGCACGCCGTAGTGGTTCTGCACGCGCCGCTCGGTCGGCAGCCCGTTGTCGTCCCAGCCCATCGGGTAGAAGACCTCGCGCCCGCGCATGCGCTGGTAGCGCGCCACCGCGTCGGTGTGCGTGTAGGAGAACACGTGGCCGACGTGCAGCGAGCCGCTCACCGTGGGCGGCGGCGTGTCGATCGCGAACACCCGCTCGCGCGGGGCCGAGCGGTCGAAGCGGTAGACGCCGTCGCGCTCCCACGCCGCGCTCCACTTGCGCTCGAGGCCGTCCAGGGAAGGGCGCTCGGGCACGCCCGCCGGCGAGGCCGCCGGGCGCTCGAGATCAGGTGGTTGCGTTTGCGGCAAGGCCGCAGATCGTAACCGCCCTCAGCTCATTTCCACATAGCCCGTGGCTTCGCTGGGCGTGCGCACGTTGGCGGCGACCTTGTTTTCGTAGTTGCCCTCGATCGTCTGCACCTGCCCGTCGGGGAGCACGTCGCGCACGATGCCGACGTGTTCGTCGCCGAACACGATCAGGTCGCCCGGCTTGGGCACCACGCCGGGTCCGTTGAGGATCGCGCGCCCGGCGCTCCGCGCCCACGACCACACCTCCGAGACCGCGCCCGCGCCCTGCCCGCCTTCGCCGATCGGCTCGCCCGCCTGGCGCGCCACCCAGGAGGCGAAGTAGGCGCACCAGGGCGCGCCGGGCTCGGCCCCGGCGGTGGCCGTGCGGTACTGCGAGATCGCCGGCGATTCGTTCGATCCGGGCGGCTGCTCGCTCTGCCCGAGCTGGCTTTCGGCGATCGCCACGATGCGCTGTCCGAGCGAGTCCTGCGCATCCCCGTCGAGCGAGGACACCGCCGGGGCGCCGAGGCCGGCGGCCGCATAGCCGTAGGGCGACGCCGGGGAGGCGTACGCGGCGTCGGCGAGCCCCGCGCCTGTGATGCCGGGGGCGCCGGCCCCGACGTCGCTCGGGTCCTCGAGCTGCGCCTCGACCGTCCCCACGGCGCCTTCGCCCGCGCCTTCGTAGCCGCCGCTGGCCCGCTGCAGCGCCGCCGCGAACGACGATTCGCCGCCGGTTGCGGCGGGCGCTTCGACGCCGCCGGCGAGCCGTCCGGCGCCTTCGATCAGCGCGGCGGGGTCGGCGAGGGCCTGCCTGATCGCCGACACGCGCGTGAGCGTCTCCTCGAGGCTCATCACCGAGGTAATCGGCAGGCGCCGGCATAGCTCCAGCGGCCGCGGGCGCACGAGCGCTACGCTGAAGCGACGAGCATCGCTCAGCAGCTGGCCGAGTTGCTCGGCCAGCCGGCACGCCTCGCCGATCTGGTCCCGGCGATGGGAGAGTTCAACCTCGGTGAGTCCGAACACGATTTCCGCGTGCCTGACGGGGGCATTCACCGCCCGGGCGCCGGCGGCACCTGGCTGCCGACCGCCGCCCTCGTGGTGGAGATCGTCTCGCCCGGCGACGAGAGCTGGGAGAAGCTGCCCTTCTACGCCGCGCACGCCGTCGGCGAGGTCCTGATCGTCGACCCGCAGAAGCGGGCCGTCGACTGGCTCAGCCTGCACGACGGCGAGTACCGGCCGCTGCAGCGCAGCGGGCTGATTGCGCTCGGCGCGAGCGACATCGCGCGAGCGATCGATTGGCCGGCGGTGGACGGCGGGCGCGGGGCCCAATAAAAATGGGCGGGCGGCCGTCGCCGCCCGCCCGACCACCGTTCCCTCGATGAATCGGCGGTATGTGGCTCCGCCGGCCTTTCCCGGACCGCCCGAAGCGTTATGTGACCCCTCTGCCCGAGATGGGACGGGCGTCAAACGCCAATCGCACGGGTCAGATGGGCTTCACTGCAGCGGTGGCGTCCAGAGGGCGCCACCGCTGAGGAAGTTTGTGAGCCGGTCGGCTTACTAGCCTTCCAGCAGGTGCAGGATCGCGTCAGGCAGCTGGTTGGCCTGGGTCAGAATCGACACGCCGGCCTGCTGCAGCACCTGGTCCTTCGTGAAGTTGGTCATTTCGGTGGCCATGTTCACGTCGTCCAGGGCGCTCACCGCCGAGGTGAGGTTCTGGCTGTAGACTTCCAGGTTCGCCTGGGTGTACTGGATGCGGTCCTGCACGGAGCCGAATTCGCCCGCGAGCGAAGAGACCTTGGCGATCGCTTCGTCGATTTCTTTGAGGCCTGTGGCTTTGGTCGCGCCACCGCCTTCGCCTTCGAGTTTTTCGAGGGCTTTTTCTTCGGCTTTTTCGACGGCCTTGGCTTCGAGTGCTTCTATGGCCGGTTTTTCTTCGCCTTTGACCTGCGTTTCAGCCGCTTCCGTCACTTTTTCTTCGTATTCCAGTTTAGTGATTTCGGCGGCTTCTTCTTCTTCCTTCCATTCAGTGGCTTCGGTGCCTGCTTCCACTTCGGTTTCCGCTTCGGCGACGGTCTTGAGTTCGCCTTTTTCTTCCAGCTTTTCCTTTTCTTCCGCGGAAAGCGTGAGGCCTTCTTCTTCGACTTCTTTTGCAATCGCTTCTTTTTCCGCTTTGGTCAGTTTGGCGGCTCCTTCGCTGCCCCCAAGCCGTTCGCCGAGCGTTTTGGTTTCGACGAATTTTTCGATTTCTTTGTAGAGTTCGATCGTTTTGACGCTGATCTTTTCGCCGTCGTTGGCGCCGACCTGGAAGCTGATTTCTTCATCGGCGTTGAGCAGGTCCTTGCCGTTGAACTGCGTGGTTTCGCCCACGCGCTTGATCTCTTCGGTCAGCTGTTTGACCTCGGAGATGATCGCTTCCTGATCTTCTTCGGAGGTGGTGCCGTTGGCGTACTCGACGCCGAGCTCGCGGATGCGCTGGAGCATTCCGTTGACGTCGTTGAGGGCGCCCTGGGCGGTCTGCGCGAGCGCAACCGCGTCCTGGATGTTTTCGCCCGCCTGGTTGAGGCCGTTGACCTGAGCCTGCAGGCTCTGGCTGATCGCGTATCCCGCGACGTCGTCGGCGGCCGAGTTGATGCGCAAGCCCGAGGACAGGCGCTGCATCGTCTGCGAAAGCGTGTTCTCGGTCGCGTTCAGGTTCCTCGAGGCGTTCAGCGCCTCCAGGTTGGTGTTGATCGTCAGGGACATGCGTTCATCTCCTTGATGACGTTGTTGGGGGTGGTCCCGAGCCGACTCCGTGTCGACCCACGCCGATTATCGACAGCGCGCAGGGATACTTGAGGATTGCGTGCCTACCCGCATCGCAATTCCCCCTCTGGCCCGGAATTCCTGCGCGTGCAGGCGCGCGCTCAGGCGCGCACGTCGACGTGCGGGAGGCCGTCGTCGTCCTCGTCGGGCCGATCTTCGATGCTCGGCGGCGGCGGTTGCCGGCGCTGGCGCCCACGCTGGTCGCGTTCGGGGCGGTCGCGCTCGCGGCTGACGCGCTCGGCGCGCTGCACCGGCAGGCGCTCCGGCACGGCGGGCACCTGCGGGACGATCGGCTGGATCGGGTCCATCAGGAGGCCGCCCTAGCTTTGGCGCGCGGGCGCTCGGGCGGCCCCGGCGGCAGCTCGCGCCGCGCGGCGGCCGCCTCGGCCGCGGCCTGCGCCTGCTGCTGGCGACCCTTCAGCTCCAGCACCACCAGGCGCCGCCACAGGAACACCGCGCCGGCCCACACGGCCACGTAGCAGACCACGCCGGCGACCAGTGCGCGCAACGCCGCTTCGGCCATGGTGCTGGTGGACAGCGACAGGTAGCCCGCCAGCGCGAAGCCGGCGAGGCCGCCCCAGCCCTTGGCGCGGGCGACCGCGCGGGCGGCGCGCGGGTGCGCCGCGATCGAGGGCCCGTCGGAGGCGCCCGCGGGCGCCTCCGGCTCGCCCTTCTTTCCCTTCTTGGGCTTCTTCGCTGCCTTCTCGCCGGCCTTGCCGCTCTCCTTGCCGGCCTTGCCGGCGGCACCCTTGGCGCCCTTGCCCTCCTTGGCGTCCGCGGGCGCCGCGGCGGGCCCTGCCGGGGCGGGGGCGTCGGGCGCGACCTCGCCGGGAGCGGCCGTCTCAGCCGCCATGGTGCTCGTCCGTCGCCAGGCCCATGCGCAGCTCGGCGCGCTGGCACTCGAAGATGAAGCGCACGAGCCGGCGGCGGTCGAGGTCCTTGATGTCCTCGAAGACCACGCCGCGATGGCCGCGGGCGTCGATGCGCACTACCTTGCCGGAGCCGCACACGGGCAGCTCGCCGAGCGTGAGCTGCAGTTCGAACTGCACCTCGTCGCCGACCTTCAGCGCCTCGCCGCCGGCCAGCAGGAAGCCGCCGCCGCTGATGTCGACGGTGCAGCCGTCGACGCGGCTGTAGTCCTCGCCGCCGAACAGCAGCACCGGTCGCGCGGAGCGCAGGCGCACGTACTCGCGTTCCTGCACCACGTCGAGCGAGCGGGGCGAGTCGAAGCGCAGCACCTCGGCGTCCTCCATCACGGCGGCGCCGGTGAGGCGCACGCGCCCGGTCGAGCCGATGAACTCGACCACCGCGCTCTGCAACCCGGCCGCGCCGAGCGGCGCGGCCGGCACCATGATCGCGACGCGCAGGGCGCCGGCGCTCGAGTCGAGCACGCGCGCGGGCATGCCCTCGCCGGGACCGGCGTACAGGGTGACGGTGGCGCCGTGCTCGGGCAGCTGCAGCGCGAGGCTCGCGGGCTCCTGGTCGTGCGCCTTGCCGCGCCCGCCTGTCCCCGGACGTCCGAACTTCATTGCAGCAACCTCGCTGCGAGGCCGGCGGGGTCGACGCGGCTGAGCCGCCAGCCGCCGCGGGAGCGGTCGAGCACGTACTCGGGGGCCAGCTCGAAGCGGCAGGCGGCCTCGACCGCGACGCCGATCTGATCGGTCTCGTCGGCGTGCGTGACCGCCAGCGAGTTGGCGCCCAGCGGCTTCAGCGCGGCGAGCAGCTGCGAGGCGGCGGCCGGCCCGAGCGTGGCGGGCAGCGCCACCACCACGCGCTCGGGCTTCAGCTCGCCCAGCAGGCTGGCCAGCTCGCGCACGCCGGCGCGGTCCGACGGCGACAGGCTGGGAGTGTCGATCACCGCCAGCCCGTCCTGGCGGGCCCGGCGCAGCGCGCGCAGCGCGCGCGGCGTGCGCGCCGGCGTGGGCTTGACCAGATGCGGGCTGAGGAGCACGCGCAGCTGCTCCGCCTCGCGTGTGACCGTGGCGAAGCTGGCGGCCAGCGAGCTGCTGCGGCGGTAGGCGCCGAGCAGCGCGGCGCAGCAGGTGGTCTTGCCGGCGCCGCCGGCGCCGACCATCACGATCGCGGCGCCGCCGGCGGGCAGTGGTGGCGCCACCGGTATTCGCTGTGCGAGCGTGGCGCGCACCGCCTGCGCCATGCCGGCGCGCGGCGCCAGCGCCAGCGCGTGCGCGCTGGCGGCGTCGATCAGCTCCTCGGCGAGCTGCGCGCTTATGCCGTAGCGCTGCAGGCTGCGCGTAACGCCCGCGCGGGCGCGTGCGTGCGAGCCCGCGGCCACCACCCTGAGCTCGCTCGGCGCCGGCGCGGGCGGCGGACGCTCCACGCGCGGCGGCGCGGTCAGCTCCTGCGCGGCGCGCGCGCTCAGCTCCTGGAAGTCAGAGCTCCACGGCGCCGGCTCGCCGGTGCCCTGCAGGGTGCGCGCCTGTGCCGCGCGCGGCGTGGCCGGCTCGCCGGAGGGCG
>Ga0335073_10000990_pt1 | contig 37521 bp, 32 predicted proteins | sample Lox_Sample_22_FD_207093 | JGI IMG/M metagenome (GOLD analysis project Ga0335073, IMG submission 207093) | Soil microbial communities from Loxahatchee National Wildlife Refuge, Florida, United States - Lox_Sample_2.2 | ecosystem: Environmental > Terrestrial > Soil > Wetlands | place: USA... | reverse complement strand
GGAACTACCCTCCTTCGACGGTTACAGTCCTTTTCGCGGCTTGCAGTCTGATCCGGGTTGCCCGGCGGTTTGACGGTTTCTGGCTGCGTTGCGGTCGCTGGCCTCCTCGCGTCGGGCTGCTGCTTCCAGCGGTTACTGCCCGGACGCCGGCAGGCTGCTCAGGATCGCCTGCACCTGCCGATTGCCCGGATTGCCGGCGTTCACGAACAGCACTCCCGCCTGCGCCGCCATCTGCGACGGCGTGCCGGCCATCCACTGCTGGAACACGTCGCTCACCAGAGCCTGCTCGCCGGCCGTGCCGGCCACCGGCTCGGCGCAGCGGGCCGGGTAGCCCGCGGTGGTGACCAGCCGCGACGAGCCGGTGTAGCGCTGGCAGTTGGCCGCCGTGCTCTCCAGGCCAGGCTCGACGAGCGCACCGCCGGTCGACGACGTGAGCGTCGCACCGCTGATGATGTTGTTGATCGCCCGCGCGGCGACCTCCAGGCTGTCAAGCGGGCTTGCCGGGTTGTACGGGTGATGCAGGTTGAGCGACCAGGCGATGTCACCGCCCTGGGACGGCACGATCGGCTCAAGTCCCTTACGACCGGTCGCCTGGTCCACGAAGCCGGGATTGTCGCCGCTTGTCAGCAGCGAGAAGACCCACAGCACCTGCTCCGTGTCCTTGCCGCAGGCGAAGTTGAGCCCGCTCGGCTCGGCGGCCACGTCCGGGTTCGCGCAGGCCTGCTTGATCTCGGCCTGGACCGTGTTCACGCTGGCCGGCCAGGAGGCACCGCTGCCGCCGAGCACGAGAACCGCCGCGGTGATGCCCGCGGCCATCGCCGCCACGGCGACGGCGAGCATGCGCCAGTGCGCCAGGATGCGGCGTCGCCGTGGCCGCCTTGCGCGCTGCCGCCCGTGGTTGATCAGCGCTTCCGTCCGCCCGTCGGTCGCGGCAGCGCGCCCGTGGTCCGCTTCACTGTAAGGTTCGCCCGTCAGCGTCTGCCCTTGGTCTGGGGCGGGCGCCGCCCCAGGAGCCGCAGCCGGCTGAGCCCCGTCTGGCGTGGCCACGTTCGCCCACCCGGAGGCGCTGTTCGGCGCGGTGACGGCGAGCAGCAGCCGCTCGAGCTCTGCGGCCTTGTTTTCCAGCATGGCGATACGATCGTCATCGTCATAGCTTATATATTCGAAGTTGTGAGTCATGCTCATCCCTCGCTGGCAGTCCGTGGAGGCTCCGCGACCCGGCGCTACGTGGCGCCGTCGGCCCGCGGCCGACCGCGGGCGGCGCCCGGTTGCCGCGGCGCGGGGAAGTGCGCCGCGGTTACCAGGCTGATCGTCGCCGCGCGGTCCGTACTCATGTTCCCCATTAGAACACGCATACAAGTCTACTGGAAAGTATTTGCGAAAGGAACCTCTCAAGGTCAGATAGTTTTCGATTATGTGATCTAATGGGGCTTTTGCGACTGGTGTTGCATATGCGCACGTTGACCCGCGGCAGAATCGCGTCGACGGCGGGCCTGTCGTGTGGCACCATGGTCCGGTGCTGAACGGCCTGCTCACCGGATACCGTGCGGCGGGGGAGACCGAGGCCGGTGACCTCGCGCGGATGACCCGCCTCGCCGCCACCGCGCCTGACCCGTGGTCGCGGTCGCTGCCGCTGCACTTCACCGCCTCGGCCCTGGTCGTGCATCCCGCCACCCGCCGGGTGCTGCTGCGCTGGCATGTCAAGCACGACATGTGGCTTCAGGTGGGCGGCCACGCCGACCCGGGAGAGGCGGACCCGCTGGCGATCGCGCTGCGCGAGGCCCGTGAAGAGACCGGCCTCACCGACCTGGTGCCGTGGCCAGACGACAGGCTGAGGCACGCGGCGATCTGCTACGTGCGCCCGTCAGCGGATGAGCCCGAGCATGAGCACGCCGACCTGCGTTACCTCCTGGCGACGGGGCACCCCGACGCGATCGCACCGGAGAACGACCGATCTCCGCTCCGCTGGCTCAGCATCGGGGAGGCACGGGCACAGGTCGGCGGCAACAACCTGCGGCACACGCTAGACCGGGTTGACGCCCTGTTCGCCGCTGAGGGCTGAGTTCACCACTGAGGGCTGAGTTCACCTGGGGGCTGAATTCACTGCTCAGGCGACCATTTGCCGCTCAGGAGTTACCTGCGCTCGAATACCCGGGCCTGTCATGTTTACGCAATCAGCCGAACGCAGAAGGCTACACGGAATTGGGCTCCGCGAGCTATTCAACCGTGCCCGTTCTCCGCGGGCGATCTTTGTACTCTCTGCGGATGATGATCGATCATGAAGGATTCCGTTTGTTAACGCGTGTGTATCGACGGGCTTCACATACCGGAAATTTTCCGTCACAATGTGGTTCGCACCGGAAAGGTGATGGGCGCCCCGGTACGTCTAGTCTGGTTTGTGGTACTTTCCACCCATCACAAGGACCGGTGCCAGGATGCCTTCCTGTCTGTGCGCTCGCGTGCGCACTGACAGGATGAGTGTCCAATCATTGGCATATCGATAGCGAATCGTGATTCTCCGGCTTCATGACCGAAACTGGGCCAACTTACGATCCTGGCAAAGTTAGCGCCGGTCAGCAGGCCCTACCGGGCTGTCGGAGGCGCACAACACGCAGCCAAGGAGCGCAATTGATGTTTCGGAACAGACGGCGGACGCGCTCAGCGCGGGTCGCCGTGGCCGGAGCGGCAGCGCTGCTAGCGGTCGGAATAGCCGCCTGCAGCAGCTCGTCAAGTCCATCGGGCAGCCCGTCGTCCTCGACCTCCGCGTCCTCGACGGCCGCGGCGGTACCGGGTGGAGACGCCACCATGGCGCTGCCTCCGGGCGTGACGCTGAACTGGATCTGGCCCTTCATTCCGCTGACCAACGCCAACGAGTACAACACCGAGCAGTTCGAGGAACTCCTGTACCGGCCGTTGTACGAGTTCGGCAACAACGGCCCGTCGGTCTCGGTGAACTACCCGCTCTCGCTCGCCGACGCTCCTGTCTACACCGATGGCGGCAAGACCGTCACGATGACCATGAAGGGCTGGAAGTGGAGCGACGGGGAGTCCGTCAACGCGAGCGACGTGGTCTTCTGGCTCAACATGATGGAGGCGGAGAAGGCCAACTACTACGGCTACGTCCCCGGCCTGCTGCCTGACAACCTGGCCTCCTACAGCGCGACCGGCCCCGACACGGTCGTGCTGCACCTGAAGTCCGCGGTCTCGAGCATCTGGTTCACCTACAACCAGCTCGCCGAGATCACCCCGATGCCGGCCGCCTGGGACGTGACCTCCGCGGGCGCCACGGCGGGCAGCGGCGGCTGCGCCACCGACACCGCCGCGGACAAGTGGGCCAAGTGCGTCGCGGTGTTCAACTTCATGACCGCGCAGGCCAAGAACGCCAAGACCTACGCGACCAACCCGATCTGGGCGGTCGTCGACGGGCCGTGGAAGCTGTCGAGCTTCAGCACCGCAGCGTCCGGGCCTGTCACCTCGTTCGTGCCGAACCCGTCCTACTCCGGCAGCCCGAAGCCGCAGCTGGCCCAGTTCACGTACTACGCGTACACCGATGACACGACCGAGTACACCGCACTCAAGACCGGCCAGCTCGACGCCGGCTACATCCCGTACCAGGACCTCCCGCCGGTGTCCGGTAGCCAGGTGCTGCCGTCGGTCGACCCGCTCGGCAGCGGCTACACGCTGTCCCCGGCGTACGCGTTCGGTATCGAGTACTACCTGATCAACTTCAACAACCCCACGATCGGCCCGGCGTTCAAGCAGCTGTACGTCCGCCAGGCGATCCAGGAGACCATCGACCAGGAAGGCATGGTCAAGGCGATCCAGCGCGGCTACGGCTACCCGACCTCGGGCGGCGTGCCGACCCAGCCGACCAGCCAGTGGGTGCCCTCGGTGCAGAACGAGAACGGCGGGCAGGGCCCGTACCCGTTCTCGATCTCCGACGCCACGTCCCTGCTGACCAGCCACGGCTGGAAGGAGGTCGGCGGCGTGATGACCTGTGAGACCCCGTCCCTGTGCGGTGCGGGCGTCAAGGCCGGCACCAAACTGTCGTTCACCATGGACTACGCCACTGGCGTCGCGTACTTCCAGTCGGAGGTCTCGGTCCTTAAGTCCGACGCCGCGCAGGCGGGGATCCAGATCAACCTCGTGCCGCAGTCGTTCAACACGATCATCGGCGAGGCGGTGCCCTGCTCCGGCGCCAAGTGCACCTGGCAGTCGCTCAACTTCGGCGGCTGGAACTTCAACGGACCCGGCTTCGAGCCGACCGGCGAGCCCCTGTTCCAGACCGGCGCATCGTCGAACGCGGGCAGCTACTCGGACTCGACCGAGGACAAACTGATCAACCTGACGCACACCAGCAACAGCCTGACGGTGTTCCAGCAGTACGCCACGTACACCGCGGAGCAGCTGCCGTTCATCTGGATGCCGGACTTCTACACGGTCTGGGCCGTGAACGACAAGCTGGCGAACGTCGGCTTCAACCCGCTCGCCACCCTCCTCCCCGAGTACTGGAACTTCACCAAGTAACCAGCGGGCAGCCTGGCCGCGGCCGCTCCCAGAACGGGAGCGGCCGCGGCTGGCGCGAGAAAGGACAAAGAAACCGTGATCGGTTTCCTGATTCGACGGGTCGGACAGGCGATCATCGTCTTGTTCATCGTGACCGTCGCCACCCTCGGCATGGTGCACCTGTTCCCCGGTGGCCCGGTCCGCGCCCTCCTCGGCGAGCGGGCGACGCCGTTCCTGATCAACTACTACAACCACCTGTACGGGTTCAACCAGCCGTTTTACGTGCAGTACCTCAAGTGGGTCGACCAGATGCTGCACGGCAACCTCGGGTTTTCCGACAAGCTGAACCTCTCCGTGTCCACCCTCATCGCCCAGGACCTGCCGAAGACCATCGTCCTGGTGCTGCTGGGCACTGTCGTCTCGCTCCTCTTCGGCATCCCGCTCGGCGTCTACCAGGCGGTGCACCGCAACAGCTTCGCCGACTACGTGCTGACCGGCGTCTCCTTCCTCGGCTACTCGACCCCGGTGTTCTTCCTCGGGATCGTGCTGGTGGACTGGTTCTCGGTGGACATCCACCTGTTCCCGCCGTTCGCGCCGCAGTCGTCCTCGGTCCTCGCGATCCTCGGCCAGCCGCGGGCGCTTGTGCTGCCGGTGGTCACCTACGCGTTCCTGCTCTACGCGCTCTGGTCGCGGTACATGCGCTCGTCCGTGCTTGACAACCTGGTGCAGGATTACGTCAGGACCGCGCGGGCCAAGGGCGCGAGCGAGCGCCGGGTGGTCTGGGGGCACGTGTTCCGCAACTCGCTCGTCTCCATCGTGACCCTGCTCGGCCTGTCGATCCCGACCATGGTCACCGGCGCGATCCTGATCGAGGTCGTGTTCAACTACCCGGGCATGGGGCTCGCGTTCTACCAGGCGGCGCTCAACAATGACTTCAACGTGCTGCTCAGCTTCACCGTGCTCGTCACGACCGCGACGATCGTCGGGAACCTGATCGCCGACTTCGGCTACGGGATGCTCGACCCGAGGGTGAGGTTCTGATGACTTCCGAGGCACAGGTCATCGCGGCCACTGACGCCGAACTCGGTCTCACGCCGTCGACCAAGCCGCGCAGCATGTTCTCCCGCGCCTGGGAAGTGTTCGCGGAAAACAAGCTCGCGCTCGCCGGCATCGGCTTCATCGTCTTCATCCTGCTGTTCTGCTTCGTCGGGCCGCATATCTACGTGACCAACCAGGTGAACACCAACCTGATCGACACCCTGTGCACCCCGTCGGGCTCGCACCTGCTCGGCTGCGACGACCTCGGCTACGACGAGCTCGGCCGGCTGATGGTCGGCGGCCAGACCTCGCTCGAGGTCGGGCTGGCGGCGGCGGTTGTCTCGGTGCTCTTCGGCACCGTCTACGGTGCTATCTCGGGCTTCGCCGGCGGCTTCGTCGACGCCCTGATGATGCGGGTCGTAGACGCAGGCCTTTCGCTGCCGTCGCTGATGGTGATCATGATCCTGTCGGTGATCTTCCATCCGACGCCGAACGTGATCATCTTCATCATCGCCGTCTTCTACTGGTTCGGCGTCGCCCGCCTGGTCCGCGGCGAGACCCTCTCACTGCGGAACCGCGAGTACGTGCAGGCGGTCAAGGTGATCGGCGGCCGTCCGCTGCGGTCGGTGCTCAGGCACATCGTGCCGAACGCGATCGGCACGATCATCGTGCAGGGCACGTTCGCCGTCGCCGACGCGATCCTCACCCTGTCGATCCTCGGGTTCCTCACGCTCGGCGTAGCGCCGCCCAATACCGACTGGGGCTCGATGCTCTCCAGCGCCCTGAACTACATCCAGGGCGGCAACTACTGGTGGCTGATCTACCCGCCGGGCGTGCTGATCATCCTGACCTGCATCTCGTTCAACTTCATCGGTGACGCGCTCCGCGACGCGTTCGAGACCCGGCTGCAGCGCCGGTAGGGAGGACACGTCGTGGCGCTACTAGAAATTACTGACCTGCGCACCGAGATCCAGCTCAAGGATGGCGTGGTGCATGCCGTCGACGGCGTCACGCTGCACGTCGACGCGGGCGAGACGGTGGGCGTGGTGGGCGAGTCCGGCTGCGGCAAGACGATGACGGCGCTGTCGATCATGCAGCTGCTGCCCAACGGCGGCCGTATCGCGGGCGGCAGCGTCGTGCTCGCCGGGCGCGACCTGACCTCGCTCAAGCAGGAGGAACTGCGCAAGATCCGCGGCGACGACATCGGGATGATCTTCCAGGACCCGCTGTCGTCGCTGAATCCCACGCTTACCGTGGGGCACCAGATCGCCGAGGCGGTGCTGCTGCACCGGGACGTCACCAAGCAGCAGGCGTGGGACCGGGCGGTTGAGGTGCTCGACCTCGTCGGCCTGCCGCGGGCCAAGGAGCGGGTGGGCGAGTACCCGCACCAGTTCTCCGGCGGAATGCGGCAGCGCGTCATGATCGCGATGGCCCTGGCGTGCGAGCCGAGGCTGCTGATCGCCGACGAGCCGACGACCGCCCTGGACGTGACGATCCAGAAACAGATCCTCGAGCTCATCGACGGGCTGCGGCAGCGGCTCGGCATGGCCGTCATCCTGGTGACGCACGACCTCGGCGTGATCGCCGGCCGCGCGGACCGGGTCGCCGTCATGTACGCGGGCAAGGTGGTGGAGACCACCGAGACCTCGGTCCTGTACGCAAACCCCCGCCACCCTTACACCGAGGCGCTGTTCCAGGCGCTGCCGGAGAAGTCGGCGGAGACCAGGGAGCGGCTCTACTCCATTCCCGGCGCGCCGCCGGACCTGGTCAACCCCCCGCAGGGCTGCCGGTTCGCGCCGCGCTGCCGGTACGCGACCGACAAGTGCCGGGCCGAGCCGCCGGTGCTCAGCGGTGAGACGACGGCGCACACGTACGCCTGCTTCTTCCCGGTCGGCGCGCAGGAGAAGACGGTCGGCGGCCAGCTCACCGTGGTGGAGCCGGTCCCGGCCGCCGACGAGGCGCTGCTCGAGGACAGGCCAGTCGGCAGCGTGGTGCTCTCCGCCAAGGACCTGGTCAAGGAATTCGCGGTGACCAAGGGCGTGATGCAGCGGCGGGTCGGCTCGGTGAGCGCGGTCGCCGGCGTGTCGTTCGACATCCGCAAGGGAGAAACGCTCGGCCTGGTCGGCGAGTCCGGCTGCGGCAAGACCACGATCGGCCGCATGCTCGTCGGCCTGGAAAAGCCGACGAGCGGCACGATCAGCTTCGGCGGCAAGGACCTGGCTCGGTCGAGCGGCCGTCAGTACCGCCGTGAGCGGCGCGACATCCAGTACATGTTCCAGGACTCGTACGCCTCGCTCGACCCGCGGATGCGCGCAGGGTCGATCCTCCGCGAGCCGCTGATCGTGCAGGGCATGGGGTCGCGGCGGGAACAGCAGGCCAAGGTCAAGGAGATGCTCGGCAAGGTCGGGCTGCCGTCGGCGTGGACCGAGCGGTACCCGCACGAGTTCTCCGGCGGCCAGCGGCAGCGGCTCGGCTTCGCCCGTGCGCTGATGCTCAACCCGCAGCTCATCGTGGCCGACGAGCCGGTGTCCGCGCTCGACGTGTCCATCCAGGCGCAGGTGCTGAACATGATGCGTGACCTGCAGCGCGAGATGGGTCTCACGTACCTGTTCATCTCGCACGACCTGTCCGTGGTGCGCTACCTCTCGAACCACATCGGGGTCATGTACCTGGGCAAGCTGGTCGAGATCGGCACGGCGGACGAGGTGTACCTGCGCCCGGCGCACCCGTACACCAAGGGGCTCATCGAATCCGCACCCACCGCCGACCCGGCGGCCGAGCGGGCCAAGGTGCACGAAGGCATCACCGGCGAACTGCCGAGCGCGCTGCATCCGCCGACGGGCTGCCGGTTCCGCACCCGGTGCCCGCTCGCCCAGGAGATCTGCGCGACCGTCGAGCCGAAGCTGAGCGGTTACGGCACCGCGAATCACTTCGCCGCCTGCCACTTCGCCCTGCAGCCACCGGTAGAGTCGCTCGAGCCGGCCACCGAACAGGTCCCGTAACAAGGTCAACATCAAAAGGCACCGGCACCAGGCAGAGGAACGGGCGCGGCTGAACCTGGCCGCGCCCGCTCGGCCAGGCCAAGGTTGTTCAAGGCGTCTGCCCGGTCGCGCTGGTCACCGCATTCACTGAGGATCGCTGTCGCGTCCCGCTGAGCGACGACGGCCTCGTCGTACCGGCGCAGGCCGTACAGGGCCAGCCCAAGATTCATGAGCGCCGAGCTCTCGGCGGTCCGGTCCGCGAGTCGCCGGGCGGCGCTCAAGCCGACAGCGGAGACGGCCAGCAGGTCATCGAACCGGCTCCGGCGACCGATTTGCGATGTCAGCGGGATCCACACTGATGAGAACATATCATCGAAGTGATGCCCGGTCAACCGGATTTACGTTCGATTTCTTTGCGGTTTCGGCACCGATGACTCATCCGTGCGCTTGACGCGCACGCGTCCCGACTGGAACGCGACCGAGATGCCTGCTAGCGGCTTCCCGCACGCGGTCTAGCCCGCGGCCTGTTCGGTGCAGGACGTGTGGGACGAGCGCCCGTCGTAGGCGGCCTGGGCGGCCTCGATCTCGGGCAGATGCGTGTCCGCCCAGTTCACCAGCTGGCCGATGGCCTCGCACAGGGTGCGGCCCAGGGGAGTGAGCGCGTAGTCGACGCGCGGCGGGACGGCCGCGTGCACGGTCCTGGTCAGGATGCCGTCGCGTTCCAGGCCGCGCAGGGTGACGGTGAGCATCCTGGCGGTGATACCGTCAATCCCGCGCAGTAGTTCGCTGAACCGCCGCGGCCCGTCGCCAAGGCGGTCGACCACGTAGATGGCCCACTTGTCGCCGATACGGCCGAGGATGCCGCGAGCCCGGCACGAGGCCGCCGCGGAATCTGATGCCGTTTCGCCGCCTGTTGCCGTCACGTAAGTAAGAGTACGCGTTTGATGAGCGGGACAACAGTGCTTGACACGTCAACTAGTCATGGTTACTGTTAGGAAGTAACGCACTTAGGCGTAGCAGTTGCACCCCTTTCCCCTGGAGGCTCAATGAGCGTGGATATTCCCGGCTACGTGGCCGGCACCTGGGCGATCGACCCGGTCCACTCCGAGGTCGGTTTCACCGCCAGGCACTTCGGCGTCAGCAAGGTCAAGGGCCGCTTCGACAAGTTCGAGGGCAGCTTCGTGACCGGCGAAGACCCGCTGGCCTCGTCGGTCACCGCCACGATCGACGCCACCTCGATCAACACGAACCAGGAGCAGCGCGACGCCCACATCCGCAGCGCCGACTTCTTCCACGTCGAAGAGCACCCGACGCTGACCTTCACCTCGACCGGCATCAAGCAGGACGGCGGCGACTACCTGCTCGAGGGCGACCTGACCATCCGCGGCACCACCAGGCCGGTCGCGCTCAAGCTTGAGGTCAACGGCTTCGGGCCGGACGCTTACGGCGGCACCAGGGCCGGCTTCACCGCGACCGGCGAGATCAACAGGAACGACTTCGGCGTGTCCTTCAACGGCCCGATCCCAGGCGTCCCCGGCGGCGTCATCGTCAGCGACAAGATCGGCATCACCCTGGAGATCGAGGGCGTCCTCCAGGCCTAGCGAGTCCAGGATCAGCCGGCCAGGTCACAGACGGGCCTGCTGGTCAGCGGTCGAGCACGGCACGACCCCGGCCGGGGTCGTGCCGTGCTCGCGTTATGCGCTTAGTGCTCCTGGTGCCTGGGCGGGTGCTTCAGCAGGTATTCGATGTAAAACGGGCGGAGTTCCTCGCCCAGGTTGCCCTCGCGCAGGGTCAGCGCGTCGGACACCAGCGCCGACAGCTTGGTGGCGTCCTCGCCCGCCTCGCGCGCGTCACCTTCGAGGGACTCGGCCGCCGGGATGGCGCGCAGCAGGTCCCAGAAGAACGCTACGTCGGCGTGGTGCAGCGCCCGGTGCACCGCCCGGTCGTGCAGTTCGCGCGACGACAGTGAGTCAAGTTCTGTCTCTGTTTCCACGCCTGGACTCTATCGCCGCGGCCGGCCCGAGCACAGTCCCGCTCGCCGACCGCAGCGCCGCACCCCCGGTCACCGGCGCACCGTGCGGAGGGCCGAGGTGACCATCGGGAGTTCGAACTCGCCGTCCGCGGTCTCCGGCCGGGACGCCAGGTACGAGCGGATCTGGCCGAGCAGGCGGTCGCGTTCGGCGGCGGGCATGACGAGTACGTGGGAGTGCGTGCTGATCAGCGCGAGCAGCGTCTGCGCGGTGCGCGGCTGGGAGTTGGCGAACTCGGCACGCTCGACGGGGGTGAACAGTTCAGCAGGGAACTGGTCCGCGCCGAAGTATGCCGCCTCCTGCCGCCGCCTCGACAGCGTGGGGGCCGCGGCGCCCTCGGCGGCGTCGCGCAGGCCGGCCACCCACGGAACCCGGTCGTCGTCGCTGTTCCACAGCGCACCGAGCACGCCGCCGCCGGTAAGCACCCGGACGATCTCCGGGACCGCCCGGGACAAGTCGAACCAGTGCATGGACTGACCGCACAGCACGGCGTCGACCGATCCGTCCGGCAGCGGTATCGCCTCCGCGGGACCCTGCAGCGCCCGGACCGACGGTAGCCGGCGTCGCAGTTCGGCCAGCATGGCCGAGTCCGGCTCGACCGCCGTCACGTCCGCGCCGAGCCGCGCGAGCAGCGCGGTCAGCTTGCCCGTGCCGGCGCCGAGGTCGAGCACCCGCAGCCCGGCGACGTCCCGCCCGAGCGGCGCGACGCACCACCGCACCGCGTCCGCCGGATAGTCCGGCCGGTGCTCGGCATAATCCGCCGCCACCGCACCGAACGAAGATCCGCGCCGAGCCCACTCATCCGTGTCCGTGCCCAAGACAGAACCTCTCCTTGAGATATCGACGGTTTCATCACATCATGAGCCGGCGAACCGCCGGCGAACGCCTCCCATGCTCCGGGTGCACCGTGATGCGCAACCGTTTCCATCAGTAACCTGGTAAACGCGTGACGTGGTGCTTACCATGCGGTCTGTAATGCAACTTAATACGTGAAAATCCCGCCAGCCGGCGTGGCTAAAGCCTGGCTATAGCCCGCCGCCGTAGCGTCCCTCACGTAGACAAACCGGACCTCATTGGAGAGGACGCACAATGTTCAACGGCACCGGTTTTACCGGCACTCGCCGCGCCGCCGCGGCGACGGCCTCGGCGGTCGCGCTTGGCATCGGCGCGGCGGTCTTCGCGACGTCTACGGCTTCAGCCGCACCAGCCGCCCCTTCCCCCACGCCGGTTTGCACGGCCCAGGACGTGGCGGTCTGGATCAACATCAGCCAACCCAACGGCGCGGCCGGCACGATCTACTACCCGCTTGAGTTCACCAACACCAGCAACCACGCCTGCACCATGCAAGGCTACCCGGGCGTCTCCGCGCTCAACGCTAAGAACCAGCAGCTTGGCAGCGCGGCCAACTGGAACCCGGCGTACCCGGTCTCCAAGGTCACCATCCCGGCTGGCGGCACCGCGCACACCGACCTGGGCTGGGTCGACGTGCAGAACTATCCGGCCTCGATCTGCAAGCCGGCCGCGAGCACGCTGATCAAGGTCTACCCGCCGGACCAGAAAGGCTACGTCCTCGGGCTCGCCGGACTTGAAGGCTGCTCCGCCAAGGGCGCGCCGTACCTGAGCACGACCGTTGTCCGGCCCGGGCCGAACGGCGACTGACAGAAAGGCGTTAAGTAGACTGCCCCGGTGCTCGATACCAGCACCCCGAACCTGGCGCGGGCCTGCGACTACCTGCTCGGCGGCGGAGCCAGTTTCGCCGCCGACCGGGCGCTCGCCGCGCGGCTCGAGGCGCTGTACCCGGGCCTGCGCAGCGTGCTCTTCTCGTCGAGAACGTACGCGGCCGGCGCCGTCGCCCGCATCGCCCGCGGCGGCGTGGATCAGTACCTCGACCTCTGCTCGGGACTGCCGACCACTCCGGCCCCGCACGAGACCGCCCAGGTGTTCCGGCCCGGGGCCCGCGTGGTCTACGTCGACCGCGACGCGGCGGTGACACAGCACGGTCGCGCCCTGGTTCCGGCCGGCGTCCGCTTCGTGGCGGGGGACCTGGCAGAGCCGGAGGCGGTTCTCGCCAGCGCCGACCTGGCCGGGTTCATCGACTTCTCCCGGCCGGTTTGCCTGCTCCTGACGCTGGCACTGCAGGTACTCGACCCGGGCACCGCCCGGGCGGTCGGCGGCGTCCTGGTGCGCGCGCTGCCGCCGGGCAGTTACCTGGTCGCGACCGTCGCGGCGGGGCAGTCCGGCCTGCCCGACGCCGCCTGGCCGGGCGGGCTGAGCAGCGCTGACCTGGCGTCGTTCTTCGCGGGACTTGACCTCATCTCCCCGGGTGTCCAGGAAGGCCCGGGTGACGCAGGAGCCAGGGCACTGTGCGCCACCGGCTTCAAGCCGGGGCCGCGGACAGCGGCGGTACGACATGACTGAGCAGAGCGTTCCCGGCGGTGCGCGCGGCGGGTTCGCGGTCGATGAGGTAGCTCCGGGCGTCCACGTCACGACCGCGCAGACCTATACCACGACCACGACGGTCGTGGCCGGCGCCGACGGCGGCTGCCTGCTGATCGACCCGGCAGTGAGCGTCGCCGACCTGGCCGCGCTCGCCGAGTGGCTCGCCGCCCGCGGGCTGCGCCCGGTGGCCGGCTGGTCCACCCATCCGCACTGGGACCACCTGCTATGGTCACCCGCGCTCGGCGACGTCCCCAGGTACGCCACGCCGCGCGCGGTCGCGGTCGCCGCGCGGGAGCTGAGCCAGCTCATAAATGCCGTCAAGGAGGGCGCGCCTGGCCACGACCTCAGGCTGTTCGGCCGCGTTGAAGCGCTTGGCGGGCACGAGATCGACTGGCCGGGTCCGCGTGCCATCGTCTACTCGCACGACGCGCACGCCCCGGGCCACGGTGCCCTGTTCGTCCCGGATGCCGGGGTACTTATCGCCGGCGACATGTGCTCCGACATCGAGATTCCGCTGCCGGACCTGCAGCGGCCCGATCCGTTCGGCGATTACGCCGAGGGTCTCGGCCTGCTGGCGGGCATTCCCGGCGTCGGGACCCTCGTTCCCGGCCACGGTCACCCCGGCGACGGCGCGGAGTTCCGCCGCCGCGTCGCCGCCGACTTCGCCTACCTGGACGCGGTCGCGGCCGGCACCGACATACCCGATGGCCGCCTCACCGAGGACTGGCTGCGCGCCGAGCACGCCCGGGCGCTCGCCCGCGCCCGCACCGCCCGCTAACCGCGCCGCTCCCGCAGGCGCATCACCAGCAGCCGGATGAATGTGCCGTCACTGCCGCTGTAGCGGCAGGTGGAAACTTCCACGGTCAGCCGCGCGCAAGCTCACTACCGAAGTAATGCAGTCCTTTGATCGAACAAGCGTCGGGAACACGGCTACCAGCGGCCTGCCGCCACCCAGGAGACGGAACCGCCGGCCCGTGCCCTGGCGGGGGACCAACGGCCCTATCGGTCTGCTCGGCGCGGAGGGACCGTTGCACAGGGAGATGGGGGAATAAGGGTACTTGGAGGACAGGTGGCTGAGGGGAACGGTGGTCTGCTGGATCTCATGCGGAGATGGCGGCGAGCGGCCATGGCGCGGAAGTTCGGCTTCTGGAGGCGGGTCCTAGGGGCGAAGCGGGTGCCGGAGAGGCACTGAAGGTCCTGCTTGGCGCGAGCCCGGCCGGACTGCAGACACGGGCCGCACGGCGGCCAGGCACCCTCGCGCCAGCGGAGGTCCCGTGCCACCCGCGCGACGTTGTCCGTCTCCCGGACCAGCTGAAACGCGCCCCTCCGGAAGTCCCGGTCGAACTCCTCCTCGTCTCTCCCGTCGGAGAACTCCTGTCCCTTAACAGGATGTCTCCACGCTGGCAGGGGAACCCAGTCGTGACTGGCTCGTGCGTGAAGATGGCCCCGGTGGAAGCACGAGAGGTGCTGCACCGGGGCCATGCTGAAGGACCAGGCTCGTGCGCGAGCGGTCAGGCCTCGGTGTGCTCGAGAATGAAGACCGGGATCAGCCGGTCGGTCTTCTTCTGGTAGTCCGCGTACGGCGGATAGGCCGCGACGGCACGCTCCCACCAGGCCTCGCGCTCGGCGCCCTGCACTTCGCGGGCGGTCATCTCCCATGTCCGCGGGCCGTCCTGCAGCACGACCTGCGGGTTCTGGCGCAGGTTGTAGACCCAGACCGGGTTCTGCGGCGCGCCACCCTTGGACCCGACGGCCGCGTAAGCGCCCTCGTGCTCGACCCGCATCAGCGGTGTCTTGCGCACCGCGCCGGTCTTGGCGCCCAGGTTGGTGACGATCACCACGGGCAGCCCAGTGTCCAGCAGCGTGGTCCCCGCCGTTCCGCCGGAACCCTCGTACTCTTCCACCTGATCCCGGACCCACGCCGCCGGGCTCGGCATGTATTCACCGTCGATAGCCATGCCCACATCAACACCGCCGGCCGCCACCCTCTTCCGCTTGTCCCCGCGCGGATCGACGCGAGATAGCAGCAAGAAGCGCGAGAGCGCTAACGGACCAGGCGGGACAGAACGTCGTCCGATCCGGCGGCGGGTGCGGCCGCGGCGCCGCGGGTGACGCCGTTGGCGCTGGCCTGCGGGTTCGCCGGGCCGCCGGCGGCGGCCTTGTCCGTCTTCGGCTTCGCGGCCTTGCCCTTTGACTTCGTGTCCTTGGCCTTGGCCTTGGGCTTGTCGGCCTTGCCCGTCGTCTTCTTGGCCGCCCTGCCGCCTTCCGCCGCGGATGTTCCTTCCTTGGCGGTCACCGTCTTGCCGGTCTCGACCGTGGCGGCCCGTGCCTTGGACGTCTCCACCCTGGCGGTCACCGTATTGCCCGCCGCTGTCTTGGGCGTCCCCGCTGTGGATGCCCCGGTGTTGGCGGCGGCGGCCGCGTTCGCTCTGGCGCCGGTCCCCGTCGCTCTGGCGCCGGTCCTTGGCGTTGGCGTCCTCGGTGCCGTCGCAGCGGCCGGCGCGGCGGCTAGCGCCTTCGCGGCGTCGTTCAGTGACGTGACCGCGGACTCGAGTGCCTTGGTCGCGGTGGAGATCGCGGACAGCGCGCTTGTCAGGGTCTTCGCGGAAGTGGCGGCGTTTTCCGCAGCGGTGTTCAGCCTGGTGGTGGCGGTGGTTACCCTGGTCGCCGCGGAGGCGAGGGCCCGCGGCGTCGCGGTCGCCGACGTGGTTCTCGCGGTGCTGCCCGTAGCGGCACCCGCGGCGGTCCTGGTGGTTGGCGTCTTCGCGGTGCCGGCGGACGTAGCCCGGCTTGCGTTCGAGGAGCGTGACGGTGCGGCCTTGGCCGCCGCGTTCTTGGTCGGTGGCACTGATCTTCCCCCGATCTGGATCAGTTACAGGGGTGTCATTCCACGGAGCGTAACGCCCTACACCTGCTATGCAGGGAGAACCCCAGGATAAGCGGGGATTCGCGTCAGCCTTCGCTACTAATTGCCGGCCGAGGCCTCGGGCAGTTGCCCGGCTACGATCCGCAGCGCCTCCTGTGGCGACGCTCCGCGGCCGACGGCGACCCCGATCAGGTAACTGGTCAGCGGCACCGCGAGCCGGACCACGTTGTGCGCGATGACTCCGGTCAGGTCGAGCAGTTCACCGCGCAGCGCCTCGGGCAGCACTTCCTCGGCCGGTACGCCGAGCGCCTCGCCAACTCGCGAAAGCCAGTCCTCAATGTCGGCCACCGAAGCTCCTTTCCACACCCGCGCTGCCGTCGGGTGAGATCATCCCAGCCCGACGCCACCATCTCACGGCGGGGCGGCACGGCGGCGCATTATGCGAACCGCGCCGGCGGACTTGGAGCGCTGACCAAATCCCAGGAGGAGCATCACGCTGCGCCAGTTGGTGGAAGCCCTGATCGCGTCAGCGAGTTGATCGTCGGTCCACCGCGGCTGCGGAATCGATATTGGCCGGTTCATACTCGCACCGTACCGGTGAGTACCGACGTTTCCGCTTTGTGTTCGAAAAATCGCTTCTGTCGGGACGGGGAGATTTGAACTCCCGATCTCTAGTCCCCCAGACTAGCGCCTTAACCGAGCTAGGCCACGTCCCGCCGCCAACCGGAATCCCGGCCAGCGCACACACTTTAGCGCATCCGTGCCACGATCCGGTAATGCGAGCCGACAACCGAGGCGTGACCCTGGGCAAACTGGGCTGGCGAATCGTTCTTACACGCCGTTGGTGCGCGAAAGTCGGCTCCATAATGTGACCGGATCGGTCCGGCCCGGGACCTGATCCGGCCTTACCCGCGGGACTGTGCCGGCCGGATAGTTGGAATCATGACTCGTGCTCTTCTTGTCATCGACGTTCAGGAATCCTTCCGGCAGGGACCGCTGTGGTCGGCCATCTCCAATCCTGGCATCGCCGACGACGTCGCCCGCCTCGTCGACGGCGTGCGGGCGCACGGCGACCTCGTCGTGTGGGTGCTGCACGCCGAGCCGGGATCGGGTACCGCCTTCGATCCGGCGAGCGGCCACGTGCGCTACCTGGACCCGCTCCTGCCCCAAGCCGGCGAGCCGCAGCTCACCAAGACCTCGCACAACGCGTTCACCACGACGAACCTCCAGCAGCTGCTCACCCGACACGGCATCACCGAGGTGATCGTCTGCGGCATCCGGACCGAGCAGTGCTGCGAGGCCACGGCGCGGGTCGCGTCCGACCTGGGCTACCAGGTCACGTACGTCACCGAGGCGACCGCCACCAACCCGATCGCGCACCGCGACGCGCCGGCTGGCCAGACGGTCGGGGAACTGCTGGCCGACCCGCGCACGCTGCCGGCCAGCGCGGTCATCGAGCGGACCGAGTACGCGCTCGCCGGCCGGTTCGCCGCCGTCGCCACGATCGCTGAGGTGACCGGCCAGGCCGCCGCGGCCGGGCTCCGGTTGGACCGACGCGCCAGCTTAGACTGCGGTGCAGTACAGCCCGCTATGCTGACCAGATCGTGACTAAAGTCGTCTTCATGCTCGTCCCAGGGCTGCACCTGCTTGACCTGGCGGGGCCGGCCCAGGCGTTCGGCACCGCCGCCGATCTCGGCTGCGGTTACGAGCTGGTCTACGTCGCCGGGCAGGAGGACGTGCCCACCGCCCAGTGCCTCACTGTAAAAGCAGCCACGGACTGGCCCGCACTGGCCACGGACGACCTCATCATCGTCCCCGGCTGGCGGGCCAGCCCCGGGATCGCGGGCACCGTCCCGCTAGCCGGCCCCGCACTCAAAGTGCTCGCCGCCCATCACGCAGCCGGCGGCACCGTGGCCAGCGTCTGCGCCGGGGCCGACGCCCTCGGACGGGCCGGTCTCCTGAATGGCCGTCGCTGCACCACCCACCACGACATCCAGGACGAACTGGCTGAGCGCTACCCGAAAGCGTTCGTCATCCGCGACGTGCTGTACGTCATCGATGACCGGATCGCGACATCCGCCGGGATCGCCAGCGGAATCGACCTGGCCCTGCACCTGATCGCGGTAAGTTACGGTCCGGCCACGGCCGCGCGGGTCGCCCGCGAGATGGTCGTGTACGCCCGTCGCAACGGGGACGAGCAGCAGGCCAGCGCCATGCTGCGGCACCGCAATCACCTGAGCGACACCGCGCATCGCGCCCAGGACTACATCGAGGCGCGCTTCGACGACTCGCTGGCACTCGCGAAGATCGCCTGCCAGTGCGGCGTCAGCGAGCGGACCCTCACCCGGAGGTTCGCAGCGGCGACCGGCCTTACTCCGCTGCGCTATCAGCAGCTCCTCCGGCTAGAGCGGGCTGAGCACCTGATCGGCCATGGTGCCACCGTCGAGGCCGCCGCCCGCAGCGTCGGCTTCCAGGACGCCCGCATGCTCCGCCGCCTCCGCGCGCGAAAGAGCGTGAACGCCGACGAGCGCGGCTCCTACGGGAGCGTCGCGGTGGCGAGTTCCTCGGCGGCCTCGCCTTCCGGCGGCGGCGAGACGCGGAAGACGAACGTCCGGTAGCAGACCAGCCGGAACAGCGTCGCGACCCCGATACCGAGGATGTTGGCGATGTTGTAGGAGAGCCGGCTGCTGTTGCCAAGCACATGCGCGTTGAACGAAACGAAACCCACCTGGATCAGCAGGCCGAGCACGTTGAAGATGATGAACAGCACCGTCTCGCGCAAGACGTTGTCGGTCTTGCGGTGCTTGAAGGCCCAGTACCGGTTCCCGAGGAAGGTGACGATCGTCGCGATCGCGGTCGCGACGACGACCGAGCCCTCCAGCCAGAAGCCGTGCGGCTGGTACAGCGCATTCTGGATAGCGATCGTCACGATCGTGCCGAGAATGCCCACGAGCCCGAACTTGCCGATCTCGTGGATCAGTACCCGGAACCGCAGATAGACATCGCGGACCAGACTCAACTGGATCAGTTCCTCTCGCAGGAGCGGCACTCATGCTGCCGTGACAGTCGCGCCACCGTGATCTTGTTACCCTACCTGCGCCAACCGGCTTCCCATCAGGCGGACCGCAAAACCGTTCGGAGTCCGCGGAACCGCCGGGTATTCTCCATCGAGTGCCCGAGGTACTTGTTCGCGCCCGAGGCCTGACGAAGCGGTTCGGCAGTTTCACCGCCGTGGACGGGATCAACTTTGATCTTTTTCGTGGTGAGGCGTTCGGCTTCCTCGGACCGAACGGTGCCGGGAAATCTTCCACCATGCGCATGCTCGGCTGTGTCTCTCCGCCGACAAGCGGTGAGCTTACCATCCTCGATGGTGAGCCGGTCAGGGACGGTGCTGCGATCAGGGCGCGGCTCGGGGTGGTCCCGCAGGAGGACACGCTCGACAACGAGCTCACGGTGCGCGAGAACCTACTGGTCTACGGCCGGTACTTCGGGCTGTCGCGCAAGCTCATCACCGAGCGCACCGACCAGCTGCTCGACTTCGTGCAGCTTACCGAGCGGGCCGGCGATCAGGTCGATCCGCTGTCTGGCGGCATGAAGCGCCGCCTGACCATCGCCCGCAGCCTCATCAACGACCCCGACATCCTCATCCTCGACGAGCCAACCACCGGCCTCGATCCCCAGGCACGGCACGTCGTATGGGACCGCCTGTTCAGCCTGAAGCAGCGCGGCGTCACCCTCATCCTGACCACCCACTACATGGACGAGGCCGAGCAGTTGTGCGACCGCCTGGTCGTGATGGACCACGGCATCATCGCCGCCGAGGGGACGCCGCGCGAACTCATCGCCCGGTACTCCACCGCCGAGGTCGTGGAACTGAGGTTCGCGCCGGGGCAGCAGGAGGACGCGCTTGAGAAGGTCAAGGACTTGTCGCCGGAACGGATGGAGGTTACTGCCGACCGGATGCTGCTCTACGCGAGCGACGGCGACGATTTCCTGAACCGCGTCCATGAGGCGGGGCTGCGGCCCGTCACCGAACTGGTCCGCCGGTCCACGCTCGAAGATGTCTTCCTGCACCTGACCGGCCGCACCCTGGTCGACTGAGCGTCATCGGCGGACCCGGGTCCGTCCGTGACACCCGCGACCCGGTCCGCCTGCGACCGGCACCCGTCGAGCACAGAAAGCTGAGGTGACCCATGGCCGTCGCCGCCAGGTCCGCGGCGCCCCCCGCCCTGCCGGCCCTACCCGGCTCGGCCGCTCTGTCGGTCAGGGCGTTCCGCTGCTGGCTGGTGATGTACCGGCGGACCTGGCGCTCCTCGGTCTGGTCGTCGGTGTTCGGACCGCTGTTCTACCTGGGCGCGATGGGGTACGGCCTCGGCTCGCTCGTCGACAGAAACGGCACCGCGGCGCTCGGCGGCGTGCCGTACGTGGTGTTCGTCGCACCCGCCGTGCTTGGCGTCCAGGCGATGAACTCCGGGCTGAACAACGCGATGTTCCCGGTCTTCGGCGGCATCCACTGGAACAAGATCTACATCGCGGCCCGCGCGACCGTGCTGCGGCCGGCCGACATCTACCGGGGGCACCTGCTGTTCATCACGATGCGGATCGCGATGAACTCCGCCTGCTTCGTCGTGGTGATGGCGGCGTTCGGTCTCATCAGGTCCTGGTGGGCGGTGCTGCTGCTGCCCGCCGCGGTGCTGCTCGGGGTGGCGTTCTCCACTCCGGTGGCGGCCTGGGCGGTCACCTTGCAGACCCAGACCCCGATGAACTACGTGATCCGGTTCGGTGCCGTACCGCTGATGCTGTTCTCCGGCACGTTCTTCCCGATCAGCCAGCTGCCCGCCTGGCTGCGCCCGCTCGCCTACGCCACGCCGCTGTGGCATGGGGTGGCGCTCTGCCGGGGCCTGAGCCTCGGTAACACCGACCTGGGCGCCGCGGCCATCCACGTCGCCTACCTGACCGCGATGGCGGCCGTCGGCCTGTGGCTCGGCGCCCGTACCTACCGCGGGCGGCTCTATGTCTGAGTCACCGTCCGCGGCCACGGTCACCCGCACTCGTTCCTCGGTGCTTTCTTCTTTCCCCGCACCTCGGTTCCCCGGAGCGCGCGGGCTGCGGCTGATCGAGCGGCATGCGCGGTTCTACCGGCGGATGTGGCTCGTTGTCGCCTCCGGAGCGGCCGAGCCCGCGTTCTACCTGCTGTCGGTCGGTGTGGGCATCGGCGGCCTGATCGGGAACGTGGCCGGGCCTGGCGGGCAGCCGGTGCCCTACCGCGAGTTCGTGGCGCCGGGTCTGCTCGCCGTGTCCGCGCTCAACGGGGCGCTGAACGACTCGACGTTCAACATCTACGGGCGGCTCAAGTTCGACAAGCTCTACGACGCGGTGCTTACCACCCCGCTTGGCGCGCGCGACGTGGCGTTCGCCGAGATCGGCTGGGCGGTGCTGCGCGGCATGATGTACTCGGTGTCGTTCCTGATCGTGATGGCGGCCTTCGGGCTGATCAGGTCGCCGTGGGCGATCCTCGCGCTGCCCGGTGCCGCCCTGGTCAGCTTCGCTACCGCGGCGCTCGGGGTCTGGCTGACCACGTATATGAAGTCCTGGCAGAACTTCGAGTACGTGATGCTCGTCGCGGTGCCGATGTTCCTGTTCTCCGGGACGTTCTATCCGCTTTCCGTGTACCCGCACGTCATCGGGGTCATCGTGGAGTGGTCGCCGCTGTACCAGGGCGTCGTGATCCTGCGTGATCTGGTCCTCGGCGTGCCGTCGCCGGACCTGGCCTGGCGGGCGGCGTACCTGGTGGCGCTCGGCGTGGCGGGGCTGTCACTGGCCGGGCGCCGTATCGCCAGATTGCTGCTGGTCTAGGCGTCCGCTGAATTAGCGGCGCTCGAGCACGGGGTCATGCCGGTGACCAGGCAGGGTCCGGCAAGCAGTACCCGAGAAACGGTCCAATTCTGCGGCTTATAAGGCGGATTATGCTGCCGACCGGTCGCGATAGGCTACGGGCGTGGCCGGGGAGCGGCGTCCGGGAGCCGTGGGGACTGACGGGACAGACGACAACGCCGTTGGCGTGCCCGTCGCCGCGCTGCAGGCGGCGGTGGCCAGGGCGGCGGTGAAGCGCGCGAACGGGAGCGTCTGGCGGGATCCGGTCACCTGGACGATGGCGGCCCTGGTATTCGGGGCGTATCTCGCCATATCGCTGTTCCGGCTGTTCCAGCTCATGCCCTCGTCGTGGGACCTGGGCATCTACACCGAGTACGTCAAGCAGCTCTCCCAGCTGCACGCCCCGGTCGTCGACATCCGGGCACCCGGATTCGACCTGCTCGGCGATCACTTCCAGGTCGCCGTCGCCGTGATCGCACCGTTCTTCCGCGTCTTCCCCTCACCCGCCACGCTGCTTGTCTGCCAAGCGCTGGCCACCGCGGTGTCCGTGTTCCCTGTGGTCGCTGCCGGATCGGTGCTGGCGGGCCGGTCGACGGGCCGGCTCATCGGGTTCGCGTACGGCTTCTCCTGGGGCCTGCAGCAGATGATCGACTTCGACTTCCACGAGGTCGCCCTGGCCGTGCCGCTGCTCGCGTTCTCGCTTTCCGCGCTGGTCAGGCGGCGTCCCGCGGCAGCGATCGGCTGGGCCGTGCCGCTGGTATTCGTGAAGGAAGACCAGGGGTTCACCGTCGCCGCGATCGGCCTGCTGCTCGGCGCGGCCGGGGCGTTTCCGTCACTGCTGCCTGCCAGATTCCCCGCCTCGCCGGCCGGCCGCGACCGGTGGGGCAGTGGCAGTACGGCGATGTGGGGCGGACTGTTCCTCGTGGCATGGGGGCTGTTCTGGTCGCTGGCGGCGATCATCGTGATCATCCCGCACTTCAACCCGAGCCATGAGTACTACTACTGGAAGGACGGCGGCGTGGTCGGCGGTGGCCGGCCGTTCTCGCCCGGTGCCCTGCTCGGCCAGACGGCGGGCGACTGGCCGGTCAAGCTGGAGACGGTCGTGCTGCTGCTGCTTCCGACGGCGTTCACCGCACTGGGCTCGCCCGTCGCGCTGCTCGCGCTGCCCAGCCTGGCGCTGCGGTTCATGTCCACGAACAGCGCGTACTGGGGCACCGAGTGGCATTACAACGCGACGCTGATGCCGATCCTGTTCATCGCGGCGGCCGAGGCCATCGGGCGCTGGCGGCGCGCGGGGACGCGCTCCTGGCCACCAGTTGCGCGGCCAGCGGCGGGACTGCCCGGGGTTTCGCCGCCAGGTGTCCCGCCCGCGGCTTTCTCGCGGTCGCTTGTCTCGCGGTCCGCGGACTCGCTGGCCACGGTGCGAGCCGTGGCCCAGTCGGCGCGGGCCGGCCTGGCCAGGCACGGAGGGGCGATGATGGCGGCGGTCACGGTGGCCCTCGCCTTCCAGTTCCCGCTGAGCGGCCTGTGGCACGCCTCGACGTACCGGATCGACGGGCACGTCGCCGCCGCCGACGCGGCGATGGCGGTGGTGCCCGATGGAGCGACCGTGCAGACCACGCTCGACCTGCTCGCACCCCTCGGCGCTCGCACCGACACGTTCTGGATCGGGAACCCCGGTAACCCGGTAACCCGGTACATCGTCTTCGACGGCGTCAACAGCGGCTACTACCCAGCCGTCAGCAACGTGCCCGCGTTCATCGCGAAGCTGTACCCGCAGGACGGCTACGTCCAGGTCTTCGAGCGAGACGACGTTTACGTCTTCCGCCGCGGTTAAGGCGCCGAAGGCGGCCTGCCCGTGCGGTACTAGGCTTTCTCGAATGGCGACCACGACCGTCGCGGCCCCTCCGGAGGAGCTGGCCGCGGCACTGCGCAAGGCCGGTCTTTCCGAGATCGACATGGGGAGCAGGAGGCGGGCGGAGTACTCATCCGACGCCTCCAACTACCGGGTCGTGCCGGCGGTCGTGGCTTTTCCCCGGTCGACGGACGAGATCATGGCGGCGCTGTCGGTGTGCCGCGGGCTCGGCGTGCCCGTCGTGACCCGTGGCGCGGGCACCTCGATCGCGGGCAACGCCCTGTCGACGGGCGTCGTGCTTGACACCTCACGCCACTTGAACCGGGTGCTGTCCGTCGATCCCGAGCGGCGCACCGCGGTGGCCGAACCCGGCGCTGTCCTCGACTCGATCACGCGGGCGGCCGCGCCGCACGGGCTGCGGTTCGGCCCGGACCCGTCCACGCACTCGCGCGCCACAATCGGCGGTGCGATCGGGAACAACGCCTGCGGCTCGCGGGCGCTGCGCTACGGTCGCAGCGCGGACAACGTGGCCGCGCTCGACGTCGTAACCGGCACCGGCGTCCGCTTCAGCGCCCGGGGGTACGGCCGTGACCTGCCGGCGGCCGGCGATCCTGAAGCGTCGCTGGTCGCCGCCCTCGGCGGTCTGGCCGCCGACGCCCTGGCCCTGATCAGGACCGAGTTCGGCCGGTTCACCCGGCAGGTCTCCGGCTACAGCTTCGAGCACCTGCTGCCCGAGCACGGGTTTGACGTGGCCAAGTTCCTTTCCGGGACCGAGGGGACGCTGGCGCTGACCCTCGGCGCGACCGTCCGCCTGGTGGAAGCGCCGCGCGCGACCGCGCTCGCCGTGCTCGGCTACCCGGACATGCCCGCCGCCGCCGAGGCCGTGCCCGCGCTGCTGCCGCACCAGCCGGTGGCCCTGGAGGGTCTTGACTCACGCATGGTTGACGTCGTCCGTACCCGCCTGGGCCCGGCCGCCGTGCCGGACCTGCCGCGCGGCGGGGGCTGGCTGTTCGCTGAGACGGCGGGCGACACGCTGGATGACGCGGTGGCCGCCGCCCGCAAGCTCGCGGCCGACGCTTCCTGCCTGGACAGCGCCGTGTTCACCGGCCCGCAGGCGGCGGCGCTCTGGCGCATCCGCGAGGACGGGGCGGGGCTTGGCGGCCGCACGCCGGCCGGCGCGCCGGCCTGGCCCGGCTGGGAGGACTCGGCGGTGCCGCCCTCGTCCCTGGGACCCTACCTGCGCGACCTGGCCGCGCTGATGGTCGCGCACGGCGTGGACGGGCTCCTTTACGGGCACTTCGGCGACGGCTGCGTGCACGTGCGGATCGACTTCCCGCTCCGCGGCCGGCCCAGCGTGCTGCGGTCGTTCACCGTCGACGCGGCGAAGCTCGCCGCTTCCTACGGCGGGTCGGCGTCCGGCGAGCACGGCGACGGACGCGCGCGCGGCGAACTGCTGCCGCTGATGTACTCCGCAGAAGCGGTCGCCCTGATGCGCGCGGTCAAGCACCTGTTCGACCCCGGCAGCCTGCTCAACCCCGGGGTCATCGTCGACCCGGCGCCGCTGGACGCTGACCTGCGGGTTCCGCTGGCGCTGCCGTTGCGGCGCGGCCTCGGCTTCGCCTATCCGCATGACGCCGGGGACTTCACCACGGCCGTGCACCGCTGCACGGGCGTCGGGAAATGCCGGGCCGACACCACCGCGTCCGGCGGCGTGATGTGCCCGTCGTACCTGGCCACCAGGGACGAGAAAGACTCCACCCGGGGCCGTGCCCGCGTGCTCCAGGAACTGGCCAACGGGTCGCTGGTGTCGTCCGGCTGGCAGTCGCCCGAGGTCACCGAGGCGCTTGACCTGTGCCTGTCCTGCAAGGGCTGCTCGAGCGACTGCCCGGCCGGCGTGGACATGGCCACCTACAAGGCCGAGGCACTCTACCAGCGGTACCGGCGGCGGCTGCGCCCGGCGTCCCATTATTCCCTGGGCTGGCTGCCCCGCTGGGCCGCGCTGACCACGCGCTCGCCGCGGCTGGCAAAACTGGCCAACACGGCTCTGCGGATTGCTCCCCTCGCGGCACTGGTCAAGCGCCTTGGCGGCATCGACTACCGCCGCGACCTGCCGGTATTCGCGACAAAGAGCTTCCGTCAGTGGTTCGCAGGCCGCCAGCCGCGCCGAGCCGGCGCGGATGGCGCCGCCGGCGCCGGAACGCGGGGGCCGGTGCTGCTGTGGGCGGACACCTTCACCAACGCGTTCTCGCCCCAGATCGGTCAGGCCGCGGTCAAGGTGCTTGAAGCCGCCGGCTACGAAGTCCGGATCACCGGCCAGAACGTCTGCTGCGGCCTGACCTGGATCTCCACCGGTCAGCTCGACGGTGCCCGCCGCCAGCTGCGGCGGACCCTGCGCGCCCTGCAGCCTGCTCTCGACGCGGACATTCCGATCGTCGGGCTCGAGCCGTCGTGCGCGGCGGCGCTGCGCCGCGACGCGGCGGAACTGCTGCCCGGCGACAAGCGGGCCGCGGCGCTCAGCGGCGCGGTCAAGACCCTGGCCGAGCTGCTGGCCGCCACCGACGGCTGGACGGCCCCTGACCTGTCGGATGTCTCGGGCGTGGCGCAGCCGCACTGTCATCAGCATGCCGTCCTTGGCTGGGATGCGGACGCCGCCCTGCTCCGGGACGCCGGCGCGGCCGTCAATGCGGTCGGCGGCTGCTGCGGCCTGGCGGGCAACTTCGGCGTCGAGCGCGGCCACTACGAGGTGTCGCTCGCCGTGGCGGAAACCGCGCTGCTTCCCGCGGTCCGCACGGCCCAGCGTGCGGCCGGCGACGCGGCAGCCGACGGGCAGGGAACCGGCACCGCGACCATCCTCGCCGACGGCTTCTCCTGCCGCACCCAACTCGACCAGCTAGCCGGCGTCTCCGGCACGCACCTGGCGGAACTCCTCGCCTCCCGGCTGCCGGAAAACTAGGCCTCAAGCTTCCTGACGTACCCGTCCTTGTCCCGGCTGGCGGTGCCGTAACCGCCGGCATCCGTAATAATGACGCAGGAACACCGGCGTTCGCCTCTCGATGCGTCGGGACGAGGAAGGGAAAGCAAGCGTTATGCCACAGCGAATCGCGATCGTTACTGGAGCCGCCCGCGGTATCGGTGCCGGGACCGCCAGGCGCCTAGCCGCCGACGGGATGGCCGTCGGGGTGCTTGACCTCAACGAAGCCGACGGCGCGCAGACCGTCGCCGAGATCGAGAAGGCAGGCGGCAGGGCGATCGCGGTCGGGGCCGACGTCTCCAACTCCGACCAGGTGACCGCCGCCGTCGAGAAGATCGTGGCCGACCTGGGCGAGCCGACCGTGCTTGTCAACAACGCCGGCGTGACCCGCGACAACCTGATATTCAAGATGTCCGAGGCTGACTGGGACACGGTCATGAACGTCCACCTCAAGGGTGCGTTCCTGATGACCCGCGCCACCCAGCAGTACATGGTCGCCGCCAAGTGGGGCCGCATCATCAACCTGAGCTCGCTGTCCGCCGTCGGCAACCGCGGCCAGGTCAACTACTCCGCCGCGAAGGCGGGCATGCAGGGGTTCACCAAGACGCTGGCGCTCGAACTCGGCAGGTTCGGCATCACCGCGAACGCGGTCGCGCCCGGCTTCGTCGCCACGGACATGACCGCCGCCACCGCCGCCCGCCTCGGCATCTCCTTCGAGGAGTTCCAGGCGGGGGCGGCCAAGCAGATCCCGGTGCAGCGGGTCGGGCAGGTGGAGGATATCGCGCACGCGATCTCCTTCTTCGCCAGCGAGGGGGCCGGCTACGTCAGCGGCCAGATCCTGTACCTGTCCGGCGGACCGGTCTCGTGAGCCCTGATCTGGACAGGCCTGGTCTCGTGAGCGTCGTTCTCCCGCGGCCCGGTCGGCTGAGTCCCAGTCTCGTCAGCACAGTCGCGTAGCGAAGAAGGATGCGAGGGCGTTGAGCGACACAGAAACCAGCGCGGCGGCGGACCTGCGGACCACAGTCCGCGCGTTCTGCGCCGAGCATGATCCCGCGGCCACCCCCCGTGCCGCGTTCCTCAGCGCCCGGTTCGACGCTGGCCTGGCCGCCGTGCACTACCCGGTAGGGCACGGCGGCCTCGGCCTGCCACGGGCGCTCCAGCCAGCCGCGGACGAGGAGTTCGCCCGTGCCGGGGCGCCGCGGCTTGACCCGCGGCGCAACGTCATCGGCCTCGGCATGGCCGCACCGACGATCATCGCCTTCGGCACTGACGAGCAGCAGTCGCGGTGGCTCAAGCCGCTCTGGCTCTCCGAAGAGATCTGGTGCCAGCTCTTCAGCGAACCGGGCGCGGGCAGCGACCTGGCGGGCCTGGCGACGCGTGCGGTCAGGGACGGCGACGACTGGATCGTCAACGGGCAGAAGGTCTGGACCTCGCTCGCCCACCACGCCCGCTGGGGCCTGCTGCTCGCCCGCACCGACCCCGACGTGCCCAAGCACGCCGGACTCAGCTACTTCGTCGTCGACATGCACGGACCGGGCGTGGAGGTCCGCCCGCTCCGCCAGCTCACCGGCGAGGCGGAGTTCAACGAGGTCTTCCTCACCGACGTGCGCGTACCCGACGCCAACCGGCTCGGCGACGTCGGCGAGGGCTGGCGGGTCGCCAACGCCACGCTGATGAACGAGCGGGTCTCGATCGGCAACGCCACCGCGACCCCGCGCGAGGCGAGCGCGATCGCCTTCGCCGCGACCGCCTGGCGGCAGCATCCGGAACTCCGCACCCATGAGCTCCACCAGCGCCTGCTGTCACTGTGGGCGCAGGCCGAGGTGGCGCGCCTGGCCGGAGAGCGGCTGCGGCAGCAGCTCGCCGCGGGCCAGCCGGGCCCAGAGGGCTCGGCCGCCAAGCTAACCTTCGCCCGCCTTAACCAGGAAATCTCCGCACTCGAGATCGAACTCCTCGGCGCCGACGGCCTGACCTACGACGACTGGACGATGCGCCGCGAGGGCTCGAGCGACTACAGCCGCGGCCCGGCGTACCGCTTCCTGCGCGCGAAGGGCAACTCCATCGAGGGCGGCACCTCGGAAATCCTCCGCAACATCATCGCGGAACGTGTCCTGCGTCTGCCTTCGGAACCGCGCACGGACACGAACGTCGCGTGGAAGGACCTGCCGCGCTGATGACACCTCCACCAAGCCGTCGTCCGTGTCCAGGAAGGACCCGTGGTCACCGTGACCGCTGACCTGCTCTACTCCGAGGCCGAGCGCGATCTGGCCGCCGCCCTGGGCGATCTTCTCGGCGACCGGGCCGCGCCCGCGGATCTCATCGCGCGCACGGAACGCACGGAAACCTATGACGCCAAGCTGTGGCGGACGGCCGCCGCGGAGATCGGCATCGCCGGCCTGCTGATCCCCGAGGCTCTCGGCGGTGCCGGCGCGTCCTACCGTGAACTCGCCGCCGCGGCCGAACAGTTCGGCGCCTTCGTCGCGCCGATCCCGTACCTGGGCAGCGCGGCGGTCGCCACCGCGGCCCTGCTCTCGGCGGCCAGGAGTGCCGCCGGCAGCGGCACGGCCGGGTCCGGCGCCGACGACCTGGAAGTCGATGCCAGCCAGCCGCTGTCAGGTCCCGCGGCGGCGGTGCGCGATGCCGCGCTCCGCGCCAGGGCCGCGTCCGCGACCGGGCCGGCGGCCGGCAGCGCGAGTTCCGCTCCGGTGTCGCCCGCCGCCGGCCTGCTGCGCCAGCTGGCCGATGGCACCATCACGGCTGCGCTCGCGGTGGCCGTCACCACCAGGTCGGTGACGCCGTTCCCGGCGGCCGCACGGGTGGCCGGCCGCGGCGAGGCCGGATCGGGGACGGTCAGGCTCCGCGGCACGATCCGGGCGGTGCCCGACGCGCTGCCCGCCGACGTCCTGCTCGTCCCGGGTGACGGCGTGCCGAGCGCGCTGTACCTGGTCGATGCGAACGCGCCGGGTGTGCACCGCAGCCCGCTTGTCTCGCTCGACATGACAAGGCAACTGTGTGACATCACCCTCGACGACGCCGTGGGCAGGCAGGTCGCGGTCGGTACGGCCGCCGAGGCGGCGGTGTCCGCGGCGCTGTCGGCCGGCGCGGCCATCCTCGCCGCCGAACAGCTTGGCCTGGCACAGCGCTGCCTGGACATGACCGTCGCGTACGCGAAGGAGCGCCGCCAGTTCGCCCGGCAGATCGGCTCCTTCCAGGCGATCAAGCACCGGCTGGCCGACCTGTGGACGACCATCACCCTGGCCCGCGCCGCGTCCAGGTACGCGGCCGCCTGCCTGGCCGACGGTGACCCGGACGCCCCGGTCGCGGTCGCGCTGGCGAAGTCGGCGTGCTGCGACGCCGCGGTGACCGCCGCCCAGGAATGCGTCCAGCTGCACGGCGGCATCGGGTTCACCTGGGAGCACCCCGCCCACCTGTACCTCAAGCGCGCGAAGGCCGCGTCCGTCGCCTACGGCACCCCGGGCGCGCACCGCGCCGCCCTCGCCAACCTGGTGAACCTTCCCGCCCCGGAGGCCTGAGCGGCAAGCGGCCGTTACGACCGGCCGGAGTCGTCCCCCTCCTGCCGGTCGGGTCCGCTGTAGCTGCGCTCGGCGCGATCGGTGTCACCACCGCGCTGCCTGGGCAGCGCGTGCCGGCCGGGCGCCGTCGGCGACTGCTCGGGTACGCCCTGGGCAGACGTCTCGCCCGTCGGGTCCGTGCCCGGCCGCCTGTGCCGTCCGGTTGCCGCGGCCTCCCGGGCATCCGCCGCGCTCGCCGCACTGGTCTGCGCCGGAACCGGCCGCGGCGGCATTTCCGCGGTTTGCCCCTCGTATTGCCCGCCCGCGCCCGCGCCGACGGCTTCCGCGTACTCGATCGTCCACTGCCTGGTGCCGGCCAGCCGCGTCCGCCTGATGATCCGTGCCTGCACGGAGTCCGCGACCGCGCACGCGCCGACCATGAACGCCGTCACGCACGTCATGACGATAACGATCACCCAGATGGCGGTCGGCGATGCATAGGTCCGCGCCGCTTCATACATAACTGGCCCCCAACCAGACTGGCCCCCCGACCAGCGCTGTCCGTCCCGGTCACTATAACTCTCCAGCCCCGCCGGTAACGTGGGGCTCCCCGCTCCACCGCGGCCGGCGCCTCAGATCCCGCGCGACTTCGAACTAATTTCAGCGCTCCACGCCACTTGCCATCAGTTTCAGCCCTCAGGCGACTTCCTGCCAGCCCCCGAAGCGACTTTCTACCGGTTATGACCACTTCCGCGCCTGGCCCGGTGGTGGCGGGGTGCGGCGGTCCCGGCTAGTTCGCCCCGTGTGCGCTGCCGTCAGGGGCGGGTGACACGGCCGCCGATGCGTGGAACAGTAAGGCCCATGGCAGCTCTGGACGGGAAGGTGATCCTGCTGACCGGTGCGACCGACGGTCTGGGCCGCGCCCTCGCCGTCCGCCTCGCCGGGGAAGGCGCGACCGTGCTCGTGCACGGCCGGGATCCTGCCAGGATCGCCGCGACTGTGGCGGAGGTCGCCGACGCGGCGGGCAGCCCGGACCGGGTGCGTTCCTACCAGGCGGATTTCGCCGGCTTCGCCGCCGTCCGTGCCCTCGCCGACCAGGTCACCGCGGCCGAACCACGCCTCGACGTGCTGGTGAACAACGCGGGCATCGGCATCAACGAGCCGGGCGGCGGCGTCAGGCAGGAGAGCGCGGATGGCATCGAGCTGCGCTTCGCGGTCAACTACCTCGCCGGGTACGCGCTCAGCAGGCAACTGCTGCCGCTGCTTATCAGGTCCGCGCCGTCCCGGATCGTCAACGTTGCCTCCGTCGGCCAGCAGGCCATCGATTTCACAGACGTCATGATCACCAAGGACTACGACGGGATGCGCGCCTACCGGCAGTCCAAGCTCGCGCAGATCATGAACACATTCGACCTGGCGGAAGAGCTTGACGGGACTCAGGTCACGGTCAACGCCCTGCATCCGGCCACCTTCATGCCGACGAAGGTGTCGCCTGCCCCGCCCGTCAGCACGATCGCGCAAGGCGTCGAGGCCACCCTCAACCTGATCACGACCTCACCGGATGAGACGGGCACCGGCCGCTTCTTCAACGGCATACGGGAATCCCGCGCCAACGACCAGGCGTACGACCCCGAGGCTCGCCGCCAGCTTCGCGTCCTCTCCTCCCAGCTGGCCGGCGCGTAACGGCGGACGCGGCTGATCCGCTCGCCGGGTCCACCGGATGTGACCCGTGAGAAGCATGGCCGAGGAGCTCGAAGTCAGCCGGCCTCGGGCAGTAGCACGGTGTCGATCGCAGAAGCTAGCCCCGGACTTGGGGAGTGCGGGTGCCGCGTCCTGCTGGCCGCCGCCGGCTTCGCGAGCTCTCGCGGTGGCCTGCCGGCCCGCGGGGCAGCCTGTCTGGCTGGCTGCGGACCGAATCCGCAGGTCCAGACTGCGGTCCCCGGCGGACGGTCACCCTCGAAGGGTGATGCCACGGCCCGCCTGGCGGCACGACGATCGGGGGCAGAGCGTCCTGCCTGCGGTGGCTGATCGCGCCGGAAGGAAACAGAGCCGTGAACCAGCTGCTCGAAAGGCTCGCCGGGAGCGCCGCCAGAAGGCACTGGATCTTCATCATCGCCTGGGTGGTCATCCTCGTCGCGCTGCTCGTACTCAAGCACGCGTACAGCGGCGAGTACGTGAACAACTACACCATCTCCGGGAGCAACTCCGCGGAGGGGCAAAGCGTGCTGAACAGCACGTACCCGCAGCAAGGCGGCTACGGTGGCCAGATTGTCTTCCACGCCACAAGCGGTACCGTGACCGCGCAGCAGTCGGCGGTCAACCAGTCGGTCACGAACGTGTCCATGCTGCCTGACGTCATCAAGGCGACCAGTCCGTTCAGTTCGCCCGGCACCGTGTCATCGAACGGCACGATCGCCTACGCCAACGTCAACTGGAGCGTGAACCCGTCCTCGCTCGACACCAGCTACCTGGACCAGCTGAACAACGCGGTGGCGCCTGCCACCAAGGCGGGCTTGCAGGTGGCTTACGGCGCCGGCGCCGGCGAGATCGGGCAGCAAACGCAGGACCTGACGTCCGAGGCCATCGGCCTGGCCCTTGCGCTGGTGCTGCTGCTTATCATGTTCCGCTCGCTGATCGCGGCAGGCATTCCACTGGTGGCGGCGATCTTCAGCGTGCTGTCCGGGCTCGCCCTGCTCGGGCTGCTCGCCCGGGCGATTACGTTCCCGACCACCGCGCCGACCATCGCGACGCTGCTCGGGCTGGGCGTCGCCGTGGACTACGGGCTTTTCATGGTGGCACGGCACCGGGAGCAGCTGGATAACGGGATGGAGGTCGTGCCGTCCGTCCGGCGCGCCGCTGGCACGTCCGGAGCGGCGATCGTGGTGGCCGGCAGCACCGTCGCCATCTCTGTCCTCGGTCTGTATATCTCGGGAGTCGGCTTCGTCGGGACGCTCGGCCTGGCCGCAGCCATCGTTGTCATAGTCACGATGATCTCGGCGCTGACCCTGGTCCCCGGGTTCATGGGGCTTGCCGGGGAGACCATTCGCGCACTATCCGCCCGGGTGCGCGCGCGGAAGGCCGGGATGACCGCGCGGCAGCAGGCGGCGAAGACCGCCGCGACCACGCACGAGCAGCATGAGCAAAGCGGGTTCGCCCGCTGGGGGCGGATGGTGAGCGGCCGGCCATGGCCGTGGGGGATAGCGGCGCTCGCGGTGCTCGTCGTGCTGGCGATTCCGCTGTTCTCGATCACGCTGGGCCAGCCGGACAACGGGACGAATCCGACGACGGACTCCAGCCGCCAAGCCTACGATCTGATCACCCAGGGCTTCGGGGTCGGCTGGAACGGGCCGCTGACCGTCGTCGTCGAGCTGCCGAACCAGTCGAGCTCAGCCAACAGTTCGCTGCTGTCCACGATGCAGTCGGACATCTCCGGTACCCCGGGCGTCGCGTCGGTCACCCCGGCGTCGGTCAACTCGTCCGGCACCACCGCTGTTTTCAACGTCATCCCGACCACGCGGCCGCAGGCCACCCAGACCACCGCCCTGGTCAACACGCTGCGCGATGACGTGCTGCCGAAACAGCCCGCGACCAGCTTCGTCACCGGCGCGACGGCGGGGGCCGTCGACTTCACCAACAAGATCACCAGCCGGCTGATATGGCTGATCATCGCCGTCGTCGCGATCTCGTTCTTCCTGCTTACCGCGGCTTTCCGGTCCGTCGTGATCGCGACCAAGGCCGCCATCCTCAACATCTTGTCGATCGGCGCGGCCTACGGTGTCATCGTCGCCATCTTCGAATGGGGCTGGGGGATGAGCGTGATCGGCCTGCAGTCGACGCTGCCCATCCCGGCCTACGTGCCGATGCTGGTGTTCTGCATCGTGTTCGGCCTGTCGATGGACTACGAGGTCTTCCTGCTGTCCCGGGTGCACGAGGCCTGGCTGGACACCGGCGACGCGCACCGCAGCGTCGCGATCGGGATCGGCGCGACGGCCAGGGTGATCACGACCGCGGCCCTCATCATGATCGCTGTCTTCACCAGCTTCGTGATCAATCCGGATCCGACGGTGAAGATGCTCGCCATCGGGATGGCGTTCGCGGTGCTCATCGACGCGTCCCTGGTCCGGATGATCATGGTGCCGGCGATCATGTCGCTGCTCGGCGCGCACGCCTGGTGGCTGCCGCGCTGGCTGGCGCCGGTGATACCCAACCTGCAGCTCGAGGGGCCAGCCGTGCCGAAGCCCCGCCAGGCCGCGGACGAAGCGGGGGCAGCGGAGGCCGCGAAGGACCATCCGCGGTAGGGCCGGGCAACGGGACCGCTGCCGTCGCGTTCGAGCGCGGAATCTTACCGGTTCCGCAGGTGGCGGACGGATGACAGGTCGGTGACGCCGGCCAGCCGTGCGTCGCCGGGCTGGCAGCCGCAGCTTTCCCGGCACATGAGCCGGGTGGGGAGGGAGATGTCGCGCTCGGCGGGAGTCTCCCGGCTGATCATGGAGTAGAGGACCTCGAACGCGGTCTCGCCTAGCTCGCCGATCGGCTGCCTGACGGTGGTGAGCAGCGGGCGGGTGTGCCGGGCCATCGGAATGTCGTCGAAGCCGGTGACCGCTGCCTGTCCCGGGACGTCCACACCGGACCTGCGCAGCGCGTACATGACGCCGAGCGCGGTCTGGTCGTTCGCGCAGACGATGGCCCGGGGGAGCGGCACGTCGGACGCGAGCAGCCGCTCGGTGACGACGGCCGCGCCGGCCGCGTAGTAGTTGCCCTGCCATTGCGGGCCGGTGTGCAGGACCGCGCCCGCCGCGGCGGCCTCGGTCGCCAGCGTCTGCAGCCGGGTCTGGCTGTCCGGGCTGTCGCTGTAGCCGCTGAGGTAGCCGAGCGTGCTGTAACCGTGGTCGTACAGCAGGTGCCGCGCCAGGGCCCGCATGCCGCTCACGTTGTCGCTGCCCACGTTTGCGGTGGTGGGGCTCGGGATGCCCGCGAGCGTGACGATCGGGATCTGCCGCGAGATCTCGTCGATCTGGCCGGGGTTGAGCAGCCCGTCGTGCAGGATGAGGCCGTCGCTCTTGCGCGCGACCGCCAGGACGCGGCGGCCGGCGTCGTGGTCGGTGATGTCCACCGACCGCAGCAGCAGGTCGAAGCCGCGGCGCTGGGCGGCCTTCTCGACGCCCCGGTTGAGCATATCGTGGAACTGGAGCGACTCAGTCTCGTCGGCGAACGCGTCGTAACCGAGCAGTCCGGCGGTGTCCCACGCGCCGGCCGCTCCCGCCGGCAGCACCGGCGCGGGAATCGGCGTGCCGGCCGACAACGGCCGCCGCATGACAACGCCCACGACCTCCTTGAGCCGCACAGAAAGCGCGCGGGCGGCGCTGTCGGGCACGTAGCCGAGTTCGGTCACCGCGCGCTGGACCCGGTCCCTGATCTCTGAGCCTGGATTGCGGCGGCCGTTGAGCACGCGCGACACCGAGGCGATGGAGACCCCGGCGGCCCGGGCGACGTCGTAGATGGTCGGTGCGGTCGGCCCGGTCTCGACGGTCATCGCGCTCGCCTCCCGCGTCTCGGCCCGCCCGCCAGTCGGTAAGCGCTTTCCCGGCCGGCACGGGCCCGTTCGCAAGGGTTCGGTAAGCGCTTTCCGTGTCACGTGGAAGCAAGCGTACGTCGGCGTGGACGCCGCCTCAAGGTCATCGCCGGGCAATGTTACAGCAATGTGACGCCGCGGCGCCTGGTCCGACAACGCCTGAGATGTTGCAGAATTTGCCGTCGTCATGACACATCCGTGAAACATCGGAGCCTTTATCACCTGCCGCGTTACCGCTGGCGTAACAAACGGGAAATAGCCAAGAAACCCGCGTATGGGAAACATTAACCGTTGCGCAGATGCACGCGGAGCGGCCGGGGCGGGACTGGTAAAGCCCGGGGGGCGACCCTGGAACCCCGAGAGGCCCTTCATATCAGGCAGCCCCTGGAGGAGCGAACACAGTGATCCCATACCCTACCTGGCTGAGTTCCGGAGATAACGCCTGGCAAATGACAGCGGCGACGCTGGTCGGGCTTATGTCCATCCCGGCCCTCGCCGTACTGTACGGCGGGCTTGTGCAGAAGAAGTGGGCCATGAACACCGCGCTCATGGTGTTCGTGACCTTCTGCCTGACCCTGATCGTCTGGGTCCTGTGGGCCTACAAGATGGGCTTCGGCACACCGCTTATCGGCTCGTTCATCGGCGACCCGCGCACCACGCTGGGCGCGGCGGCCGAGCAGGGCCAGGCGTCCATTCCGCTTGTCAACCCCGCGATGCCCGGGTACGCGGTGTCGAAGACCGGCCAGATCCTGAGCACCGGCTTCAAGCTGCCGAACGCGTCGATCGAGTACTTCCAGTTCGTGTTCGCCGCGATCACCCCGATCCTGTTCATCGGCTCGGTGCTCGGCCGGGTCAGCTTCAAGGCCTGGATGGTTTTCGTCCCGCTGTGGATCACCTTCGCCTACGCGGTCAACGCCTTCCTCCTCTGGGGCGGCGGCTACTGGGCGCAGCGGGGCGCGCTTGACTTCTCCGGTGGTTACGTCATCCACCTGGCCGCTGGTGTCTCCGGCTTCGTGTCCGCCGCGATCATCGGCCCCCGCCTCAAGCGGGACCGGGAGAAGGCGGTGCCGAACAACCTGATGTTCGTCGCGGTCGGCGCCGGCATCCTGTGGCTCGGCTGGAACGGCTTCAACGGCGGTGACCCGTACTTCGCCGGCGCCGACGCGGCCGCTGCCGTGATCAACACCAACCTCGCGACCGCCATCGCCATGATGACCTGGATCGTCATGGACATGTTCTGGTCCAAGGACAAGAAGCCGACCTTCCTCGGCGGCCTCAACGGCATGATCTGCGGCCTGGTCGGCATCACCCCGGCGGCCGGCTACGTGAACGGCCTCGGTGCCATCATCATCGGCGTCGTCTGCTCGGCGGTCGTCTGGGTCGCCTGGTACACCCTGCCGAAGTACGTCTGGCCGTTCAACAAGGTCGACGACGCCCTCGGCGTCGTCTACACCCACGGCATCGCCGGCCTCTTCGGCGGCCTGCTCGTCGGCATCCTGGCGGACCCGAACGTGATCGAGTACGTCGGCGTCAACGGCGGGTCCTCGATCAGCGGCGCGGGCTGGATCTGGGGCCACCACCCGCACCAGCTGCTCGTGCAGTTCCTCGCCGCGCTCACGATCATCGTCTGGGACGGCGCCGTCACGGCTGTCATCTGGATGTTCATCAAGTACGTGCTGCGCATGAAGCTGCGTCTCAGCGACGAGGAGCTCGAGGTCGGCGACGTCGCGGTGCACGGCGAAGAGGCGTACCCGATCGAGGAAGTCCTGTCGACCAAGCTCAGCTTCACCGCCGAGGCGGAGGCCTCGCCGACGACCGAGGAACGGGCGTCGATCGAGAAGTAACTCACAAAGCTCTCGCTATGTTGCGGCCATAGG
>Ga0335073_10000989_pt1 | contig 37553 bp, 28 predicted proteins | sample Lox_Sample_22_FD_207093 | JGI IMG/M metagenome (GOLD analysis project Ga0335073, IMG submission 207093) | Soil microbial communities from Loxahatchee National Wildlife Refuge, Florida, United States - Lox_Sample_2.2 | ecosystem: Environmental > Terrestrial > Soil > Wetlands | place: USA... | reverse complement strand
ATCCCGAGCGAAGCGAGGGATCTCTATGCTAACCACCGGTTCTAAGCTCGGCCCTTACGAGATTCAGTCCTCGATTGGGGCCGGAGGTATGGGAGAAGTCTACCGTGCCCGCGATCCACGCTTAGGCCGTGACGTTGCGATCAAAATTCTGCCGTCTTCTTTCTCCTCTGATCGCGACCGTTTGCAACGGTTCGAGCAGGAGGCACGGGCGGCCGCGGCTCTCAACCATCCCAATATTCTGGCGATCTTCGACATCGGCAGCGAAAACGGCGCGCCCTACGTAGTTTCCGAACTGCTCGAAGGTGAAACCCTGCGCGACCGCCTACGTACCGGTCCACTGAACCCGCGCCGGGCCATCGAATTCTCGCTGCAGATTCTTCGCGGATTAGCCGCCGCCCACGAAAAAGGCATCACCCACCGCGACCTTAAGCCAGAAAATGTTTTTCTCACCAATGATGGCCGTGTAAAGATTCTTGACTTCGGCCTCGCCAAACTCACGCATCCTGAGACAGCAAGCAATTCCGGCGAAGCCCCGACAATGCAAGTCGCTACCGAACCAGGCTTGGTCATGGGCACGGTCGGCTATATGTCGCCGGAGCAGGTACGCGGCAAAACCGCCGACGCTCGCTCCGATCTATTCGCTTTCGGCGCGATTTTGTACGAAATGCTCTCAGGCAAGCGCGCATTCCACGGCGAAACTCCCGCCGATACCATGAGCGCCATCCTAAAGGAAGATCCGCCACAGTTTTCCGAAACCGGACGCAACGTCCCTCCCGGTCTCGAGCGGATCGTCAATCACTGCCTGGAAAAAAATCCGGCACAGCGCTTTCAATCCGCAAGCGATGTAGCCTTCAACCTCGAAGCGCTCAGCGAGGTCACGACGGCGAGTAAAGCCGGAGTTACGCCAGTCGCAATTCCAGAAGAACGAAATTGGCTGCGTCCGGCGCTCTACGCCCTGTTGCTGATCGCCGCCTGTGCCGTAACATACATCTTCGCAGCTCGGCGTCATGCCGCTTCGCCCGTCAGTTTTCATCGCTTGACTTATCGCCGCGGATCGATTTACGCAGCGCGCTTTTCGCCCGACGGGCAGACCATCATCTATGGCGCCGCGCTCGAAGGAAATCCCACTGAGCTTTTCACCACACGTTTCGACAGCACCGATTCCCGCCCCTTGGGACTGCAGGACACCGAGGTGCTTTCCGTCTCCAACAACGGGGACTTAGCTGTCGTGTCCCACGTGCAATCTACGTCCTTTGGCCAAAGGGGCACGCTGGCTCAGGTGTCGCTGACCGGCGGGGCTCCGCGGGAAATCCTGGATGGCGTCGATTCCGCAGATTGGACGCCCGATGGATCAGGCCTGGCGGTCGCTCACCAGACTGGGAACACGTACAACCACCTGGAGTTTCCAATTGGCAAAGAGATTTACCATCCTCAAGGCTGGGTAAGTCATATTCGCTTTTCTCCGCGCGGTGACTTGCTGGCCTTTGCCGACCACTTGGCAACGGGAGACGATGGGCGGGTTGTTATCACCGACCGCGACGGCAAGTCCAAGGCGACCTCAAGCTTTTACACGACCGTGGAAGGGCTGGCCTGGACGCCAGACGGAAAAGAAGTGTGGTTCGCCGCCTCGCCCAGCGGCGCTGCGCGGGCCGTCTATGCGATGGACCTCTCGGGCCATGAGCGCGTGGTTCTGCATGTTCCCGGCACCCTTACCCTCCAGGACATCAGCCGCAGTGGACGCGTGCTGTTGACTGAGGACAACGCCGAATACCAGATGATGGCGAGGGCTCCGGGTGCGACCAGCGAGAAAAATCTCTCCTGGTTCGATTGGTCGATCGTCTCCGATCTTTCTCCCGACGGTAAAACTGTACTCTTCTTCGAGAGCGGCGAGGGCGTCGGGGCAAAATACTCCGTCTTCCTTCGCCAGACTGATGGCTCGCCCGCGGTTCGCTTGGGGGAAGGTACGTTTCCCGCTTTGTCGCCTGACGGAAAATGGGCCGCAGCGCTGACTTTATCTTCGCACGGTCAAGTTGAATTACTGCCCACCGGCGTGGGGCAGCCGCGGCAGTTGACTGACGACAATCTTGACCGCGTCCGCGTGCGCTGGGTTCCAGACGGTTCGGGGCTGATTTACATCGGCAATGAATCTGGACAGCCGCGGCGCTCGTACTTGTTGGACTTGAGCGGGAAAAGCCGACCGATCACTCCCCCTGGCACAGCGGGGCTTTTCGTTACTCAGGACAGCAAATTCCTGCTCGCCACTGACCCGCAGACCAAACGTTGGCTATACCCACTGGCGGGAGGTGATCCCGTTCCATTTGCCGTCAAACTGAACGACGGTGATCAGCCCCTCCGTTTCGAACCGGACGGCAAGAGTATTCTGGTGCGGACGCGCGGGGGCCAAAGCAAAGTCTCGCGCGTGTTTCTCGCCGACGGCCGACGCGAAGATGTTCGACAGATCGTTCCGCCAGATCCGGCTGGCGTGCTGACCATCGCGAATGTGGTTTTCGATAAGGATTGCAAAGCGTATGCGTATTCCTACTCGCGGCTGCTTTCGGATTTGTGGGTCGTGGACGGCCTGAAGTAAAACGAATTGTCATCCTGAGTGAGGCGCTTGGGTTTCTGCCGAACGAAGGGTCTGAGCGAGCTGCGCGAAGCGTCGCGCCCTTGCGACGCACAATCGCGCGCTTGGCTAGCATCCATATTTCACCTACTTTTGACAGCTATCTTCCTATCGCCCGATAATCCAACTCGTGCCCCGCTCCGCCGTTTTCCGCCGCTCCTTCCGAAAAGACTTCCCGTCCGCCGTGCGTGGCCAAGGCGTCCATATCTGGGACGAAACCGGGAAACAATACCTAGATTTCTCTGGCTCAGCAGCAGTGAATTTCATCGGGCACGGCGTCGCAGAAATCTCGCGAGCTATGGCCGCGCAGGCGAAGCTGCTGGAATTCGCTCACACCAGCCAATTCACTACCCCGATCGCAGAACAATACGCGCAGGAACTGATTGATTTTGCTGGGTCGAATTTTCAAGGCGGCTGCGTCTACTTCACCTGCGGCGGCTCCGAAGCAATCGAAACCGCCCTCAAGCTAGCTCGCCAATATCAGGTCGAAATCGGGCAGCCTAAGCGCTATCAGATTCTCAGCCGAGGCCAGAGCTATCACGGATCGACCCTCGGCGCGCTCTCGGTTTCCGGCAACAAGCGCCGGCGAGATATGTATCTGCCCATGGTGCGCGAATTCGCCCACGTGACGTTTCCCTACTGCTATCGCTGCGCCTACGATTGCACCGACGGGTGCCGAAACTGCGGCCAGGAATATGCCGCCGACCTCGAAAGAGCGATCGAGGCGACGAACGGCGAGGCCGCTGCATTCATCTTCGAACCCGTCAGCGGGGCCACACTGGGTGCAGTTGTACCGCCGCCGGGCTACTTGCAGAGCGTGGCTGAGATCTGCAAAAACCACGGCGTTCTGCTCATCGCCGACGAAGTCATGACTGGCATGGGCCGCACAGGACGTAACTTTGCTGTTGAGCACTGGGGCGTCGCTCCCGACATTCTCGTCACGGCTAAAGGATTGTCGAGCGGCTATGCGCCACTGGGCGCAGTGATCACCACGAAGAAAGTGACAGATGCAATCGCCGCCGGCTCCGGCACGTTCATGCACGGCTTCACTTATAACGCGCATCCCATTTCGCTTGCGGCAGGGAGTGCGGTGCTCAAGTTTCTTGGTGAAAATAACCTGGTCGCGGCTGCAGATTCTGGCCGCAATGAATCCGTCGGGGCCGGTCTGCGTCAAGCCCTGGAGAGCCTGAGGACCCTCAAGAGCGTCGGCGACGTCCGGGGCATCGGCTTGCTCTGGGGCATCGAATTCGTCGCCGATAGATCCACCAAACAACCGTTCCCTGCGCAGATAAACTTCGCCGGACGGGTCGGCCAATCCGCAGTCAAACGTGGCTTGCTCGTCTACCCCATGCAAGGCTGTGTGGATGGCAATGCCGGCGATCACCTGCTGATCGCCCCGCCTGCAGTCATCACTCGCGAGCAGATCGCTTGGGCTGTAGATCAGCTTGCAGCAGCCGTTGAAGAAACCTCGGCGCACCCTTAACCCATCCGTACATGTCCCAAATCCACCCGCAAACTGACCTCATTTCCCGCCGCCCGAAGCGCCAGACCGGCGAGAACGTTCATCAGGGATTCTTTCGGTGCATAACAGACCATGCAGGCTGTTCCGGCTTTTGCCAACACTCGCCCTAGCGCTTTCGCTACTAGGCTGCGGCGGCGGATCGAGTTCGTCGTCCTCCAGCGGCTCCAGCGGCAACGGTGGTGCCCCAGGCGGAGGGACGGGCGGGGCACAAAATGCCTGCAATGGCATTGCAACCGGGCAGGGTGCGAGCCTCAATGGCTTTGTCCCCTTTCCCGCTGACAACGCCTGGAATCAGGACATCTCTTCCGCGCCGGTCGATCCCAACTCTGACGCCATCATCAACTTCATCGGTCCGAGCATTGGCCTGCATCCCGACTTCGGTTCGGGCGAATACAACGGATCAAGCATCGGCATTCCTTACGTTGTCGTGGACAGCTCACAAAGCCTTGTCAACATTGATTTCACCGCCTACGGCGACGAGAGCGATCCCGGGCCAATGCCCGTTCCCGCCAGCGCGCCCATCGAGGGTTACCCGAATCCCGGCAACGGCGACCGGCATGTGCTGGTGATCGACAAGAGCAACTGCTTCCTCTACGAACTCTATAGCTCGTATCCCAATAGCGATGGCAGTTGGAATGCCGGCTCGGCCGCGATTTGGGATTTGCAGAATGGCGAGCAGCGTCCGTGGACGTGGACCTCCGCTGATGCCGCCGGGCTCTCGATTTTTGCCGGTCTGGTTCGCTATGACGAAGTCGCCGCCGGCAAAATTCAGCACGCCATTCGCTTCACCCTGCCACAAAGCCAGGCCGCGATGATTCCCCCGGCTTCGCATTGGGCCGCAACATCGACCAACTCGCTCGCCGCGCCCATGGGCATGCGCTTGCGGCTCAAAGCAAGCTACGACATCTCGAGTTTTTCACCGACCGTTCAGGTAATTCTCACCGCCCTGCAGCACTACGGCATGATCATGGCCGACAACGGCAGCGCCATGTACCTGAGCGGCGCTCCCAACGATGGATGGAACAACGACGACCTGCACAATCTGGGGCAAGTTCCGGCTTCTGCGTTTGAAGTTGTGCAGATGAATCCAATCTACACCTCGTCAAACGTGCCGCAAGGAGCCGCCCCCAACATCGCCGGCTTCACCGCCAGCTCGGCGAACGTGAGTTCCGGCACTCAGGTGACGCTGAATTGGCAGGTGACCGGCGCGTCTTATTACGTCGTCTCGCCCCAAGTTGGCGCCGTGCGCGGCACAAGCGTTATCGTTACTCCGACGCAGACCACAACCTATACGCTCTATGCCACCAACCAATATGGCCGCAATACCGCGACCGTCACCGTGAATGTGAATTAGGTTGAGCCGCTTTGCGGGCGTGAGCGTAGCGCGAGCCCGCAGGCGAAATCCTGAGCGAGCAAAAGCGAGCCGAAGGACCTCAATCTTGGTGCCATCGAAGGGACTCGAACTTGAGCCGCTTTGCGGGCGTGAGCGTAGCGCGAGCCCGCAGGCGAAATCCTGAGCGAGCAAAAGCGAGCCGAAGGACCTCAATCTTGGTGCCATCGAAGGGACTCGAACCCCCACACCCTTGCGGGTACATGGACCTGAACCATGCGCGTCTGCCAATTCCGCCACGATGGCTAAAGTGACTGGCGGCCCTCGCGAGCCGCCTTCAGGAAAGAACTGCCAAGAGCTATTTTACAGGGGCCTCAGCGGCTGTCAAAGCGTTGTCATCCTGAGACGCCTCTTTTGGCGACGAAGGACTCGGGCGAGCCGCGCGAAATTATCGCGTTCTTTGCGAAAAAAAATCGCGCCTCTGGCTCGCTTCCCTACCCTTCCAGCTTCGCGTTCATGGTGATGTTGGCTTTCAGAACTTTCGACACCGGACATCCGCTCTTGGCGTCTGCGGCCGCTTTCTGAAATGCGGCATCATCGGCCTTGGGCACGCGCCCGACCACGTCAAGATGAACGGCAGTAATCGTCCAGCCGGAATCAAGCTTCTCCATGGTGAGCGTGGCCGCGGTCTCGATGCTGGTCGGCGTCAAATTCGCCCCGCCCAACTGCGCCGAAAGCGCCATGGAAAAACATGCCGCGTGCGCCGCCGCAATTAGTTCTTCGGGATTAGTGCCGGGCGTGTTTTCAAAACGGGTGGTGAAAGAGTACGGAGTGTGGGACAGCACGCCGCTGGTCGACGACACCGAGCCTTTGCCGTCTTTGAGCCCTCCCTGCCAAATAGCACTTGCCTTGCGTTGCATTCTTATCTCCTCAAAATTATGGAATTGATGACTTCTCCATTGTAGATGGAAGGGCCGGCTGGCGTCAGAGGCTATGGTGGAAATTCTATATTAGTAGAAATCCGAGCAGCTCAGATAAAAGCCGCACTGCGCACAACTCATTTTGCAGCCGCGATCTTTCAACTCCGCCGAGCAATTGGGACAGAACCGCGAAGCGGCCACGGCGTAAGCATAATTCGGTGAACCAGCGAGCTCCTGTGCAGCACCGACCGTGTCGTTCCTGGTCTCCGCCATGCCCGCTATTCTACAAGCCCCTGCCGTACGCCGTGAATAAAATCGGTGAGCACCGGAGTGAATCCGGCGGCACGCATGTCAGAGGCAATCTGCCCGCGATGGTAAGCCGAGTGCATGATCACATGCATCAGAATGTCCTGCTTCGCATTCGTCCAACTTTCGCCTTTGCTGTTGCGATAGGTCAACGAACGTGACAAGCCGTCTTCCTTCAGCGAAGCCAGATACGACTTCCATTGCTCGCGCAGTTGCGCGATTTCCAGCTTGCAATGTTCCAACGTGAAATCCGGCCACACCGGATAGGTCTGCTTCTCCACGCGCAATCGTTCCAGCCACAACCGCTCGGCAGAGACGATATGTGCCAAATACTTCATGGAACGCGGCGGCGGAACTTCAAGGGCCTCAAGCGCCGTCACTACTTCCCGGTTCGCCCAATCGTCGTACGCAAAGAGCGTTTGCAGATATTCCTTCATGACTTGATCCTTACCTTCTACCGAGTCTAAGCGCGGGAATTATGTGGCGCAACGTCCCTTGCGGCCATCGCCAGGAAGACGCCCCGCATCTGAGCCACAATCATGATGGCTCTAATTCTGCCCGGTGACCGCAACTCGTCATCGTTCGTCGGGTTTGAATTCCTAATCCCAAGGAGAACCATGCAGACTCGCCCCAACCGATTCAATTTCGCATTCCTGATCATCTTGGCCACGCTTCTCCTGGCCGGCTGCCCGCCACATGTGAGTATCGCCAAACTCAATCAGGATCCCGGAAAATACGCCGGTAAAGAAGTCACCATCGGCGGTCGCGTAACCGATTCCTACGGAGTGGCTGGGCGCGGCGCGTTTCAACTCGACGATGGCACGGGCACGATGTGGGTTTTTGCCGGTCCGCGCGGAATTCCTGGCTCCGGTGCAAAAGTCGCCGTCACCGGCCACGTTGAGCAAGGCATCAGCCTCGGAGGACACAACTTTGCTACCATTTTGCGCGAAACCGAACGCCGCCACTAAGCCACGCGGCATCAGGTTCGCCACGTCAAGCTAATAATTCCTGCCTTTGTGAGGGCCGCAATGTAGTAAAGATATTGCGAGCGCCTCGCACATGTCATTAACAGTAACCGACTGGATCGTCATCGTAGGCTACCTGCTGATCAATTTATTAATCAGCATCTACTATCGGCGGCGGGCCAGCGGAAATACTGAAGAATTTTTCATCTCCGGCCGCGAGGTTTCCTGGTGGTTGGCCGGGACCTCGATGGTCGCAACCACCTTTGCCGCCGATACTCCCCTGCTGGTTTCCGGCCTGGTCGCGAAATCCGGCATTGCCGGCAATTGGATCTGGTGGGGATTATGCGTTGGCGGCATGCTGACGGTCTTCTTTTTCGCCCGCTACTGGCGGCGCGCCGAAATTCTTACCGACGTGCAGTTTGTCGAAATTCGTTACGGGGGCAGGCCGGCGGCATTCCTGCGCGGATTCAAAGCCGTTTACCTCGGGCTTTTCATGAACTGCTTCATCCTCGGCTGGGTGACGCAGGCCATGATCAACATCATTATAGTCCTGCTCGGGCCGGCAATCGCCGAAGGCCGCGTGGTGCAGTTCGCCGGATTTTCCTACAGCCTGGGAAGTCCCCATACAACTTCCCTTCTCATTTGCATTTTTATTTTGATTCCATTTACCGGGCTATATACGTTCATCGGCGGACTGTGGGGCGTGCTGGTCACTGATCTTTTCCAGTTCGTGCTCAAGATGACGATGATCATCGTGCTCGCTTGGGTCGCAGTGGTGAAAATCGGAGGGATGGCCGCATTGCAAACTCATCTTCAGACGATCGAGAACAACGTGCGGCAAACTGGCATGCAAACTTCCGATCCGACTGCTTTTTTGCCCGATTTTCATCTCGGCTGGACCACAGATGCCCTCTGGACGCTACCGCTACTGACATTCTTCGTTTATCTCTTCATGCAGTGGTGGCTGGCGTGGTATCCGGGAGCCGAGCCGGGCGGCGGAGGCTACGTGGCGCAGCGCATGTTCAGCGCAAAAGACGAGAAAAATTCCCTCGGCGCGACGCTCTGGTTCAACATCGCGCACTACGCTTTGCGTCCGTGGCCGTGGATCATCACCGGCTTGGTTGCCATCGTTGTTTACTCGCCCAATGGCGGCCTCAATCCCAGCGCGGCTTTTGCCCAGAATCCCGAGCAAGGATATGTGATGGTCCTTCGCGACTATCTGCCACCCGCGCTGCGCGGTTTGATGGTTGCCGCGTTTCTCGCAGCCTTCATGTCGACGATCGGGACGCAGTTGAATTGGGGCTGTTCGTACTTGGTCAACGATCTTTACAAGCGCTTCATCGTCCGAGATGCGACGGAGAAGCACTACGTACTCATCAGCAAGCTTTTTACCATCCTGCTCGTGCTGGCCAGCGGCTACACTGCCATGCAACTCACTTCTATCAAGCAGGGGTGGGAAATTGTACTCGACATCGGTTTTGGCACCGGCGCGGTTTACATCCTGCGCTGGTATTGGTGGCGGATCAACGCCTGGAGTGAAATTTCCGCGATGATCGCGGCAGCCGGCGTAACCTTAGCCCTGCGGCATGCTAATTTCAACGGGAACGGATCGGTCACTTACGCGAAAACCGCGCTGATCACCGGCGGAATCACAACCGTCGTCTGGCTGTTAACGACATTCGTCACCAGGCCAGAGAGCGAAGCCACGCTGGTCTCGTTTTATCGCCGTGTCTTACCGACGGTTTATGGATGGAAGCGCATTGCCCGGCTTGCCCCTGAACTGCCGGAAGTTCGCGACGTTTCGAGCAACGCTTTCGATTGGGTGATGGGCGTGGTGCTCGTCTACGGATGCTTGTTTGGCATTGGAAAGCTCGTGTTCCAGCAGTGGTTGTGGGGTGCCGTGCTTCTAGCGGTTGCGGCGATTGCCGGGTATTTGATCTTTTGGGATTTGTCCCGACGAGGATGGGAGACGCTGTCAGGGACGAACACTTCTGTTTCGTCCGCAAAAAGTAGCCACGCGGATTAGGCGGGATCGCTCGCCTTCACCCCTGTCCCGCGCCAGCTGTTGTTATTGCGCGAAGAAATTTCGACCTGCTGCAACTTCCCCGTTGAAAACCAATCTTCCACTTCTTGGCGCGAATGGTAAAAAGCTGTAGGCGCAACCAGGTGATCAAACACATTCCAGAAGTTCTCTGCGAAAGAATAATTGGAAATCGCACAAAGATAATCAGCGTACGGCAACGCTCGTTTCAATCTAGCCAGGCGATTCGCCGGCCGGTAAACGAGCTTCAACGCGATGTACAACGGCAACGCAAAAAGAAATGAAATAACCTGGGTGACAAACTTCGGCGCTTTCGAAGTCACATACGTGCGAAACGGATCGACAAACAACTCAATCCATCGATTCCCTTCTTTGCCATACACCCACATCGCAATGCGGCCGCCCGGCTTTAGATGCTCGACCAAGCTCAGAAATCCGGCTTTCGGGTCGGGCAAATGGTGCAGCACGCCAATGCTGTAAGCGAAGTCGAACGGCTTGAGAAACGGCAGGTGGTAAATGTCGGCCTGGATGACGTGCGCATTCGGCAGCTGGCGCGTGTTTTGGAATGCCGATTCGACGGCGTCGGAGAGATCGATTCCGATGGCGTCGCTCGCTCCCATCTTGGCTGCAAGGAAAAGATGCCGTCCTTTTCCGCAGCCGCCATCGAGAATCACACGGTTGACAAAAATCGATTCATCGAGCGGTTTGATCCAATCGAGAAATTCTTCCCGGTCAGCCTCGGTCAACTGCGAGTAATGCGTCCACTCATAACCGAACGCTGCAGCCGTCGCTTTCTTCGCAGCCGACAGTTCGTCCGACAAAAAACGCGGAATACCTCGGACCACCGGAAAACTCGCTTGGCAACCGCGGCACTGCAAAATGCCGTCGATGATTTCCCCGAACTCCTCTTTTCGTGATTCAGCCTCAAACGGGGATCCGCACGTCGAGCAAGCCAGATAAGAGAGCAAGTGCCGTTTCATTCAGAGAAGTTCGAGAATACGGACTCGCCTCCCCAACGTCAAGCAGAAGCCGGATTCGTCTCATCAATACAATTTTCATCCGGTTCGGGAACTACGGTGTTTAATAGGCTTCCATGCATCCTCGGTGGCTTCCCAAGAATCCTACCATCCAGTTACTATGTAATCAGCGTGTGTGGAATCGTCGGATTCACTCATGAAGATCGTCATGTCAACCCCAGTCTTATTCGGGGTGCCACTTCCTGCTTGATTCATCGCGGTCCCGACCAGCAGGACGTCTACGAATCCAAGGATGTTTCTCTGGGCGCGGTGCGGCTTACCATCATCGACCTGGTATCGGGTGAGCAGCCCATGCGCAGCGAAGATGACGACACCGTCCTCGTCTTCAATGGCGAAATTTATAACCATCGCGAACTCCGCGCGGAACTGCAGGCCCTGGGACATCGTTTCGTCACGAATAGTGACACCGAAGTTGTGCTGCATGCTTTCCTGCAGTGGGACACCGACTGCTTCCGCCGGCTGCGCGGAATGTTTGGGCTGGCGCTGTGGTCGCAATCGCGAAAACGCCTGGTGCTGGCACGTGATCGCGTGGGTATTAAGCCGGTATATTTTTGTCGCAGAGGCCACGATGTTTATTTCAGCTCCGAGCTGAAAGGAATTCTCCATCATCCCGACATCGACCGCGTTTTAAATTTGGACGGCTTGAACTGTTACTTGCGCGTGAATTACGTTCCCGCGCCGTACACGCTCGTGCAAGGGATCGAGAAGCTCCCGCCGGGGAACATTCTGATTTGGCAACATGGCCGGTCGAAAATCGAATCTTATTGGCATTGCCCCACTCCCGCCGAAAACAACAAGAAATGGACGGTCGAATCAGCCAAAGAAGAGCTTGATTCTTTGCTGCGCGAATCGATTCGTGAGCATCTTGTCGCGGATGTCCCGGTTGGGTTGTGGGCAAGCGGTGGCTTGGATTCCTCCACCATTCTTCACTACGCCGCCGAGGCCTCATCGCAGCCGCTGAAGACTTTTTCGATTACCTTCAAAGGCCGCAGCTTCGATGAGGGCGCCTACATTCAGGAAGTCGCGAAACATTACGGAACCGACCATACCGAAGCCGATCTCAGCGTCGACATGGATCTGGACAAAGCGATCCAGGAGTTCGCCTATTTTTCCGACGAACCTAGCGCCGACGCCGGCTGTCTTCCGGTCTGGTATCTGGCAAAGATGAGTTCCGAGCAGGTAACGGTCGCGCTTAGCGGCGAAGGCGCAGACGAGTTGTTCGGCGGATATCTCACTTATCTTGCGAGCCGCTATGCTCGCACGGCGCGTCTGGTGCCGGCCGCCTTGCGTCGAATCATGATTGCCGGCCTGAACTACTGGCCGGTTTCCGACGAGAAGATCAGCTTCGAATACAAACTCAAGCGTTTTCTACGCGGATCACTGTTGCCCGCCGACGAAGCTCACATCTTCTGGAATGGAACATTCTCGGAAGAAGAAAAAGCCGAATTTCTGGTCAGCGCCAGCGCCCACCCGATGCGCGGCATTCTGCAAAATATGCCGCCAGTTCCGGCAATCAATCGTTACATGCTCTTCGATCAACAATATTATTTGCCGGACGACATTCTCTACAAAGCCGACCGCATGAGCATGGCGCATTCGCTGGAAGTGCGGCCTCCGTTTCTCGATCACCGCATTGTCGAGTTCGCTTCGTCTTTGCCAGAAGATTACAAGCTTCGCGGCTCAAAGCTGAAATTCTTGCTCAAAGAGCTAATGAAGGATAAGCTGCCGAAAGCCATCCTGGAGCGAAAAAAAGTCGGTTTCGATATTCCCGCCCACGATTGGTTCCGCAGCGTGCTGAAGCCCTTGCTGCTAGACACATTGACCGAGCGAACCGTCCGTGAGAGCGGAATTTTCCGCTGGGAAGGCGTGCAATCGGTCATCAAACGTCACATGGAGCGGCGTGAGAGTTTTGGATATCACCTCTGGGGTCTGCTGATTCTATTCCTATGGGTCAAACGGTGGAACATTCAGACGTTGAGCGAACCGGAACCGGCGGACAAAAAGTTGGTCAGCCTGTCGGCGACCGCCTAAACTTCCTTCGCAGCGATTTCATCATTCTACTTTTTGCGGCCACGATCTTCCTCGGTTGCATTATTTCGCCGCCGTCCCTGATGGACGACGTAGACGCCGTGGAGGCGCAAATTGCGCGAAATATGCTGCAGAGCGGCGACTGGGTGATTGCGCATCTCGACGGCGTACCCTACCTTGAAAAATCTCCAATGGTGTACTGGGTGATGGCGGTTTCGTACCGCATTTTTGGCGTGCATGACTGGGCAGCGCGGCTGCCGTTGGCGCTCGGTGCCATCCTGCTGGCATGGGTTACTTATCGTTACAGCCGCTGGGCTTTTGGCGGACGCGCGGGATTTTATTCAGGACTCGTCGTCGCCACCTGCATCGGACTCTTTCTTTTCACCCGCATCCAGATTCCGGATGTTCTGCTCACGCTTTGTGTCTGTCTTTCGTTTTGGAGTTTCCAGCGCGCCATTGAGCCGGCAGAACCACATCCGCGATTTTGGACCATCGTGCTCTCGGTGACTATCGCCATCGGGCTGCTCCTGAAAGGGCTCATCGCCGTTGTGTTTCCGCTCGGCGGGATTTTTTTGTACCTGCTGGTGACGCAGCAGCTTTCTTCGCGTGCGCTCTGGAAAAAACTGCATGTATTTACCGGAACGCTGATCCTGTTGGCGATTGCCGCGCCCTGGCATGTACTGGCCACACTGCGCATGCCGCCGTATTTCGTTTTCACCATGCACTCGGGACCGGGCGAGTATCACGGCTTTTTCTGGTTCTATTTCATGAACGAGCACGTCCTTCGCTTCCTGAATATGCGTTACCCGCGCGATTACGACACCGTGCCGCGCCTGTATTTCTGGCTGTTTCATCTGCTTTGGCTATTTCCCTGGAGCGTCTATTTTCCCGCGATTGCTAAATTATCGTTCAAGCCCCTGGACCGTGCCGGGCGTACCGGCCTGCTGGCACTTTGTTGGACCGGCTTCATCCTGATCTTTTTCACCTTCTCCACCACGCAAGAATATTATTCGATGCCCTGCTATCCGGCGCTCGCGCTGCTTTTGGGCTCGGCCCTCGTGGCGGACGGAATTTGGATTCGACGCGGCACGCGAGTGTTAGGAATCGTTACCGCCTGCGCAGCCATCGCCGCCATCACCATTTTGATTCTGAGTTGGGGGTTCCCACACCCCGGCGACATTTCCGAAGCGCTCAAACCGCATCCCAAGGCCTACAAATTGTCGCTGGGCCACATGGAAGATCTGACCCTGGCGTCGTTCGCTTATTTGCGTTTGCCGCTGGCCTTGGCTGCGTTGGCATTTGGGATCGGTTGCGTTGGAACATTCTTCAAGAAGACCCGGCGCGTCGCTCTCGCGGCGGCACTGATGATGACGCTTTTCTTCCATGCGGCGCGGCTGGCCATGGTCGCTTTCGATCCCTATATGTCGTCGCGCCCTCTAGCCGAAGCGTTACTGAAATCGCCCGACGGAAAATTAATCGTCGATCGGCACTACTATTTTTTCTCGTCGGTGTTCTTCTATACCAACCGCACAGCTCTCCTGCTGAACGGGCGTTTCATGAATCTTGAGTACGGATCGTATGCTCCCGGCGCGCCCGATGTGTTCATCAATGACGCACAGTTTCATGATCTCTGGGTGAAGCCAGAGCGCTACTATCTCGTAGCAAAAGAATCGGCCATGCCGCGATTGCAGCGACTGGTCGGTTCTCAAGCTCTGAACGTCGTGAAGGAAAGTGGAGGGAAGTTGCTGCTGACGAATCAACCCGTGCAAGCGGAAAGTAAGCCAAATGCCTCTGAAACGACGCCTTTGGCTTCGACAAACCTTTACCCGGGTCTCGACTAACTCAATCCCAAAGGCGCATCGGATGCGATAGAATCGTAACATCGCGATAATTGGGGCCGCTCGAATCTGCGGTGGCTTTACCGTTCGCCCGGTACGGATTGCATCCGACAGGCTCATGCCCCCGGGATAACGAGCTGAATACACGGAGGAAAAATGAGGATCGTCGTTCTGGGCGGAGATGGTTACTGCGGTTGGGCAACTTCCCTTTATTTGTCGAATCAAGGCCATTCTGTAGCGATTGTTGACAATTTCTGCCGCCGTCAATGGGACCATGAGCTAGGCGTACAAACCCTGACCCCGATTCGCCCCCTTCCCGAGCGCCTGCGCACCTGGCGCGACATTACCGGAAAAAACATCGATGTTTTTGTCGGCGATGTCATGGATTATGACTTTCTCTCATCCCTTGTCCGTGAATTCGAGCCGGATGCCGTCGTACATTTCGCCGAACAGCGTGCCGCTCCGTATTCCATGATCGACCGCAAGCATGCGGTGTTCACCCAGGTGAATAACGTTGTTGGAACGCTGAACCTGCTGTTTGCTCTGCGGGAATTTCGTCCGGATTGCCATCTGATCAAGCTGGGAACCATGGGCGAATACGGAACGCCGAACATCGATATTGAAGAAGGCTACATCACCATCGAGCACAATGGCCGCAAGGACGTGCTGCCGTTTCCCAAGCAACCCGGATCTTTCTACCATCTCTCCAAGGTCCACGACAGCCACAACATTATGTTTTGCTGCAAAATTTGGGGGCTGCGTGCGACCGACCTGAACCAGGGTGTTGTCTACGGAACGATGACCAATGAAGTCGCGCTCGACGAAGCTCTCATCAATCGCTTCGATTACGACGAGGTTTTCGGAACGGTGCTGAACCGCTTTTGTGCCCAGGCAGCCATCGGACTTCCCTTGACCGTCTATGGAAAGGGCGGCCAGACGCGCGGTTTCCTCGATATTCGCGACACCGTTCGTTGCATCGAGATCGCTTGCCAGAATCCCGCAAAGCGGGGCGAGTTCCGCGTCTTCAATCAGTTTACCGAGCAGTTTTCGGTTCTCGATCTTGCGCTCATGGTTCAACGGGAAGGCAAGAAACTGGGCTTGAAGGTCGAACTCAACCACTTGCCCGATCCTCGAGTCGAAGCCGAAGAGCACTATTACAACGCCAAGCACTCCAAACTGATCGAACTCGGCTTGGTGCCGCATCTGCTTTCCGATTCCTTGATCGATTCGCTGATGAACATCGCCATCAAGTACCAGGACCGGATCGATAGTTCCATGATGCTGCCGCGAGTGAACTGGCGCGAGGCGCGCAATCAGCGGTCGGTTCGTGCCGCTGAAGAGTCCCAGGTTCCAGAGTTCGAGACTGTTGGCGCGGGCAAGAGTAACGGAAATCAGCGCGCCACATCGACGGTGGCCAAGCGCAGTTGAAACGCAAAGAATTCCTGGTTCTTCTGCTCCTCACATTGGGAGCATTGCTGGTTGCCGGCTACCATCCCTTTGCGGAAGACGCTGAAATTTATTTGCCGGGCGTGGAAAAGCTCCTTCATCCGGAGCTTTTCCCTTTTAATGCGCAGTTCTTCGCGGACCACGCTGGCCACACCCTGTTTCCCAACTTGATTGCTTGGTCCGTCCGTCTGACCCATTTGCCGTTGGTCGCGGTGCTGTTCTTCTGGCAACTCGCGTCGATTTTTCTACTTTTGCTCGCTTGCTGGGAGTTAAGCTGCAAATGCTTCTCTGATGAAACCGCCCGCTGGGCAGGCGTTGCGCTCATTGCCGCATTGCTCACTCTGCCAGTCGCAGGGACCGCGCTCTACATTCTGGATCAATACGTCAACCCGCGAAACCTGGCAGCCTTCGCCATGATCTCGGCGATCGTCAAGATTCTTGACAAGAAGCTTGTTCAAGCAGCTTTGTTCCTCATCCTCGCAGCGCTGATTCATCCTTTCATGGCGGCATTCGCGATTTTTTTCTGCGCCCTGCTGGTTGTCATGCAGAACGTCAAAAGAGGAACCGTCGGCATCGCCGCCCTTGCGCCGTTTGGCCTGACGCTCGATCCCCCGACCACCGCTTATCACCAAGTCGCGCTCCATCATCCCGAACACTACTTGATCCGTTGGCAATGGTATGAATGGCTGGGCGCAATTGCGCCCATTTTTATTTTGGCGTGGATGGCCCGATTGGCACGCTCGCGTGGGCAGCGCAACTTCGAACTTCTCTGCCGCACGCTGATCGTCTATCTGCTCGTCTTTTTGCCGGTCGCGCTCATTCTCTCGATTCCCCCTCGCCTGGAAGCACTGGCCCGCCTCCAACCCATGCGATGTCTATACTTGCTCTACATTCTGATGTTTTTATTCGCCGGCTGCCTGCTGGGAGAATATGTTTTGAAGAACCGCATTTGGCGCTGGCTGCTGCTTTTTGTTCCTCTTTGCCTCGGAATGTTCATGGCTCAGCGCTCGCTGTTTCCCTACAGCGCGCATATCGAATGGCCGGGCGCCGCATCGAAGAATCCATGGGTGCAGGCGTTTGTTTGGACACGCACTAATACGCCGACGGACGCCATCTTCGCGCTCGGTCCCGCCAGCGCAAACCTGCCGACAGAAGATGAACAGGGCTTTCGCGCGATCGCCGAGCGCAGCCGATTAGCCGACACAAAAGATGCCGGCGCAGCCTCAATGTTCCCGCCCTTGGCGGATGAGTGGCTGCGTCAGTCGCAAGCGCAAAGCGGATGGAAGAATTTTCGGCTGGACGACTTTCGACGTCTCCACAATCAGTACGGAGTTACTTGGGTGATCGTGGAACAGCCCCGTGGGCAAGGGTTGGATTGCCCTTATCAGAACGATGTCGTAAAAGTTTGCCGCGTAAATTAGTCAGAACCCGGTCGAGGTGATGGAACTGCCGGAACCAGTATTCCCTCCCGAATAAAATAATCCACGCCTCTCCAGCGGATGGTATTACGCGCGAAGCTCCCGATCCACAACAAGAACGCAATCGCATCCCAGATGGGAATCAGCGGAAGTTTCTTCCAAATCCCATGCTGCTTCATTCCCCAAACGCCAACCAGCCAGGTGATCACAACGCGGCAAAGGGCATATCCGCCGAGGTACGCAAGCGCGACCCACATTGTGGGGTGCATTGCCACGGCCAGTAGCGCCCACGGTAATCCGAAAGTAAAAATCAATCCCACATGCCCCCATGGCCGCATCAAGCGCTGCACCGTCATCCAGCGAATGCGCTTGTGCAGCAGGTCTTTGAACGAATGAAAATCGGCGACCGATTGCACCACATACGGCAGCAGCTTGACTTCATATCCCTGCTCTGCGACTAGCCTTCCCGCATAAACGTCGTCCGCAGGTCGGTTTTCAATCACCGTGTATCCGCCATAACCCTGCACACTTTCACGCCGCGTGACGATGGTCTGCCCGAAGGTGAACTTGATGCCATCGAGGTTCCAGGCCACCATGGTCGACGCAAAAAAGTCCGAGATCATTCCAATCGATTGCAGTTCTTCCACCAGATTATTTTCCTTGGTCGAAACGTAGAGGCAAGTGGCCGCGCCAACTTTCGGATCGCGCAGGGGCGAAATCACGGTCCGCAGATATTCCGGGCCGACACGCACATCGCCGTCGGTGATGACAAAGATGTCGTATTTGGCCTCGGCCGTCAGCCGCACCAGACGGGCCACCTTGTCGTTGATGGCATTCCGCCCGGAGCCGGAAAGTAATCGAATATTACAGTCGGGAAACTCGCGAATAAGTTTTTCTACCAGGGGAAACGCGGGATCGTCAGGATCGGCGCAAAACACAATCTCGTAGTTCGGATAATCCTGCCGGCAAAAGCTGGCATAGTTTTCGTATGCCTCGATATCAAGGCCCTTGATCGGCTTGAGGCAACTCACGGGAGGGGTAAAGTCAGTATTCGGCCTCAGCTCTTTTCGCGATTGCAGGAAATAGCGTACCGTGCTCGAGATCGCGAGCACGTAATAGATAAATGGAATCGCGGCTACCGCCAGAATCCCATAATGCAGGGCAGTCAAAAGTTTCGCGCCTCACTGTACAAATGCCTGAATTCTTGTATACCAGATGTGGAAAGGCGAAAGCGAGTATTGCCCGCGTCTCCCGGGCTTTACAAAGTTTTCAAAAGGAAAAACACGATTCCGTGGCGGAATCAGCCAATCCCGTCGCTCCTGAGTTCCGTGGGTTTCGGCCGGGCGCCTGGACGAGCGCCACCATACGCACCAACTTCGGTTCGCGTCAATATAAGTTGTGGATTCCGGCAGAACACGATATGCAGGCTCCGGTTCCCCTCGTGATGATGCTGCATGGCTGCACGCAGCAAAGCGAGGATTTCGCAGCGATCTCTGGAATGAATACCCTGGCCGATCGCGAACGGTTTCTAGTCGTTTATCCGGAGCAATCCCGCCGCGCGAATTTTCTCAAATGCTGGAACTGGTTTGAGGCCCACCACCAGGCGCGCGGCGCGGGAGAACCTGCGATTCTGGCCGGGATCATCAGGGAAATACAAAACTCACGCAACATTGATGCCGATCGTATTTTCGTAGTGGGCGTATCCGCAGGCGGAGGCATGGCGATTGTCATGGCTGCGACTTACCCCGATTTATTTTCGGCCATCGGAGTTTTCGCTGGAGTTGAGTTCAAAGCTGCCACCAGCCGGGCCTCGGCCTTCGGCTTGCTGCGACATGGGGGACCCGATCCAGTGCGGCAGGGGCAACTCGCTTTCGAGGCCATGAGGCCGGGCTTGCGTGAGAAGGCTAGAAGGCGAATGCCGGTCATTGTGTTTCAGGGCTCAAATGACCACCGGGTCCCTCGCGGAGCTGCGGACCAGGTCATCGCCCAATGGGCCGAAACCAATGCCTGCATGGCCGCCACCGGCGGAAGGCGAGCAGACCCCCTGGCTGAGCAAGTAACTGAAGGCTCGGTCACGAACGGTTACACATTCACCAAGCGCACTTATTCCGACCTCCACGGACTGCTGATGGAAAAGTGGGTCGTACACGGGCTTGGCCATGCCTGGTCGGGATCGCCTCAGCCCAGTCGGTACGGCGATCCGGGAGGTCCGAAGGCCAGCGAAGAGATTTGGAGATTTTTTCGCGACAGCACGGCCGGTTCAATCAGCGGGAGCCAACCGCGAACGTAACCGGAATGTGCCGCACGCTGTGGCGAATGTTGCGCTCTTTGCGGGAAACGACTTAAGCTTCTATCCTCATGTCATCCGTGCCTTCTTCGGCCGTTTTCAGATCAAGTCCTTCCAGGCCTCGCTCGGACTTGCCGACGCTAATCGCGATCACCGTAATTGCCTACGCTGCCTCCTCGCTCACCCACGAACTGATCGGCCACGGAACCGGCTGCCTGCTTACAGGAGTAAAGCCGCTATTGCTCAGTTCGATTATTCTGACCAGCGCGGGAGGCAATCGCATTGTCGATGCGGCTGGCCCGGTCGCGAACATTGTCTTTGGCGTCGGCGCATTCTATCTGTTTCTGCGGCGAGCCAGGTTCAACCCCTTTTCGTATTTTCTCTGGCTCTTTGCCGCGTTCAACCTGCTCGTCGCGGCCGGCTATCTTTTCTGGTCAGGATTAATGAACGTGGGCGACTGGGCCTTTGTGATCCGAGGATTGCGCCCGGCCTACGCGTGGCGCGCGGCAATCTGCATCGTCGGTGCCGTGTCGTACGTGGCAGTCGTGCGCTTGCTCGCGCGCTCGGTAGCTAGAATCGTGAGTGAAGGCAAGATTGCTCGCGGCGAAGTGCCCCGATTGATTTTTCCAGCTTATCTAGCGAGCGGAGTGCTTGCGGTGGCTTCGGCTGCGCTGAATCCTATCAGCACCCGGCTGATTTGGGTGAATGGCTTCTCCGGTTCGTTTCTGGCATTCCTGGGCATGTTGCGGATTCCCAGCCTCATGGGCCCATTTGCGCAGGATACAAACCGAGGTCAGGCCATTGAGTTCAGTTGGGCATGGGTGATCACCGGAGCGGTCGTAGCAATCGTATTTGTTGTGATCTTAGGCCCCGGAATCAAGCTCTAGCTTGGCATCTATCGAACCGCGGACGTCCGCCCGTCGCGCTTCAGAGCGCGTTCGAGCGTCTGATCCAGCGCGGCCTTGGCTTTCTGGTACTCCTGCTGCGAGATGCTGCCTTGTTTGTGTTCGACTTCGAGCTGGAACAGTTCTTCTTTCAAGGCCTCGAGAAGCACCGCGCTGCGACCACCCGACCTGGCTTTCGGAACCGACACAGGCTCGATCGGCGCCGCTTGGGCCGGAGCAAAATCGGCTAGCGCAACTCGCTGCGAGCGGCGCGTAATGTAGATCGCCCCAGCCGCGAGAACTAACGCAAAACCGCCGAGGATATACCAACGATATTTTTCCAGAGGATCGGGAGCGTCAATCGGCGGACCAAGGCCGCCTCCGGGACGGTTCTCATTCGCCTTCGGGGCGCTGCTCGTTGCCTCCTGCGATTGACCTTCGCCCTCGCCGCCTCCCTCACTCAGCAATCCCGTGCCCGAAATTGTGTAATCGAGTTGTTGTCCAACGCTGGTATTGGAGGCAACTTCGACCACCGCATCCGATTGCTGCGGATCCTGCATGGACTGGAACGATGCGCCGGTCCCAGCTTTGAATTTCATGGCCTTCGGCAGCATCACGACAAAATGCTGGGCGCCATAAAGCGCGCGCGGGTTGATGGAGGCCGAACCGTTGTAAGGCAGGTGGTACGCGACTTGAAACTGCGTTTCTCCTGGGCGCAGCGGAAAAATAAATCCGTAACGATTCTTTTCTTTCTGCGGCACTGGAGCAGAATTGATCGGCTGGCCGCCCGCGGTCATCGCCATTCCCTGATCGATTTGCGCCCCCTCTGGCAGGTAAAACTCGAAGCTCGGCTCGCTCATCTGCGTGCGCGGAGGGTTCGAAGTATTATTCACCGCAAACAAACGAATTCCCTGCAACTCGTTCCCCTGCGCCTGAAAGCGCATGACGTCAGCGGTTACGCTGATGCCTTCAACTTTTTTTGCGACATCGTAAACCTCCACTTCGACCGAAGTCGTTCCTGGAGGCGCCATGCGATGATAAGTGACGTCCTGATGAATGACGCGGATCAGATGGGGTCCGCCGCCATCGTCCAGCTTCAGGCTGAAATGGCCCTTGGCATCGGTTTGGGTGCGGCCGGCTTCCTGCATGCCTTGTCCCAAGCTGAGGAGCACAACATCATCTCCGGCAGCGGGCTTGCTAGTCGTGCCATTGGTGACGGTGCCAGTGAGGGTTTGAGCAGAAGCCAGGCTGACCAGGCAGAAAAGAACGATCACGGATGCCAGCAATCGAATCCCAGGGATGTTGAGTAAACAAAACCGCCCTTCCACACTCTGTGCCTCTGGTCGATTCAAATCCTGGCTCCTTTTTTGTTACGGATCGGTGCAGCATCTGCACCTTCTTCCAGACGTGCAATCTCCGCTAGCACTGCGGCCGCTTCGTCTTCCAGAGACGTCTTCATCGCCTGGTAATCCGAATCCGGAAATTTGCCGGCATTGTATTCAAAATTCAGGTCGCGCAAATTTTCGTAGATGGCTTCCTTGCGCTCCCGCAGGTACACGACTCGCGTTTTTTCCGGTCCGAGATAAAGCTTTCCCGGAAGATAAAAAACGTAGACCAGGACGCCGGTCGTCACCAACATGCAAGCCATCAGCGCCAGGGTCATAATCGAGTCTCCCTTCGGGCCTGCTCGCGGAAATGCTCTAACTCCGCGCCACGCACCGGCTGTGGCAGATCTGCCGGCAGAACCAGCGGGCGCATGCGCCATGCTCGCACAATGAAGGAAACCGCCACAATGCCCAGCGCCAGCACCAGGTACGGAGTAATCCAGGCTACGCGATTGAAACCCGTTTTCGTCGGAGCGGCAAGGACGGTCGGGCCGTACTTCTGCACGAACGTTTGCAGCGTTAGCTCATCATTGTCGCCACGGTCGACCGCAGCCATTAGTTCAGACCTCATCCGGTCCGAATATGTGCAGCCCACATGATTGCACTCCAGCAGAATCTGATTGCAGCTGCACATGCACATCATGCGATGACCGAGGTCGTTGAAGCGCGCGGACTCGTCCCCCGCGCCCAGAAAGATGAGCACGCAGGCGAACAGCAATCCGGCTTGGAACAGGCGCTTGCGCATAGGTTGGACGAAGCGGCAGTTTACCACTTAATCTCCCGCCCCCACGGGCGCTGCTTGCACGCGAACCGGTGCCCGCACCTGCACCGGGACCGCATTCGGGATCAGAGCCAGCGCCGTGCCCACGATCATGATCCATACCCCAACCCAGATCCACATTACCAGCGGATTCAAATGCGCCTTAATAATCGGCTTGCCGGTGTCCTGGTTCTGGCCTTCGTAGACGAGATATAAATCCTCGCGCGCCGTGGTATGGATTTGAGGAATGGTCGAAGGTTGCTGGCTGGCTTTGAAGAAACGACGCTCGGGATATAGCGTGTCAATCTTCTCGCCGCCCTTGTAAACATCCATGACGGCCCATTCGCTGCCGTAATTAGGATTGTCGTCCTGCGTGTAGGAGCGGCAGACCAGGGTGTAGGCGCCGATCTGCATTTTGTCGCCAAAACCCATTTCTTTCTCAGCGTCTTGATTGAACGCCGAGCCGGCAAAACCAATCATGATCACGATCACGCCGAAGTGAACGATGTACCCTCCGTAGCGCCGCGTGTTGCGATGCGTCAGTTGGACCATCGAAGCCAGAAGGTTCTGCCCGGTGTGACGAGCGATGACACGGCCGCCGCGAACAAACTCCGAGATCACGGTCAGTCCTACCAGCGTTGCCAGCATCCACGTCATCAGCGAATAAAGATAAGAAATATCTTTCCATGGCCGGATTCCGACCGCGACCAACAGCACACCTAATGCAACCGCTCCAACCGCCGGCCAGAAAAAGTTACGTCTCAGGCTCTCGATAGATGTGCGCCGCCACGCAAGCAGCGGCCCGACCGCTGTTAGCAGCAGCAGCAACAGCGCCACCGGAATGTTCACGCGATTAAAGAATGGCGGGCCGACAGTGACCTTATTTCCCTGCACCCATTCCGAAAGCACCGGGAACAGCGTTCCCCACAGCACCGTGAAGCAGGCGACCAGCAGTAACAGATTGTTAAACAGGAAGCTCGATTCGCGCGAAACCAGCGACTCCAGCTTGTGCTCGCTGCGCAGGTGGGAACGGTTCTTCACATAAAAGAAGACGCAGGTGGCAAAGATCAGCGCCAGAAACGCCACGAACCAGTCTCCAATGGAAGATTGCGCAAAGGCATGGACCGAACTCACCACGCCGCTGCGGGTCAGAAACGTTCCGAAAATCGAAAGCATGAACGTGGAAAAAATCAGCCACATGTTCCACGTCTTCAACATGCCGCGTTTTTCCTGCATCATCACCGAATGCAGAAATGCCGTTCCCGTGAGCCAAGGCATCAGAGACGCGTTTTCCACCGGATCCCAGCCCCAGTAACCGCCCCAACCCAGTACTTTGTAGGCCCAGTGCGCACCGAGAAAAATTCCGCAAGTGAGAAATCCCCAGGTGACCATGGTCCAGCGGCGGGTGATCTGAATCCACTTTTCGCCGGGATAGCGCATGATCAAGGCCGCCAGCGCAAAGGCGAATGGAACCGTGAATCCGACATATCCGAGATAGAGCATTGGCGGATGAATCACCATCTCCGGATATTGCAGCAATGGATTGAGACCGCTGCCGTCGGCGGGCAGCGAACCTTGCATCAGTCCAAAAGGATTGGCGGCAAAATTCAGCAAGAGCAGAAAGAAGACCTGCACGGCTGCGATGACAACAGAAGCATTGGCAAAAAGCCGGGGGTCCGTTTTATAGCGCAGCCTGAGAACCAGACCATAAGCAGACAACAGAAGCGACCAGAAAAGCAGCGAGCCTTCCTGCCCTGACCACAACGTCGCGAATTTATAAGGCGCGGGAAGATCACGATTGCTGTGATGGAAGATGTAAGCGATCGAGAAGTCATTCTGGAACGCTGCGACAACCAGAACCACGGCAGCCAGGAAAACAACGGCGAAGGCGGCGATTCCTGCCCGCCGTGCGGTTTCGGTGAGCCGGGCTGAGCCGTGATCTTTGCGGAACAGAGCCACTGCTCCGGCCACAAACGAATATCCGCTCAGCATTAACGCCAGCAGAAGGGCAAAACTGCCAATGATAGACATGGTGGGGGACGGACCCTGATCATTTTTTCAGAAACCAGGGGTCGAGGCAACCAAGAAAAGTAAGCCAGGAGTACATTTCTGCCTCAAGGCCTTGAAGAATGGGGTTTTTGAAGAAAAGCGACCACCGGGGCAGACCAGCAATCTGGTAAAGAAACTTGACATTTGCGACGCGCTATCGGCCGCTGATAAAGACGCTGCCCCGGCTATGCCGGCTTTGCATTTTCCGGTTCTACGCGCTTTGCGAACGCGTTCTGCGAGCAAGAACTTCGTGCTCGGCCCGGATCCAGTCTTCGCGCTCGAAGCCGGGAGTTCGTCCCCGTTCTTCATACAGTTCGTAAGCGCGGTGGCGAATCTGGTCTTCCAATTCGATTGAAGCTGGGTTGCTCAACGGAGCCGCTTTGCGGACCGGGATTACAGTGCCGGCTTCCGGCATGGTAATGACTTGCTTGTTGGTTGGGTTAGTTGGATTGGTTGTTTCAGTTTTTTTCGCTCTTGCCATGATTCACACTCCTTACGGATACAGTCCATGAAAGGAACTGAAATATGATGAACGACACACAATGACCTCGACCGGAGTCCAAGTCCCAATATGTGTGACGGGTATGAACTTAATGATAAACCGCTTGGCTGTGAATGTGGGCGATTGGAACAAAAAATTTATCAATTTGAAACATAAAGTTTCTTAATGGAAATCGTGAGACAAAGTGGGAGCGCGGGTGATAGATAAGGGCGAAACCCGCTCCGCTTTCACCGAAATTACGTTATCTTGATTCTGCAGGATACCCTCCACCATCAGAAACTGCTCCGAACCCACCAGCAGGCGGTTCTTCTGAAATAAATCGGGATGAATGATGGCGTTCGCAACCCCGGTTTCGTCTTCCAAACTAAGAAAAACAAAACCTTTGGCGGTTCCCGGACGCTGGCGCGCAATCACGCATCCCCCGACGCGCAGGCGCTGACCGTTGGGAACCCTACCCAGATCGCTGGCTTTGTGAACTCCGAGCGCGTTCATGCGCTCGCGGTGATAAGCCATGGGATGCGGGCCAACCGTCATGCCGGTGCCGCGAAAGTCAGCAACCAAGCGCTCCTCCGCGTTCATCGGCTGCAGCGGGGATTGAGAGTCCGGCTCGGCCAGGCTGTCGAGTAGCGGGCCGGAGCGCCGCACGGCTCGCTCCACCTGCCAAAGAGCATCCCGGCGATGCAGTTTGCGCCCAGAGGTTTGATTGTCAGATTGATCCGTGTGAATCCGCATAAATCCGTGGCTGCTTTTTATGGAATTGAACGCTCCGATTTCGGCCAGTGTATTCAATTCATCTTTTCGCAGTTCCGGCACACGATGCACCAAATCGCGGATCGAATGAAACGCAGCAAGGTTGCGCTGGCATACCAGAGCTTGTCCAGCTTCTTCGCGCAATCCTTTGGTGTAGCGCAACCCAAGACGCAGAACGGGCTGGGTGGTTGACTGAGAATGAAAAACAGATTCCTCGCTTTGCTCGGAATGACAATGAAGGTGATTGTTTGCTTTTCCACCAACGACCAAGGACGAACGACCAACGACGAAGTTACCTGAATGCTGACCACTAACCGCTGACTGCTCTAACGTGCAATTCCACTCCGACTTCATCACATCAATCGGCAGCACCTTCAACCCGTGGCGCTGCGCATCTTTCACAATCGTCGCCGGACGATAAAATCCCATGGGCTGATTGTTCAGCAGCGCAGCCGTAAACGCCGCCAGATAATGACATTTCAAAAATGCGCTGGCGTATGCGATGAGCGCGAAGCTCGCGGCATGAGACTCAGGGAATCCGTATAGCGCGAACGAAGTAATCGAAAGAATGATCTGCTCCTGCGCCTGCTGCGCGATTCCTTTGGCCGTCATGCCGCGGCGCAGCTTCGCCTCGATTTCTTTCATCCGCGCTTGTGAGCGCTTGAATCCCATGGCACGGCGCAATTCCTCCGCTTCGCCTCCGCTGAATCCCGCAGCGACCATGGCAATGCGCAGCAACTGTTCTTGAAACAACGGCACGCCCAGAGTTCGCGCCAGCACCGGCTCCAGCGACGGATGCGCATAAGTGACTTCTTCGCGTCCCTGCCGCCGCTGCAAATAAGGATTGACCATCTGCCCCACTATCGGCCCCGGGCGAATGATCGCGACCTGCACCACAATGTCGTAAAAACGTTTCGGCTGCAGGCGCGGCAGGCACGACATCTGCGCCCGGCTCTCGATCTGAAACATGCCGATGGTGTCGGCCTTCTGCAGCGTGGAATAAACCGTGGGATCGTCGGCGGGCAAGTGTGCAAGTTCAACTTGCTCGCGATAATGATCGCGAATCAGCTTGAGCGACTCTTCGAGCACCGCCATCATGCCGAGGCCGAGCAAATCAACTTTAATGATGCCTAAATCCGCGCAATCTTCTTTGTCCCACTGCACCACCACGCGGCCGGGCATGGAAGCCGGCTCCAGCGGCACGACCGAATCAAGCTGCCCCTGACAAATCACCATACCGCCCGAATGTTGTCCCAGATGCCGCGGCAAATCCTGCACCGCAACACACAGCTCGAAATATTTGCGCAGCCGCGGATGGCTTAAATCCAATCCGGCATCACGAAAACGATGATCGAACGTATCGTTCTCATCGCGATATTCCCAGTTGGAGACCGCCGCGGAAACTTTATCGAGCGTCTCGGGATCGAAACCCAGCGCCTTGCCCATTTCGCGCGACGCCATGCGGCTGCGATAGGTAATGACATTGGCGGTCATGGCCGCTCCGCGCTCGCCATATCGTTTGTACAAATATTGAATGACGCGTTCGCGCTGATCGCCGCTGGGCAAGTCGAGGTCAATATCGGGCCATTCTCCCCGCTCTTCCGAAAGAAATCGCTCGAAAAGCAGGCCCATGCCCACGGCATCAACTGCGGTAATGCCCAGCGAATAACAAACCGCGCTATTGGCCGCCGAACCGCGCCCCTGCATCAGAATGTGTTGCTCGCGGCAGTAACGCACCAGGTCCCAAACAATCAGAAAATATCCCGCGAGTTCCAGCTTCTCGATTAACTTCAGTTCTTTTTCAATCTGCAGCCGGGCGCGATCCTGCAATTCCGGCGCAGCCCGGCCATAGCGCTCTTGAAATCCCTCCTGCGTGCGCTGACGCAGAAACGAATTCATCGTCTCGCCTTCCGGCACAGGATATTTGGGGAATTCGTAGCCGAGGTCTTTCAGCGTGAATTCAAGACGGGAAGATAAGACGACCGTGTTGGCAATGGCCTCAGGCAGATCGGCAAATAAGGCCTGCATTTCCTGCGGTGACTTCAGATAGCGCTCAGAGTTTCGAGCCAGCAGACGTCCAGCCGTGGCTAGCGTTCGATGATTGCGGATTGCAGTAAACACGTCGCACAGCTCGCGCTCTTTGGCCATGGCATAGCAAACGCCGTTGGTGGCTAGAAGCGGAAGTTTCAACGAGTTGGCAATTTCGATTGCAGCGCGATTACGCGCTTCTTGATCCCGATGAAAATGCCGTTGCAGTTCGATATAGACGTTGTTCTTTCCAAACATTTGAATGAGGTTTTCGACATATTCACGTGTGGCATCCATCCCACCATTTTCGAAAGCATGCGCCAGCGGCCCTTCATCCCCCCCAGTTAGGCAGATCAGCCCGGCCGCATGTTCTCGCAATTCTTCCTCGCATACCGCGCCTTTTTCTTTCGCAGCTCGCAGCTTCATCTTGGTAATCAGGCGGCAAAGATTCTGATATCCCTCGCGCGAGGCAACAAGAAGCGGAAGCCGAAAATCACAACGGAGAGACTGGGACGAAGCGGAATCTTTTGTTTTTGATTTTTGATTATTGTTTTGATCTGCGTTAATCCGTGTAAATCCGTGGCGAAGATTTTTGCTTCCCTCTATGGAGTTCTTAGTTTTTAATTTCTCATTGTTAGCTTGATCCGCGTCAATCCGCGTCAATCCGCGGCGAAAAGGTTTTGAAAACGACTCGCACGTGACCTCGGCCCCTATATGCGCTTTCAACTTTGCTTTCGTAGCCGCCATATGGAATCGCGGTGCACCATAGACGCCATCGCGATCAAGCAGCGCCATCGCAGGCATGTTGAGGCTGGCGCAGGTCGAAATTAAATTCTCGGGCAGAGATGCGCCTTCGAGAAAACTGAAAGCCGAGCGGGCATGAAGCTCGATGTACATCGTCAAAACCTGCCACGGATCAACGCGGAATAACACGGATCAAGAGAAAAAATCCGTGCTGATCCGTGAAAATCCGTGGCAAAGATTTGTTTTTCTCTGTGACTCTGTGCTTTTGTGGTGAAGAACATGGCTAATCATATGTCCCTTCGACGAACCACTTTCCGCTGAGCAGGTCGCGGACCAGGCGATAGAGCGCGATCCCGGATTCTTCCTGCACCGCGATGTCCCATTCATCGCGCGCCCAACCGTTGTGCTCCCACCAGTCTCCTGACAAACGCCACGGCCCGGCAGTCCAGAGAACCTCGCTGTTAATTTCTAGCCGTTTGCAACAGGAAACATGCGCGGGTTTTCCGTCATGAATCGTGACTGTGGCTGCCGCCCGCGGACGAAATCTGCGCAGCGCCGTGACTAAATCTTCCCCACCATGGAGACACTGAGACACAGAGGAATCTTTTGTTTTTGATTTTTGATTTGCTTGATCCGCGTGGATCCGCGTAAATCCGCGGCGAGGGTTTTCGTTTTCCGTGCACGGCGTGAAATGCTGCATCTCGAATCTTTCCGGACGATGTGTATCCAAAAGCTCGAGCGATCCCACCCGGTCTTCTCCCACGATGCCGGCAATTTTGGCCATGGTGAGCTCGAGTTTTTCCGGCTCCGGCGAAGGCGGAAGAAAAAATCCGTTCTGCGCCGCTCGCGGCCGTGTTGGCTCTGCCATCAAATGAATTTTCACAATCGGAGCGCCCGGAGGATGGGCGTTCAAATCCAACTGCAAGAGTTTGAGAAAGGTTCTGGGATCGAGCAGAGGAAGAGGAAGGCGGAGGGTACGGCGAAACAACGATGCTCGCCTCGCACTGATTGTGATCCGGCTCGCCGGATCGCGGTGCGGTGTCTCGTCCAGATCCTTCACGGCGAGCACGGAACACGCTTGCTCTGGATGACAATCTTCTATGCATCCATTTTCCAGTTCCAATTCCAGACGCAGCTCCTGCGTTGCCAGCGCGTGCGCCTGCAAGCGCGAACACAGTTGCTCCAGCATTCCCCCCAGCAAAATTGCCAGCGGCTCCAGCAGCACTACCGGATGCTCCAACTCGATCGCTTCCTCAAAAATCAGTGGCGGCTCAAACGGAACCAGCGTGCGCGAACTCGCGCCCCGCGCCAGCCGTTGCCACTCCAACCCGCGTCGCCCCAAACGCTCGCTCAACGCAACCTCGGGTAATGCCGCCAGATCGCGCAGATTGCGAATGCCCCAGCGGTGTAGGGTCTCTAAAAGTTGCTCAGATTCTGGATCTCCTTCTCCTGCGCACAAAACTTCTACCGGCAAACAGCCCAACTGCTCCGCTTCTCTTCCCTCAGGGATCACGGTCACGCCATCGAACCCGCGCGCCGCAAGCATGGCCGTATCCGGATTCGCAGCCACAGCGACATTGCATTGCAATCCAATATTCGAGATTCGCTTTGCGATTTCGCGAGCAATCTTTGGCAGCGCCCCAAAAAGTTTTCCCAATCCTGTAATGTCGAGAACAAACGTGTCCGCAGCCAAATCTTCCACTCGCGGAGAAAATCCCTGCGCACATTCGAGCAATACCGCATGGGTAGCGCTCTCCTGCAATAAAGAACGTTCGCGCAATGCCAGCTGGACACAGGCTTCCACCTGAATTTTGGTCATGCCGGAAGTAATGCCATCACGGCGGGCTTTTTCATTTACCGCAAAAACTTTTTGCAAAGGAGCTTTGCCTTCGAGCACGGCCAAAGCCTGCGCGCGCAACTCCGGCTCGGCGCGCAGAATCGCCTCGACAGGAAAACCTGGCACGTAGATGCAGGCAAAAGGCATGGGATTGAGTCATTGAGAAATTGATTACAGTCATCCTGTTCTTGACGCAGTTTCAAAAACTATGACCGACTGCGACGGCTTGCGTTGCATTCGCGATCGCAAAATCTCCCCTTCGATATGAAGCCCCTCGAAAAGTTGCGCGTGCGATGGAACTGGAAGTGACGATCGCGTTGGCGCCAACGGCCAACGACCAACAGCCAACGACTTGGTTTTCATCCTCACCAACAGCGCGGCGCTCTGCGTACACGGCGCCTGGCTAACGACAAACAGCACCGTCGGTGTACGCTCAACCGCGCGTTGAAAGCGAAACCAGGAAGTCAGAGGAATGCGGCGCGCAATTTTGATGGTCACATCGCCGAGATCAATAATGACCAATCCAAAGCCGCCGCTTTGCAACAGCAGATCGGTGACGCGCAGGGCCTGCTCGACAGCAACTCCCTTTTCTATTTGCTTTGAGCCAAATTTCTTCTCTGTGTCGAAGCCTGCCCGTTTTGCCGAAGCCGCGGGGGTAGCCGAAGGGTGTTTCTGTGGTGAATTGGATTTGCTCTGGCCGCACCGCACCCACAGCACTCGTTCAAACTGCACTCCTGCGCTCTCTGCCGAAACCGGATCGAACGCATCGCTTCCATCCACCAGCGCGCAGGCTTCCTGCCGTTGTGTCGCCGCGGCCAGAGTTGCCAATAGCAAACTGGTGCGGCCGGAGGAAGCTCCGCCGCAAATTTCCGTCAAACATCCACGCGGTAACCCGCCGGTGAGCGCATCGATCTCGCGGATCCCGCAGGAAACCATTTCCGGCACCGGACGCACTTCGAGCCGCGAAGCAGGCACGACTTGCGCAAGCTGAGGATGGGCCGCGAGCCGCTCCGCAATCTGCGTCGGCCATTTCGAGTCGAAGGCAACGGGATGGTCTGCATTCGGAATCATTGGAAATAACGCCATGCATACCTCGGATTTCAGGGAACATCAGGCAGGGTCAAGCCCGCGGCGGAAGCGGATAGTTTCGCTTTTTATTCGCCACTAGAAATTTTGCTACCGGTAAAGGGTGGTTGTCAATGAGAAAGAAAACAATTTTAAAAATGGAGTTGAAACCCTTAAAAATGAGGGTTATGCCGCCGTCAACCTCTTAGACTCAACTGAGAATTATCGGCCTGCTACGACTCAAACACCTTGCCCGTTGCCCCATTTGACATACTTTTGACACTCCCTTTACATCTTCCCGCTGGAGCTATGGTAAGGTTCCGACCGCCGAATTGATCGGCACAAACAATGCCCCTGTGATGCACGTCCTTTTCACAAGACAGGAACGACACTACCATTCCCATGCTGATCGCAAATCCTCATAAACCCAACTCTCCCCACTCCAGACCAAAAACAAAAGGCGGAATTCCAACTATGCGCAAAAAATCCTCGCAACAACCGATGCCCATCTTCAACTCGCGCACCACACATTTTCTGCTGGCGCTGACGTTTTCACTGACCCTTACGGCCATGCTCGCGTTGCCGGCACAAGCACAAACTTACACCGTTCTCTATACCTTCACTGGCGGCACCGACGGCGGTTGGCCATACGCGGGCGTGGTCGCCGATAACGCGGGCAACCTCTACGGAACCACCGAAGTCAGAGGCAACAACAGCGCTTGTGGCGCCTTTCACGGCTGCGGTGTGGTCTTCAAGCTAGATCCTTCGGGCAACGAAACCGTGCTCCACACTTTCGAAGGCAATGTGGATGGAAGACAGCCCGTATGGGGCAATCTCTTGCGGAACAATGCAGGCGACATCATCGATACAACCCAATACGGCGGAATGAATGGCCAGATCGGACTGGGAACGATCTATGCGCTGACCGCGGAAGGCAAGGAGATTATCGTGCATCGCTTCCAAGGCCCTCCCAATGACGGCGAAGAGCCGCAAACCGGCTTGATCGTGGCGAAAGACGGTTCGCTCTACGGCACGACCGCCGGAGGCGGAAACGGCTTTCAAGGAGGATGCGGCACCATTTACCGTCTCACGAAAACCGGCCAATTTAGCATCTTTCACAACTTCAAGGGCGGGGATGGCTGCTCGCCCGCCGGAGGCTTAGTCATGGATTCGCAGGGCAACCTGTACGGCACGGCGAATTCAGGAGGTGCAGGCTACGGCAACGTCTTTAAAATCACCCCGAGTGGCGTCCTGACGGTGCTCCACAGCTTTACAGGTATCCCGGATGGCGCCCTTCCTTCTGGCATTTTGACCATCGACAAAGCCGGGAATCTTTATGGCACCACGCTCGTGGGCGGTAGTCTGTGCACAACCGTCGGCGAGGGCTGCGGCGTTGTCTTTAAGATTGACACTCAGGGCAACGAGACCATTCTGTACCGCTTCCTACTAAAGGACGGCATCGGCCCCATGGCGGGGGTGGTGGTGGACGCGGCCGGCAATCTGTACGGTTCGACGACCGGCGCCGCGGATTATAACTGGGGATCTCTTTTCAAACTGGATACCCAGGGAAACTACACCAAGCTCCACGACTTTGCTGGTGCGGGCGATGGCGCATCCCCGTTTGGCACGATGACCTGGGGCGGCCCGAACACCCTTTACGGCACGACTTATTTGGGCGGCCTGGCTGACGGATGTGATTACGGCCAGGGCTGCGGTGTCGTATTCAAACTGACATTGCAATAGTTGCGGAAGCGGCGCGGCTAAAGCCGCGCCGCAGATTCTCGTAATCCCTTTCCATCCCCTGCCGCTTGGCCGCCAGGAATCCGCTGTTGCCCCTTCCCGCTATCATGTTTCCATGCCAAAAATCTTGCTCGAAATCTGTTGCGGATCGATCGACGACGCCATTCAGTCCGAAGCCGGCGGCGCCGATCGGGTCGAACTTTGCTCCGCGCTCTTTCTCGGCGGACTCACTCCCTCGATCGGAACCATCCAGGAAGCCAATCGTCGGCTCAAAATTCCCGTGATCGCCATGGTGCGCCCGCGCGGCGGAGGCTTCTGCTACACCGCTGCAGAATTCGCCACCATGGAACGCGATACTACAGCTGCCATCGATGCCGGCGTCGACGGTGTCGTCTTCGGCATATTGAAACCAAACGGCCGCATCGACCCGCGCCGCACCGCGCGCATCCGACGCATCATCGGCGATCGCCAAGCCGTCTTTCATCGTGCTTTCGATGTCACTCCCGACCCCTTCCAAGCTCTCGATCAACTCATTGACCTCGGCATCACTCGTATCCTCAGCAGCGGACAAAAAGACAGCGCGCCGGAAGGTGCCGAACTGATCGCGAAACTAGTCGAACGTGCCGGCAAGCGAATCGAGATTCTTCCCGGCGGCGGTATCCGTCCTTACAACATGAACGACATCGTTCGCCGCACTCGCTGCCGCCAAATTCACATGACCGCCTGGGCAAAAGTTAAGATGGAAGATCGCTCCACTCACGCCCATCGCGACGTGACCTTCGGCGGCGCCTTGCAGCCCCCGGAAGATCTCTACGACATGACCGACGCTCACCTGGTGAAAGAGATCGTCAGAAGCCTGCGCAAAGGCTAATCCATATAAATCTGTCATGCCGAGCGAAGCGAGCCGGCAAGCCGATTCCGACCAATGACGTTTGGATCGCGGCGCTTTGCGGGCAGCATTCGCTTCCCTTGTCGAGCCGGGATCGCCATTTTGACCTGGTGGCTGGGATCAAACGGGTGGGGTGGTAAATCTGCCCGGCTGTGGCGGATAAAAGCGGCGGACAAGAGTGTTCGCCTTACGCACAATAAAAGGCAAAGGCGACACTCATCTCTGAATGTCGCCTTTATAACGCCGGCAACGGCCAGAGTTTACCCTGAGCGCGGCCGAGGGCTCCCGCCGTGCTCGGGATGGAAGAGCTGCAGTTCACTTGACCACCCATTGCTCCCTGCTACACTACTCTCATGGAATTGAACTTTCGCCCGGAAACCGAATCGCGACTGCAAGAACTTGCCAGCAGGACCGGCCGCGAGCCAAGCGACTTGGTTGAAGATGCCTTGGCGTCCTATCTGCAGGAGATGAATCAGACTCGAGAAATGCTGGATAGCCGCTACGACGACCTCAAGAGCGGCCGAGCAACAGTCGACGGTGACGCTGCATTCGCCGAACTCCGAAAGAAGGCCGCTCAACGTCGTTCCGGCTCATGAGCCAGTTCGTCCTTCATCCAGGCGCTGCCCAAGACTTAAACGAAATCTGGGAGTACATCGCGAGCGACAGCCTCGACGCCGCCGATCGGGTCATCGAGGAAATCTATCAGGCCATTCAGTCCTTGGCGCCATTTCCATTCGTGGGTCATCCCCGCGCCGATCTGACCAACCGCCCGCTGCGCTTTCACGTCGTGCGGGAATACATCCTTGCGTACGCTCCAGAAGAGAATCCAATCGCCGTCATCGCCGTGCTCCATGGCCGGCGCAATCCTCGCACCATCGCGGCCATGCTCCGCACTCGAATCTGACTTCGGCGCACAAAGGCAAAGGCCACATTCATCTCTGAATGGTGCCTTTATTTATGCCGGCAACGACCGGAGTTTACCCTGAGCGCAGCCGAAGGGCTCCCACACACTTTCGCGTGCAGTACCATCGGCCCTGCGGGGCTTAACTTGAGGCGTTTAGAAGGCGTGAGCGAGCGCACCTTGCGAGCGAGAGCCTTCTGCCGAAATCCTGAGCGGAGCGCAGCGGAGTCGAAGGATCTTGTATCAAAGGAAAAGGCCGTCGAGATTTCTCTCAACGGCCTTTATTTATGCCGGCAACGACCGGAGTTTACCCTGAGCGCAGCCGAAGGGCTCCCACACACTTTCGCTGTCACTACTCACACAGAACGCGGGAATTAGGGCACCGGGTTTGGCAACACGAGAGGCCGGAGCGTAAGTCAACGCTTGGGCTCGCGCCGCGGTTGCTCGCGATGTAGCTGGATCGCCGTGCATCTGTTCGCCACCGCTGCACGTAGGATCGCCCCAAGGTCGGCGCCCTTCTCGTAGTTTGGCGCGTGCATGCTGATAACGCGATCTGTCTGGAGAAATTCTTCTAGGGCTGTCTTGGCCTTTTTCTCTTGCTTCGGATCGAAGACTCCGAATCCAAGACCGCCAGTGGATTTGAGTAACGAAAAGCACGGGATATCAGTCAGCCCGTCTCCAACGTAGATCATGTTGCTTAATGGTATCCGCCGTTGTTCTTGCGGTATGAACTTGTTGACCAGTGCCGGGTTTCTCGCGGTCTCGCGCGGATCCAGGCCTTTATGGATTTCGTATATGAATCGCGTCTTCTCGGTAAAGGTGATGCTTCGCTTCACGAATTTCAGTATTCCTTCTTCCTTATCTCCGGCCAGGTGGCAGCCATATATCGCCTTGAAGTACTTCCTTACTATCGCGCTCCCAGCTACGACCTCATACAGCCCTCCCGAGACTATATAGAACTCGATCTGGATGTTTCTGTAGTTGCTCCTCACGTCGTCGCGGATTTCATCAAAGAATCCAGGCAGACCGGGGTAAAAGTCACGATCCAAGGAGGCGCCGAAATCCCTCAGTCTGGCGTTCGTCAGGCCTCCCAAAGCCTTACCTTCTCCTACGTTGTCGAGAATCAGCTTAAGGTACGCGCTCGGCTGGTCGTAACCCTGTTCGACAAGGGTCCTCGCGTTTTGCCAAAATTTATTGGTGTCAATGCCGCCGTTCTTTAGAAGCTTCGTGGTGGAGTCTGGCGCTAGCGTGTCGTCGAAGTCGAAAATGAGAGCAACAATCTCAGTAGAGACTACATCGCTCACGAGCAGTCCACACCTCGGGTGGGATACTTAACTGTACCGCTGCTTCTCCGATTTTACTATCGGCTCTTCCTTCCCGGATGCGCCTCCCGATTGTTTCTCGCTGACAATAGAGCTCAGATTCAACAATGAGTCGGTTATACGGTTCCACTCCTGCGGTGTGAGGGTATCAGGGCGATCCGGCTTGGAAGGCAATTGCTTCATCTCCAATTCAGTGGTTGGCCGAAGTTTACCACCCAATCGCATGTCATCAACGAATCCCAAACAAAATTCCAGTGCATAAATTGGTTCAAATCCAATATGGAATTTGCTGAGAGAAAGCGTCCCTAAAAGGAAAAGGCCACATTGCTTTCGCAACGTGGCCTTTATTTATGCCGGCAACGACCTACGCTCCCACACACTTTCGCGTGCAGTACCATCGGCCCTGCGGGGCTTAACTTCCGTGTTCGGGATGGGAACGGGTGGAACCCCCGCGGTGTGATCACCGACAAATCGTAGCAGCGTCGTTCGTCCTTGGCCCTTCGTCGTTGGCCAAGAACTCTGGCTGCGAACTTTTGAAAGATCGCGAGGACAATGCCTCACAACTGAATAGATTGGGTATTACGTTAATCGACAAGACTCGAGAATTTCGTCGGCGCACAGCCGCTGATCGTCATCTCTGCCCCGCCCAAGTTCTGGCAGGAGTGAGACTATTCGTTGTCTCGGTCCAGGTTCTGACCAAGGACCAACGACGAACGACCAACGACTGATGTTCCGAGTAAATTTTATGGTCAAGCCGAACGGGCGATTAGTACAGGTAAGCTGCACGCATCACTGCGCTTCCACCTCCTGCCTATCAACCAGGTAGTCTTCCTGGGCCCTTCTTATCCCTTACGGGTTGGGAGATCTCATCTTGAGGAGTGCTTCCCGCTTATATGCATTCAGCGGTTATCACAACCGAACTTCGCTACCGAGCGG
>Ga0335073_10000988_pt1 | contig 37583 bp, 29 predicted proteins | sample Lox_Sample_22_FD_207093 | JGI IMG/M metagenome (GOLD analysis project Ga0335073, IMG submission 207093) | Soil microbial communities from Loxahatchee National Wildlife Refuge, Florida, United States - Lox_Sample_2.2 | ecosystem: Environmental > Terrestrial > Soil > Wetlands | place: USA... | reverse complement strand
CACCACGATCCTCCGCCTGGACTTCCTAGAAGTTTGATACCTACTATGGTAGATACTAATTCGCACGCTGTCACGAGCGGGGAGGGCACGGCATGGAGACTGACTACGTCTCCGAGTGGATGACCGACGAACTGCAGGCGCTGCGCGATGCGGCCCGGCAGTTCTTCGAGCGCGAGGCCGCGCCGCAGATGGCCAAGTGGTCCGAGCAGAGGTTCGTCGACCGGGAATTCTGGGTGAAAGCGGGCAAGCTCGGACTGCTCTGCCCCACCGTCCCGGAGGAGTATGGCGGCCCCGGCGGCAACATCCTGCATCAGGTCGCCATAACCGAGGAGCAGTCACACGTCCTCGAGAAGGGCTGGGGCAACAACGTCCACAGCGGGGTGGTCACCGACTACATCCTCAGGTACGGCAGCCGGGAGCAATGCCAGCGCTGGCTGCCGTCGATGGTCGAGGGCACCCTGATCGGCGCGATCGCCATGACCGAACCGGGGGCCGGGAGCGACGTACGGGCGATGGTCGGCCGTGCGCGCCGTGACGGTGATGAGTACGTCATCGATGCCACAAAGACCTTCATCACCAACGGCCAGACCGCGGATCTGATCATCGTCGCGGTCAAGCTCGAGAATCCGCAGGATCCCGCCGCCGACCCGAGGGCGATCACGCTGATCGCGGTCGAGGCGGCCAAGGCAGAGGGCTTTCACCGCGGGGTCCCGCTGCGCAAGATCGGCCAGCACGCCGCCGACACGTCGGAGTTGTTCTTCGATGGATGCCGGGTACCTGCCGGGAACCGCATCGGCGACGAGGGTGCCGGTTTCCCGGCGCTGATGAATCAGATGCCCCAGGAACGGCTGATCCTGGCGGTCAATGCCGTGGCCCAGACAGAAAAGGCGGTACAGCTGACGCTGGCGTACACGAAAGAGCGCAAGGTCTTCGGCAAGCCGCTCTACGACCAGCAGAACACGCGGTTCGTGCTAGCCGAGTGCGCCACGCTGGCCAGGGTTGCCCGGCTGTTCGTCGATCACTGCATCGTGGCGCACGCGCACGGGCGGCTCGACAACAAGACCGCGGCGATGGCCAAGTGGTGGCTGACCGACGTGCAATGCAAGGTCCTCGACGAATGCGTCCAGCTGTTCGGCGGATACGGATACATGGAGGAATACCCGATCGCCCGTATGTACGCCGACTCCCGAGTACAGAAAATCTACGGCGGCGCGAACGAAATCATGAAGGAAATAATCGCACGCGCGCTCTGAGAGGGACGAGATGCCTGAAACGCTGGGCAGTCTTGACGGCCGGGTCGCTTTGATCACTGGCGGCGCTGGCGGTCTCGGCAGCGAAGCGGCACTGTGGCTTGCCGTGGCGGGCGCGCAGGTCGTCATAGCTGACGTCGACGCCGCCGCGCTGGAACGGACCGCGGACAGGCTCACCGGGAAGCTCGCGGACGCGAAGAGCTTTCACTGCGCCACGCTCGACGTGACCGACTCCGCCGCGGTTCGCGACCTCGTCGCCGACATTGAAGGCCGCTACGGGCGGCTGGATATCCTGCTGACCAGCCACGGCTTTCCTCGCGACCGGCGGCTGCGGGACATGGCAGACGACGACTGGAACGATGTCATCGGCGTCTGCCTGACCGGAACGTTTCTGTGCGTCCGCGAATCGGCGCGGCTGATGACGGACCAGGGCTACGGCCGCATCATCACCGTCGCGTCGCGCGCCTGGCATGGCAACCCCGGCCAGGCGAACTACTCGGCGGCCAAGGCCGGCGTCGTCGGGCTCACCAAGTCCGTAGCCAAGGAACTCGGCCGCCACGGGGTCACGGCCAACGCGATAGCCCCTGGGCTCATCGAGACGGCCTCGCTCCGCGAACTGGCGAGCTTCGACCAGATCGCCGAGCGCGCCATCCGCGACAACAGCATCAAGCGCATCGGCCAGCCCAGCGATGTGGCCGCGGCGGTCCTTTACCTGGCATCTCCCTACGCTGGGTTCATCACGGGCGAGGTCATACACGTCTCGGGGGGGCGGTTCGGCTGACCGCGGTGAAGACCGACCCGCAGGCCGACCCGGCGCACTGGGCCTGCCTCGACAAGGACTGCGCCGACGTGGCACGGCGAGCCCGCCGGTACCTGGACGAGATCTCGCCGCTGATCCCGGCCGCCGAGCGGGACAGAACTCTCCCGGTGGAGATCATCCCGGGCCTGCTGGACGCCGGTTTCGTGCGCGGCGCGATCCCGGTCCGCGACGGCGGTCTGGGGCTCTCGCACCTGCAGACGGCGCTGCTGATGGAGGAGGCGGGCCGCTGCTGGGCCAGCATCCGCACCACGGCGAACATCCTTACCCTGGTCGCCGAGCTGCTATCGGCGGCCGGGAGCACCGAGCAGAAGCAGCGGTTCCTGCGCCCGCTGCTCGCCGGCGAGCGGATGGGATGGTTCGCCATCACCGAGCCGGAGGCCGGCTCCGACGCAGCGTCGCTGACCACGCTCGCCGAGCGATTGCCCACCGGCTCCTACCGGCTGACCGGCCGTAAGGCCTACATCACCAACGCCAGCTACGGCGACTTCGGGGTCGTGCTCGCCACCGTGGATCCCGGTCTCGGGGCCCGCGGCGTCACGGCCTTCCTCGTCGAGCAGGGGGCCGGCGGATACCGTGTCGTGGCCCGTCCGCAGCTGTCGGTTCGCGCCGCCAGCTGCTGCGATGTCGTCCTCGACGGGGTGGTGGTCCCGGCGGAGAACATGCTCGGCGACGTAGGCCGGGGGCTGTCGCTGGCCATGCGGGCCGTGAACGGCGGACGGCTCAACGTGAGCGCCGGCTGCACCGGCATCGCGCAGGCTGCTCTCGAGGCGGCCAGTGCCCATGCGGTGTCGCGTACTCAGTTCGGAAAGCAGCTCGCGAGCTTCCAGCTGGTGCAGCAGCTGATCGCCGATATCGCGGTGCAGACCAATGCCGCGCGCCAGGTCTACCAGTCGGCTGCGCGCCTGCTCGATGCGGGCGCGGATGCTCGCGTGGAGTGCTCCATGTCTAAGTACTTCTGCTCCGAAGCAGCCAATCAGGCGGCGACGAAAGCGGTGCAGGTTTACGGCGCGGCGGGGCTGATGGAAGGCAATGTCGCGGAGCGGCTGTTCCGTGACGCGCGCGAGGCCACTATTCCGGAGGGCACATCACAGATGCAGATCCTGCAGATCGGCAAGGCCCTGCTGGGCGTCTCGGCGGTGCGGTGAGCGATGCGGCGGTCGACGAGCCAGATAGACCGGCGCCCGGTGGCGGGCATCGTCGGATACAGCGCCTACCTCCCCGCCTACCGCCTCCAGCGCGGCGAGATCGCGGCCGCGGTCGGGTCCAGTGCGCGGGGGGTACGCTGCGTGGCCGGCTATGACGAGGACAGCACGACGCTCGGGGTGGCCGCGGCGCTGCCGGTGGTGCGCGGGCGGGAACCGGCGGTCGGCAGTGTCTGGTTCGCCACCACCGACCCCGTGTACGCCGACAAGACCAATGCGACGGCGGTGCACGCGGCCCTCGAGCTCCAGCCCGGCATAGTCGCCGCGGACCTGGGCGCCACCTTGCGCTCCGGCATCGTCGCGCTGCTCATCGCCGCCCGCGACGGCGGGCTTGCGGTGCTGGCCGACCGACGCGGGGGCCCGGCCGGCGGCGCTGACGAGCGCGAGGGAGCGGACGCGGCGGCCGCTTTCCTGTTCGGCGAGCGGGATCCGCTTGCCTACGTCACCGGGACGGCGTCGGTCACGGCCGAGTTCATCGACCGGTGGCGCGCGCCCGGGGCGCCGGACGGTGCGGCCTGGGAGGAACGTTTCGGCGAGCAGCGCTACGCCGAGCTCGCCGACCAGCTGCTGGCGCAGCTCTCCTCGGCTGGGGTGGAGCTCGGCGGCGTCTGCCGGTTCGCTGTCACGGGGATCAACGCGCGTGCCGTGCGCACCGTCGCGAGTGCCGTGCGGAAGGCGACCGGGGCCGAGCCCGAAGCAGGCGACCTGCCCGACCTCGTCGGCAACGCCGGAGCCGCACAGGCCGGCCTTGCCCTGACAGACCTGCTCGACACGGCAAGGGCCGGTGAGACGCTGCTGCTGATCTCGCTCGCTGACGGCGCTGATGCGCTGGTCCTGCGAGCCGCCGACGCGATCGTCCAACGCCGCGGTGAGCCCCTGCGCGCACAGGTCGATCGCGGCGTGACAATCGGCTACCCGCAGTACCTTCTGTGGCGGGAGCGCCTCGCGGCGGAGCGGCCGCGCCGTCCCGATCCGGACCGTCCGTCGGCGCCGTTCGCCTGGCGCAACCGGCAGTACAAGCTATCGATGACCGGGGGCCGATGCCGCAAGTGCGGCGCGGTCCAGTTCCCGCTGCCGCGGGTCTGCTATCAGTGCCACACCGCCGATGAGTTCGAGCCGGTGTCCGCTTCCGGACAGACTGCGAGCATAGTTACCTTCACGGTTGACCGGCTCGCGTTCTCGCTGAGCCCGCCGCTTGTGAGCGCGATCATCGCCTTCGACCAGGGCGGGCGCCTGCAGTGTGAGCTCACTGACGTCCGTCAGCCGCTAGGCGTCGGTGACAAGGTAGTCCCCACCTTCCGCCGTGGCGCCACCATCGGCGGAATCCGCAACTACATCTGGAAGGCCCGGCCCGTGTATCCGGCCACGTCGGTGGCCTCAGGACCCGCCGGTGCCGGACGTGAGAGCTAGGAGGCGCCTGTGGCGCAGCATGGTCTGAGCGATCGCGTCGCGATCATCTCGATGGGCTGCACGCGATTCGCAGAGCACTTTGACCGCAGTGCGGATGAGCTCGCCATCGACGCCGTCACCGAGGCGCTGGACGGCGCCGGTCTTGCCCGCGACGACATCGACGCGTTCTGGCTGGGCACCTACGTGTCAGGGATCAGCGGCATGGCGCTGGCCCGGCCGCTGCGGCTGGTCGGCAAGCCGGTCACCCGGGTGGAGAATATGTGCGCCACGGGCTCCGAGGCGCTGCGCGCGGCCGTCTACGCCGTCGCCTGCGGCGCCGTGGACGTCGCCATGGCGGTCGGCGTGGAAAAGCTCAAGGACTCCGGCTACGCAGGCTTGATCTCGCCGAAGACTCAAGATGACGGCACCCGGGTGAATACCTCAGCGCCGGCGAACTTCAGCCTGCTCGCGCCCGCGTACCAGCAGCGCTACGGCGTCACGCCGGAACTGTTCCGGGCCGCTATGACCCACGTGGCCTGGAAAAACCACGCGAACGGCGCCCTCAACCCACGCGCGCAGTTCCGCAAGGAGGTATCGAAGGAGTCCATCGAGCGCTCTCCGGCCGTGGCCGGGGAACTGGGGGTGATGGATTGCTCCGGCGTGGCCGACGGCGCCGCGGCCGCGATCGTGACACGGGCCGAGGACGCGCCCAAGTACACGGGCACGCCCCTGTATATCAAGGCGCTGTCACTGGTCACCGGGGACGGTTCGGGCGCCGCGGACCCGCGCTACGACTACACCAGCTTCCCCGAGGTCGTCGGCTGCGCGCGGGAGGCGTACGCGCAAGCCGGGATCACGGATCCGCGCCGGGAGCTTGCCCTCGCGGAAGTCCACGACTGCTTCACCCCGACCGAGATCGTTCTGATGGAGGATCTCGGCTTCGCCAGGCGCGGCAACGCCTGGCGGGACATCCTCGACGGGGTCTACGACCGTGACGGGGAGCTGCCCGTGAACCCCGACGGGGGTCTCAAGAGCTTTGGCCATCCGGTCGGGGCGAGCGGGCTGCGGATGATCTACGAGTGCTGGCTACAGCTGCGCGGACAGGCGGGTGCCCGCCAGGTCGCCACCGCGGACCGAGGGCTGGCGCTCACGCAGAACCTGGGTGGCGCGCCCGGCGACTGCGTCTGCTTCATCTCCGTGGTGGGCAGCAGGCCCGGATGATGCCGTCGCCGCGGGGCCGGGCCCCGACCTCCGCATCGCGTCATCATTCCGCCTTGTGAATACAAAAATGCATGCGATATCCTTAGATGGGAGGCCGCGGGCGGCAGCTTCTCCGCTGCTCCGCCCGTCGCCCGGGCGACATCGCGCGGCGGCAGCCGCCGCCCGGGCACACTCCCCTGCACCCACATGGCGTGCGGTTCGGCCACTAGAGACGGGATTCGGCATGCATGTGATCGATACGGCGAAGATTCCATGGACACTGGTCAGCAAGAGCAATCGCCCCGGCCGCGTCCACCGCAAGCTCGTCCACGAGGGTTCAGTCTCGCCGGGCGTCGGCTACACCGCCGACCTCGTGTTCTACGAGGGCGGTCACGGCACGTTCAGCGCGCCACGGCACAAGCACAACTTCGACCAGATCCGCTACGTGGTCAGCGGCAGTCCCGACTTCGGCCACTACCAGGTCGCCTCGCAGGGCCAGTCGGCGTTCTTCCCGGCTGGCGCGGCTTATGGGCCGGAGACCATCGAAGAGTCCGAGATGCTGCTGATCCAGTGGGGCCAGCACTGGATGACGCGGGCCCAGCACGACGAGACCTACTCGAGAATGCTCCAGGCCGGCGAATTCAAGGACGGCTATTACGTCACGGTCGACGCCGCCGGGAACGAGCAGCGCGCCGATGCCCGCAATGCGGTCTGGGAGACCTTCAACGCGCGCAAGCTCGTCTACCCCACGCCGAGGTATCCGCAGCCGGTGATCATGGAGCCGGAGGGGTTCGAGTGGCGTCCCGTCAGCCCCGGCGTCTGCGGCAAGGTCATGGGCCGCTTTACCGAGGACGACGTGTACATCGGAAATTACCGGTGGGACAAGGCCGACGGTGTGCTCACACTGGGTCCGGAGCGCACTCAGCTGCTATGGGTCGCCGACGGGGAGTTGACCGCCAACGGCGCCTCCTACGATCGCTCGACGGTCATCTTCTCCGAGTTCGAGGAGACCACCGAGCTGACCGGCACCGCCGGCGCTCAGGCAGTCGTCTTCGGCCTGCCGCTCCCGTCCTGAACAAATCTCGCGTGAGAAAGAAGCCACATGTCGCTAACCACACTGGACCAGCGGACGGCACTGCTCGTTGTGGACCTGCAGGAAGGCATCGTCAGCCTGCCGACGGTGCACCCGGCCGCAGACATCGTCGGGCGCGCCGCCAGCCTGGCCAAGGCGTTTCGGGCGCACGGACTGCCGGTTGTGCTGATCAATGTCGCCGGCGGCGCTCCGGGCCGTACCGACCTGCCCCGATCCACATCGGCGCCGAAGCCGAACTGGACCGATCTCGTACCGCAGCTCCAGGCATCTGACGACGACCGCTTGGTGACCAAGAAGAGCTGGGACTCGTTCCACGGCACTGCCCTGGACGAGTATCTGCGGTCCGCGAGCATCAGCCAGGTGGTGATCGCCGGGATAGCGACCAGCATCGGAGTCGAGTCGACCGCACGCTCGGCCCACGCCCACGGCTATAACGTCACGCTCGCGACCGACGGGACGACGGACCTTGACGCCGAGGCGTACTACAACAGCCTCGAGCGGATTTTTCCCAAGCTCGGCGAGACCGGCACCACGGCCGAGATCCTGACGCTGCTCGAGCAGACTCACCAATAGGGAGATGAAATGGCAACGGGGCCGCTTCAGGGAATTCGGGTCATCGACCTGACCATCTGGATGTCAGGGTCGATCGGGTCGATGCTGCTCGCTGATCTCGGCGCCGACGTAATCAAGATCGAAGGGCCGACCGGAGATCCAGTTCGCCGCTATGTCCCGATCGGCTCGACCGAATCGGGTAGTACTCCGAGCGGGGTGAACTACGCCTACGCTCTGTGCAACAGGAACAAACGGCAGATCAGGCTCGATCTCCGCGATACCGCAGATCGTGACCGGCTATACGAGCTGGTGCGGGACGCGGAGGTCTTCATCACCAGCATGCGGGCAGAGACCCTGGTTTCGCTGGGCGCCGACGAAAAATCCATCAAGTCGATCAACCCCGCCATTGTCTATGCGAAGGCAGGCGGGCTGGGCCACACGGGGCCGCGGGCGAACGATCCCTGCCAGGACATGCTCGGGATGGCGTACGCCGGCCTGCTCTTCACCGCATCGCCGGAGCAAGACGAGCCGTTCGCGCCGCCGGGGGCGACGAATGACGTGCTCACCGGGACAATGACTGCCTTGGGCGTGCTGGCCGCGCTGCTGAATCGGCGGCAATCGGGACTGGGGGAAACCGTTCATACCTCCTTGCTGCACACCGCGCTGTGGACGCAGCTGATCCAGTTCGGCACTGTCGCGAACACGCCTCAGTTGTTGCTTCCAGCTAAGTCGCGGCGTGATCCGCGCAGTCCAGGAGTCAATCAGTACAAGTGCTCGGACGGTCGGTGGATTGCGGTCGCCGCTGTCACCGCCGACGCGTGGGCCAGGTTCGCGAAGGCGCTTGATCTTAGCTTCATGGACCCTGACGGGGAAGGCGAGCTTTCTTATGCCGGGGTACTCGAGCACGCGCCCCGCATACGCGAGATGCTTGATGAGTATTTCGCCAAGCAGCCCATGTCCTACTGGCTTGCCCGCCTGGAAGCGGCTGGTATCTGGTGCACGCCGGTCAACACGCTCACTGAGATCATGGACGACGAGCACGTCAGCGCGAACGGATACATAAGCACTCTTGACGACGGCATGAAGACCGTGACGATGCCATTCACACTGGCCGGCTATCAAGCTCCGACTCGTGCTGCTCGTCGCCTGGGCGAGGACGACGACGATGTGCTGAGAGAACACTGAGGTGATCTCAGGGCGTGAGGTCGAGCCCGTATCGTATACAGGTCTTCGCGGGGGTGTTACTGCCAGTCGCCTATTGCGACGCTGTGGTTGCGGCCTCAGAAGATGGTGGCCCCGCTAAGCGGCTTGTTCACATCCCCGCGTGGGAAGAGATCCTCGGTTGGAGGGGTCAGGATTTCTTCCGGCGCCGGTCCCACGCGCTCGACGACGGGTGCCAGCGCGGCCACGTCGAAGCCGAAGACCTGGGCCGCGGTCTGGCCCAGCATGATCCGCGCCTCCGTCTCCGGGACGTTGTTGGGGCCGAAGGTGGCCTGCAGGTAGTTGATCGTTCCGCCGGTCCAGGTGCCTTCGTGGTGCGGGTAGTCGACGCCCACCATCATCTTGTCGAGACCGATCGAATGCCGGTACCCCACCTCGGCGCGGGACAGCAGCGAGGAGCCGATCCAGCACTGACGCTGGAAGTACTCCGAAGGCTCGTGCTTGATGGCCTCGCGGATGTCGCGACGGAGATAGCTCCCGTTGTAGGAGTAGTCCATCTCGGTCATCTTGCTGGCGAACCACGCTGATCCCTGCTCGGTGAAGACCACGCGCAGATCCGGGTGCCGCTCCAGCACCCCGCCCCATATCAGGTGATCGACGATCTGCTGCACGTAGAACACGACCACGCTGCGGAACAGTGGCGATAGGCATGCGGGATGCGGTGGCTTGGCGTTGGTGCCGACCCACCGGTTCGAGGTGGAGGAGATGGCGACGTGCGTGTTGAGTACGAGGCCCAGTTCGGCGATGGCGCTCCAGATCGGATCGAAGTCCTCCGCGTAGAGGGGAAGCTTCTCGTCGAACATGGGCATCGTGACGCCACGCAGTCCCGCGTCCTTGATCTGGTGGATCTCGCGGATCGCCGCCTCGACGTCATTGAAGCTGATGGAGGCCATCCCGGCGAACCGGTCGGGGGCGGTGCTGCAGAAGTCGGCGAGCCAGCGGTTGTACGCCCGGTCGCCCGCGTCGATCTGCGCCTGCGTCCGGGCGCCATAGCCGAGCTGGGCGGCAAGCGTCGGCGAGTACAGCTCGAACGGGAGGCCGAAGTCCGGGAAGAGAACCTCGGCGACGACGCCCTCGCGCTCAAGCTCCTTGAGCCGACGCTCCGGATTCCAATTCCCTTCCGTCCGACCCGGGCGGATCATCTGCTCGACCCACTCCTCGACGATGTATGGGTCGAGCCGGGCTCGCAGCGCGGGTTCGTCAAATGTGTGCGAACCAACTTTGCGGTATTCGACGAGGAAGTCGCGGAACTCGTCCCGGAACGCGGGATCCAGGTAGTCGGTGTAGTCCTCCATCCGAGCGGTGGCATGACCATCAGACGAGATGATCATGATCTTGCCGGTGTCACTGAACTCAGCCATGTGCGGTAGTCCCTTCGTGCGGGCGTCGCACCCGGCAGACGCCTGAGGCCGTCAGCCCATTCTTCCACCAGCGCAGCGTGCCTGCAAGTATTACGGAATTTTTGTATGCAAAAACTTATCCACTATTACATGGCAAGACATCGGCCTGACGCCGGCCATGGCCGGCGTCAGTAGAAGCTCAGCGGCAGGTGGACCCAACCGTTGCGAAGCAACTGCCGGATCTCGATGATTTCACCCGCGACCTCGATCCTGTCGAAGGAATCCAGAAGCGCGCCGTATAGCTCGCGCGCTTCAAGCCGGGCGAGGTGGGCCGCGATGCACAGGTGCGGGCCGTAACCGAACGCGAGATGCGCGCTGGCGTTCGGCCGCTCGATGTCGTACGTCCACGGGTCAGCGAAAACCTCCGCGTCCCGATTGCCGGCGTCGTAGAGCAAGTAGACCCGCTGGCCCGCTTTGATGTCTACGCCACGGACCTGAGTGTCCTGGAGTGCCGTGCGCAGGAACCCCCGGGCCGGCGTAACCCATCGCAGTGACTCCTCGATCGCCCCCTCGAGCAGATCGGGATTCGCCTTGAGCTTTTCCAGCTGATCCGGATGCTCGGCGAGGGCTAGTGCCATCCCGGCCAGGAGGGAGCGTGTCGTGTCACTGCCCGCGGCGAGGAACGTACTGCAGTAGGTGAGCAGGCTATCTTCTGAGATGGGCTTGCCGTCGAGCTGAGATGCGAGCAGCGTCGAGATCAGATCTTCGCCCGGGTTGGCTCGCTTGATTACGAATTGCGCCCGGAAGAAGTCGCGCATCTCGGAGAACTGCCTGATCGCCGCGCGGATGTCTTCCGCGCCGTGGATCAGCTTCAAAGACTCGAGCGCGTCGCTCCACCGGCGTATGTCGGCGTCGTAGCCTGACGGCAGGCCGATGAGCGCTTCTGCCACCCGGATCGGCAAGACAGCCGCTATGTCTTCGACGAAGTCGAGAGGCTCGCCTGCCTCGATCTTGCCGACGAGCTCCGCGGAGTCACGCCGCACCTGCTCCCCCAGCCTCGCGAGCGGCTTCGGAGCGAAGTTCCGTGTGGCGACGCCGCGCAGCTCACGGTGCCGTGGCGGGTCGGCGTAGGCGAATTGTTCCCCTGGGCCGTGAAGGGTGGCGTACACCTCCACCTCCTCGGGCGTGAGCCGGAGCTCATGCAGGTGCAGTCCGTGTGCGGACGAGAAGATCTCCGGTCTCCGGGCTGCTTCCTTGATGTCCTCATGTTTGGTCAGAACGAAGACATCGAGCGGCTCGTAGTAGAAGACCGGGCGATCAGCGTGCAGTCGGTCGTAGCTCTCCCGCCGCTCCTCGAAGTAGAAGTCGGGATCTTCAATGCGGACGTCGTCGACGTTCAGCGGCTTCATCCTTCGCCTACTCATTCAAAGATGGCATGTCGGGCGCACGATCCGGTACGCGCCTAGATGGCGCCGTCACGCCATCGTGTTCATTTTTGCATACATAATTAGGTTACTGTGCCGGCCGTGGACCCGTCAAGCGGCCCCGCACTGGTCTTCTTACCTCGTTCAGTTTGTTTGTACTCATTATTGTAGACACTCTTGCCGGCCATGACTCCTAGGCCGGTACACGGCGGCAGGCCTGGCCCGGCGTGCCCGATGACCTGGCGAAAGGCGGCCTGACGCGCCATGCGGCCGGCGGCGGCCGTGCATGTCACGCGAACACAGGACTCATCGTGTCCTGCGGGACGCGAGGCAGCCGCGCAGGAGGCGTCCGGACGTCATCGACCGTCGGACCGATGCGGTCGGCGACGCCCTGCAGGAACGCCATGTCGAATCCGAACACCTTTGCCGCGGTCCCGCCGAGCATGTCACGGACCTCGCGCGGCGGCACGCCGCAGAACGTGTGCGCGATCGCCTCACGCGAGTACGGGAACGTGCCCTCCGAGTGGGGGTAGTCGACACCCCACATGATGTTTCCGACGCCTATCTCGTGACGCTGTCTGGCCTCCTGCGGTAGGAACAGGCTGGCGCCGATGTAGAAGTTGCGCCGGAAGTACGCACTCGGCGGCATCGTCAGGTTCTCAACCGCCGGGCTGAGGAAACGACGGAAGCCGGAGGTGTCCTTGCCTGCTTCATACATCTGGTCCAGTTGCCGCAGGTAGCCCGGCACCCAGGCCGAGCCACCCTCGGTCAGGACCACTCTGAGACTCGGATGGCGCTCCAGCACACCGGTGAAAATCAGGTGCGCGACCCCGCGCCGGTTGTAGAAGTGGTTCTCCAGCATCGAGATTGCGATCATCCCCGGGCCGCCCCGCTCCGCATCGCGCAGCTCGGGAGGTGCGGGCGCGTGCTTGTGCAGCGGGAGGTCGAGGTCGGCACACAGTGCCCAGACCGGATCGAGTTCGGCGACGTACAGCGGCCGGGCCTCACTCATCGGGCTGTCCATCGGCAGCAGGATCCCGCCGGTCAGCCCCATCTCCTTTATCCTGGCGATCTCTTGCATCGTGTCGTCCAGGTCATCGAGCATCACCTGTGCGATGCCCGCCCTGCGTCCGGGAGCAAGGCCGCAGAAGTCCACCAGCCAGCGGTTGTGTGCCTGAAGGCCTGCCCAGCGCCGCTCGTACTCGTGGCGAGTCTTCGGGCTGCTGCCTGCGAAGACGGAGCCAGGCATGAACGGAGGCGCCGTGTTCGGGAAGATCACCTCGGCGGCGACTCCGTCCTGGTCCATGTGCTTGATCCGGCGATCCGAGTCCCAGCTCAGCGCGCTGTGCCACGACGCGGCCCCGGTGAGGATCTCCACCTCGCCGAAGTCGAAGTCTGCCCGGTCTAGACGGGGATCCACGAAGTCCCACGGGTTCGAGTACGCAGCCGCCCATGCGTCGAACTCGTCGTGCCATTTCTTCGGCAGATACGGTTTGTAGTCCGGGATGTCGGCACCGGCGTGGCTGTCGGAGGAGATAACCACATAGCGGTGATCTCCCGGCGGTTCCGAACCGCTCTCGTCCGTCAACGGTGTGCTGTGATCGGCCATGTCTCCTCCTTCGGGCTCATCGGCGCCAGAAATGCATGTATTATTACGTTCATTATTACATTCTTCAACTCATGTTTCAATGAGTTCCCGCAGGACAGGAGCCATGCCTAGCGCCTGGTCGCCGTCTGCGAACCGCCGGTCACCCGCTGACCGCGCTCTCTCCACGAAACGCACCTGTATGGCGGCAGCCCGCGCTGCCCCGACCACCTGATACCACCGCAGGTCCGCAAGCGTCCGTCCGGACGCCTCGGCGTACTCCGCCGCCATTTCCGCTGGCCGGAGCAGGTCTGGCAAACCCGGCACGCCTTGCGCCTCGGCCCGCGTCTGGTAATAGCGGTGCATCACGCACGCGAACGCGACATCCAGCTCTGGATAGCCTAGGATCGCACCTTCCCAGTCGAGCACGGCCGTGACGCTGTCACCGTCGGCGGAAAAGAGCAGGTTGCCCGGCCGTGCGTCACCCCACGTCACGCACGGCGCGTCCTCGCGGCGGGGCAGGTGGCTGGCGAGCCACCGCAGCGCCTGCTCAACGACGAGATACCCGCGGCCCTCGCGAGCCCATTCGTACAGCAGCCGGACGTATCGAACCTGGCACTCGAGCGCGGACTCGCCCAGGTCCGGGCCCGTCAGCCCGGACAGGTCGTACTTGTCCGCGGTCACCGAGTGGATCTCGGCGAGCACTGACGCGAACTTGCGCTGCATCCTGCGCCGCACGGCGGGCGGCGACTCGAGCACCCAGCCTGAGAAGTTGTACGGCGGGTCGCTCGGCCAGGCCCGCCCGCCATACCGTGGCGTGAGGAAGAACGGTGCCCCCAGCCAGGTCCGGTCCTGTTCGTACCGCAGGACCTCGGGGACAGGCAGGTCGGTGGCCGAACGCACCGCCTTCATGAATGCGACCTGCCGGCCGAGATCCTCGTCAGGGAACGTCTGGTAACGCGGCGCGGGAGAGCCGAGCTTGGCGACGTACGGCGTGACGGCACCACCGTCGGCTAGATCAAACAGCAGGTTGAAGCTGGAGCCGCCCTCGGCCGGAAACCAGGCGCGCACGATCCGGGCGGACGGCGACATGCGCGCAGCGACCCACCGGCCCAGCCGCGCGCCCAATTCTGCCGCGTCGGGCCGCCACCAGGTGCCGAGAAGGACATTGCGGCCGGAGTCGCCCGTCATCCGGACCGGTTCACGTAGACGCTGGGCCGGTCGCTTTCGCGTACCTCGTCCCACCCGCCACGGATCCAGGTGCGCTGCGCCCAGCCATAGCCCAGCTCACCGTCCCAGACCCACTTCGCGGGGCCGTCCACCGCAACGTGGCCAGCCGGCTCCGCGCCGACCGTCGCGCCCTGGGGCATGTAGCCGGTGGTGGGCATGCTTCCGAGCAGCTCCCCGTCCAGGACGTGCTTCCCAGCGGGCGTCCGGAAGCTCGCCGCGAAATCCCTCGGCTCGCCCAGCGGACCGCAGAGCGCCGGACCGACGAAGTCCTGGATGTCCTCCATCGTTGTTCCGTCCCATACGTAGCCGCGCGTGTAGGTGGGGCGGCCCACCACCCACACGTTGAGCCCATGGAACGTGCGGCCGCTGGGAAACGACCCGTTGGCCCAGGCGACTCGCCACTGATTACTCCGCGCCCGGGGACCGCAGGAGTGGTCGCGGTGGCCCACCGCGTTCAACTCGATCGTGTGCCTGTCGAACCGGACGGTCCCGGTCACCCGCACCGACTGCTCCAGGTGCAGGCCGCTGCCGGACACAGCCGGGTTCTTGTCGTCGTGGCTCATCGCCGCCGGGTCTGTGCGCATGCCCCTGCCCCATGTCGGGGATGTCCCGTCGCAGCGCAGGTCGACCTCGAGCCGGGTCACGGGACCGCCGCCCAGCGGGCCTCGCGCCAGGTCGGACATCAGCACACGACGGGCCATCCCGTCGAAGCCGAACTGCCAGGTCTCCAAGGGCACGATCGGCTTGATGACCATCTGTCCCGTCCGGCGATCGACCGGATCGTGCCGATTGTAGGAACGGTCCGTCAGGATCTCGCCACTGGGCAGGTAGACGGAGAAGATGGATTCCCAGACCTGGGTTTCGAGCAGCACGAGGTGCCCGTACACGGACAGGCCGGTCGCGGGGTCGTGACAGACGATCAGCGCGCTTTCGCTCCAGAGCGGAATGTCTTCACGGACTTCGTGCAGGTCGTCGTCCTGAAGTGACACCCGGTGTTCGAATCCCATGAGACTGGCGGTTCCCTTCTGCGAATGTGCTGCCCGAGGACCGGGCAAGGGCACGTTTGTCCGGTCACGGATACGCCTGATCAGCGGCCGGCACGTCCACCTTCCAGCGCGGCACGTAAGTGCGGCTGACGAAGCGCCATCCGCGCTCGGTCCGGCGCACCACGTCGTGGTAGTCGCCGCCGTTGAAACCGCCGGGACGCGCGAAGAATCCCTTGGTGACCACCTTGACGGTGCCGTCGGGCTGCTCTTCTTCGAAGAGAACGTTCAACGCATGGTGCCCGTCCGGGTGCGGGTAGTCGCGCCAAAACTCGGCGATCGCGTCGATGCCGTGATAAACGCCGAGCGTCGGCCCGCTGTCGACCACTGAGTCAGGGAGGAAGATCTTGTCGAGATCGGCCCAGTTCCTGGTGTCTAGAATGTGACAGTATCTCGCAATAAGTTCGTGAATCTCCACTTTGTCAGCACTGTCCATTACATCCCTTCCAATCACCGCATGAGCGGCTGGTGGTAACCCGGTGATCCGCAGTGCCGCTTCGGGGCAGCCTTGGACGCAGCGTTCAGCGGCTGGCCGGTATTCGTCCGGGACGTCGGTCATCATCAGGACGGGGTAACCCTGCTCGTCCTCGCCAAAGACCTCCGGGCACTCGATCATGCACTTGCCGTGCCCTTGACAACGGTCCGGGTCGATTTCCACGTGAAACGTCACGGCGCGGGCTCCAGATCGACGACGAGACGATCGATCATCCGGGTTTCGCTGCCCGTCCAGTGCGTCTGGCTGTGATCGATGCGGAACGGCGGCATCGCCGCGAGCAGTTCCTCCAAAACGACGCGGATCTGCAATTTCGCCACGTGGGACCCGATGCAACGGTGCGGGCCGACGCCGAAGCCAGCGTGCCGGTTAGGCTGCCGATCGATCAGCACCTCGTCCGCGCGCTCGAACGCCCGCTCGTCGCGGTTCGCCGATCCGAAGCCGAGCAGGACTCGCGAACCCTTGGGCAGCGGACAGCCGTGCAGTTCGGTGTCCTGCATGACCGTGCGGCCGATGTGCGCTACAGGGCTTGACCACCGTACGAACTCGTCGACGGCGAGGTGGTGCAACTCCGGATGCGCGCGCAGCCGGACGATGTCCTCCGGGTGGTCACCGAGCCACTGGACCATCGCAGCCAGCGCGGCGCTGGTCGTAGACAGCCCGCCCATCAGGAGCAGGATCAGCATCGCGAAGCTCTGCCGGTCGTCGACCGGCCTGCCGTCGATCTCGCCGAATACCACCGCGTCGAGCAAGTCGTCACGGCGGGCAGCCGACTTGCGCTCCTGCAGGATGCCCATCAGCGCGGCGAACAGCTTCGGCCCCGCCTCGCCTTGCCGGTCCTCGACGTCGCTCATCACGGCCTCGACCAGTTCGGAGACCTCCTCGGTCTTATCCTCGGGGAAGCTGAGCATGTGGAAGCCCACCCGGCGGGGCAGCGGCAGCGTGAACGCGGCGGCGATGTCGAACGAACCGGACTGCGGGAAGCCCGCGATGAGCTCGCGGGCAAGCTTCCTGATCCAGTCCTCCATCTTCTCCACGGTCCGCATGCTGAAGAAAGGGTTGAGCAGCCGGCGGTACTTCGTGTGCTCGGGCGGGTCGGCGTCGATCGGGTAGAGCGGTCGCACGTCCTGCGGCGGGATCGCCACTCCCAGGCCATCGCCGTCGGATGAGAACACCTCTGGCTTGAGCGCGGCCGCGAACACGTCCTCGTACCTGCTCAGGACGAAGAATCCGCCGTGCTTGCCCGTGTACGCGACTGGGCACTCGTTGCGCAGGCGTGCCCATACGTCATAGGGCGAGAACGCGATCTTGGAACTCCAGTGATCGAATTGAATATCCGAACCGGGGCGGTCTACGGGTTCGGCGCCCGCGGCGGCGCCGACAATGCTGTCCGTCATATCGACTCTCCTTGAGGCGGTTAGGCGACGTCACCAATGTTCAAGCGACCGAATTCGGTCTCCGCCTGGCCGACCGCGGCGACGACGACGTCGGCTTCGGCAGATACGTCGCAGCGCGTAGCCACGGCAGCGAGAGTCCGGGCGCAGGCCGCGCCGATACCCGTAGCGGAGCCGAAGACCATCGCGACGCGATCCTTCAACGCTGCACTGGTCATGTGTTGCCCACATAGCCCGGTGGTTCGCGGTCGAGGATGACCGCCTTCGTCTCCAGGTACGGCATGAGCCCCTCGCGGCCCCCCTCGCGCCCGATACCCGACTGCTTAAAGCCGCCGAAAGCGAAGGCATGAGAGTTGCGGTGGGCGTTGTGCCCGACGGTGCCCGACCGGATCTGGCGCGCGAACTCCCAGGCGCGGTTCTCGTCGTCCGTGAACACCGCCGAGTTGAGCCCGTAGATCGAGTCGTTCGCGATAGTGATCTGGTCCTGCTCGTTCTCTGCCGGGATGACGGTCAGCACGGGACCGAAGATCTCGTTGCGGGCGATCGTCGAGTGGTTGTCCACGTTGCCGAGGACCGTGGGCTCGATGAACCAGCCGACGTCGAGGCCGGCCGGGCGGTGCCCGCCGGCCGCCAGTTGGGCGCCCTCGTCGCGGCCCTTGTCGAGCAGCCCGCAGATCTTGTCAAGCTGCCGCTTCATGGCCACCGGCCCCATGTCGATGTTCGCGTCGAACGGGTCACCGACCCGCACCTTGGCGAACTCAGCGCTGAGCGCCTCGACCAGCTCATCGTGGCGGTGCTTGCTGACGATGACCCGCGTGAGCGCCGAGCACACCTGGCCGGTGAGCTCGGTGGCCGACCCGGCGAGGGATGCCGCGGCGACGGCGATGTCGTAGTCGTCCAGGATGAGCGCGGCGGACTTGCCACCGAGCTCGAGATTGACCCGCGCGACCCGTTCCGCGCAGATGCCGGCGATCCGGCGGCCGGCGGCCGTCGAGCCAGTGAAGCTGATCTTGTCGATACCGGGGTCGCGGACTAGTTCTTCGGAGACCTCGCGCTCGGCGGTGATGATGTTCAGCACTCCCGGCGGCAGGCCGGCCTTTTCCGCCACTTCGGCGAGCAGGTAGGCGGCGACCGGGGCCTCCGGCGCGGACTTCAGCACGACCGTGCAGCCGGCGAGCAGGGCCGGAGCGATCTTCCAGCTCATCGCCACGATCGCCGCGTTCCAAGGGATGATCGCGCCGACGACGCCGACCGGCTCCCGGACGAGCCACCCGTAACCGCCGCCGGCGGGCTCATGCCGCTCGACGAACTCGAAGGAGTCGGCCAGCCCGGCGTAGAAGTCGTAGATACCCGGAATGCGGGCACCGCGGGTGACGGCATCGACGTGCAGGATGCCCATCTCGGACGACCAGATGTAGCTCAGGTCATCGGCCCGCTCGCGCAGCCCGGCGGCGATCGCCCGCAGGTACTGCGCGCGCTGCGCGTGGCTCATGCGCGGCCACGGTCCCCGGTCGAAGGCCTGCCGGGCCGCCGCGACCGCCCGGGACACGTCCTCCTTGCGGGCCGCGGCGACGCGGATCCAGACGTCCTCCGTGGCGGGCTGGACAACACCGATGAGATCGCCGCTGCTGGGCGCGACCCATTCGCCGCCGATGTAGAACCGGTCCGGGCTCTTCACGGGCAGGTCATAGGCTCTGGTGACGGCCATGATAGATCGGGTTCTCTCCTAAACGAGTGGTTCACACGCCGGGCCGGTCAGGCCCCGAACGTGCGCAGCTCCGGGTGATCTTCGAGGGCGAATTGATTGACCAGCCCGTCGACCAGGTTCACGGGCGCGATCGCGTCCAGACTGTCCAGATCCCAGCCCCCGTCCCGGACAACCGTGCGGTCGAGAGCGGGCTCAGCCACTCGGCTGATGGTGTCCCCGTGCACCTCGAAGGTGTGGCCGTTAACGTTCCGGGCCGCGTCGGTGCAGAGCCACACCACGAACGGGGCGATCTTGTCGGTCGGCATGAGCCCCGGGTCGGCGAGCAGCTTTTGCTGCAACCCGAAGACCCGCGGCGACATGGTCAGCGCGACCAGGTCCGCCCACTTCGCCGCGCGGGTGGCGAAGTCGGCCGCGGACTGCCCGGCGGCCAGCGGCCGGATCGCGTTGCAGCGCACGCCGAAGCGGCCGAACTCGCGCGCCACAGTCCGGGTCAGCCCGACGACACCCTCCTTCGCCGCGGCGTACGCGGCGTGCGACGGGTGCCCGTAGCCGGAGGCCGAGCTGGTGTTGACGATCACCCCGGAACCCTGCTTGCACATGTACGGGGCGACGTACCTGATCATCGCGAAGTAGCCTTTGAGGTTCACGTCCAGCGTGGAGTCCCAGTCGGATTCCGGGTAGTCCGCGAGGTCGCCCAGCCGCGTGTAGGTCGCGTTGTTGATCAAGATGTCCACGCGGCCGTACACCTCGACGGCAGCGTCGACGAGATACTGCGCTCCCTCCCAGGTCGCCGAGTCGTGGCTGGCCAGTGCATCGCCGCCGGCGGCCCGGATCTCGTTCGCGACGCTCTTGGCGTCGGCGCCGCTCCGCAACCCGATGTCGTTGACCACCACCTTCGCGCCGTGGCGGGCGAGCAGCAGCGCGTGCTGCCGGCCGATTCCGCCGCCCGCACCTGTCACGATCGCTACCCGGTCCTTAAGCCGGGGCGATACAGGCTGGTCTGCCATCGTCATCTCCTGTTCGTCATCCGATCGCATCGGCATACGCCCATGCCCCGAACACGGCGTACCGGTCACCAGTGCGAGATCCGGGTCGGGGTGATCGTGATCAGGCACAAACCGTCCGGGTCCCCGTCCAGGCGCGAGAGGGCCATCTTCGCGAACTCTTCTCCGCCGTAGAGCGGGGCGAGCCGGAGCGCCAGGTCGGCGCCACCGGTGACGACCGAGGCCGTGCCCTCGATCGTCACCCAGGCCGGGGGCTCGCCGGTGCCCGCGGTGATGGCCAAGGCTGCCCGATTGTCGCGCAGCAGCCGCTCGACCTTGCCGGTGGCGCGACCGGAGAACAGGCGAGCGACACCGTCGGCCCATTCGAACCACAGCGGCGCCGAGGTGGGGCGTCCGTCCGCCCGCAGCGTGATCAGGTTGGCCATCCGTGGCTGGCGCAGGAACTGCTCGACCTGTTCACGTGTCATCTGTGGCATGGCTCGTCAACTCCGGTGCGTCGGGGCGCTATGTCCGCGTGTCAGTCCCACCAGCCGTTCTTCCGGAAGGCGAAGCTGTTGACACCGGCGGGCGCCTCGAAGACCGGCTCGCGCAGCTCTTTGATCGTCGGCGAGTCGATCCGCGCCGCGATGGCGGTGAGCTCGGCCAGGTCCAGGCCGTAGACGCGGGCGGCGGTAACGCCGAGCATGGCGCGCAGCGGCTCCTCCGGCGTGTCCCAGTAGGCGAAGCGCTGCGCGATATGCGTAACAGGCGTTTCCTCCCAGCTGTCCGGGTACTGGAAGGTGCCCTCGGTGTGCGGGTAGTCCGAGCCCCACATGCAGTTCGTGTAGTAGCCGTCGCGCACCGCGGCCTTCGCCTCGGTATGGCACATGAAGCTGGAGCCGACGAACAGGTTGGTCTTGAGGTACTCACTCGGCAGCTTCTTGCAGTACGCGGCGAGACCCTCGTTCTTGCCCGTCGGGGCGTTGATGGTCGCGCGGTAGGTCGAGTCCAGCTGGACCATGTACTGCGGCCACCACATGCCGGGGACCTCGGTGATGACCAGCTTGAGGTTCGGATGGCGCTCGAAGGCGCCGCCGAGGACCATCCACGGTATCGCGCGCATCCCCCACATGGTCACGAGCTCGAACAGCGCGACCACGCGGCCGACCGGACCGGAGTAGTCGGCGTCCGCGCCCGCGCCAATGTGCGTCGTCAGCGCCATGTCCAGGCCGGCCGACGCGGCCCAGAACGGCTCCCACACCGGCTTGTTGAACTCGGGCAGCCACGGCTGCGCCGTGGGGAAGTTCACCCCGCGCAGGCCGGCGCTGGCGGCCCACTCGATCTCCTTCACCGACTCCTCGACGTCCCAGATCGGGATCTGCGCGAGCCCGACATGGCGCTGCGGCTCGACCGAGCACTGGTCGGCCAGCCACGCGTTGTAGATGTGCCGTCCGACCGCGGCGAGCTCAGGGTTCTCCGGAGGCAGGTTCTTGAACAGGAACGGGCTGTTCGGGTCGCCGAGCGTGGTGAACGGGACGGGCTCGTCGTTCTGGCTGCCGTGGAAGACGACCTCCGAGGCCACACCGTCGAAGTTCATGTCGTGCAGCCGGGCGTGCACATCGTGATGGCCGTCCGTGCGACGATTCCGCGCGCGGCGAACGAGCTTGCCCGTCCCGTCGTCCTCGTACATCTCGGGGTAGAGATGCCGCTGTGCCTCGGCATAGGCGTCGAACTCACGAACGTAGTCGTCGTATTCAGGCAGGTACTTCTGCGGGCAGTAGGGCCGCAGGTCCTCTTTCAGGAAGGGCCCGATGTGCGTGTCGCTGGAGACGACAACGACTGGATCTGAGCTTTCCGCTACCACCTGATTACTCATCGCAAGCCCCTTCCTTGTACTGCACACATATTTGCATACATTAGTAGGTCATGGCCTCAGGTGCAAGAGCCCACCGCGGCGATGCTCAGAGGTAGGCGCGTGCTATCTCGTCCGTCCGGCTCCGCAGCTGATCGGAGTCGCCTTCCAGCACGATCTCCCCCTGCCGCAGGACAATGGCCCGATCGGAGAAACTCAACGCCGACGCGACATGCTGCTCGACGAGCAGCACCCCGAAGTTCTGTTCCGCGACGGCCTCGCGGAGCAGGCTCAGGAGCCGTCGCACGATGATCGGCGCCAGGCCAAGAGAGAACTCGTCGAGCATCAGCACCTTGAACTCGCCGGCCAGCGCGCGGGCGAGCGTCAGCATCTGCTGCTGGCCGCCCGAGAGCAGCCCGGCCCGCCGGTTGATCAGCTCACGAAGCTCCGGCATCGTATCCAGCGCCCGACCCACCGGGCCCCGTCCGAGGCGCAAGTTCTCCTGCACGGTGAGCCCCATGAACAGGGAGCGCTCCTCCGTGAGGAGGCCCAGGCCGGCGCGGGCCCGCTTGAACAGCGGCCCGCGAGCCTTCGCACCGCACCAGCGGACTTCACCGGACTGGAGCGGCACCTCCCCCGCCAGCGTAAGCAGGGTGGTCGTCTTACCCGCCCCGTTCGCACCGAGCAGCGCCACGACTTCGCCGGGGCGCACGTGGAGCGACACCTCGCGCACGGCCGGGATGCCGTCGTACCCGGACGTTATCCCGACCGCCTCCAACAGGGGCGCCTCCCGACCCTGACCATCCGGGCGCGTGTTCAGCGGGCGCGTCGCATGCGGGCGCTCGGCGCTCATTGGGCCACCGGCCCACGCTGGGCCGGGCGCGGGAGCTCGGCAACCCGGCTATCGAGTTCGGCGGTGGCGTCCCCCATGTAGGCCCGCAGGACGCGCTCGTCGCGGCGAATCTCATTGGGCGTGCCGCGCGCGATCTCCCGGCCGAAGTCGAGTACGACCACGCGGTCGCAGACCTCGATGATCAGATCCATGTTGTGCTCGACCAGCAGCACCGACACCCCGTAGCCCTTCGCCAGTTTGATCACCAGATCGCTCACCTCTCTCACCTCCACGCCGCCCAGGCCGGCCGCCGGCTCGTCCAGCAGGAGAACGCTCGGGCCGGCAGCGGCGGCGCGGGCGATCGCGCACAGCCGCCGGCGGCCGTAGGGCAGCTCGCGCACCTTCCGGCCGAGATCGGCCTCCAGCTCGAACAGCCGGACAATCTCCTGAGCCGCGGCCGACAGCACCGACTTGCGCGGGAGGACCAGGTCGGTGAGGTAGCTCCGCAGGCTGGACGGGTCGCAGGCGGTCTGGAGGTTTTCCCGCACAGTCAGGTCCTCGAAGAGCTCCAGGTTCTGGAAGGTGCGCCCGATGCCGCTCTGCGACCGGCGCGCGACGGCCATCCCGTCGGTGCGCCTGCCGTCCAGTTCGATCGTTCCCTCGGCAATGTCGACGAAGCCGGTGACCGCGTCGATCAAGGTCGTCTTGCCGGCGCCGTTCGGTCCGATGAGCCCGACGATCTCGCCCGGCAGCAGGTCGAGCGACACCTTGTCGAGTGCGACGACCCCACCGAATCGCACGCTTACGTTCTGCATGCTCAATGACTGACCACGGGCCCGCTTGACGGGTGCCGACGCCGTGGGCGCGTCCGCCGCCGCCCGAACGTCGCCCGGCTGACTAGCGCCAGGGGTAACGGCAGCGCCGCGGCCGGGCCCGGGCAGGCTGGAACCCGGACGCCTCACGGACGACGTGACTATGAGCGTGATTCGATCCAGCAGGCGATTCAGTGGCGCCAGCGTGTCAGCCATCTGCTTGGCCATGCCGTCGGGCGCGGTCAACAGCACCAGGATCAGTCCCAGGCCGCCGATGAAGTTCAGCAGCTGATCATTGCCCTGCCGGAGGAAGGTCAGCGCCTGGTACAGCAGACCGCCCGGCACGACGGCGGCGCTGGCCAGGACCGGCCCGACCAGGAAGCCCAGGCCGCCGATGACGGCGTAGACCAGCGTGTTGATCGACTGCTCGTACGGGTAGGAGGAGCTGTATACGAGCGAGGACTGTTGGAAGGCGAGGACCATCCCGCCGATCGCCGCGATGCCCGCAGCGAGGGAGAAGGCGAACAGCTTGGCCGCGTAGACGTTGATGCCGAGCGCGGCGGCCGCGCGTTCGCTCCCGCGCACCGCCATCAGCCGGCGCCCGAGCGTACCGCGTCTGATCTTGGCGACCAAGATCGCCAGCAGCACGAAGATCACGGCGGCGAAGGTCGCGTACCGCATGGGGTAAAGCGTGGCGTCGAGGTCAAGGCCGAATATCTTGATCGGGCCCACGGTGTCGCCGAACATGCTGACCAGGCTGCTGTTGTTGAACACCTCCTCTTCCAGCACGACGGCGAAGCCCAGAGTCAGCACTGCCAGGCTCACACCCCGGGAGCGCAGCGCCGGAATGCCGACGACCAGGCCCGCGAGTATGGCGGCTATGACAGCCACCAGGATCGACAGAAAGAGCGGCACGTGGAGCCCGGCGGTCAGCCGGCCGGCGATGAACACGCCCAGCCCGGCCAGGGCGAACTGGCACAGCGAGATCTGGCCGCCGTATCCGGTCACAACGACGACGGAGAGCAGCACGATCGCCATCGCCATCGTCGTGATCATGGCGCCGGCGTAGTCCTGGTTCAGTCCCCAGATGAGGGCCAGCAGCACCCCGACGCCGACCAGCACGGGGATGAGGCGGACCCGGCCGGTGCCGACCAGCGGAAGGCGGTCGCGGATGTGGCCACGGTCCGGGATGCCCCGTCCGCGCACGATCATCAGCAGCACGATGCCGGCGAACGGCACGATCACCGTGAGCCCGGGCGACGACGGGTAGTAGTTGGTGACGACGGCCTGACCGATGCCGATGGCGAGGCCGCCGAGGAGCGCGGGAAGGAAGCGGTCCATCCGCCCGGCCAAGGCGGCGGTGAGCGACGGGAAGAGCAAGCTGGTGATCGTCGCTATCTGCAGGCCGAGGATCGGGGCGAGCATGATGCCGGCAAGACCGGCCAGGCCGCAGCCGACGAACCAGTTGACGGCAGCGATCACGTCGGGCGAGATGCCCAGGGCGGCGGACGAACGCTGGTTCTCCGCGACCGCGCTGGTCCGCAGCCCGAAGGTGGTCCGCTTCCACAGGAAGCTGAGCACGTAGGCCGCGACGACGGTCACCACGAACACGGTGATCTGGTCGCCGCCGAGCACCAGGCCCTTAACCGGCCGCCACGACCCGCTGGGGTAGAAGGACTTTACGTTAAGCAGCGACCCCGGCTCCCACATCACGAGCGCCGCGTTGGTGGCGACGAAGACCCCGAGCGTGGCGATCGTCCGCGTGAGCTGCGACGTCTTGCGCATCGGCTTCATGATCAGCAAGTGCGTGGCCGCGCCCAGCGCCCCGGATACCAAGACGCCGACGACCATCGCGACGGGCCAGGGCGTCCCGTGCGTGTCCGCGAGGTCATAGAAGACGAATGTGCCCACTGTGGCGATGGCGCCGCTGGCGAAGTTGACCACGCCGGAACCGCGATAGACCAGGATTATTCCGAACGCGGTGAGGCTATAGGCCGACCCAGCCGCCAGGCCCAGCGCTATCAAAATGATCAACGTCAACATAAGGGAGTTCTCCGGAAGACGGTGAGGACGTGCTGCGGCTCGCGCCGGGCAGCGGGAGAGCGGCTGGCCGGGCGGGGATCGGCGTTCCGCGCCGATCCCCGCCCGGGGCGCTGATTACTTGTTGAAGTACGACCCGGCGTTGATCAGACCGCCCGACTGGACGACGGTGCCGTTTTGGGCGCCCATGACGAAGATCTGAGTCGAGAAGATCCGGGTGATCTGGCCGATCGGCGTCGGCTTGGTGAAGTTGACCGGCGCGGTGATGCCCTCGGTGGTGACGTCCGTCGACTTGCCGAGCGCGGCGGTCACCGACTGCGCCGTGATGGGGCCGCTGATGCCGCTGGCCACCTGATCGAACGCGTAGAACGACGCCCAGGCCAGCTTAGAGAAGTCACTCAGCGGGTCGTTCGCGGCCTGGGCCTTCATGTTCTTGAGATAAGAAACGACTCCGGGAGCCGTCGAGGTGTCCGGGGCCAGGCCGCCGATGGTGTTGACCGCGCTGGCCTGCGAGCCCAGCTGGGTCGGCCAGTTGCCCGGCACCGCCAGCTCGTTGGCGGCGATCTTGAAGTTCGGGTCCTGCTGCAGGATCGCCTTCATCAAGACAATCCCGTTCTGCCCGGCGGAGATGCTGCCACAGTCCGCCTTGGAGACGATCGAGCGGGCGATCGCGGGGGCGTCGGCAAGGCCCGTGGTCACCGGGGTCAGGAACGGCCCCTCGTACGTGGCCCCGACGTTGGCCGTCGCCTGCTTGTCCAGCGCGAGCGGCACGGTGGTGTCCGCACCGGTGTTCGCCTGGACGTCAGCGATCCGCTTGCAGCCCTTTACCGTGGCCAGGTACCCGAACGCGGAGCCGTTGAAGACCGGGGCGGGGGGTGTCAGGGGCCAGGCGTTCGGCGAGATCATGTCGCCCGGTCCGTACTGCACCAGGCCGATCTCCGGGATGCCCGCGGCATTGATGGTCGGCCAGATGCTGGCGCTGACGAGGGAGAACACACCGAGCAGGGCGACAACGTGGTCCTGGACGGCCTCCTTCGCGCACTGGGCACCGACGTTGGGATCGCTCTGGTCGTCGCAGCCGATGACGTTGATCTTGTGGCCGTTGATGCCCCCCTTGGCGTTCTGCAGCGCCGCCTGGATGCGCACCGCGTCATAGTTCGCCTTCGAGGGCTGTACCGCGAGGGTGAACGGGGCGATGACCATGACGTTGATGGGGCTGCCCGAGGCGGCGCCGGAGGTTCCTCCGGAGGCGGTTCCTCCGGAGGAACCGCCGGAGGATGCGCTGGGCGAGGAGCTGCAGGCTGCGAGCACAAGCCCGAGAATCGCCGGCAGTACCAGCAGACATCTTCGTCGCACGGAGGCGCGTGGCCGCCTCGTAGTTAGCGATAGCATGATGGCGTAGATCCCTTCGGTGGAAGCGGTCTGTTGAGCGGGGAACGTGGTCTTCGTGGGGAATGGCCGGCGCTCTGCCTGCGACAAGCCCTCGGCCTAGAACGGGCGCGCCGAACGTGACCGTGTTGTTTCAGGCCAGCTAGAGTGCCGAGCGGCCAGGCCGAGGATTGATGTATGCATGCGTTTTTGCATGGGATATAAGTCCCAAAGTCCTCTCGCAGACAGATCGTTCGGGTTTCGGGGTGCCAGCGACGAGCGCTGGGCTATCCCCGCGTACGCTCCTTGCCGGACACCGGCTCGACCCGCGGAGTCGCGTCGGTTGCCCGGTTCAGGGACTGTCCGCCGGATCGTCGGCGGAGGCTCCTGCACAGAGTTCCTGGTGGGGAGATTATGTCAGCCTGTGGGCGACATTATTGCATGCATAATTGTCGCCACGCAAGATCGGATCACGCCACAGAAGGCTGGTCAGAACGCGCGGCTGGAACTCGGCAACGTACCGGGGTCGGCGCGCGCTCAGTGGCACTCCAGGATCCCCAGCTGCCGCCGTGGATTAGAAACGCCGGGCGGAGCCGGGAAGCAGGCCGGGCGCCGCGGCGGCGCGGTGGCCCTCAAGTATCGCCAGTTGCAGGAATCGCGGCCCGAGCGCGTCTCCTACCAGTGAAACGTCGGCGACCGTTTTCAGGCCGTCCGCCAGATCGCGCTGGGGGATGTTGGCCCCGACGAACGACACGAGATCCGCTTCCACGCACCGGGTGCGCTGCCCGTAAATCGACCGCACGACGACGTGGTCGGAGCGGACCTCCACCACCTTGCTGTCACCGATGAACTCGAACCGCTCGTCGCCCAGCCGCTTCTTGACGGTCGTCTCCATACGGGCGGACTCCAGCAACGGCATCAGGCGATTGAGGCGGGTGACGAGGGTGACCTCGCAACCACGTGCGAGCAGCGCCTCGGCCACCGACACCGCCTCGTGATGGCCGATGTCGTCGTACACGAGTGCCCGCCGGTTGGTTATGTCGCCGTCGGTGATCGCATCCCAGCTCCGCACGACATGCGGCAGGTCTACGCCCCGCACCGCCTGGTTGGGGTCGGCGATCGTCGCGCCGTCGCTGCGAGGCAGCGACCCGGTGGCCACGATGATCCGGTCACAAGCAAACGCGAGAGCCTGTTCGACGGTAATCCGAGTGTTGATCCGAACGTCGACACCCAGTTCGCTCATCTCGTTGGCTAGCCAGTCGGCGACGGCACCGATGCGCGCACGATGCGGCGCTTGCCTGGCGATACGGAGCTGGCCGCCAAGGGCGTCCGCCGCCTCGCACAGAATTACGCGGCTGCCGTTCGTCGCCGCGGTCCGCGCCGCTTCCATCCCGGCCGGCCCACCACCGATGACGAGGACACTGGGCATGCCGCCTGTTGCTGCCGGCGGCTCTGCGATGATCCTCTCAAAACCCGCGTCGGGGTTCACAGCGCAGCCGAATCGGGCGAAGGGAGAGCTCGCGGCGCCGACGCAACCCTGGTTGCAGCCGATACAGGGGCGCACCCTGTGCGGCGCTCCGCTCAGCGACTTCGCGATCAACTCGGGGTCGGCGATGTGCGCGCGCGTCATCGCCACCATGTCGGCGACGCCCGTCCGGACCAGCTCGTCCGCCTGCTCAAGAGACGTGATGCGACCAGCGACGATCGTCGGCACAGTCGCACGGGCGGCGACCGGACGTGAGTAGGGCAGCTCGTAACCGAGTGGCTCTTCCATGCCGCCGATGACTTTGGTAACGTTCATCGGCGATCCGAGCGAAATGTCAAGGAAGTCGATCGTACCGGTCGCGTTGATAATATCGACGATGGATTTCGCCTCTCCGGAGGTGATCGCTCCGGGATAGACCTCGTCCGCGCTTATACGCACTCCAAGTGGGACCGATGGCCCGATCTCGTCGCGTACGGCGGTCAGTATCTCCGTCAGTATCCGGACCCGATTGTGTCGCGATCCGCCGTAACCGTCCGTGCGCTTGTTGGTCAGCGGAGACATGAACTGAGCGATGAAGTAACCGTGCGCGGCGTTGATTTCGAGCCCGTCGATACCGGCGTCGACGACCCGGCGCGCCGCGCGAGCGAAACTCTCCACGATCTCGTCGATCTGGCCCTGAGTGATCGCCAGGGGGGTCTGTGACGGTTCGGCGTGCGCGATCCGTGGCGAGGGGACGGCCGACGCGGACCACGGCGGGTCACCGTGCGGGGTCATGAACGCGCGACCGGAATGCACCAGCTGCTGGAACACTTTCATGGGGTACTTCCTGAGCGCGCGCAGCATGCCGCTGTAAACGCTCAGCTGTGAATCGTCGTCGAATCGAATCCGTGCCGTGGTCGTGGGATGTGTCGATGCCGCCTCGATGATCGTCAGCCCAACGCCGCTTCGGGCGGCCGCGCTGTGGTAGGCGGCTAGGTCTCCGCCGTCGCCGGCGTTCATTGCCAAGCCGGTGGCGTGCGCCGTCCTAACGATCCGATTCGGAATCTCAGCGTTGCCGATCGTAATTGGCGTCATAACGCTCTCATAGGCCACCATGGAATATCGGACATCCTTTGGCTAGTTGTTGATGAGCTTTAGCAGAGGACGAACGTCATCCAGCTCATCGAGTTTCATGATCTTCGCGACACACTCCTCGATCGCCGGCGCGGGCAGCGTCAGCTCCGCAAAGTTGTGGAACTTTTCGATGAGCTCCTGGTCGTCGACCGCGGTCTCAGGTGTCTGCGGGTCTCCTGGCGCGTGGTCCGACCTCTCCTCGAACAGCTTCCCGTCCTTCGTGCGGACGCGGACAGCGTGCGGCGACGTGCTTCGATAGCCGTTGGTAAGCGACTCGTTCAACAGGGCGTCGTCCATTTCCGCCGAGACATGGAATCGGACGCGCTGCTTGATCGCCTCAACGGCGGGATCGTTCCAGTATCGCGGTGCGACCCACTGGGGTCCCGGTGGGATGTTGAACGCCGTCATCGCAATTGCGTGCGGTACGCTGAATTCGGCGTCTGCCTCGCTGGTTACCGTCGCCTCCTCCATGTGGAAGCGAGTAACCGCCGAATGTGACCAGACGTCTACCTGCTCAATGTCGCCGATGCCGATCCGTTCCCGCGTGGTAATCCGTTTGAAGAGGTTGAGCGGCCCGTGCGTGTAGCGGCAGCTGGGCCAGAGCTTGAAGGACACCTGCCGCATCCACCACTCGGTGCCAAGCTTCTCGACGGCACGCTCCGGATTGGCGTCGAGCGCGCCGGACATGCGCCACCAGTGCGCCTCGGTCTCCGTGGCGTCGAAGATCGCATCGTCTCCGGTGAAGCCATGGGCGGCCAGAAGTGCGCCCATGGCGCCGTTCTGGGCCATGAACGCGTATGGATTGTATTTCGCGTGGCTGTATGGACGACGGTAGCGGAGACCGAGCGGGATCGACGCCGTCACGCCCGCGATGCCGAGCGCGGATGCCATCTGATCGATACTGAGCCGGAGTAGCCGGCCGCTACCTGCCGCCGCCGGGAACACGACATAGTTCACCCCGGCTCCGGTCGCCGATCGGACGGGATGGCCAGCCGGGTCGAGCTTCACGTGCGTCGCGGCCACCGCCACGCGCATCCCGATTTCATATGCGGCCGCGACCGCCGTGAGGAGGTCACGGCCGCTGGCACCCTGGTACTCGGCGATCGCCAGCGACGGAACGACTGCGCAGTGCGCGTGGTGCCCCAACTGGAGGGGAGTGTCATCAGCCTCGAGTGCGCTCGCCAGGACGACATTGCCGAAGATCGCGTACGGGATCGTCGTCCGGCGTCCGACCGCTATCAGCGAAACCTGACCTTCGTCCTCAAACGTTCGAAGCGCCCTGAGCGCGTACTTCGCCGCCGACGTCGACCAGCCACCGATCGCGTTCCCGACGACGTCCAGTACGAGTAGCTTCGCGAGGTGAATGACGTCTGGCGGGATATCGTCGTACTCCGCGCCAGCCGCGAAGGCGGCAAGCTGGCGGGATATCTCTGTCTGTGCGGGCAAGACCACTCCATTTATTCGCCGCGATGATCGGCCCCGTAAGGCTGGCGGTCAGTGAATGCCTCATCGCTCAACGAGACCGACAAACGTTGAGACCCGCCGGGGCGGCGGGACGCTGATTGGCGAACGCCGAAGCCGGGACCTGATTATCAAAAATACATTCAAGTATGCGTGCATTAATTTATACAAATTATAGCTGTCGCATGTGATTGTCAATACCCGTCGAAGATCTGAGAGGTCAGTTCTCAGCCTGGGCAATCCGCCCGACGGTCAGTCGGCATCGGACGGTGGCGGTTTCTGTCGCTGTGCGCTGGCGACCGGCTGGGATGCCCGGCAGAGTTGGCCGAACGGGCAGAGGTGGTGCGAGACGTCCTGGGCGCGAAGCACTGGCCACTGCTGCGGAGCTTGCGGACAGCGCGCCCGTATTCGCCCAGATTGGTGTCGTCCTCAAAACGTAGCCGCCCGATCGAGTCGGGATGCACCGCGGCTGCCTCGAAGATCGTCAGCCCGACGCCGCTCCGGGCCGGTCCCCTGTCCCTGCCGAACTAACCGCTATCGCACGAGACCCCGCATGCGCTCCTTGCCGAACACCGGCTCGACCCATGGAGTCGCGTCGAACGCCCGGTTCAGGGTCTGTCCGCCGTCGACGCTGATTACCTGACCGGTGATCCAGCGGGCCTCCGGCCCGACGAGGAACCGCACGATGCCGGCTATGTCACGCGGCTCGCCAAGCCTGTGCAGCGGAATGATCGACAGGAAGTCCCGTTCCATCTCCGGCGGCAGGTCCTGTCGCGGCACCTGCACCAGGCCGGGGCGGATGACATTCACCGTGACGTCGCTCGGACCGAGCTCGACAGCGGCGATCCGGCACAGCTGCTCGATGGCGACCTTCGCGCTCGAGATCGGGCTGGCGAAACGGGCCGTGAGGTGCGCGCTGATGGACGAGATGGACACGAAAGAGCCGCCGCCGACGCGCACCAGCTCGCGTGCACCGTGCTTGAGCGTCAGCATCGTCGCGACGACGTTGTTGTCGAAGACGCCGCGCCACTGATCAAGGTCGAGTTCAGTCACCGGCGCCATCTGTCCCCTGGGCTCCCCCGCGCACGCCACGACCGCCTGCAGTTCCCCGGTCACCGCCGCAGCGGCGGCGATCGCCCTCGCGCACTCGTCCTCCGCGGACATGTCCGCGGAGACATCGTGCAGCCGGGCCGGATCCGCTCCCTCGGATTCGAGGAGGCTCCGGGCTTGCCGGAGGCGCTGCGCGCTGCGGCCCACGATCGTGACGGTCGCTCCCGCGGCAAGCAGGGCCCGAGCCACGTCGAGACCGATTCCGGACCCGCCTCCCGTCACGACCGCGCTGATCTTCAACTGCTGCAAGGCGCATCTCCCAACTCGTCAGACACCGGCCGCCCGCATGGGCGGCCGATCCGGTCAATCCGACTGCTTAGCGGCTATTTCACCAGCATGGCGTCCGAAAATCACGGCCCCGGCGATCATCGCCCCACCGCTGAAAATGCTCGGCCCCACGACGTTGCCGACCACCTCACCGGCCGCGTACAACCCCGGAATCGGCTGGTCGTCGGCCTCGCGCAACACCCGGGCATCGGCGTCTATGCGCAGGCCGTAGCCGGTCACCGGCATGATCGTCGGACGGAGCGCGACACCGTAGAACGGGGGCTTCCGGCAGGCGACCATGGTGCTCGCGTCCTTGAAGAACAGCGAGTCGGCTCCGCGCTCGCAGTCCTGGTTGTAGCGCTCGACCGTCGTCCGCAAGACCCCGGCCGGGAGCGAGAGCGCAGCGGCAAGCGACTCGAGATCCGGCTCGCACGCGATCTGCCCAACCTCCGCCGCCTTCGACAGGATGTCCTGCTGCCACAGCCCGGGTCCGAACCGGCTGCCCGAGCCGCGCGCCGCGCGGCAGGCCGCGTCGTCGAAGATGGCCCAGCAGGTGCCGCCATGATCGCGGGTGAGCGGGTTTATCACGTGGTACGGTACGGTCTCATCGACGAAGCGCCGACCGCTACGGTCGACGCAGATGAGCCAGCCGGGCAGTACTGGTTCCACATCGTGGACTACCCCGGAGCTCAGCAACACCTGCGCGCGGTTGTGCCCGGCCGTCGCCGCACCGATTCGCACAGCCATCTCGAGCCCCTCCCCGCGATTCGTCGGCGCCGCGGGTGACCGGAGCTGGTCCAGGTACGGGCGTGCGAACGGGATGTGCTCCGCGACGAGTGCGTGGTTGTTCGCGAACCCGCCGGAGGCAAGCACGACCGCGCTGGCATCCAGCTGCTGGTCGCCGGCCTGGATGCCGGTGACGGTTCCGAATTGGGTGACCAGGTCGTCGACCCGGGTGCCGAGTGCGATGTCGACGCCGAGCCGGTCACACGCGCGCCCGAGCGCCGCCGTGATGCCGGCGCCACCGCCACCCACGCGATGCAGCCGTGGCACCCGCTCGATCTCGCCCCGTTCGACGTCAGGTGAGAACTCAACGCCATGGCTGGCGAGCCACCGCACCGCGTCCGCGCCGCTGTCACAGTAGCGCCGCACGATCGCCGGCTCAACGTTCCAGCGGTTGACGCTCATGAAGAAGTCGTAGAACTCCTGAGCGCTGTCACCGGGGAAGCCGGCCGCGCGCTGCGTGTCCGTGCCTCCGGCGAGGAACGCGCCACCGGACAACGCGGTGGAGCCGCCGACCTGCTCCGCGGCGTCAACCAGGATCACCGACGCCCCGTTTTCGCGCGCAGACAGCGCCGCGGACAGGCCCGCTCCCCCGCCGCCGACAACGGCCACGTCATATCGCTCGTCATCTGACACGACAGATCCCATTCGTCGTCGTTGGCCGCTGGAAGGTTTCGTTGTCGGTCCGCTGGACCGTCGGCGGCGGCTGGTCGCCCGCGATCATCCCTGTTCAGAGATCTTCTCGCACTTTAGACGACATTATTGCATACATAGTTGCCGTCACGTAAGGTCCAGTCAAAGCGCACGATGCGGCACCGATTCCCGCCAGGGAGGCCCCGGTCATGACTGACGTCGACGACGTTCCGGTCGAGGAGCTGATACCGCACCTCGACCTCTATAACACGCAACATCGCAAGCGGCTGTGGGAGGCCCTTGCTCACGCCCGCACATCAGACTGCCCGGTGATCAAGACCGACGCGGACAACGGCTACTACGTGATTACGCGCTATGACGACCTGCGCAAGGTCGCCTACGACCCGGAGACGTTCAGCTCCGTCGAGCCGGCGCTGCGCGGCGTCCCCGTGCGGATGCCGCCCGTCAGCGAGGATCCGCCGATCCACCGGGACTTCAGGAAGATCCTCAACCCGTATTTCTCTCGCACGTACCTGTCGCGGTACGCCGATGACATACGCGGCACCGCGCGTGAGCTCCTCGATAGCGCGGTCCCCGCCGGGCGGATGGAATTCATTCACGACTTCGCTCTCCCGTACACCGCGGAGAACCTCTCGCGGGTGATCCTCGGCGAGACCAGCAAGGACCGCGTGGAGCGGGCACGCGAGGCCGGGTTGCGCCTCAGCACCGAGGGCAGTCCGCAGGCATTCATCGACTTGGCACAGGTAGCCAAGGAATTCCTGGAGGACCGGACGAAGTCCGGCTTCGACGGCAACGATGTCCTGTCGGCGATCGTGAATGGGACAGTGCTGGGTCGCCCTCTTACCGAGGAAGAGAAGATCGGTACCATCACGACACTGTTCACCGGAGGGCTCGACACCGTCCGGGGCGCGCTCAGCAACATCGCGCGCCACCTGGCCGAGGACCCCGGTGTGGAGGACCGGCTCCGAGACCCCGCCTGGATACGCACCGACCTTGACGAGCTCCTCCGCCTCGAAACGCCAATCACCTTCCTGGCCCGAACCGTCACCCGGGACACCGAGGTCAGCGGATGCCCGATGAAGGCCGGCGACCGCATTGCGCTGCATTTCGCCTCGGCCAACCGCGACGCGGAGTATTTTGACGACGCCGAGGGGCTTCGGTTCGACCGTGGGGAGAACCCGCACGTCGCCTTCGGCATCGGCATCCACCGCTGCCTCGGGATGCATTTCGCACGGTTGCAGATCGAAATCGCGATTGAAGAGCTGCTTGCCCGCGTGACCAACCTGCGCGTCCAGGACGGGGCAACGATAGAGCTCGCCAATGGCGCCATCTTCACCCCGGAACTGCTTCCGGTGGAGTTCGATCGCCGCGAGCCCTGACGCGGGGTGGCCGAGCCGGCTAGCGGCCGGCTCGGCCAAGGGCCGCCGCACCAACCGCTAACGGTGGTCGAAAGCGACCGGCAGCCGCTCCGGAGTCAGCACAACCCCGGGGGCCATCTCGACGTGCTCACCCGGCGGTATGCGGAAACCGGTGAGCTGGCTGAGCAGCGCCTCCCAGGCGATCTCGATCTGCATCCGCGCGAAGTGCAGCCCGATGCACCGGTGCACACCGAGACCGAACGCGGCGTGGGGATTGCGTTCGCGGTCGAAGATGAGGGACGCCGCCTGGCGGAATCGCTGCTCGTCGCGGTTTGCCGATGCGAAGTGCAAGGCGATCCGGTCGCCAGCCTTCATCGGGCAGCCGTTGAGCACGGTGTCGCGCCGGACCGTGCGGGCCTGGAATGTCACCGGGGTCTCATAACGCAAGAATTCATCCAGGCTGTTCTTGAGCCAGGTGCTGTCTCGCAGCCGGGCTTCGAGGCTCGGGTCCTCGATAAGGTGGCGCAGCATATTGCCCAGCGTGGCCTTCGTCGTGTCCAGACCGCCGAGGAAAAGCACGACGACTACTCCGACTTGTTCCTCCATCGTCAGCGGCCGTTCCTCGACGGTGGCGGTCACGATGGCCGAGAGCACGCTGTCGCGGGCGGAGGCGGCGCCAGCCCGCTCGCGCAGGAACTCCTCGGCGATCGCCGCGGTCTCCATGAACGCTTCGGCGGTGCCCTCACTGGTGATCCGGGTCACGGCGGCCACCGCCCGGTGCAAGCGGTCCTCACTGGTCTCGTCGAGGATCAGCTTGGCCAGGTTCCGCGCGGTGAAGGGGATAGCGAAGTCATTCATGAACTCCATCCGGCCTCTCGCGGCCGCCGCCGAGACCAGCTTCGCCGCCTCGTCGCGCATGCTGGTGTCGAACTTGGCCAGCGCCGTGCGGGAAAAGTACGGGTTGAGCTGACGCCGGTACTCGGCGTGGGTCGGCGGGTCTTCGGTCACCGGGGGCATCCGGATCGGGGTTCCCAGCAGACCCGGCTCGACCGAGCTGAACGTTGCCGGGTCCTCCGCGACCGCGCGGACGTCATCGTACCGGGTCACGATGAAGTACCCGGGAGAGGCGTCTGTCCGCAGGACCGGACAGTTCGATCGAGCGTAATCGAGCACCTCCCACAGACGGGCGCCGTGAGACGGGTCGTACAGATCGAAGTGGGGGGCCAGCTCGCCGACTGGTGCGGCAGCCGGGTCGAGACTGGTCATGGTGCCTCCTCCGAATGATGTCTTAGAGCCGGACGAACACCGACTTCAGCTCGGTGAAGCCGTCCAGCGAGCGCTCGCCCAGCTCCCGCCCGAGGCCAGACTGCTTGAAGCCGCCGAACGGGAAGCTCAGGTCGAGTTCGCCGTGCGTGTTGACCCATACGACGCCAGCGCGGAGCCGGCGGGCGAGGGTGTGGGCAGTGGACACATCGCTTGTCGCGACCGCCGCGGCCAGGCCATAGGGGGTGTCGTTCGCGATGCGCACGGCCTCGTCGGCATCGCGGAAGGGCAGCAGGGCGGCCACCGGCCCGAAGATCTCCTCCCGGGCCAGGCGCATGTCATTGCGAACGCCTTCGAAGAGGGTCGGCTCGACGAAGTAGCCAGGCCCCTGCACCGGCTCGCCGCCCACGGCGATCCGGGCGCCCTCCTGCTGGCCGAGCGCGACGTAGCCGGTCACGCGGTCGAACTGGGCGGCCGACACCACCGGGCCGAGCATTGTGTCCTCGGCGAAAGGGTCACCCACCTGGTAGGCGGCGATCTGCTTCCCGAGCGCGTCCGCGAACTCGTCGTGTACCGCCTCGTGCACGAGGATTCGAGTGCCGGCCACGCAAACCTGACCGGTTAGCAAGCAGAAGCCGCTCGCGGCGTTGCGGGCCGCCAGTTCCAGGTCGGCGTCCGGCATGATGATGTGCGGCGACTTGCCGCCCAGCTCGAGGGTCACCCGCTTGAGATTGCCGACCGAGGCGCCGAGGATCTTCTTCCCCGTCTCGGTCGAACCGGTGAACGACACCTTGTCGATGCCGGGATGGGCGGCGATCGCCGCGCCGGCGGTCTCACCCAGGCCCGTCACGATGTTGACGACACCATCGGGCAGGCCACATTCCGACACGAGCTCGCCGAATCGCAGGGCGCTCAGCGGGCTCTGCTCGGCGGGCTTGAGGATGACCGTGTTGCCGCACGCCAGCGCCGGCGCGATCTTCCACGCGGCCATTGTCAGCGGACCGTTCCAGGGGATGATGCCCGCACAGACGCCAACCGGCTCACGGACGGTGTAGCAGTGCACTGAGGCATCGACCGGGTTCACTGTTCCCAGCATCTTCGTCGGCCACCCCGCGTAGTACTGGAACGTCTCAGCGGCGATCGCGATCTGGTACCGGGCCAAGCGGATCGGGATGCCGACATCGAGCGACTCGATCAGTGCCAGCTCGTCGGCGTGCGCTTCGATGATCTCGGCGATCCGCAGCAGCACCCGGGTGC
>Ga0335073_10000987_pt1 | contig 37593 bp, 28 predicted proteins | sample Lox_Sample_22_FD_207093 | JGI IMG/M metagenome (GOLD analysis project Ga0335073, IMG submission 207093) | Soil microbial communities from Loxahatchee National Wildlife Refuge, Florida, United States - Lox_Sample_2.2 | ecosystem: Environmental > Terrestrial > Soil > Wetlands | place: USA... | reverse complement strand
GTGCGATTGTGATTGGCGGAGGAACGGCCCTGAATGGCGCGTCGCAAATCAGCCTTGCCGGCACGAATGCAGGCAGCAATCTGACCGCTGTGCGCAATTTGTTTACGTGGGACGATCATGTTTACGTCTCTCATGGGCGGAATCAACTCGAAGCTGGCGTCTGGTTGCAGCGGCTGCAGTCGAACAGCAACCTCGCGCAGTATCAGTATGGACAGGCGTCCTTCGGAAGCCTGAGCGCATTTCTGCAAGGCACCGTTTCTACATTCACGGTCATTCCCTCGCCTACGGAACTCGGCTGGCGCTCGCTTGAGAGCGCAGGTTTTGTACAGGACACATTGCGATTATGGCCGAATCTTGAATTACGGCTTGGCTTCCGCTTTGAATCAACCGACGGCTGGAATGAAGCGCAAGGCAGAGCTTCCAATTACGTCTTTGATGAGAATGGCGTGTTGGAGACACAGCCTCGCATTGGCAATTCGGCGTTTACGACGAATCGCGCAAAGTTTTTGCCGGAACCACGTATCGGCATTGCGTGGATCCCGTCGCACAAGGGCGGGACAGTGGTCCATGCGGGCTTCGGCATCTATCGGGCGCTGCTTGACAGCCTGGATTACCGGCTCGACCAGAATGCTCCGTTCAACACGACGCAAAGTATCAAGAACATTGCGGTGTCGAAGCTGAACTTTGTTCCAGGCCAGCCTGCTCCAGTTGGAAGCCTGATCTCGCCGAGCGGCATCCAGCCGGATGCATACACACCGACAGTGCTTTCGTGGTCACTGAATATTGAGCAGCAGATTGCGCCCGGCACTTCGCTCACGCTCGGGTATGTTGGCTCGCATGGATACCATCAGATTCTTTCTGAAGATGTGAATGAGCCTGTTCCGACGATCTGCCCGGCGTCGCCGTGCCCGTCGAATCTGGCGGCGGGAACGGTCTATTACCCGACAGGCGCGCCTTATGCGAATCCAAAGCTGGCAAACAGCACGACATGGATTTCAGAAGGCGTGAGTTCCTACAATGGTTTGATTGTGGATGTGAACCGGCGCTTTAACAATGGGCTCCAGTTCCGCGGCGTTTATACGTTCTCGAAGAATCTTGACGATGGGACGGCATGGAACAGCAGCGTTGGGGCGAACGCACCGGGATTCGTGATGTATCCGGATGAACCGCAGCTCGATTACGGGCCTGCGAATACGGATGTCCGTCATCTTGCGGTTCTGAATGGCACGTATGAGCTGCCTTTTGGACAGAACAAGACGTGGTTGAGCAACCTGTCTTCATGGAATGAAAGACTCGTGAGCGGCTGGAGCACGAGCGCTATTGTCAATCTGCAATCGGGGCTGCCATTTACTCCGCAGTTAGGTTTCAACCCGTCGAACAATGGAGACAGCCGGAATCCTGTGCGTCCTTCGGTGAATCCCGATTTTCGCGGCAATGTGATTGAGGGAGGGCCATCACAATACTTCAATCCTGAGGCGTTTGTTGTGCCCTTTGCGGGAACCTACGGCAACCTGGGACGCAACACCTTGAACGCGCCAGGGCTCTCTGAACTGGATCTTTCACTGCGGAAAAATACGGCGATCTCGGAGAGGGTCAATCTGCAATTCCGCAGTGAATTTTTCAATGTTCTGAATCACACGAATTTTGGCACTCCCAATACGGTCGTGTATTCGTCGGCGTCGACCACTCCCTCGCCGACAGCAGGTGTGATTACAACGACAGCGACGACTTCACGGCAGATTCAGTTTGGCTTGAAACTTCTGTTCTAGGTTTGTCACACCACAGGTATCCAACATCGGCTAAGTTCAGAGACACTTCCTGTTGATTCTCTGCTTGGCCTGGGTTTTGTTTATTGGACGCACCTCGATTTCCTGTTTGAGTTCCTCAAGCTTGGTCTTTGTGTGTCCGTATTCGCCCCGTCGCCCCTATGGGGCGGGCCAGCCTGCATCAGTAGTGTGATTCGGAATAAGGTGACTGAGAGTCCGGAGCGTACTCATTCCCGTACATGTTTGTATGGGGAATGGTCTTGGTGCCCGCTATCGGCGCTTTTATCTCTCCAAGGTCGACTATGCGAGGCGGGAAATGCACCCCACGGTTCAGGCCCTCAAGAAAAGATTGCGGTACACCTTCGATCCAAACGTGCAGCCTGTAATCGCCGGGTGGAATATCACGAAGCAGGAATCCGTCGTTCCCGTCAGCAATGGCATAAAGTGGTGTTGCGAGACTTATAACTACTGCACTCATCTCGGGATGAATATTGCAGAAGATGTAGGACACTCCTGCCCGGGAAAATGTCACCGACTTGCTTGAGCCTGCCTCGTAGAGTCCTAAGTCAAATCGTTTGCCATCGAAAAGAGAGAAAACATTGTGGAAGAACGGATCTCTATTAGGAAATTCAACGACGCTGCCTGCAGGAATCACCTGCAGATGCGGAATGAATGTGCGGTTCTTCTGTAACAAGGTGTATCGACCGTGAGGAAGGAATGGAGCAGCGGGAGTGCCTGCCAGCGGTTCCAACCAAATCACGGCCGGTACAGCGGGATGTTTTCCCGGCAGGGATGAGACAACGCGAAGACGCAACTCTGAGGGCGGGGTTGCCGCGGACCGATTCTGGGCGCATACAATCCCCGACGCCAGGACGGCCCCGCAGAATATCCATTCCACAAATCTTCTCTTGCTGCTCAAAACTTATATCCTGCTCCCAGGCCGATGATATTGCTGGACGCCGGGAGACCTTGCACAGGAGAACTCTCAAGATGCCGGTACTCCAGGGAAAACAACAAATACGCACTCGGGCTGTAGATCACATTTCCCGTGTAGGTCCGGTTCCTGGCGAGGTTCTGGTACATCGTTCCGTTCGGAACGGCGAAGCGCCGCAATTCGCCTGCAAATACGTTGTCAATGCCGAAAGCAGCATTGAACTCGATGCGCTCAGACATCTTTTCTTTGAGCTGCGCCCAGCCTCCCACGTCGTCCAGCGGTTGGAAGTAGTAGCCTGTTGAATCTGTATCCAGCTTATAGCCGAAATCTTTATAGGCACCTCCTCCCAGACCGCCAAGCGCCTGTCCACGGTAGAAGTTCCCGGTAAACTCCAGGCGATTCGGCAGGAGAAGCCGGGTATCGAGCGTGCCCGCCCAGGAATCGAAACCGTGACCCAGCAAACTGGAGTGGTGAGGAGCGAAATATCCGCCTACGCCGAAATGACTATATGGCTGGTCCTCATTCGAATGAGGACCAAGCAAGGCCACGCGTGCCTCGACACCGGGCCACCGGCTTTGCTCCGCGCTGGTGGGTGGTGTCGCCGTCGCGGCTCCGGAGGCAGGTGTGACTGGCGAAAGGGGCGCGTCTCCGACATCGACCAATGCTGCCTGCAGCCTGACACCGCGTGCATTGGAAGAGCCCAAGTCCTGGGTAATACCCACCTGCGGGTTCCACGTCCACAGGTTGCCGGACCACGCGAGCGCTGGGACTGCGACCGCTGTCAGCGAAGTTGGCGTATCGGGACTGAAGATCGGACGATCCAGGGAGAAATATGCATCCGTATGGTTCCACTGCAGACCGGCATGAGCAGTGCGGAGCCGCAGCAGAGTGGTATTGACATTGTAGTAGCCGGAATAGGTCGTCGTTGAAGCATCGGATGGGGGACTGCCATCGAAGTCCACTCGCAGATCAGCATAACTGCGAGCGCCGAACAAATGCGGCCCGCGCGCGTCGAGCCCTAGCACCGTTTGGCGCACGGAAGCTCCGGTGCTGCCTGATCCTGGAAGCGCGACCGTCGGGGTAGGCGCCATATCGACTGCGCGGGTATTCACAAAGCTATTCAGTAGCAGCAGGCCCGTCACCTTCACCGGATACCTGGACTCGCTCTCGACTTTTGTTTGTTCCTGGGTCGCGATCTGGGTCTCCTGCATCGCCTGGCGGTCACGTATGTCCTGCAGTGCTGCGGACGCAGCTCCAGAGTCGCCTGGAGAAGACGAATCCGGAATGGCGGCGGGAGGCATGGCCGCCGTTGCCTTCACTCCACTCTGGGCCATCTGACGCTGCAGTTCGCTCAATTCTTTGCGCATCTCGTCCATTTGGCGCTGCGACTGTTCCAGTTGGGCCTGCGTGCGCTCCATGGTCTCGGTCAGTTTCTGCATCTGTTGCGAAAGACTCTCCTGATTTACGCTCTGCGCAGTGACACAATGAGGCATAAGTCCGGAAAAAACCACAAGGAGGGACAGTGCTTTCCATCGGCCGCGAAGATTTGGAGCAAACCGCCGGGTTTCTCTATATCCTAACGTTCTCATTCTGGAATCACCTCATCGTGAACACCGGCCCCCAACGCATCCGTTGAATTCTGTACCGGAAGTTCGCGCACTACCTTCAACTGGAAAATCGTCTCACCGGGACGACTTCTGAGCAAAACGACCCCACCTCCATGCTCCACGGCGATACAGTGCGCGAGGGTCAGCCCAAGGCCAGTACCCTTTTGCTTTCCTTCACTCACGAAGGGCTCGAAGAGGCTAGTACGAATGTTCTCCGGAACTCCCGGACCGTTGTCTATTACATAAACGATGATTTGACGCTCCTCTGTCTCCAGAGTGACCGTCACCCTGCCTGACTTGCCCATTGTGCGAACCGACTGACAAGCATTGAGCAGTAGATTGGAAATAGCTCTTTCGATCTGCTTCCCATCCACAACAGCCGCGGTCTCCGTAGGCTCCCCATAGTGCGTGGACAGAGTCACACCGTCTGCGTCAGGGTGGGCGCGGACCAACGCTGTCGCCCGTTCGAGCAGCGTGGCCATCAACTCCGGTTGTCTTCTCATGTTCGCGCCGGTGCGGCTGAAGATCAGCAGCGATTCGATCATCTCGGTTGTGCCGTTTACGGCTGCGCGGATGTCAGCAAAAATCTCAGCGCGTTCCTTCGCAGACAGGCGATCGGAAGCGAGAAATTCAGAATTAGCGAAAATCGCGGCGAGATAATGGCGGAGGTCGTGCGAAACGGAACTTGCCATTCGTCCGATGGTCGCCAATCGTTCAGATTCGAGAACCGCCTGATTCGCCTTCTGAATCTCGCTCCGCATGCTGGCAAATGCGGTGCTTAACTGCCGCACCTCCTGTGTGCCATAGCGCGGCACGCGGTGCTCTATGTCTCCGAGACCGAATGCCCGAACGCTTCGGGAGAGCTCTTCGAGAGGACGCGTCACCAGCCGCGAAATAACAATCATCAGCAACACGCCGGAGAGAAGTGCCAGGGCACCTACGACCAGCACCATGCGGTCAATACGGCTAATCGAGAGCTCTGCCGGTTCAAAGGATTTCAGGACAACCAACTGCAGCGGAGATGTAGCCGTCGCTGAGAGATCTTCCGTCGTCGAGAGAAATTGCGCATTCCCTAGCCTTACTGTCGCCGGCGTGCGCGATACGCCGACAAGGGCGCCGGCTTGTCGTACCAGACTTGCCTGCAGATCCGGCGCAAGTGTACTGGCCAGAATTTTGCCGCCGCTCAGAAAGGTAGCTTCGACACCTGTAGGCTGACTGATTTGTCGCACCGTGCGTTCAATAGAAGCACCGCTCAAAACGTATCCCAAAAGCGTTCCGTCCTGATCACTGCCGAAATACAGCGGGCGTAGTACGCAAGCGTATAGCGATGCGCCATCGATCAGGTAGTCTTTCCTCTGGAAAGCCAGAAGAGTTTTCATTCCCTCGCGCAGAGTATTGTCGGCCGGCGCGCCTTTTGCATAAGCCGCTTCAACCCGGCCGCTCGGATCTGCGAGCATAAATAAGTCAGTGCCGCTAAGCTGCCAGAACTCGGCCGCGCCGTCTTGGATCGTAAGATCGTCTCCGCTGGTCATCAACGCTTTCAAAGTTGGCAATTCTGCGAGCAACGCATTCTCCCGATTCAGAGCTGCCAGTCTCTCGGCCTGCAGATTCTGAAAAGTAACCACAGAATGATCTAAATCCTGGGATAGATCGTCCGTCACTTGCTTTCGCAAATGGTGTCGAATGAGCAGGAGGCTGGTGCCAGTCACCAAAGCAATGACCAGAGCCATGGTGACGACAAGAAGTACATATGTTCGGATACCTTGCTTCTCTTTGTCGCGTGCTACTCCCGAAACGGTCTTGCCATCTTCATGCCGGACGAGAGTAGAGTCATGGGACAAATTTGTATCCTGCGCCATAAATTGTCAGCAGATGCTTCGGATTCGCCGGATCCGGCTCCAGCTTTTGACGCAACTTTAGAACTTGATTGTCCACAGTACGGGTGGTCGGATAGAAGTTGTATCCCCAGACCTCGTTTAGCAAGACATCGCGCGTGAGCACACGTTCGGCATTTTCAGTGAAGAACTTCAAGAGCTTGAATTCGTGAGCCGTGAGAACAACAGGCCTGCCGCTGCGCCGGATCGTCATTTTCTTGAAATCGACTTCGCAATCGCCGAATCGATAGATCGTGGGGAGCGCTGGTTTGCGCTGTCTCCTGATCGCTGCCTGGACTCGGGCCATGAGTTCGCGCGGGCTGAAGGGTTTGGTAACGTAATCATCGGCCCCAAGTTCAAGAAGGAGCACCTTATCTGCTACCTCAGTGATTGCGCTGAGCACAATAATCGGAGTCTCATTTGAAATGCCTTTGAAGGTCTGGCAAAGTTCTCGTCCAGAAATGTTCGGAAGGATCAAATCGAGGACTACCGCGAGCGGTTGCTCGCGGCGAAAACATTCCAGCCCGGTTTGGCCATCGCCGGCAACTACGGCGGTGTAACGCTCCTCCGTAAAAATCCGCCGAAGCACTTTCTGCATACGCGGATCGTCTTCGACAATGAGGATCGTGCCGAGACTCACGGCGGATGGAAGGTCGGGTTGGGGGTCTATTGTTACCATCTCCGTGTCTTGGACCATAATTCTGGACCTCTCCTCTATTCTGATTGATTTGGGCTCCAGTTCGAACAAAATAGGCCAGAAATTACAATCGGATGACAATTGAGCAGATTCAACTTTCTCTAACGCCTCATAAGTTGGAACCGCGCAGGAATACCGGAATAAAGCTGTGTGACGATACCGGGCGTCTGCGCTTCAGATCAACTGCGTAGGCGCATCTTCCACCGACCTCGCAGTGATCATCGAAATAGACTGTGCTTTCGTCGCCAAGTGAAATCGTCGAGCAAGCGAGATATCTGAACTCTCCTCTGTTGTCGTGCGCACATGCTCTACCAGAACGCTAACCAAAACAATTGCCCACAACGGAAGTGAGAGATCGAATCGATCGGTATCCGCAATTCCGCGCACAAAAACAAAAAGCAGAAACGAAAGAAAAAACGTCTTCAAAGGGCCAGGCGCTAACCGCCGGATATGCCGGTAAACGCTACCGTAGATTCCGATAAACATGCAGAAACCCGCCACGCCGTAGGCATAGAACAGCTGTAACAACTCGTTGTGCGCGTGGGCAGCTTCAAATTGATCGGGCCCGAACGGCGGAATCACTTTCCACGCGGAATCGAATCCGTGTCCTATCCAGGGTTGCTGGACGGCTTCTGCAAGAAAGTATGCCCAGATGCCGAACCTCCCGCTCAACGTCTCCGACTGGTTGCCAGCATTGGTGTAAACAACGTAATAGGAGGTCAGCAGACTCCAGAACGCGGCTACCACTGAGACGGTAGCGAGGGAGATCAGGATTTTGTATCTGCGGCTTATCGACTTGTCTGTTAGCAGCAGGAAACCCTCTCCCACCAGAAAGGCTGCAATCGTTGTTTTGCTGAGAGTGCGAAGAAGCGTGACCGCAAGCGCGAAGGCCGGGAGGCGCAGCTTCTCTCCTTTTTCCCGAATGAGGTATTGCGCAAAGAAGAAGGCAAAGGCGCAGGTATATCCAATCTGGTTAGGTCCCAAGAGCTCGTCGTCACCTAGACGGAGGTCCGACTCCGCGGGCATGATCCAGGCAATGACAGCCATCGCAAGTGCACCCCATATGAAACCCTTCATCAAGGAGTCGGAGACGCCGTTGACCGATCCAGCGCGGAGCAGCATGGCGACGATCGCAAAGTCTGCGGCCATAGCACACCAATACACCACCGAATCAGGGAGAGACGCTGTACTGCTCCATAAGAGACTAAAACAGGAGAACCCGAGGAAAAGCAGCGCCCACCGTATGCCAGGCAGCTTCGTCATTTCCCGGAATGGGTATTGAACCTGTCCAATAGAGCAAAAGGCCGTCGCAAGCAGAAGGAGAAAATCGAGCGCAACGTTTATTTCGGAGCCGGTCCGCGGGTCCGCGCCGAAAATGCGCACTGAAACGAGTACAGTGATAATCCGGAATGCGAGATAAAAGCCGACAGCAAAAGGCATTTCGGCCGTCTGCGACTTATAACGCCGCTCATCCCTCAGGCTGCCGAGGCTCAACGACATCCTTTCCTCAGAGGATCGGGCAATGCGCTGGGTGAGATCCCTTTGGGCGATTCAGTCGCAACCAATTTCCCATTGATGTGCATGACCTCGTTCCTTGCCTATGGCGCATTCTTCGCACTCTAGTGCGTATACATATCGGGAATACCCTGGCTTCCTGCCGGAGGCAGGTGGCGAAGATAAACCACAATTGACCAAAGTTCATCGTCGCTCAAGGTTCCCTTCGAGCCTGGCATGCCCGAAGGCCAAATTCCATAATCGAGAATCCACTTGAGCTGACCATCGGTATAACTCTGCACTGCGGGAGAGGCCAGGGATGGAATCGGAGGCGAGATGTGATCTACAAACGGTACGCCTGTATTCTGGCCATCCATCCCATGGCAAGCTACGCAGTAGTGCGAGAATGCCTCTTTACCATCGGCAATTGTGTCCGCATTATCGGGCAGGGGATTTCTTTGGTTCTTGTTGCGGATGAAGAACTGATGCTTGGCAAACGTAACGGTCTTCGTCTCGAGCTTTCCAGGCGGGGTAGCTTTGCAACCAGCTAACCCCGTCAAGAAGAGCGCGAAAGCCGCAGCGGAGAAGCGGCGCATCCTAGGCCACCACATGCAATTTGATCGCCATCGAGCCGTGACCTGATCCGCAGAATACGGAACAGTGACCGACAAAATCGCCAACCTTATCGGGTGTGAACTCTACTTCTGCGGTGCCTCCGGGCTTTACTTTGACATTAACATCAAAGTCGCGAAATCGAAGTCCATGCGCGACATCCGCACTCTTCAGCACCAATACAACGGGCTGCCCTTTCTTCACCGTGATCTCGCCCGGCGAGAAGGCAAATCGCGTGGCCGTTATCTCAATCCGTTGCGGCGACGGCTGCGCCCACAATTTTGGACCATATGCTGCCGCTATCGCCACTGCTATGCACAGCATCAGCCGCATGAACTTCCTTTTCATACATTCCCCCTATATTTCAATGGCCGTCGTAGTGAGCCAGCAAGGATTCCAAAGACCATCCATGATGACGCCACACCGGCTGTCTTCGTCCTACCGTAATGACTTAGAACAAGAGTGTTGTCATGCCACAGTTGTTTATTTGTCAGATTGTTGTCATTTCGCCCAGGTATCGTATGGTCGCCGCTAGGGATTAAGGAACCGTAACAGTGCCTTGTAATCAGCCTGGCTGAGGTTGGCGCGGACACGCATATGCGTGGCAATTGTTCCGGAGATGCTCGGCGAGAATCCTTCCGGCGCGTTATGGCACCGCGAGCAGTTCTGGTTGAATACTTCCTGCCCCCTATCTGGATTCATGGGTTGAACGGCCTTCGCAGAAGGATGAGGCTGGCTCTGCCGAGGCTCATCCTTCATCTGTCCTGCGGCTGCTGCCGCAGCCAGCACCAGACATCCCAACATGATCTGTCCCGCGTGCTTCATTTCGTTTCCCTCTTGAGAATCAAGTATCGGGCGCACCCAACTTGTTTCCGAGGCAGTACGTGATCGTGGTTGACGTGTTAACCGAACTGATCCGTTACGCCTCGACGTACTTCACTGCTAAAGGCTATCCGCGGCACATGCGCAGCATGTCACGAAAGCGTCTGGAGTTTGTCATCAGATTGTCGCGCCGGCTGCGTCCGGGTCACAGGGATACTGCATACAGCCTTACGGTGATCTCCAAGAAGTGATGCAGCTCTCTGGATGCAAGAGCAAACATCCTATTCGAGGACAGGAGCGCTCTTACACCAGCAGGCAAGTCTCAAAATGGTGCGTCATCCCTTCAACGACTTAATTTCCGTGAGAACTTCAGCACTATGGTGCTGGATATCTTTGACAGTCAACTCCTTAACGATTTTGCCGGTCGGCGAGATCAGGAAAGTAGTGCGCTCGGCGTAGTGCGTCATGCCGAAGGAATGGATGGGAACACCGTAAGCGTCGGTAGCGTCGTGACTCGGGTCGGCCAGTAGCTTGAAAGTTAGGGAATCCTTTGTGCAGAAGGTTTTGTGGTTCTCCACCATATCGAGTGACACACCCAGTACGACGGCGTTCAGGGCTTCATATTTTGAAAGGTCACGCTCGAAATTATGCGCTTCAAGCGTGCAGCCGGATGTCTGATCCTTCGGGTAGAAGTACAACACCACCCATCTCCCCTTGTAGTCGGAGAGCGACACCGGCTTATTCTCCTGTGAAGGCAGCGTAAAGTTTGGGGCTGTAGACCCTACGGTTGCCAGATCAGCCAATGCCGCCTTGGGGCGCAAAGGCCATGATGCCGGCGAAAGCGCCGATGCACATAATTCCAATACCGCGGAAACGATACAATACTACCTCCAGGCTGCGGTGTTTTAGCTTGTCGACCGTGCCGGTTACCATCCTACGTCGGACCTCCAATCCAATTGTCACCATGATGTCTCCGTTACGACGATTGTGAATCGGGAATGAGTGCCCGTCCGCGATTAGCTTCGGGTGACAATTCGCTGACATTACAAGGACCTCGCTCTGACAACCTCGAGACGCGCACATTGATAGCGTTAAATCGTGACGAACCAAGTGCCCACGCGCCACGCGCTCGACGGGGAGCACGTCGAAGGTGCTTCTCCTGCCGGCAGGAATTTCGGCATAGCGATGCGGCTCCTGGGAAACCGGCAGCGACTCGCGCTCGTGCTGCTAACGACAGCGAGAATCGCTGTCGGCCTCTGCGATCTTGCGGTTGCCGCCGCCATGTATTTTTTGTTCCTGCTGCTGCAAGGCCGCTCGCCAGCGCATCATCTCTGGTGGATGCCAAAGTCAACTCTCTCCGCTGCCGTAGTCACTTCGATCCTGGTTGCCCTTCGTGCGCTGATGGAGCTTTTCTCCGCTCGCTCCGTCGTTCGCCAGATACAGAAGCTCTATACAGACCTGCTGCTTCGGCTGATGCAGGGTTACAACCGGATGCAGTGGGCCCGATTTGTTGTGTGCAATCGCAGTGAACTCTCGAACCGCGCGCTCTATACAGCGCGCGAAGCCTCCGACTTTTATCATCGATTGATTGAACTATCAGCGGCCGTAGTGATCGTAGTGGTCATGGCTACTGTCTTGGTATACCAAAGTCCGATCGCCGCCTTTGGGTTCGGCGTTGCGCTCAGCGCGTTCTTTGCATTACATAAGTGTTTCATCCGCAAGCGGCTTCAGCTGGCCGCAGCCAGTCGTGAAGAGTCTTTGCGTATGCTCCAGAGAAACCTCACAGATATATTCTCGTCGGGCAAGGAGATTCGCACGTACAGGAACCACGCTTTCTTTCACGATCGTATTCGAAAGCAGGCAGAACGTATGGCGGCGAGCAACCTGCGCATAGCGTTTCTTCCACAGGTCGCGAGTGGTGTTGCCGATCAGGGCGCGGTACTGCTCTTCCTCTGCATTATCGTCGCCGTTCAGTTGCGCCAGGGAGACGCGCGCCAGATGCTGTCGCTCCTGGCGTTCTATTTCGTGCTTTCGCGGCGGATGATTCCCCTCATTAGCCAAATATCTTTCATCGCCGGTCAAATGGAAAGCTCTTTCGAAAACGTAAAGATCGTGCATCAAGAGCTGGAAGAATGCCGCAGATATTGTGAATCCGTTGCGCCGGCACGGCTGCCGGACTCGGGCTTCGTTTTGCAGCTCAGAAGTGTGAGTTTTTCCTTTCGTGAAGGCGTGCCGATCCTGAAAAACACGAGTCTTTCTCTGCGCGAAGGTGAAATGATTGTTCTTTACGGAGCGTCCGGAGCCGGCAAGAGTTCGCTCCTGAACCTGATTGCAGGCGTGGCGCTGCCTGCAACGGGCGTGGTGCAGGTCGATCGCGTAAGGGTCGCGTATGTCCCGCAAGAGGTTCCCCTTTTGGACGATTCAATACGGAACAACCTGCTTTTTGGGTTGCCTGATCGAAGCGATGAGGAGCTGATGCAGGCGCTCGCGGCGGCAAGATTAGACGCTTTTGTGGCAGCGCAGCCGTTGGGACTGGAAACAAGTGTCGGTGACAACGGGGCATTATTTTCAGGTGGGCAACGACAAAGATTGGGTCTGGCGCGCGCTATCTTGCGCGGAAGTCAATTGCTGCTTCTGGACGAAGCAACTTCTGCCCTGGACGAGGAAAGCGAACGGCAGGTGCTTGAGAACCTGAGTGCATCCGGAAAGTCTATCTTGCTGGTAACACATCGCGCACTCCTCCGGACATTCGCTCAGCGTGTATTCCGGCTTCACGCAGGCCATCTGATCGAAGAATTTACCCAAGGTACATCAACGGGCGAGGAGACTTTAGCTGCCCGCGTCGAATACTAGACTGGTTGTCTGGCGATATCCGGGCGTGCGTCGGATCGTCATGCGGAAACGGCTCATAGCGTATCTGGCTGCACGAATCGGTCACCTCCAGCGCCGCATTCCTTGATGGTCCATTCCTCCGGATTACCAACGTTAACGGGCAAATGCTCGTTGGAAGTGCGACAGCAGCAAGATTCCCGGCAGTCAGACCGGAGATGTGCTTGCTCGGCGCTGGCCTGAACCTGAATACTCCGGCGCACCGAAGCGATGGCCAGCATCATGTTCAGTGACGTCGTCTGGCTCACTGTCACCTGAATTGAATGCAGCCTGTCCGACACAACCCCGGGGCACTCAGCGTCACGGTGCAGGAGCCATGCGGTCATAGTGGAACGCGCAACACATCCTCAGCGGTCGTTGTCATTGAACGAGAGGATGTGTCGGTCTCGCTGGATAAGCAAGCGCAATTGGCAGCGCGGCATGTGGAAGGAGAGTCGCAAGCCCTGGTGGACTACCGCGATTTCCCCTTCCATGTTGGAAAAAGAAAGCGATAGACGATGCCTGTCTCCCAGATATTTTCATTTCCGGAAGAAGAGAACTGCCGTGAATAGCTCGTAAGGATTCGCGTATTGTGGGGAAGATTATAGTCCAATCCAAAGTCGGCACGTTGGGTGTTCACGAGCGGGACCCCATCGCTGACGATAGTGTCGCGGCGAAATGTCTGCTGCATCCGGAACAGGGGCTCGAAACGTCCGATCCAGCTGTTAAGACCACCGAATGCCTGGGTACGGTAATCAGCTTCTATCCAGTAACCCTGCGCGTGATGGCCCCGCGCAAATTCCGAACGTAGACGGAAGGCGGTATTCGCGGGCTCCCACCAGAGGTGCGCGCCATAAAAGTTCTCGTGCGTTCCCTGCAACTGACGATCGTAAGAGAGGCCCATCTCCAGGCGCTTTGGGGGCAGATAAAGGCTGACGCGACCGCCGGAGGAGCGTTCTGAATTGAACTGCTGATTCCCGCTGCGCGCGGAAAACCACGCTTTGTAATCGATGGAATACTTAGGCCGGGAAATGGCGGAGCCACTCAGCATTCCTCCGACACCGGTACCGGTAGACAGCAGGCCAAGCCCGGAGATCAGTGGGCCGTCCTGGAAATTGCTGATCCAAATTGGCGATAGACGATCATTGTAAGTATTAAAAGGAAGCAGAAAGCTACCGCCGACAAGAGTGATATGCGGCGATAGAAAATAATTGCCTTGCAGATAGGTAAGCCCGATGAAATGAGCATGGCTGTAGCCGGGTTGCCCATTGCCCGTGGGTGTGAAACTCTCGTCCAGCAAAGCTCGCGATTCAACGACGAAGCGCTTGCCAATGGGCGCGGCAAGCAGCGGTTCAATGATTGGCAAATAGCTTGTGTTTCCACCTGTGGTGTTGCTAAAAAAACCGACACCGCCGGAAAGCAACGGCGTCTCTTGGGCGGCGCCATAGCGCGCCGCCCAAAACATGGTCAATGCAAGGATGGCGGCCCTCGCCAACCGGGCCGGTTTGAAAAGACGATTACGCAATATCGAAGGCTGCATAGCAGCAACGATAACGAGACGCGATCGGCAATGTGTCTCTGGATCTTCTGCCTCTTGTCAATTGATTGTCATTTCAGAGGAGGCGGGATGGAGTTGATTCGTGGACGGACTATCGGCGTTATGGTCACTGCCAGCTCCTGCGCATACCTGCTCTCCGACCGCATCACCCATGGCTCGGGCCGCAGCATGATTTGATGCGACCCGAACCATAGGCTGAAATGGATCGATAGCTTTTACAGGAATAGCAGCAGGAAGATACCGTCAATTAAGCTGACTCAGGATTCTGGCGTATCGTGCCCGCTTGGCCGGAGAGTCAGCGGTCTTCGAGAGCCGTTCTAGGTCAGCTTTCGAGGGCTGGAACTCGAGAGGCATTCCTTTCCAGTAGTACTTCAATTCCTCCGAGAGCCAGCCAGAATAGGTCTTTTCCCAGGATTTCCCCGAGTCACCCGCGAAAACCAGGTTGGCGGGGTTAAAGGCTCGACTGTAATCCTGAAACCTGCAATCCAGCGAGATACGGAGCTGATTGGAGAGGTTCGGAGAGGCTGCATGTACAGTCAGACTATGAAAGATGAGGACATCGCCCGCATTGATTTGGCCGCCCGCCCAATCGCCTCCGATCTTCTCGCCTGCTGGAATCTCCGGGACATGGAGATGCTCATCCTCGTGATGCAGATAGCCGAGTCGATGAGAGCCTTCCACAACCCGTAGAGGCCCGACGTTGGCCGGGCAGTCATGGAGCGGAATCCAGACAGTAAAACATTCGGGATCCCCGCCCATGAAGCGATAGTCCTGGTGCGCGTGAACTGTGAGCCGTTCGCAAAGCGGGAAGATCAGCCGGCCGATTGGCTTTGGATGCACCAGGAGCCGTTCTCCTACAAGCATCGTCATAACCTGTCGCAACGCCGGGTGGTGAGGCAAGGCGTGGAATGATTCCAGATTAAAGACATTCTGATAGGCACGCTTGAACGCCGGGTCAGGATCGCCGCAGGCAGCATCAGAGTCAGCGATGCGTTCAAGCGGATTGTGCCCGGACAGCAGCCAGCCCTCGGCGGAAAGGATTTGCGCAATCTCCCCAAGCGTTCGGGAAACATCGTCCTGAGGTAATAGGCCTCGAATGAGTGCATATCCTCTTGAGTCGATCTCGCCCTGTAAGAGACGTGGGCTGAGATCACGCTTTTGGATTTCATAAAATGGCTTCATTCGTCGATCCTCCGTCGAATCGGGGCTCTTGGTCTCTCCATGCGCAGTCCGGATGATTCAAGCCCGGCACTGGAAACCATTGAACTCCGCGTGTGGTACAGCAACGGTAACGGGCTGCCTTAGCCCTGGTGTCTCCGCATCGTCTTCTTCTTGTCAATTGATTGTCACTTGCAACCTCGACCATCCAGATGAACATTGGTTCGCTTGACCCAAATGAATTTCAATCAACGATTGTCCGGGCGCAAACAGCGCAAGCAACACGACAAGATAGTGACAATCGCTTTACATCGACATGACACGGCTGCATGCGCAGTCCGGCTATCCTTCAAATCGATCCTGTCGACAGTCGGACTGATGGGGGTCATAAATGAGGGAGACTGCATTGCCATTGCTCTTCGGTTCAAGGCATTCAAACAAAGGTGAAATTTGTGATGTCCATGCGCCGGCAGTTGCTGATTGGCGAATGAAGCGATCTTCGTCTGTCGAGCCCTCCCTGCTGTTATCTGCGCAAATGCGCGAAGTCGCGAAGCGATCAGGCGGCGAGCACCTTGCACGCGAGGCCGTCTTATTAAGCTTCTGCAACCCCTTGCCTCACCATTGCTCTCGATTGCAGAACCTCTCCAGAGGGGAGTGGCGGAGGTTACTACACTGGCTGGATATCAGCGGTCTTGCACTGTACTTTCTCGATCGGATGACTGAGTTACAGTGGTCCGATCGGCTGCCCGCTTTCGTGCTGGCACGCCTGCAGGAGAACCTTACGGATAACACCGAACGAACCCGCGGCATGATTGCCGAGTCGGTGGCAATTCAGCGCGAGTTCCAGGAAGCTCGTGTTTCCTATGCCAACTTGAAGGGATTGTCACTCTGGCCGAGTTCTGTGCCAAAACCGGAGCTTCGCTCCCAGTTCGATCTTGATTTCCTCGTGGCCAAAAGAAGCGCTCCGGAGGCGAGAAGAATTCTCGAACGGAGAGGTTACCGGCTTTATCTGGTAAGCGGCAGAAGCTGGGAGTTCAAGCTTAACGAAAGGCCGGGCGTTTCTCTGAAGGATCTGTATAAGGCGTTGCCATCCCATGCGGTGGAGTTGCACATCGAGCCGGATAGTCTGGGCAGGCCTTCATTGCTGGAGAGGATCGAAATCCGCGAGATGTATGGATGCAGCATGCCTGTGCTTTCTCCTGTCGATCTATTTCTGGGGCAGGGGCTCCATGCCTACAAGCATGTATGCGGCGAGTTCTCACGGGCTGCCCATCTGCTGGAGTTTCGCCGCCATGTGCGTGCCCGCCACGACGACCATGCATTCTGGAGAGAACTTCTAGCGACGGCTGCAGGAAATCCTAGAGTGTCCCTGGGACTTGGCGTAGTTACACTGCTGATCGCACATGTGATGGGCGATTTCGCGCCGGAAGCGTTGACAGACTGGACCGTCCGCCAGCTTTCTCGGCGTGCTCATCTGTGGGTACTAATGTACGGGCGGCGAACTGCCTTCGGGGGCTTTCCGGGCAGCAAACTGTACCTGTTGCTGCAGAGGGAGCTTGAGGCCGCAGGGATTCCGGCGAAGCGGTCGCTTCGGCAGACATTATTACCCTCGCGGCTGCCTCCTCCCATTATTCGAGTATTTCCAAATGAGGCTCTAAGCGTGCGGCTTGGCCGCTATCGTATGCAGCTCCATTTTGTCTTCCATCGTCTGCGCTTTCATCTCGTGGAAGGAATACGTTTCATATGGGAGTCGCATCGGTGGCAGAAACTTATCGATCGGGACGCACGATGATGCTTCCTTTACGGCCCGCCGCCGGTGCATTTGACGTGATCGCGCCAGCCTTTGACCTACGCTTCGGACAGTGGCTCAGCGTAGCTGCGCAACGGCGCGCCGTTCGTGCAGCACTGCTGCGAGAGTTTCCAGCGGGAGGCACAATCCTTGAACTGGGAGGGGGCACAGGTGAAGACGCAGCGTTCCTCGCCGCACGCGGATTTGATATGTTTCTCACCGATCCTTCGCCCACGATGGTGTCCCTGGCAAATACTAAACTGGCGCCGTTCGGCGCGCAGACCGAGATCGTTGCTGGAGAAGAATTCGAGGATTTCGCATTTCGTCGTCTTTCCGAAAACTGCCCGTTGTTTGATGGAGCATTCTCGAATTTCGCTCCGCTCAATTGTGTCGTGGATTTGAGGCCGGTGGCGTGTGGACTTGCACGGCTGCTCAAGCCGGGGGCCGCGGCCATGCTCGTCCTGTTCGGTACTTTCTGCCCCGGCGAGATGGTAACGGAAGTACTGCGTGGGCGTCCGCATTTGGCGCTGCGCCGCTGTGGACGCGGCAAAGTGCCCGCGCGCCTTGCTCAACGTGAATTTCACGTCGTCTATCATCGTCGCTCGGACTTAGTGCGTGCCTTCGCCCCCTGGTTTGTTCTAGAAAAGCGCTTTGGCATCGGTGTTGCTGTGCCTCCCAGCGCAGCTGAGCCATGGATATCCGCCCATCCTCGCCTTCTCGGACTCATGGAAACGATCGACCGTGCCGTATCTCGTCCCATGTCGATCTTCGGCGATCATGTCTTGTATCAATTTCGCCGGACCGGCGAGGTATTGCATAGATCCTGAGCTGCCGCGTATCGATAGGCGCGCTCTCAAGCTCCGGCTCCCTTGATTCAGAACAAATTGAATGACGACATCAAGACATTTTGGCGACACGAGGCACCGGGTCGTTGCGTTACCCTTCGCCCACCGAGCACACGAATCAGTGTTCTCGCCTTAAAGGATTCATGAAAAGAAATCAGGTTCCGTTGATGATGCTGAAGCAAATTGCCGATGTGAAGTTTCCGACCCGCTGGGCAGACTTCCGCCTTCTGGCCTTTGAAGAAGTGCGCGGCAACGATAAGAAAATGCAAGAGCAGCCCCTGCAGACGGCACTGGCCTTGCTTCTTGGGGATATCCACCATTCTTCTCCCGTAGTCCGCATTCACTCGCAATGCACGACAGGGGATGTTTTTCATTCTTTGCGGTGTGACTGTCACGACCAACTCCATCTCGCTTTGGGCGTGATCGCAGCAGAAGGCGCAGGCATTCTGCTTTACGAACAGCAGGAAGGTCGAGGCATCGGCCTGCTGGAAAAGCTGCGGGCTTATGAACTCCAGGACCAGGGGCTCGACACAATCGAAGCAAATCTTCGCCTGGGACACGCGGTTGATTTGCGCGATTACGCACTTCCCGTAGAGATCCTTCGGTTTCTTGGAATTCGTTCGGTCCGCCTGATGACCAACAATCCAGACAAGATCAAGGCGGTTCGTTTCTCGGGGATTGAAATCATCGGGCGCCTGAGCGCAGATGTCCCGGGCAATTCTCACTCAGCTCATTATCTTGCGACGAAACGCGAAAGGCTTGGTCATCTCTCCCGCCGGACCTCCGAGGGAACAAGCCCATCTCGGGCCGTGCGCGCGGTCGCGAACGAATGACATTGAGTTGACAATTCCGCGACAAGCTCCTGAGGCATCGGAGCTACGCTGAGTTCGATGGAGCGAAGTCTGCCGGCAAAGTAATCCTCCGGCACACACGCCAGCAAAGGCCATGCGTGGCGCGTGCCAGCGCGCAACCAGGCATTCGAGGTGAACTTTGGCACAGGTCTTAGTGACGCATTCCTATCATCTTTCCTATGATCCTAAGCAGTTGCGTAAGATGCAGCCATACGTGCCTCTCGGTACCCTCTATGCAGCGACGGCGTTACGAGATAATGGCATCTCTGTCGCAGCATTTGATTCGATGCTCGAAAGTCCATCTACAACACTCCCAGCCCTGCTGGCGGAACATCGGCCCAGTATCGTGGCAGTCTACGAAGATGACTTCAACTTCCTTTCCAAAATGTGTCTCACGCGCATGAGAGAGGTCGCGTGGGAGATTGCAGGCGCGGCGCGGGCAACGGGCGCCGTCACAATAGTGCACGGCTCCGATTCGACGGATAACCCTGTGTTGTTTCTGGAGAACGGTTTTGATTATGTGCTTTGCGGAGAAGCAGAAGAAACTCTCGTGCAGCTATGCACTTCCATACTGCACTCCAGGAAGTTGCCGGAGATAGACGGTCTCGTAAGGCTTGATGCGCACGGACAATCCATCCAAAGCTTGCAGAGGCTCGCAAAAAATCCTGCATGGCCCGAGCTATCGCTTCCGGCACGTGATCTTATCGATCTGGAGCCATATCGCGCAGCATGGCTGAAAGCGCACGGGTACTTTTCTACGAATATGGTATCCAGCCGCGGATGCCCATACCGCTGCAACTGGTGTGCAAAGCCGATCTCCGGCAATAAATTTCATTTACGGCCTGCCGCTGCTGTCGCTGAAGAGATGAGGCTACTCAAGATGCGCGCCAAGGTCGATCACATCTGGTTCGGCGATGATGTTTTCGCATTGAATCATCACTGGGTGGAGGAGTTTGCCGCTGAGGTCACGAAAAAAGATGCAGCGGTTCCATTCAAAATACAATCCCGCGCTGACTTGATGAGCGAGCGGACCGTCCAGAATCTCAAGACTGCCGGATGCGCCGAAGTGTGGATGGGAGTTGAATCAGGATCGCAGGCCACGCTGAACGCCATGGACAAGGGACTGAGCCTTCCTTCGGTAATTGTGGCGCGCAACCTTTTGAGCGAAGCCGGAATTCGTGCCTGTTATTTTCTGCAGTTCGGCTTCCCTGGCGAGACTTGGACCGAACTGCAGGAAACCATCGCCTTCGTTCGTGAGACGCGCCCGGACGATATTGGCATTTCGTTCTCGTACCCGCTGCCCGGCACCGTGTTTTATGAGCGCGTCCGGAAGGAGCTTGGGCAAAAGCGCAACTGGATCGACAGCGATGATCTGTGCATCATGTTCAGGGCCGCCTACGATACCGATTTCTATCGCGCCGTGCGGGACGCACTGCATGCGGAGGTGGATTCCTGGAGAGAACCGAAGGAGCCGGATGCGATCAATGCACTGTGGGACAGAGTCGCTGCATTAGAACCGATAAGCCGGAATGCCGACGCCTTCGTGTCTCCTGAAGGAATGGCTGCTTTCACCCCTCCTGCGTTTGTGTCCATCGAGAAATTGACATCCGCCAGAGAGGCATAGATGAGCTCATCTCCTGCCGGGAAAGATCCAGCTCTGGTGTCGTGGGCCCGTGGCATTTTCAACGATGCGTTGCCTCTGGATATTCGCCTGCAGTGCCCCAGGTGCCGAACCTGTCTTGAGGTCGATCGCTGCCTCTCATGTGGGTTCCAACTGCGGGCCTGTGGTGGCATCATAGATGCTCTGCCGCCTGAGCGAGTCGCGCACTATACGCGTTTCATAGAAGACTATGAACGAATCCGGGCTGCGGAAGGTCGCGGAAGCGAGACTGAATCCTTCTATCTTGGGCTTCCGTACATCGATACTTCAGGTAAGAACAGTAAGCAGTGGCAGATCAGAGCGCGCAGTTACGACTGCTTGATACAGCATGTGCTGAAACCGAGCTTGCCATTGAACCGAGGACGGATTCTCGACCTCGGCGCCGGAAATGGCTGGATGAGCTATCGCCTGGCGATCGCCGGGCACCAACCGTTTGCGGTCGACCTGCTCGTCAATGATTCTGATGGCCTGGGGGCAGCCGAGCGCTACCGAGGCCATCTGCAAGGACTTTTTCCACGCTTCCGGGCCGAGCTTGCGCGTCTTCCGTTCCAGAACGAGCAGTTTGACGCCGCTATATTCAATGCCTCCTTTCATTACGCTGAAGATTATGAAGCCAGTCTGCGCGAAGCGTTCCGATGCGTCAGAGTTGGTGGCATGGTCATCATCAGCGATACACCCTGGTATTCCAGCGAGAAAAGCGGCCGACAGATGCTCTCGGAACGCCACGCCTTCTTTCTCCAGCGATATGGCACTGCGTCTGATTCCATCAGGAGCCTCGAATACCTGACGGACGAGCGGCTGCGCGCTCTGGAAGAACAACTGTTGATCCGGTGGACCATCCACACTCCCCGTCATGGTTTTCGGTGGGCGCTGCGTCCGTTCGTTGCAAAGCTGCGTAACCGGCGTGAGCCCTCACGGCTCTGTATTTATGTTGCGCGGAAAAATGCAGTATGAGAGAACGTGTCTCCACCACCCCTGAAGCCAGACAGCAAGAACAAATGATTATTCATGGAGCTCGTTACGCCAAGGGGCCGGAGGAAAGCGTCCACGCTGCTCTCCGGATTGCTGGAGGGCGCATTACAGGCATCTCGAGCGATCCCTCATCCATTCTCCCCGCAACGCGGGCTTCATTAACGATTGACCTCAGTGACTTCTTGATCATGCCCGGCCTCGTTAACGCGCATGACCACCTGGAATTTGCCCTTTTTCCCAGATTGGCCGATCCTCCATATCGCAATTACATCGATTGGGGAGAGGATATCCACAAAAAGTTCCCAGATGTCATAGCAACATATAAGGCAGTTCCGAAAGATGTGCGCGTGTGGTGGGGCGGCATACGAAACCTTCTTTGCGGTGTCACTACGGTCAGTCATCACGGCCCTCTCTGGCCTGTTCTGCAAAAGAGGAATTTTCCAGTGAGGGTCGTCCAGACAAATGGATGGGCGCATTCGCTGGCGCTTGGCGGCGATCTTCCAGCTGCGCATGCGAGCACACCCATTGAAGGTGCTTTTATTGTTCATGCCTGTGAAGGAACAGACGAGCTGGCGCAGGAGGAGCTTTGGGGGCTCGATCGGCTGGGACTTCTGGACACCAGGAGCGTTCTCGTTCATGGACTGGCAATCGATAAAGCAGGCCTCGCGCTCATGCGTGAGCGCAGGGTTTCACTTATCGTCTGTCCATCTTCAAACAACTTTCTTTTCGGACACCTTCCAAACATGTCACTCTTCGGTGAACTGGAAGGCGTCGCATTAGGCAACGACTCTCCCTTGACCGCGGAAGGAGATCTGCTGGATGAGATTCGATTTGCGATCCGCTATTGCGGCATCGCGCCTCACGCTATCTATCGCATGGTGACAGAAGCTCCGGCTGTCATTCTCCGGTTAGAAGATGGTGAAGGCTCTATAAGCATGGCGGGTGTTGGTGACTTGATCGCCATTCGCGATACAAACCAGGATGCTGCGAACAGGCTGCCGATGCTCTCCATGACCGATGTAGAGCTCGTGATGATTGGAGGCAACGTGCAGCTTGCCTCGGAAGCAACCCTGGAGCGGCTTCCACTTCCTGCGAAACAGGGGCTGGTGCCTTTGTGTATCGATGGCGTGATCCGCTGGTTACGGGCGCCAGTGAACGAGCTGTTGCGAAAAGCAGAAGACGTGCTCGGCCCAGGCGGAGTGGAACTGGGAGGCAAGCCGGTTTGCGTTCCCACACAGGTGGATGTCAGTTGTCCGGCCGGCGGAACAGGAAGGCGGCTACGAGCTTGAGGCCAGAATCTCTTTTGAAGGCTCTCAAGCCTATGCCGCGAACGTAGAAATCTCGAATCGAAGGCCCGACGACTCCATCCCGTTGTGCTACCAGGGATAATCCAGCCGCTTCGGCGAACTGCGTGTGATTGCCGTGCACATAGTGTTCGACTTCATGCACCGTTCCGATCTGGTCGGTAAACGTCCGCTGGTGACCGGCTGCAATCGCATCGGAGTGAAAGTCAGTAACAAAGACGTGGCCGCCCGGCATACAGACACGGGCAAACTCCTGATAGGCAAGCAGCGGGTCAGGTATATGCCCCAGCACCAGCCGGCACCACACCATGTCAAAGCTATCCGAGGCGAAGGCCATTGCCCTTACATCTCCGGCAACCACGTTGCGAGCCCCGCCTGCGGCCAGCATCTCGGGGCTTGCGTCAATGCCGATGGCGCCGGGAACAGCTGCAATGCGCCTCCCGATACCGCAACCTGCATCAAGTAATTTTGTATGCGGCAAGCCGCGGAGCATCTCCTGCGCCAATTCCTCATCCAGAAAGCTCGTAGCAGTCTCAGCGAGATAAATCGGCGCCCACAGGCGATACGCCTCGCGGGCATCCAGTCTGCTTACGATCGCGTGCCGCCGGTTCCTGAAGGGCCATGGTGCGACAGCGAGCCTGCGTTTCACGCGGTCACGAAAGCTCTCCAAGAAAACCAGTCCTCTCACACAGATTCGTTTTCGCTTTAGAAAAGCGTGGCAGTTGAAGACCGCAGTACGGCCAGCGATGTTTCGTCAAGACTGCCCTACCATGAACGACGAACGGGCCGTCCATTCTTCTAACAGATATTACTGCACTCATACTCATCTATTTGTCACTCGAGTGTCACAACATTGCCTCAGTTTCGTTCGAATTACTTTTTGGAAACAACTTTACTTGCCCGATATGGAAGGATGAACCATGCGTCCTTGTGGCGCAGATGCCTTGTAGTGCAAAAGAGGCTAATTTTCGAGATCATCTGTTCCTCGCTGAGTAAGGAAGCAACAATTTGACGCATTTTGGAGTACTGTCCTATAAGGGAACCGGTCATTTGAATCCGCTCATGGCCCTGTCGCGGCAGCTCATAACTCGAGGGCACAGAGTCACCTTCTTCCTCAACGCCGAATCAGAGGACCGCATACGTTCGCATGGATTGGAAGTTGTTCCAATCGGCGGGTCGAACAGCGGTCCCGGCGAGCGCAGACCTGCCGTCCGTGCCCCAAAACCTTCCGGAGGTATACTTGCGCTGCGTTATCGAGTGCGCCGCACCGTCGGCGAGATGGAAATGTTCCTGCGCGAGACACCGCAGGTACTTAATCGCGCTGGAGTAGATACACTCATTATCGATGAGCTTGCACTAGCTGGTCCTACGCTGGCCGAGATGTTGCGCTTGCCTTATTTCTTGATCTCTACTTCCGTGCCGCACAACTTCGGATGGGCTGCTCCCCATAACATCGCGCCGGCGAAGTCCCTTTTCACACGAGTGCAGAACATACTGCTCGAGGTTTCTGTGCTCCGGATGAAAGGCCCTGTGCGCCGCAGGCTGGATCAGTTCCGGCGAGAAGTCGGGCTGAGGCCGATTCGACATATGAGGAAGGTATTTCCCGAACTCGCGCACATAACTCAATTGCCACAGTGTTTGGACTTCCCACGGCCTGGCTTACCCTCTACATTCCATTACACCGGACCTTTCGTAGACGAAGCTGCAAGGGGCTCTTTGGAGTTCCCGTGGGAGCAACTCGACAGCCGTCCTCTGGTGTACGCGTCTTTAGGGACGACCCTGAAATGCGAACCGGCTACCTTCCACTTGATCGCGGAAGCCTGCGATGGACTCGGCGTGCAATTGGTGATCTCGCTCGGAGGCCGACGCGATCCCGAGACTTTCCAAGGCATGCCCGGAAAACCTCTGGTCGTGAGAAATGCTCCGCAGCTTGAGCTTCTAAAGAGGGCAGAGATTGTGATCACGCATGCCGGGCCAAACACCGTATTTGAGACACTTCTGGAGGGCAAGCCAATGATTGCTATTCCGAAGACCTTTGATCAGCCCGCAATCGCAGCGCGCCTGGCATGGTTGGGAGCCGCAATCGTGTTGCCATCGGGGAAGCTTTCGGCGAAACAAATCCGCTCGGCGCTTTCAGCGGTACTCGACGATCCGAGCTATCGCAATGCGACCAGAGAAATACAAGCCAAAATTCGATCCGCTCGCGGCTTAGAGCGCGCGGCGGATTTGATCGAGGAGGCACTTGAGAGCCATACCAGGGTCCGGACGCATTTCGCGGCTGTAAGCCACGGAGAGGCGTTGCGCGACCTCAGCGTGCCTAACCATAGATTGCCAGGATGACCGGAGGATGACCGTCGAATGACAAACGGATGACAATCGCTGTTTGAAAGCCCGCCATGCTGAGATGTGAACATTGCGCAGCATCGTCGGATTGCCCATTGGATAGAACGCGGTGTGCTGTTTCTATCCATTTGTTATCTATGCTTGCATGCCATGCCGCGCGCATGGAACGGCCTGGTTACGGACTTTCCCAACTATTACATGTCCGCGCGGCTGGCTCATGAGCGGTACGACACCTCGCGAATGTACGAATGGACGTGGCTGCAGCGCGAGAAAGACCAGCACGCTGTCGATATTCGTGTCATCGGGCTGCTGCCCATTACTCCATTTTCGACGCTGGCGATGTGGCCGCTCACCGGGTTTGAGCCGCTGACTGCCAAGCACATCTGGATATTGCTGAACCTGGCGCTGCTGGTTCCGATCGGCTGGATGTTGCGTTCGATGACGCGCCTGAGCTACCAGCGCATTGCGTTAGTCTTTACGCTGAGCATTCCGCTGCAGCGCAACCTTCAGTTTGGCCAGTTCTATATATTTCTTCTCCTGCTCATCGTCGCAGCCTGCTGGACTTATCTGCGTGGGTATCGCGCACTAGCCGGCGTACTGGTAGCGATTGCCGCGGCTTGCAAGATCTTTCCGATCCTCTTATTCGTCTTCTTCCTGCAACGCAGGGACTGGCGCGCACTGGCCTGGGGCACCATCACAGGAATAGCTGCCGCCGCTGTTTCGGTCGCAGTCTTTGGCTGGAATGTGCACCGCACCTATCTGCTTGAAATTCTGCCCTGGACGCTGCATGGGGAGGCGATGCCGCCGTACGTGCCGAACGCTTCCATCTCCGGCGTGCTGCATCGTCTGTTCCTCTTTGAACCGCAGTGGAACCCGCACCCGTGGCACTCATCTCCTCTGTGCTATTCCCTCCTGCTGCCTTCTCTTCAAATGCTTATACTGGCGCCGGCAATCCTCCTCATCCGCAGACAAGGCAATATTCCAAGTCGCATGCTACTGGAGTGGTCGGCCCTGCTCACTGCGTCTCTCGCCATCTCCACCGATCCTGCGTCGTATAACTTTGTGCTCATGGCGCTGCCCGTATGCGTGGTGGCGGCAGTGCTGCACCAGAGCAAACGACACGGGTGGCTGATTGCTCTCTTGATTGCTTATATCGGCATCGGATTTCCTTTTCCCATCCCGCACCGGGCGATGGGGCTTGCGATCCTCCTATATGTGCCGCGGCTGTTTTTGATGTTCTGTGTGCTCCTGGGTATATACGGTCTGCTGTGGCATGATAGTTTGGCAAAGATGCCTGAACGCGATTGGACTCACTTTGCATGGGCTGTTGCCATTGCTGTTTCCGTGATCTTCAGTGCGCGCTCCACTCTTCTTCGGGAGCGCGCCGTGCGAAGCGAATACAAATACCGATTGCCGTTGACGGCCCAGGGATTTCTCAACGCGAGCCCGCGATCCGACGGCACTGGTGTTCGCTATATTGCATTCACGCTGGCCGGCTACCACCTGCTGACGGCCGATAAGAATGCGGCATGGACCGATTCCCCAGACAATCCTCCTGAAGACGAACTTTCATTCACCGACGGCTTCGGCCATCTGTGGACGGAACGAGGATCGAGCCCGCATTCACAAATCATTGATACTCAATCTCCTGTGCATGTCGTCCTCAACGATGCACGCGATCCGATGCTCTCCGCCGACGGCCTGAGCCTTGCTTTTATCCGCGATGACCATGGACGCGGGCGTTTCATGGTGCGGACAGGATTTCAATCCGGCGCCGCGAACGACGTAGCACTCACGCCGATTTCGCTGAATGTCTACGAAGGGACCTTTCTTTCCGAAGGCGAATACGCGTTTTCGGCGGTGGAAGGCTCACATCCACCACAGATTTTTCTGACAGACACAATGCACTCAAATACGCCGCTCGCACTTGGTGAGTCCCGCTACCCGGCGTTGTCGCCCAATGGGCGCTGGATGGCATACAGTCACTTTGCGAATGGCGCGTGGAACCTGTGGATTCGCGATCAGAGCACGGGACGAACCCGGCGCATTGCCGATGTGCCGTGCAATGAGATTCAGCCGTCATGGGAGAGCGACTCGAAAACGCTGCTCTACAGCACCGATTGCGGCCGAAGCCTTTGGTTCACTGCAGTAGCGCGTCGACGAGTGATCCCATAAGACTGGCGACCGTCCTACGCCACACTGAATGATGTGTTTTGCGCCAGAAGATCGAGCTGCTGTATGCCGCCGGTCAAGTCGCAATATTGCAGATCGTATGTAGGAACGGCGGAGAGAATTTCTAATATCTTTTCGTGCTTTAAGCGGATATCCCCGGCAGAGAAGAGTTCCTGACGGCTACGCAACGTGGCTGTTCCAGCGGGTAACTTCACGAGTTTTGCCTTTGCTGAGGGACGGCGATTCAGGTAAACGATCGAATGCACCCTGGCTTCTGGGGCAGTGCTGACCCTGGGGAGTTCGGATATAGGCACCTCAATCGATGGTTTCCCCTCCATGCGCGGCGTGACCATTCGGCCAGCCAACTCTGGAAAGAGCGCCTTTGCCTCGGGTCGGAAGCGGAACCGATGAGAATGTCCGATCACACGCGGGATATCCAATCCATTGATCAGATAACAGGTATCGTCAGAAGTGTAAGTCCATCCGGTCCTTGCGCATGCGTAAGCGAGCGTCGATTTGCCGGCACCCGAATCGCCGCAGAGCAGAATGCCTTTTCCATTTTTGCTTACACAGGCAGCATGCATGTCTGTTACAACCGATGCTCCCAGCAGTAGATATACGATTTTTTCGAGGAAGTTATAACGGAAATAAAGCTTGTTCTTCAGTGCAGATCTCTTGAGCCAGGCAAAAGTTGTGCAGGTTTTGAAATCCAACAGGGCCTGGTTTTCCGCGTCTGCAACAAGGGAATACAGGTGGTTATATTCGCGCCGTACTGGTTCGGGCGGGCACTCTGGACCGCCACCCTCGCTGATACCGATGCGCACCTGCAGCGCAGCGCTTCCACGACATAGGCGCCTGTGGCCAAAGCTCTCCACTCCGGCATCCAGAACACTGACATCATTCGTGATGATCTCAACAGCAAAGCCGAGCGGATAAAAAGTTCGGCGTAAGGGCAGCTCCATGTCGCAAAGGAGCGCTTCTTGCAGTCTACCGAGTTGCTGAAGTCCATTTCCCCGCTGAAGCTTTTGCCGGTCGGGATAGGCGGCCACATCTTTACTTTTGCTTCTTCCAGAAACTGCTGCCGTTTCTATCTGGACGGTCAAATCGACGGACTTCATAGACACTCCGACTAAGATGCGCTTCTAGTCCCGCATAAAACGGGAAGAGCTATGCCAGAGATTAACGAACGAATTAATCGAAGTTGTCATCGCCGGGTAATGGAATTGTCACGGCCTTAGGCCGAGTTACTCCGATCGAGGCGGTGGTACGGGTTCACGCATTCCGGAACCACGTTTTCCTGCCAGAAGAAGATCCATCGGTATCGCATTCTTATCGGACAACAAAGGAATGACAATTCACTGACGAACGCATGACACGCGCGTTGCCTGCGCTCTTTACGTTCAAAGTCGAAGAACACAATGCCCATGTCTCAGTACTCCAGCTTCGCCGATCCATCCAATACGACTCCGGCTCAGCACTCGCGCACACACAGCGATTCGGTTTGCGTTTCTCGCCGGGTCTTTTTCGCAATGGCATGGATACTGGCGCTCTCATTATCGATAGCCGGCCCCTCTGCATACGGGCAGTTTGCGTCTCCCTCTGCGCCGACACAGGCCGCTGAGCAATCTCAGCCTGACGACAGCAATAGCGCGTCAGCAATGTCTGATGAAAGTGCAGATTCCGGAGGAGACAGCGACTCTTCGACGGGCGTTGGCAATCCAGCGCCAGCAGCGGCGCTTTCTTCCGACCAGATTATTAACATCCTGCAGCAGAGCCCCGATCTCGTCGTGGAGCTGAAGTCCGAGTTAGCGGATCGCATGCAACAGCAAGGAGTACAGATCGATCCGAACGACATCTCCGATCGAACGTTGTACAACCAGATCGCCGCAAACGCTGACCTGCGCGCCAATATCACGACCGTTCTGCGCGCGCGCGGATATGTCTCCGACGACGACCTTCAGTCTGTAGGATCGAGCATCACAGGCGAAACCGAACTCAATCCCCTCCCCTCAGCACGGTCCTCACTGGATGAAAACGCGGCCGAGGCGAAGTTCACGGCAGGCTCTCACTCAAGCGATGGAATGACCCCCTTCGGTGAAAATGCAAGCTCGGCGAACGCTGAGCGGCCAATTCGTTCAGGCCGAAAAGGAAAGGATCTTCTGCTGAATCCTCGTGGACAGGAGAAGGCCAACGCATCGACGGACTTGCCCAAAGTAGTTCGGCGTGCAGCTCCCTACAACCTGCAAGCGATGCACGACCTCTACACGCAGATTCCTATTGAGGCTGCCCGACTGAAACGCTTTGGCTCGGATGTATTTGTAAATCGCGGCTATTCCGCAGTTGCAACTGGGATTTCGAGCCAGGATACTCCCCTTGACGTGCCTTTGGGACCGGACTATGTCGTCGGGGCCGGAGATACGCTCACGATCAATCTTTGGGGAGGAATCACCCAGAGCATTACTCGCACCATCGATCGCGGCGGCCTCATCTTTCTTCCGGAAGCGGGCGCCGTTCAGCTGGCGGGACTTCCACTCGGAAAAGCGCAAAGCCTGATCGAGGAGGAGCTCAAACCGCAGTACCGCAACGCGCAGGTCGCGGTGACCGTCTCACATCTGCGTTCGGTGCGTGTCTATGTGGTCGGCGATGTGCAGCAGCCCGGTGGGTACGATATCAGCGGGCTTGCAACTCCTCTGAGCGCACTGTATGCTGCCGGCGGCCCGACCGCAGTTGGATCGTTGCGCACGCTGCTCCACTATCGCGGCAAACAACTCGTTGAGAAGGTCGATCTTTACGACTTTCTGCTTCATGGCATTCGCAACGGCAGTGCTCCATTTGAGAGTGGGGATACACTGCTTGTGCCGCCTGCGGGGCCTGAGGTCGCAGTATCCGGCGCAGTCAAACGTCCGGCGATCTATGAGCTGAAGACGAATGAGACAACGCTTGACTCGGTCATCGACGATGCAGGCGGATTCACGCCAGCAGCTTCTCTGAGCCAAATCAGGATTGAACGAATCGACGCCAATCAACAGCGTGTAACGGTAACGCTGCCGGATCATGGCGCACATAGCTTACAGACCGACCGTACTGCGATTGATGCGTTCCAGGTGAAGGACGGAGACCGCATCCGGGTCGAGCCGATCCTGCCATATAGTCAGCGTGCTGTTTATCTCGCGGGCCATGTCGTTCGTCCCGGACGGTTGCCCTACACAGACGGCATGCGTCTCAGCGATGTGCTGCGCAGTTATCGGGATATGTTGCCCGAGCCGGCAGATCGTGGAGAGATTGTCCGTCTCGTTCCTCCGGACCTGCATGCAGAAACGATCGATTTCAATGTTCCCGATGTTTTGATTGGCAATGCCAATGTCGACCTGCGGTCTTTCGATACGATCCGCATCTTCGGACGGTATCAGGTGGATGCGCCAACGGTCGCGATCCGCGGTGAGGTGCTGCGCCCCGGCAGATACCCGCTGTCCAAGGGCATGACTGCGGCGCAACTGGTGCGCATGGCAGGAGGCTTTAAGCGTGACGCTCTGCAGGACGCCGCGGATCTCGCCAGCTATGACGTAAGAAATGGAAATCAAATTGTCGAGAATCTCGCGACAGTACAGATCGGAGCCGCCCTTTCGGGAGCCGACCCGAAAGCGGACGTTCTGCTCAAGCCAGGCGATATTTTGTCCATCCACCAGATCACCAACTGGAACGATATCGGAGCGTCGGTAACGATCAGAGGGCAAGTCAGGTTTCCAGGTAGCTATGGATTCAAGGATGGTGAGCGGTTGAGCTCGGTCTTGCGGAGAGCGGGAGGTCTTTTACCGACCGCCTATCCGGCCGGTTCGGTATTAGTCCGCATGCAGGTCCGCGAACTAGAAGAGAAAAGCCGCGACGAGTTGGTTCGACAGATTGAGACGAACTCTGCGGCGGCAAGACTCTCGCCCAGCCTCGCCGGGTCAAACGCGGCTGGAGCGCTCCAGCTTATCAACGCGCAACAGGATCAGGTGCTCTCTGAGCTAAAAAGCCATCAGCCTACCGGTCGCATGGTGATTCAAATCAGCGCCGACATTGACAGTTGGGCGAACACGCCTGCGGATATCGAGCTTCGCCGAGGCGACGTACTAACGATCCCGAAGCAGCCTGGCTTTGTGCTGGTCACTGGCCAGGTATACAACGCAACCGCACTGACCTACACGCCGGGAAAAACCGCCGAATGGTATCTCAGGCGCGCAGGAGGCACCAATGCCACCGCAAATCGAAAGGAAATATTTATTATCCGCGCCAATGGCTCGGTTGTCGGGCGCCGCTCGAGCGGATGGTTCGATGGCGATGTTCTTTCAACGAAGCTCAACCCCGGCGATGTAGTTGTCGTGCCTCAGAAGATCCTCGGCGGCTCGTTGTTCTGGAGAAATCTACTGACGACAGGGCAGATCGCTGCTTCTGTCGCGATCACTGCTGGCGTGGCCGCAGCAGCGCTGTAAGCATGCGACTGAGATCATGCAAACCTCCACGTTGCTTCTTATGTGCTCTATGACGACTCACACTCTTCAACTTTCCTTTAGAGCGACAGGAAGGACAACTCGATGAGCTCCCACTCAATCCTTGCAGCCTTGGAGCAAGATGAGTCCGTGCAGATCGCTCACGAGCCAACCTGGGCGGTTCGCGCTCTGTTGCTCTGGAAGCATCGCCGCATGCTTGCGCGGGTTGCGGCAATTTCTCTCCTGGTAAGTCTCGCCGTCTCATTCGCAATCCCCAAGGAGTATAAGTCCACCACGAGCATCATGCCGCCCGATCAGCAGGGCTCCAGCGCAATGATGCTTGCCGCGCTGGCTTCGCATTCTCCAAACCTTGGTGCGCTGGGCAGCCTTGCCAGTAGCTTTCTGGGGGGACACTCCTCAAGCGCGTTATTCATTGACCTGTTGCGTAGCGGGACCGTGAGCGGTCACCTCATTGACCGCTTCAACTTGCAGCATGTTTACCACAAACGCTATCGGATCGATGCGGCCAAGCACCTCACGCGCTGCACCAAGATCACAGAAGACAAAAAGAGCGGCGTGATCACGATCGTGGTCGAGGATAGAAGCCGGGTACGTGCCCGCGATCTGGCACAGGCTTATCTCGACGAGCTCAACAAACTTGTCGCAAGGACAAATACTTCGGCTGCGCATCGAGAGCGCGTCTTTATCGAACAGCGTCTGAATGCGGCTCAGACAAACCTAGAACAGGCGGAGCTGGAGTTAAGTCAATTCTCGAGCAAGAGCAACGCCATCGACATCAAGGAACAGACTCGCGCCATGGTCGACACGGGTGCGCGAGTGCAGGCGGAACTGCTGGTCGAACAGTCGGGTCTTCAGTCGCTGCGCCAGATCTATGGTGATGGCAACGTCAGGGTACGAGAAACTGAGGCCCGCATTGCCAGCCTGCAAAGCGAACTCGTAAAGATGACTGGATCTTCGGCGCCTCTGGCCGCGAAGGAGATTCATGATGACAGAGCCGATTCCAATGGCGACGGCAATAACGGAGAACTGTATCCTCCCCTGCGCCAGCTCCCGCGGCTTGCTGTTCCATACGCCGATCTCTATCGCCGTGTAAAGGTGCAGGAGGCCGTGTTTGAACTCCTCACACAGCAGTATGAAATGGCCCGGATCGAGGAGGCCAAAGATGTTCCGGTTGTCAGCGTGATTGATTCTCCGGGAATACCGGAGAAGAAGTCCTTCCCGCCGCGCTTGCTGCTCTCTCTATTGCTCACGCTTCTTTCGTTCGCAGGCGCATCGGCGCTCATACTGATGCGTGACCACTGGTCCACAGTCGATCCCGGCGATCCACGCAAAGCGCTCGCAGCGGAGGTTCTACCGGTATTGCGTCGGCGGCTCGGCTCGATTTTTCACTTCCGGCGAGGTGCCGCATGAGATCACGCCTGGCAAGCGCTGCATCCAGTGTTCCTGCTCATACCTTCCACTCCTCCAAAATCCTGCTGTCGTCGGCGCTTCGGCAAGTCGGCTTATGGAAACGAGGGAGAAACTACGATACGTCCGATGCGATTCCTTACACCAGCCAGAAGAGAACGCAACTGTGAAGATTCTGATTGCTGCCGCATCATACGCCTCAAATATCTCCGGATTGCAGCGTCACGCGTTCAATGTGGCGCGTTGCCTGTTGTTACGGCCGGAGATCGCGGAACTGCACGTCGTTGTTGCGCCATGGCAGCGGAATCTCTTGCAGGTTGCCGGCGTTCCACCCGACCCTCGCCTGTCAACTCATGTTGCGGAGATGGAACCAGGCTCTCTCAGCCGGAACCTTTGGTACTACCGGGGCCTTCCAGAGCTGGCAGCACGGCTGGCGGTCGACATCGTCCACCTCAGCTACCCCGTACCCGTGGATGCGGCCGCGCTTGGCTGTCCAACGGTAGTGACGCTGCACGACTTGTATCCCTACGAAATCCCCAGCAATTTTGGCTTTCCAAAGTTCATCTTCAATCGCGCGATCCTGAAGCAGTGTCTTCGCATTGTTGATTCGATCGCGTGCGTCTCCGAGGCTACGCGTCTCCGCCTAAAGCAGTACGCACCAGACGCTGTGTGGAGAAAGGCAGTGCGGATATATAACTGCGTCGAAACGGGGCCAGTCGTCACGACGCAGACACCCATTCCAAATTGGCAGGGCGAGCCGTTCCTGCTCTGCGTCGCGCAGCATCGCCGCAACAAGAATATCCCCCTTCTGATCCGGACCTTTGATCGCCTTCAGCATTCCGGACAGATCGATTCCGATATGAAGCTGGTCGTCATTGGGATTACCGCACCTGAGACCAGCAATATTTATCAGCTTGTTGCGGACTCCGGTCTTGGCCGGAGCGTTCATTTTCTCGAAGGGCTGTCGGAGCCGGAACTGCAATGGTCTTACCGGCAGTGTGCGGCGCTGGTTGCTCCCTCCATCACCGAAGGCTTCGGGCTGCCGGTCGCTGAGGGACTCCTTGCTGGTTGCCGGATTATCTGTTCGGATATTCCGGCCCATCGAGAAATAGCCGATGGGCACTGCCGGTTTGTGGCGTTAGGACGAAACGCACAGGAACTGTTCGCTGAGGCGATTGTCGCAGTTCTCAAGGAGGCCAACAGGCCACCCATATTGCTACCGCAGTTCTCTGCTCCGGTTCTTGCAGAGCAATATGTCAACCTCTATCGAAGACTCATAACGTCGGCAGTTCCTTTGGGGAAGGTCAGGATCTCGGCTCCGATCAATCTTCCAGCATCGGAAAGGCAGCCTCTATGAGGCGAGACATTTCTCCGGTCTGGGCTCCGAGGAGAGGGTGAGCATGAGCGCATCTGAGTCCGTCACATCGCGCCTCTATGCTGAAACTCTCGCGGCCCCGCGCGCAGACGTGCGTGTCAACTCCGCATATTTGTTCCGGAGCGTGCTGGCCTCGTGCGAGATGATAGCGGATTTTCTGACCTGTGCCGCCGGCATGTTCGCGGCTTTCTGTCTGGAGCATTCTCTATATTTTGGTAGGCAGGTTCAGTACTCCGTACGAGAGGCTGCCGCGGTCTGTATTGGTGTTTCCGTCTTAGCTGTGCTTCTTCTTCACCGGAACGGGGCATATCACGGGGGCAGTAGTCTGCTTCAGGTTCGTGAGACTGAGCGGGCAATTCGCGTTCCGGTTCAGTCTGTGCTTGCCATGCTCCCATTCAGCTTTCTCCTTGATCTGAAGTCCTCAAGCGAAGCTCTTCTTATTGCTCTCGTAGCGATCCCGGCCTTGCTGATTGCGCAGAAACATGGATTTACAGCCGTCGTCCGCGGTCTTCGCCAAAGAGGACGCTGTATAGACCGAGCGGTTGTTTATGGCGTAAAAGCGACGGGCAAACGCGTTCTTTCGGCCCTTTCTCATTCAGTTCGCCTCGGGCTCTATCCAGTGGCAGTGGTCGATGACAATCTCCCCTTTAATGGAGAGTGGATACCCGAGATGGGATACCGGGGCCGCCGTTCTGTGCCGGTGTTATGTGGGCCCGTCACGTCCGCACTGCTGCAATCCTGCCAATGCGGCACGCTCATCGTGGCCCTTCCGAACCTCTCACCTGAGAAACTTGCCGCAGCCGTAGACGCCGCAAATCAGGCTGGAGCACAAGTAGCGTTTCTTTCCGCTACTGAACTGAGGGAACAGCAATGGACAGAGGCGATCGACGTGGACGGTCTCTCGCTTACCCCGATGCTGGAGTCGTTCGATCGTTTGCATTACGCCATTGCCAAGCGAATCGTTGATCTTGCCGGCTCCTTATTCTTGCTCGCTTTATTTGCTCCTTTGTTCTTTCTAATTGCCCTCCTGATAAAGCTTGACTCGCCTGGTCCCGCGCTATTCAGCCAGGAGCGAGTAGGTCGCAAGGGAGAGCTCTTCAACATGTATAAATTTCGCTCAATGCGGGTGAACGCGCCCAAGTATGAATTCTCCCCGATCACGGCGCGCGATCCCCGAATTACAAGGATCGGAAGATTCCTCAGACGGACCGGTTTAGACGAATTGCCGCAGCTGGTGAATGTCCTTCTGGGGCAGATGTCGCTGGTAGGGCCTCGGCCCGAAATGCCCTTTATCGTGCATAGCTATACCTCCGAGCAACGGCAGAGGCTTCAGGTGGTTCCTGGGATCACCGGCCTGTGGCAGCTGAGCGCAGACAGAGCTTTCCTCATTCACAAGAACATTCAGTACGACCTCTACTACATCCGGAACCGCGGCTTTTTTATGGATATTGCCATTCTGATTCACACATTGTTCTTTGCCATGCAGGGGGGAGTATGACGAACGCTGTTTCAGATGCACAGGCAGCTTGGATGCGATATTGGCCATCGCCGTCTCTGATTCACTCCAACCAGTTTATGGGCTGTCATTCGGACTACTTCCCACCTGTTTTTCGTCGCGCAGCAATGAATACAAACGACATCTGTCTTCGAGGAATGCAATGAGTGTAGCAATCATCACCGGATCGTCAGGATTAGTTGGATCGGAAGCAACTGCCTATTTCGCAGCGCTCGGATTCGATGTGGTAGGGATTGACAATGGCATGCGCGAGGTGTTCTTCGGCCATTCCGCCTCCACCCGGTGGATGACTGAAAAACTGAAGAGGGAACTGCGGCGTTATACGCATTACGATCTGGACATACGTGATGCTCCTGCGATCAATCGCGTCTTCGCCAGATATTCCACGGATATCGAACTCATCATACATACTGCTGCGCAGCCGTCGCACGATTGGGCGGCTAACGACCCAACCACCGACTTTACCGTCAATGCGAACGGCACATCCGTATTGCTCGAAGCAGCCCGGATTCATGCTCCTGATGCGGTATTCAACTTCATGTCGACAAACAAGGTTTATGGAGATCGCCCAAATCGGCTCCCTCTCGTAGAGCTGGACACCCGTTGGGAAATTGACCCCAAACATGAGTATGTGGATGGGATCCCGGAGACCATGTCAGTCGATGGTGCGCTGCACAGCCTATTCGGTGCGTCGAAGGTTGCTGCGGACGTGCTGGTCCAGGAATATGGCCGGTACTTTGGCATGAAGACAGCCTGCTTTCGCGGCGGATGTCTCACTGGGCCAAACCACTCCGGAACTCAGCTGCACGGATTCCTGGCTTATCTGATGAAGTGCGCCGTAACGGGTACTCCCTACACGGTCTTCGGCTACAAGCGAAAACAGGTCCGGGACAATATTCATAGCGCTGACTTGATTAACGCTTTCCATCACTTCTTTTTAAGCCCACGTTGCGGAGCGACCTATAACATCGGCGGAGGGCGGTTTAGCAACTGTTCAATGTTGGAAGCCATAGAACTCTGCGAAGTCATCACCGGCAACAAGCTGAATTGCACCTACGTTGACGAGAGCCGCAGAGGGGATCACATCTGGTGGATCAGCGACTTGTCCCGATTCAAAGCCGATTACCCAGACTGGTCGTTGCGCTTCAGCGTGCCAGAGATTCTGCAACAGATTTATGAGTTAAATTTGGAGCGCTGGGGGGCCGAATGCTTAGCTTAGGAAAGCACAATGTACTTGGAATATTGATCGATGCGGTAGATTACGAAGCAGCCGTTGCTTATGTGTTTGAGTGCGCGAGATTAAGCCGTGGAGCCATTATTTCCGCCCTTGCGGTCCACGGTGTCATGACGGGCGTGCTGGACCCGGAGCATAAGTTCCGCTTAAACAGCTTCGACCTGCTTCTCCCTGACGGTCAGCCCGTCCGATGGGTCATGAATTGGCTATACGGCACTAAGCTGCGCGACCGCGTCTACGGGCCC
>Ga0335073_10000986_pt1 | contig 37638 bp, 23 predicted proteins | sample Lox_Sample_22_FD_207093 | JGI IMG/M metagenome (GOLD analysis project Ga0335073, IMG submission 207093) | Soil microbial communities from Loxahatchee National Wildlife Refuge, Florida, United States - Lox_Sample_2.2 | ecosystem: Environmental > Terrestrial > Soil > Wetlands | place: USA... | reverse complement strand
TTGCCGGACAGGTGACGGCCTCATCGGTGCTGGTTCACCTGCCGCGGATCGATAACGTGGAGACCTTCGACGTGGTGCAGAACGCAACTTCCGTCCAAACCCACGCTTTCGCCAGCATTCCAGGCCTCGCCGTCACGGTGTACGCCGGAACCACGTTCACCATGCCCGACGGCACGCAGCCGAACCCGTTCCCGCTGGCCGCGGTACAGGTTGCGGTGGACCGTTTGCCCGACAACAAGCCCAACGTCCCGACGATGATCCGCGCCTTTATCGTGGCTTTCCAGCCGGCCAACGCTACTACCAATCAGCCCGTGGCGGTGTATTTTCCGAACACCCTGAACACGCCTCCCGGCACCGACATGGCGTTGATGACGCTCGATCCGACGCACGGCCAGATGGTGCCGTACGGGACCGGAGCGGTATCGGCCGACGGAACGCAAATCATCCCCGACCCCGACCCGGCACATCCCGGCCATCTGTACGGGCTGGTTCACTTCGATTGGCATGGCCCCATGCCGCCTCCGGACCCCGGGCCCGACCCCCCGGGGGATCCTTGCGGTCCCGCTGACGGCGACCCCGTCGACCTTGCCACCGGCCTGGAAGTGATCAATGCCCTGGATATCGGCATCAGTGGTTATCGCCAGCCTATACAGGTGGTGCGAACGTACCGGACGCTGTCGTCGAATCCAGGACCGTTCGGCATCGGTACCGGCATCAATTACGGGTACGAATTGGGGACGGTGAATTTTCTGCACGGTCAGGGGATGCTTACGCTGGTTGCGCCCAATGGCGCGCAGTATCCTTTCGCCCTTCAGCCGGACGGAACGTTTACTAATTCCACGATCCCGTTTCTGCGAGGCATGGTGATTTCCAACCCCTCTTCGTTCGTCTATCGTCTCACCGGGAAAAACGGGACCAGCCTTCTGTTTCAATCGCCTTCCGGCGCTGCGCTCATCGCCTATTTGGACTCCATCACCGATACCAACGGAAACGTGGTCACTGTGGCTCATGGAAACACATCCTCACCCGGCCAGATCACCCAGATTGTCGATCCGTTCGGGCGGGCGCTGAACTTTACCTACGACGGCTCCAGCCGCATCACCGAAATCACCGATCCGATCGGCCGCAGTGTGAAATATGGGTACAACTCTCAAGGCACACTGGCCACTGTGACCGACCCCGACGGCGGCGTCACTACTTATAACTACGACGCCCAGAATCGCCTGACTCAGTTGATCGATGCGCGTGGAGTTACCGTCGAACAAAACACTTACGACGCGAATGGCCGGGTGATCCAACAAACCCATGCCGATGGGGGAGTCACCGGTTTTTCGTACGCGCTGCTGAATCCCCTGGCACCGACCTCCCCGGTGATGACCACTTCGATGACCGACCCGCTCGGCCGGACGTCCACCTACCGCTTCAATCCTTCCGGCTTCGTTCTCAGCGTGACCGATGCCAGCGGACAGGTTCGTGTCTTTACGCGCGATCCCAACAATCATCTGCTCGGCTTGAGCGGCCCCGGCAGGGGCATCGGCTGCGGCGATCCCCGCCGCGGCGATCTGAGCTTCAGCTACGATTCCAACGGGAACCTGCTCTCCTGGAGCGATGCCCTGGGAAACACCGTCCGATACACCAACACCACCAATCTCAATGTGTACACATCGGCCGCCGATCCGCTCGGCAACGTCACGCGAATGACTTATGACAGCGCCGGGAACATGCTCACTCGTACCGATGCGAACGGCCATGTGACTTCCTACACTTACAGCAATCAAGGGCAGATCACCGCCTGGACCGACGCGCTCGGCAATCGCAGCACGGTGACTTACGATGCGCTTGGAAATCCCTCTGCCATTGTCAATCCGCTGGGGAATCCGGTGTCGGCCGGATTCGATCCGATTTCCCGCACTACGCTGACCCAGGACAGCTTGGGCAATCAGACCCGGCTGGTTTACGACAATCTCGGCAGGATTGTAACCCAGACCAACTCCCAAAACCAGACCGTAAAGCTCACTTACGATGCGGTGAGTAATCTTCTCTCCATCACCGACCAGCGCGGCAACGCGACGACCTTTACCTATGACGCGATGAACCGGGTCGCTACGCGAACTTCACCGCTGGGAAAGACCGAGACTTATTCCTACGATCTCGCCGGCAATCTGATTAAGCTGGTCGATGGGCGGGGCCAGACCAGCACTTTCACCTACGATGCATTGAACCGGCGCATCGGCCAGCAATACGAGGATGGTTCAGTCAGTTTTGCCTACGACGCCTATGGACGGCTGACGCACGTCGTCGACTCGGTGAGCGGCACGTTCGACTATCAGCACGATGCAGCCGGCCACTTGATCGCCGCGGCCACTCCGGTCGGCGTGGTGGAATATGCCTACGATGCCGACAGCCGGGTTACCTCGCGACAGGTCGCCGGCCAGCCGGCGGCAGCTTATTCGTACGATGCCGCGGGTAATCTGCTCAGCGCCACATTGGGCTCGGCGAGTGTCGCGATGGCCTATGATGCCAGGAACGAAATCACCGGCATCAAACGGCCGAATAGTTCCACTCAGTACACTTATGATGCTGCCGGATCGATCCTGTCCATCGTCCATTCCGGCGCGGCGGGCGTTCTCAGCAGCCAGAGCTATACATACGATGCCAACGGAAACCGGCTATCTACCGTCGGCAATGTATCTCCGGCACTGGTGACGCAGCCGCTGACCGGCCAGTACGACGCCGATAATGAGTTGACCCGGTCCGGTTCCGCCGCTCTGACCTACGATGGCAATGGCAACCTCCTTACGTCGACCGATTCGACCGGCACCACCACTTATACCTGGGATGCGCGCAATCGGTTGCAATCGATTCAGGCTCCGAACAGCCAGAAAACAACGTTTCTTTACGATTACGCGCGCAACCTGATCTCACAGACGGATTCCGGTCCGGTCTTGAACCAGACCCAGACTTTTGTCCTCGATGACTTGCTGAACGTTGCCTATATTGGCCGAAGCAACGGCGACAGCCTTTCCGTGCTCTCCGGCAGGGCCATCGATCAGCACCTGGCCGTCGTCCATGCGAGCGGGCAGGTGGAATTCGGGCTCTCCGATGCAGTCAACAGCACGCTGTCGACCGTGGATCAAAACGGTGCGCTGGTGTCGTCCTTTTCGTACGATCCATTCGGGCAGACCGCGACCACCAGCAGCTACCCGTTCCAGTTCACTGGCCGCGTGCAGGCCGGTCCGAACGTACTCTATTATCGAAGCCGCTTTTACAGCACCGCGCAGGCGCGCTATCTCCAGGAGGATAGGATGGCATTCCCCAGCCTGGTGGCGGCGCTGAGCGGAGGGTCATTTGGGGCCAGCGGGGCGGAGGCGAATGCCTACTCGTACGTCAACAATAATCCCGTCAACCTGACCGACCCCAGAGGTAACAAGGGAGGAATACTTCGGAGTTGGGCCGCCGCCTTGATCATGAAGGCTTTCAAAGGGGTAACTGTTCCTGGCTCGGACCCTAGCGCACTGCCGAAGCCAGTCTATTCGACGCACCTCGGTGGAGCTCCCAAAAGCGGTTCGCCGGGTGGAGCGGGTGGCGGAGGTGGCGCAGGCAGCGGTGGAACCGGTGCAGGCGACGGCGGAGATGGAGGCGACGGTGGAGACGGAGGCGACGGTGGAGATGGAGGCGACGGCGGAGATGGGGGTGGCGGCGCTGGGACGGGTGGAGGCGGTGGAGGAGGTGCCGGTGGAGGCGGGGGAGGTGGAGCCGGTGGAGGCGGAGGAGGTGGAAACGGCGGAGGTGGCGGCGCTGGAACCGGCCCGGGTGGAGGAGGTATCCCCGGCGGAGGTGGAGGAGGCGGTGCCGGCTCGAACCCGCCCATCATGCCGCCTCCGAACGTGGATTGCATTCATTGATTTTGACGCCTGCCAGATTCCTGGCCGATGTACATCGCGTCCTAAGAAGATGTCGAAATCCGTTTTTCGATCCGTTTTGCTCACGATGGTGTTCGCGGGATTTTCTCTCGCGCAGACCCCGGGAACCGTGCGCTATTTCTACGACAGCCTGGGCCAACTGACCACCGCGATCGATGCGCAAGGAAATCAGCTTAGTTATACCTACGATGCGACCGGGAACATTACGGCAATTGCCAGATCGAGCTTGCCCCCGAGTTCACTGGCCGTCTTCAGCGTGAACCCCGGCGTCGTGCCGGCCGGATCCACCATCACCATTCTGGGTCAGGGCTTCAGCTCCACCGCCTCGGCCAATCTCGTCACCATCGGAGGTGTGACGGCCACGGTGGTATCTGCCACCCCGACATCGCTCACCGTCACGGTGCCTGCCAATGCCGTCAGCGGAGCAGTCGGGGTCACCGTCGGTAGCGCGACGGCCTCGTGGTCCGGCAGCGAGACGGTCGCCACACTCCCGGTGGTCGCCTCGATCGCGCCTGTGGGCGCGCTGGCCGGTACGACGATCTCCTCGTTGACGGTCGCCGGCGCGAACCTGACCGGCGCGACTTTTGTCTTCTATGGGCCGAACCCGGACCTGCTCTCCATCAGTTCGGTCGCGATTTCACCTGACGGGACCTCGGCAACTCTGGCCGTGGCGATCGATGCCGCCGCCTTCGGCCACTTTGTGCTGACCGCAGCCAATGCTTTTGGCAGCTCCACGACGATCCCTGTGAGAACCAATACTCTGGTCGTGCCGGGAACCAATCCGAATGCCGATCCCGATATGGATGGCTTGACCAACGCCCAGGAAATCGCCTTGGGAACCGATCCATTGAACCCCGATACCGACGGCGACGGCTTCGGCGACGGCGACGAAGTCTCCTTTGGTAGCGACCCCTTAAATCCGCTCAGCTATCCCCACCTGAATGGGACACAGGTACCGCGAGCGCAAGCCGCGCCATTTTCGGTATTCAACCAGCAGCCGCAGATTCCGAATCCGCAAACCGCGCCGCCCATGCTTTCGGCGGCTGCTGCCTTCTCGATTTTCAACCAGCAGCCGCAGATTCCGAATCCGCAAACCGCGCCGCCCATGCTTTCGGCAGGGGCCGCCTTCTCGATCTTCAACCAGCAGCCGCAGATTCCGAGTCCGCAAACCGCGCCGCCCATGCTTTCGGCGGGTATCGCCTTCTCGATTTTCAACCGGGAGCCGCAGATTCCGAATCCGCAAACCGCGCCGCCGGCATTCGGCCAGAGCGTCTCCTTCAGCGTGAACAACAGCAGCGGAAATTCGCGATCGCTGCTGCGCGTGCTCGATATCGATGGCGGCGGTCTGCCGGATTACGTGGTGCAGGCGCTCCGGGCGGACGGTTTGAGCGTCCGCCCTGAGGATGACGACGATCACGACGGGCTTACCAACCTGGAGGAATTCTGCCTGGGAACCGACCCCCGCAAGGCCGACACCGACGGCGACGGCATGCCTGACGGGGAGGAAGTGCTGCGCGGTACGAATCCCCTTTCGATCGACAGCGACGGCGATGGCTATACGGATTGGGAGGAGATTCAATTGGGGACCGATCCGCTTGACGCCGCAAGCCACCCGGCTTACCCCCCAACGGTCGAACCCCCGGCTACTGCGCTGGCACCCGCGTTTTTCCGGCCTGCCGTCTGGAAGGCCTGCGACACGGCTCTGGCAAAGCTCCAGGAGCGCATGAAAGCGCTCCGGATCCAGCGCGGGATGGCGCCGGACATCAAACAGGAGAAACCATGAAAGTCCACCGCGATTGTTTGCGATTATGCCCTGGGAAGAAGATATTGCTGCTGTTGATGGCGGGATGCACGGCTGCCTCGGCGCAGACTAACTTCAGCAGCACCTCGACCGGCGCCGACGGCGCTCTCAACCTGACCACGCCCGGCACGGTGGTATTCAATCCGGCGAGTTTCAATCCGCCGCTCAATCCCTCAGGCAATAACATCTTCAACTTCACCACCATCAACATCGCAGCCGGCGTTACGGTGGTGCTCTCGGGCCAGAATCTGACGGGGCCGATGTATTGGCTGGCGCAGGGCGCAGTGACCATCGCTGGAACGCTCAACCTGAACGGCCAGAACGGCGCCGCGCAGTCGCAGTCCGAGCAGACCCGGATTCCGGCTTATCCCGGCGCGGGAGGATATGCGGGAGGCGTCGGCGGACGGCAATTGTCCACCCCTCCGCTGCCGGCGCAGCCGGGGGGCGGCCCGGGCGGAGGGGCTGCCGGAACCGCCACAACCAATTCGTCGGGTGGAACATTTGCTGGAAGTAATGTGTTTCTCGTGCCACTGGTGGGAGGGTCGGGCGGCGGCGGAGGCATGTATAGCGACCCGCAAGTCATCGGTTCCGGCGGCGGCGCCGGCGGCGGCGCTATTCTCATCGCCAGCTCGACTTCGATTGCCATTACTGGCTCCATTACCGCCGCTGGAGGCTTCCAAGGGACCTGCACCGCCTTTTGCGGCAGCCGAGGCTCTGGGGGCGCCGTCCGCATGATCTCGCCCGTGGTCACCGGAAATGGCTCGATTTCGGCCGCGCAGATCCGTATAGAAACCGCCAATTACTCCAACAGTTTGATTCTTTCTACACCCTTTGTGGTCAGTTCCACGCCGAATCTCTATCTGCCCACGACTCCTCCCGGTGCGCTGACCGTGGTAAGCGTCGGCGGGGTCAACTTACCCGCCAGCCCCACCGCCAGCTTTAGCGTGGCGGATGCCACTATCAACGCGCCGGGCGCGGTGCCGGTCGTCGTCCAGGCAAACAACATTCCACCGGGGACAGTGGTGACGCTGCAATTCTTCTCCGAAAGCGGCACCGATTTCAGCGTCCAGGCCCCCGCCCTGAGCGGCACCCTGACGCAATCCACCACCACCGCGCAGGTGACTTTCCCCGCCGGTTTCACGCGCGGGTATGTGGTAGCGTCCTGGTGAGGCGGGGGCGGGCAGAGGCCGGCCGAATGGCGATCGTGTAGTGGAATCCAGGGAGTCCAATGAGGAACGCTCGCCGGGGAATGGTAGGCTGCCGCCCCTTTTTAGGCACCGCCGGGCTGCAAAGCCGGCTGCCGGCACGATTTTCCTCCCTGTAAGATCCGGGACTACTTCAGGTTCAGCGCGATCACCTGAATGGAATACCCTGGCATGGAGTGATGAAGCTTGTCGCCGTCTGTGCGGATGGTGCTTTCGGCCGGTATGATGCGCGTCGGCTGGTCGATGGTGTTAGTAGTTTGGGTATCTTTGGCGCTCAAACTGACCAATTTCGCGTTGCCGGCCAGTTTGGCTCCGGCTAAATCGATGTCAATTGCCTTCGGTACCGAGGACGCGTTGACCAGTTTCACATAGATCTGCTTCTTGGCCGTATTCCGCGTGACCGAGTAAAAGAGTTTGGGAACGGCGGAATCGAGTTTGGCATCGAGCGTGACGTCTCCGAGATAGCTTCCGAACATCACCTGCGCGTAGTAGCTCGGAGAGCCGTAGCTGCGCAGAGCGTCGTAGCCGATGAGGTCGGACTCCCATTGCGTGCCCTTGGGATTTACGTTCACCAGGAGCGGCGCGTACGACGCCATTACCACGATATCGCTGTTCCTCTCCATGCCCGTCATCCAGGCGGCATCGCCGAGAGCCGCGCCGAAATTGGGTGTCGGCGTCCCTTCGCGCGTGGCCCACTCGCCGACGAAAATTTTCGGACCGCTGCGATCGGTCTTGTCGTAGTGGCCGGCATCTTCGAAGAATTCCTTGGCGCGCCGGTAGTAATGGTCGTCGATAACGTCCGGCCGCATGTTCTTGATGGGTTCGGTGGCAATCAATTCGAGGTCGGGGTATTTGGCTTTGATGGCTTTATAGAATTGGGCGTAGCGTCCTTCGTAGCTGCCGGAGCGATCGAACTGATCTTCGTTGCCGATTTCGACGTAATGCAGGCGGAACGGCTCGGGATGGCCGTTCGAGGCGCGAACGGCGCCCCATTTGGTGGCGGCCGATCCGCTGACGTACTCCAATTCGTCGAGGGCATCATTGACGTAGGGTTCGAGAGCGGGGCCGGGATCGACGTGCTCCTGCGCCAGCGAGTAGCCGGCGTAGACGGCAAGGACCGGCTCCATTTTCAGGTCCTCGCACCAGTCCAGGAATTCCAGCAGCCCCATGCCGTCGGTGGAGAAGTAACCCCACGGGCTGGGATGGCCGGGCCGGTCGGCCAGCGGCCCGATGGTCTTCTTCCACTCGAAGCGATCCTTGATGTGGTCCCCCTCGAGGTAATTCCCGCCGGGAAAGCGCAGGAAGGCGGGATGCATGGCGGCAAGCTTTTCCATCAGGTCGGTCCGGAAGCCGTTGGTCCGATTGTGGTAGGTGGGCGGAAACAGAGACACGAGTTGCAACCAGAGTGTGCCCGGATGGGTGGTTAGAATCTCCAGGTGATGATGGGTGGAGACGACGGCGGCGGCGGTTTTCAGCGTGAAGACGTGCTGTGCCCAGGAGGTTCCAATGCCGGGGACGGTAGCAGTGGCATCCGCGTCGCCGGTGTCGTCGTTTACCAGTTCCACCGTAAGCGGTGACGGCGAAGCGGAGTCCGTCCTGGCATAAAGCGAGCCGTGATAGGTGGTATTGGGGCGCACCGGAATGCCCCAATATCCGTCGTTGAGCACACCGGCGGGGTTGTGTTCATCGGCCTGAGACACTTCCAGGCGCAGGCTGGTCTTCAGCGCTTCGCTCGGCCCGGACTGATGATCGTCGGCCATTTTGGCGTTGGCGTTGCCCTTCTCGACGAGGTACCAGTGCAGAACGCCGCTCCAATCGCCGCGGAAGGTGTTGTTCTGGATCAGTTCGGCGTAGAGGCCGCCCTCGTAAGAGAAGTTGATTTCCTCGGTCATGAGCCCATAGAGCGTAGGACTCACTTTGGCGGCGGGTTTGTCGCCTTGAATTCTGAGAACGGCCGGCGCCTCCTGCGCCACGGCGCATGCCGCAAGCAGCGATGCAGCAACCGCCAATCGATAGACCGGTGCGCGATGCATGTGAATCTCCTCGATCGCTAGCGCGGATCGGGAACCGTTGGAACGGTGTAAACCTTCTGCAAAGCCTGCTGGTATTCGCCGAACAGGGCCTGGATTCCCGAAAACTCGCGTTTCACCGCCGCGCGATATTCGGCGTTGGTGGCGAAGTCATAGAGTAGCGCCGACATTGCCTGCGCGTCCACCACGAATCCCTGATGGCCGACTTCGGTGAGGGCGTCGGCCTCCATCTGGTAAGTGTGGTTCGCCGCCGACGAAGAATAGACTTCGAAACCCACGCCGGGAATGGCGCTCGATACCGTGCCCGTCTCGTCGTATCCCTGCGGTTTGGCGGGGGCTTCCACGATGTGCGTGGCGCCGAATGCGCGGGCATGCGCGAAACCCACCTCGGCCAGCGTGGCCACCGAAATACCATCGCGCATCTGGCCGTAGTTGTCGATCTTGACTTTCGTGCCGGTGGCCAGCGCCGCGGCGCGCGCCGCGTTGTCGACGGCCTCACGCACCTGGGCCAGATAGACCGAGTCGGGATAGCGGACATAGAAATCGGCCTGCGTGCGGTCGGGCACCACGTTGGGCGCCGCTCCGCCCTCGGTGATGATGCCCTGGATACGCGCTTCCGGCCGCATGGTGGTGCGCGCGGCATCGATATTGTTGAACAGATGGATCACGGCCTCGAGTGCGTTTCTTCCGGCCCAGGGAGTCATCTGGTGCGCGGGCGCGCCCGAGAAGGTGTACTTGACGCCATCGATATTGAGACAGCAGGTGCCGAATCCCGCCGCGGGCCGAACGGTCGCGCTCACGGAGTGGCTGCGCACGATGACGTCCGTGCCGTCGAAGACCCCCGCCCTGAACATGTCGGTCTTGGCGACCGGCGGCATCATTTCCTCGCCGGGGCAGCCGAAAACCACCACGCTTCCGGGAGTGTGGGTGCGATCGAGCCACTCGGCGATGGCGATGGCGGCCGCCATGCCGATAGGACCTTGAGTGCTGTGCTGATCGCCGTGAAATGCGCCCTTGGTGCCGCGCAAAGCGTCATACTCGACGATGATTCCGAGGCTCGGCGCGCCTTTTCCGAAGCGCGCGACGAAAGCGGTGGGCAGATTGGCCACGCCGGTGACGACTTCAAAGCGATGGCGCTTCAGGTAATCGGTGAGGATGCCGACCGAGCGCTTTTCCTGGAATCCGATTTCGGGATGGCGGGTGATGTCGTCGCCCATGGCGATGAGTTCGGTATCCATGAGTTGCTTGGCGCGCGCGGCCACCTGATCGCGGGCGGCATCGGGAGCGCTGAAGTGGGCCACCCACTTGTCGGCTCCGATGGATTTTTCGAGGGTGTTCATTTTTTGGATGACATCGCGGGCGGCATCGCGCTCGGTGGGTGTTTCCTGCGCGCACAGTGGAGCGACGAGGAGGATAGCGGCAAGTGCAAGTCTCATAATCGCGATATTGTATCGGAAAAAAGAAAGGCGGTTCTCAGGGAGGCCAAGGAGAAGCGATCCGAGGCTGAGGCGGGTTCTTCCGCGGGCTCTGTGCCGCTCCGAAGTCCGCACGCCGAGAGCTCCCTGCCTTACAGCTACAGCGGGCTGGCTGTCTGCAGAACCAGGTTCGGACGCGTCGCCAGCATTCCCGCCGATACCTCCAGCGGCTGCGAGCCCGCGGCGAGGCCGGACGGAACCACGATGCACCAGGCTCAGCCCCGAGGTGGTCAGGCCGGCGAACCATACCTGCGCAGGTTCGCCGCCGGCCACGGGGAACGCGCCCGCGAAATTCCGATCGGTGACGAACGCCGAGGGATCGAGCGTCGCGCCCAGCCCGATCAGGTAGAGGTCGAGCGTATGGCCTAGGTAAGCCGCTCGCAGCACGCGCGGGTGCTGCCGTCGCTGCTGGGCGGCCCGCTGAAATCCGCCATCGCGGAGTTCGCCGGCATCCACATCGTTTGCCCGGCTCGGGACACAAGTGAATTCTTTTTTCCCTGACTGGCTCGTTAACGATGAGCATCGTCGGGAATCGGCAGATTACGGAAGATCTTCCAATCCCCCGTGGATTGGCGCTGCCAGACCGTAAGGTAGCGATGAGAGATCTTCGGACCTTTGGCGAACGAAACCTCGGCGCGGCCCCACTCGTAGACGAAATCGCCCTGCTGGACCGATCCGAGACTGATCGCCGATGCAGTTGACGCCTTGCCGCGCGCCGCGGTCCGTGCCTTCAGGATCTCTTCGATGGCGGCGCGGCCGCGGGTGCATTCGCCGGTAGCGCTGCAATCGACGGCATCCCCGGCATAAGTGGCGGCGATGGCCGCGGCATCGCCCGATTTCATGCCGTTGACCCACGCCAGGTTGCCGGCATCGATGTCTCTGCGCGCCCGTGGATCGATGGTTCCACTTTGGGCGAAGGCGCAAACCGCAAGGAACAGGAGCCCCAAAGGTCGACAGAGTGCCATGCAGGTAACTGTAGCGCGCATTGGACGAGTCGCGTGACGAACGCGCCGGTCAGCTCCGCGGTGCGGGAGCGGCGAACGCGCCGATGGCCTGGTGCATGACGCCTTGAAATTCTGCCAGGCCGCACTCCGCCCAGAAGAGATGCTCCCATCCCGTGAGCGTCCCGAGGCTCGACAGGATCGCGATTCGCACCGTGTCCCCTTCGCGGCGGAAGAGCCAGCGAAATTCGACCATGGCTTCTTCCCAGAAACATTCGCCGAGCCCGTCCGCGATCGCGCTTTCGACGGCCGATCGCAGCTCCGCCACGGCGGAGAGACCATCCGATCCAGTTACGGTCGCCTTCGCACCGTTATGGGCGATTGTGCCGACAACCCGGCCGAGGGAATCGCCATTCAACATGAGCTGCATTCGAAAAACTCAGTGTAATCGAGCGCGCGCGATCTCATGAACCGAATTGTGACGTGGACTAGCACGCCACCGCCTTTATGGCAGCACGTGGATCGTGTGCAGCCAGGTGGTGACGCTCGCGGGCCACGTGGTGACGGGGAGAGCCGTGCGGCGCAGTCCATACCCGTGCCCGCCGGCGGCATAAATGTGCAGTTCGGCGGGGACCTTGGCGTTTTTCAGCGCCATGAAATAGACGACGGCATTTTCCACGTGGACCGGATCGTCTTCGGCCTGCACGATGAAGGAAGGCGGCGTCTGCGCGGTGACCGGGATATCCGCGTTGGGCTCGAAATTCTTCTCCGCGATGGCGAGGTAGCCGGGATAAACGATCACCGCGAAATCCGGCCGGCAACTGCTGCTATCGGCGGCATCGACGGTATCGTAGAGGCGGCGATCGAAGTGGGTGCTCAGGGCGGCCGCCAGGTGCGCCCCGGCGGAAAAGCCGAGCACACCGATGCGGTTCGGGTTGAGGTGCCACCCGGCTGCGCGCGAGCGCACGATTCCGAGGGCGCGCTGCGCGTCCTGCAATGCCGCCGGCGATTTCGGATAGGGGCCAGTGTCGGGCACGCGATATTTCACCAGCACGCAGGTGACTCCGGCGGAATTGAGCCAGCTGCAGACTTCGGTGCCCTCGAGATCGATGGCCAGGATCCGGTAGGCCCCGCCCGGGAACACCAGCACGGCGGCGCCGCTGGGATTGTTTTTGGCGGCGTAGACAGTGAGGGTGGGGCTCGAAACGTTACCCAGGCGAATGACTGGCTTTCCGGCGACGAGGTTGTCTTTGGCGGTGGTCATATCGGCTTCCGCCGGCGGGTTCGCCGGGGCCCCCGGCGCGCCTTTGGGCCACAACCTTATGGTTTCATGTCCGGGCGCAGGCTCCCAAGCGGGTTTTTGCGCCAACAGCGCAGCTGGACCGGCGGCCAGGATGGCGGCGAGGATGGCGGCGATCACGAGACGGTACATAAACGAATCCTGACTCCTAACTCCTAACTCCCAACTCCCAACTCCGAAATCCTCACCAGTTGCTTGCCGACGTTCTCGCCGCGCAGCATGCCCAGGAATGCGGCGACAGCATTCTCGATGCCATCCGCCACTGTTTCACGGTATTTCAGTTTGCCTTCCTGGAACCAGTGGGTAAGTTGCGCCAGGCCCTCGCTGTACCGTTCCGCGTATTGAAATACCAGGAAGCCTTTCACGGTCAGGGTGCGGACCAGAACGAATGGCAAAAGACGCGCGCCCAGTTCGGGCTCGGCGAGGTTGTAGAGCGAGATTTGCCCGCAGACGGAGGCGCGCCCCTTCGTGTTCATCAACGGGAATATTGCATCGCTGGTAGCGCCGCCGACGTTATCGAAGTAACAGTCGATTCCGTTGGGACAAAGCTCCTTTAGCCGGTCGAGGCTTTCGGTCTTGTAATTCAGACCGGCGTCGAATCCCAGGTCCCGGGTGATCCAGCGGATCTTGTCGTCGCTGCCGGCGATGCCCACCACGCGGCAGCCTGCGATACGCGCGATTTGGCCAGCCGTAGATCCCACCGCGCCGGCAGCGCCGGATACTACGACGGTTTCTCCGGCGCGCGGCGCGCAGATATCGAGCAGTCCGAAATACGCCGTCAGCCCGGGCATTCCGAGCACGCCAAGCGCTGTAGAAATCGGCGCCACGCGAGGATCGACCTTGGTCACCCCCGCGCCATCCGATAAGGCATATTGTTGCCAGCCGAAAAAGCCGGACACATACTCGCCTTCCGCGAAATCGCGATGGCGCGATGCCAGCACCTTACCTACGGCCCCTCCGCCCATCACTTCGTCGAGCTTCTGGGGTTCGGCGTAGCTGCGCGCGGCGTTCATGCGGCCGCGCATATAAGGGTCGACGGAAAGATAGGAGATCCCCACCAGGAACTGGCCGTCGGCGGGTTCGGGGATGGCGCCCTTGACGAGGCGGAAGTCCGAAGGCTTGGGAAAGCCTTTGGGACGGGCGGCGAGATGGATCTGCTGATTGGCGGCGGGCATGATTCATCCTTTCCACGCCCAGCGGGCGATCTCCGGGAGCGAGGCAGTCTTTCCCTGCATCAGCACGCCGATGCGGAAAATGCGCGCGCCCGCCCAAGTGACGGCATAAGTCCAAAGGATCACGCCCACCAGGCCGGCCCACGGCTGCCAGAAAGGAACTCCGCCCGGCATTGCCTGGCGCATCATCATGATGAGCGGTGTGAACGGCGGCATGAGCGACATCGCGGTGGCGATGCCGCCATTGGGGGCCTGCATCACCGGCATCAGCAGGAACAGCGGAATCAGCGTCGGACCCATTACCACCATCGCCAGGTGCTGCGCGTCGTTCGGGCTGGCGCAGGCCGAACCAACGCCGACCGCGAGCGAACTCATTACCATTACGTCGGCAATCAGGTACACGAAAAACCACGGCAGCAAATGAAACGGCGCCAGTCCGATCATGGCGAGCGACTGCAGCACCAGCGTCGCGCCCGCGATATAGAAAATCGAGCTCGTCATGGTCAGTCCGATGGCGCCCAGCACTTTGCCCATCATCAACTCGAACGGAGTAGCCGAACCCAGGAGCATCTCGAAAACCCGCTGCTGTTTGTCGTCGGCGACCGCGCCCAGCATCGGTCCGCCCGACATGAGGACGATCATGGCCAGCATCATCATAAGCACGAAGGGAACGGTGAAGGTGGCAATTTCGTTGCGCTTCTGCGCTTTCTCGATGGCGCCGGTTCGCATGTCGCGTTCTACCAGGCCCATGTCCTGCATGCTGGATTCCGCCAGTAAGTCGGAAAAATGGCCGGCGCCAATGCCCAATTGCGTCATGCGCGCCTCTCGCAGACCGTCATCCACCGGCCTGCCGATCCAGTTGCGCGAATTGTCGATGCCGGTCGAATTGGAGTAATAGTCAACGCGGCTGGCTTCGGGGAGTTTTTCCGAATCCTTTACTTTGACCGGATGGAGCGCGTCGCGCCCGATCTCGAGAAACCCATACAGCTCGTGCCGCCGAACCCGGTCGGAAAGCGCGAGCCGCTGGGCCAACGGATTGGCATCGTCCGGCTGGACGGTTTCGAAGGTGTAGCGCGGCGCAATCTGGCGGCCGGTTACTTTGTCGAATAGGTCGTCGTGGTTCTTTTCGGCGGCCGCCTGGATGATCCACTGCGCGGAGGCGCCGGTGTGGTCGACAATCGCGATGTGGCGTTCCGCGATGTCCGGTTTGGCTTTCATGACGGCAATGCCGATGAAGCCGCTGCCGAACAGAATCGGGGCCACGATCAGGCCGAACAGAAAGGGCTTGGAACGGATGGTCGCGAGGTAGTCGCGTTTGGCCATCAGGAGGATTCTACGCATGCTGCCCCTCCGCTACTTCCGGGCCCGCGATCCGTACGAAAATGTCGTGCAGCGAGGGGCGGGTGATGGAGAAACTACTGACGCGCGTACGGGCGATCAGGGCTCGCAAAACTTCCTGCGGGTCGCACCCGCGGGCCATTCGCAGTTCCTGCACGTGCCCCAGGTCGCGGACCTTCTCCACGCTGGGCAGCCCCTGCATGGTATCGGCGCCCCCATCGGCAGTGACGCGGATGGTGTCGTTGCCATATTCCGACTGGATCGCGTCGAGCGGTCCGTCGAGCACTTTCTTGCCGCGGAAAATCATGAAGATCGAATCGCACATGCTTTCCGCCACGGCCATATCGTGCGTGCTCAGGATGACCGTGGCGCCGCGGCGCCGCAACTCTAGGATGGCGTCGCGTATGTTGTCGGCACTCACCGGGTCGAGCCCGGTGAACGGCTCGTCGAGAATTAGCAGTTTCGGCTCGGGCACGACCGCGGCGATGAACTGCACCTTCTGGCTCATACCCTTGCTGAGGGCATCGAGGCGCAGGTCGGCGCAGTGGCCCAGGTCCAGACGTTCCAGCCATTTCTTCACTTCCGCGGTCACTTTTCGGCCGCCCCGCAATTCCCCATGGAATTCGAGTAGCGGCAACACTTTCATGCGGCGGTAGAGGCCGCGTTCTTCGGGAAGATAGCCGATGAGTCCCGTCCGCGTAGCGCCGAATTGCTCACCGAAGACGCGAATGGTGCCGCTGTCGGGGTAGATGATGTTGACAATCATCCGCATGGTGGTGGTTTTGCCAGATCCGTTGGGGCCTATGAACCCATACACCGCCCCCTCTGGCACGGTGAGCGAAACCTGGTCGACCGCAGCGGTGTCGCCAAAGGTCTTGGTTACGTTTTCGACCTGGATGGCCGGCATGGAACAAATGTAGCAGAACGCTCGCTTTGAGCGGTCGGGACGGGAGAGCTGGCGAAATGGACGAATGGGAGAACAGTCTGCGCGCGTCTTTCGGCGGATGAAGCTAGACTGAGGTTTGGCTTTCATCATAGCCAAATCGAATCGCCGGGCTTTTTTGCGCTGCGGTGCGGCGGCATGGGCCGCGATTGAGGCGCGGAACGTCCCGGCATCGCCGGACGGCGGGAGCGCCCCGGTCTTCCGGACCGCCAACGCACGCTGGCAAGCCGCTTACGATCGCGCTTTGGCCATACTCTCGGGCAACGTGCGCGTGCTGCCGCGGTACCCCAAGCCGGTGCTCATCGAAGGCGCGAGCTATGCCGGCATCTGGATGGAGTGCGGACCGCACGAAGCGCTGCTTTATCGCAAATTCCGCCCGGACGTCGCCCGCAACAGCCACTTCACTTTTTTCGAGCTGCAGCGGCCCGACGGCCAGTTTCCCGCGAATAACAAGATGTCGGAGGCCGGCTTCGGGCAGATTCAAATGGTGGTGCCAGTCGCCGCTACCGCATGGGAACTGGCGCAGGCGACCGGAGACGACGAACTGCTCGATGCCGCGTACCGCGCCTGCTCCGCCTGGGACGAGTGGCTGATGGCCAACCGCAACACGCGCCAGACCGGCCTGGTGGAAGGCTTTTGCACCTACGATACCGGGCACGACAACAGCCCCCGGTGGGCGGGCATTCCACCGCAATGCCCCGGCAAAGACGCGAAGCGATACCCGCCAATCCGGACCCTGCCGCGGCTCTGCCCCGATCTTTCGGCCACCCTCTATGGCGCCCGGATGGCGCTGGCTGCCATGGCGGCGGCGAAAGGCAAAACGTCGGAGGCCGGCAAGTGGGAAGAAAGCGCCGATAACATCCGGGGCCTGATTCTGTCCCGGCTGTATGTGCCCGAGGATGCGGCATTCTACGACCTCGACGCGGAGAATCATTTCGTGAGGATTCGCTGCGACATCCTCAGCCGTATGTGCGGCGAGCACGTTCCCGCTCAGGCCTTGTTCGACGATCTGTGGACGCGCCAGATCCATAATCCGAAAGCCTTCTGGGCGCCTTATCCTCTGCCTTCCGTAGCGCTCGACGATCCGTTGTTCGTTCGCCCGATCCCGCGCAATTCCTGGGGCGGGGCATCGCAGGCGCTCACCGCGCTACGGGCGGGGCGCTGGTTCGACTTCTACGGCCGCACCGCCGAATTCGCGTTTCTGATGGAACGTTGGTGCGAGGCGCTGCAGAACGACATGACCTTCCGGCAGCAAATGGACCCGCTGAACGGCGCGTTCACCAGGGAAGACCTGCCGGACTATTCCCCCGCGGCCCTGGTCATGCTCGATTACACCTGGCGGCTGGCGGGCGTGCGCGAAGAATCAGGCACGCTCGACTGGAATGTGCGGCCGCGCCATCCGGCGGCGGCATCCGCGCGATTCGAAACGCGCACCGGCCAAGGCCGCACCGCGGAGATGATTTACGAGGAGGACGGTGCCGACTTGCGGCTCGCCGGCAGGACGATTGCGCGGCTCGACGGCGGCGCAGTTCGGCTCGTCACGGACAAGAGCGGAGTTGCACTTGCCTTGGCCGGAATCAGCGAGCGGACTGAGAACGTTACGCTCCGATTGACCGGCCGGCCGCCGCGGAGAGTTACGATTCGGGCGAATGCCAGGATCGAGGTGCGTCCATGATACAAGGGAACTGCAGCGTTACTCCGCGCACCCCAAACCCAGTGCCGCGTTGACTACGATCTGCAAATCCACTATATTCACCACCTTGTCGCCGTTCAGGTCGTTGGCCGCCCCGGTTGTGCCCAAAGATTGATTCATGACCTGCTGGACGTCCGTCACGGTGACGGAACCGTTTCCGGCAACGGCGCACACAAACCCATTCTGAGTGACTGGCACGTTCACGGTTCCGATGGTGAGCGTCGCGTTGCGCGTGGAGGTCGTACCATTCGGCATCACGGTAAAAGGCACAGCCGCGCCCGCCGGCGCCGCAGTGAGCCAGCTTTGATCGCTGGATACAACCACGGGGCAGGAAGTAGTCACCTCGATTGACCCGCTCACCCCGCCGGCGGGAGCGTTGATCTGGTTCTGCGAAAGGCTGTAACTGCTGGCGGGGCACGCCCCCGCCGGTTCGGTTAGGAGAGACGTCAAGCCGCCCAGCGTGACGAAGGCGCTTTGCGGAGAACTGCTGGTATTGGGGCCGGCGGTCAGCTTGATGGCGCCGCTGCTCGTGCCGGTTGCCTGAGTAAAGGTCAGCCAAGGCGCGCCTCCTCCCGCCGACCAGACACATCCCGGCTGGGTGGTGACCTGTAACATGACGCTGCCGCCGGTGGAAGGAATAATCTGATTGGCCGGACCCAGCGAATAGGTGCACGTGCCCACCATTACCGGCGCCGTCGCGGTCAGCGCGCCATAGGAGACCACCAGCCCATCGACCCCGGGGAGATTTGCCGTGATCGCGCCGCCGGCGGCGGCGCTGATCACGGTGCTCGATCCGCTGAGGGTGGTATAAGTTGCGGCCTGCGTCACGTTCACCGGTCCGTTGTTGAACATGGCTTGCGCTCCCACGGTGCGGGTGTTGCCGGCAATTATATTTCCCACTGGAGCGTTCAGCAGTTCGAGGGCATAGGGTGTGCCGCTCGTCTGCAAGGTATAAGTGAGTCCGGTAAGTGTGTATGTCTTGTCACTGAACACTGTGATCGCTGCGAAGTTTGCCGATCCCAAACGCGTGGGAGTGAACGAAATGCTGAATGGCGATTGGGTAACATACAGAAATGCAATATCGGAAGGATCGCTGACCGTCTGTAGGAGAAGTACTTCGGTGATGGTTTTGGTCGCGGATGTGGCCGTAATACTGTTTGCGGTATTGATGGTCAACGTCGAGCCCGAAGCGGGTTGGAATGCCACATCGGATGCCGCCTGGGTGTACCCGGTCAGGTTCAGGAGCGGCGCGCCGCCTGCCGACGTCTTTGGCCGCGCCCCTCGCGGTTCGGGGGAAAGGTCCGCCAGACCGTTTCCGGAAGGAGCCGCGCCGGTACCGCCCGTCAGCCAGTAATATGCCTGTGCCCAGGCTGCCGGACTGGCGGTTTCCGCCTGGTTGCACGAACTGCACAGGCTGCTGCTCACGATTCCGGCGATGGCCGGCGCCGAATCCGCGGCGCCCGGCGGGTCCTGGCTCGCGGTGGTAGCGAGGGTGTCGTTTGTACTGTTCAGGATGTTGGCTACCGTCGAGCCGGGTAGAAACGCGCCGATCGCGATATCGAGCAAGCTTTCGGTGGTAGAGATGGGGCTGGGCGAGGCGCCAGCGATGGCGCTGAAGACGTTCGATGACGAAAGCGATTCGAGCGCCGCCGAGCCGGGTTCCATCGATGCCGCGCCGGCCCCTGGTGGTTTTCCCAGAGCGGTCATCACGTCTCCCAAACTGCACGGGGAAATGAATTCGCACCACGCCGCCACCTCCCCGCCGGAAGTTGTCGTCAGCGCGGCATTGTTCACCAGGGTACTCGCGAGGGCGGTGCCTGAGTGGGGAGTTCCAAGGGTAATCAGTTTGTGTACCGGCTCCGGAAGTAAGATCGGGTCGGAAACCGGATTACTGATAAAGTACCGGGCTACCAATCCGCCCGTGCTATGGCCGGCGACATCCACCGTCCGGGCAGCCATGCCGGTTTCAGCCGCCGCTGCCAGCGCATCTTGCATGGCGGACAGAAAGATGTTCTGGATGCCCGGATCGGCGAACGACCGGTCATTCATCGTCCCGTAGTCGACCGGAAAAATGAGATTGTGCGGGTACCGGCTAGCGATATAGTCGTAAAATCCGCCGCTTCCCGGAGTGAAATCCGCGCTCTCCGCGCTTGCCCAGATGCCGTGGACCAACAGCAGCGGAGGAGGCTCGAGATTGATCCTGGCCTGCCCGGCGGGTTGGCCGGTTTGATTGGCTGTGGCCAGAATCTGCACCGCGGGAGTCGCGTCGGGGACGGGCATCGCCGCCGGCGCCCACAAAAGCGCCAGGAAGTAGTAACTAGCCTGGGCGTCCGGGCCGAAGGTTGGTTTCGAGACCAGGAGACTGGTTACCCGAGACGTAGGTTGGGGCGCCGTTAGGAATGTGGCCTGGAACACTCCCAGCGAGCCGGCCGATGAGCCGGAAGGGAGCGTCGTTCCGGGCGTAGAGATATTGAATGTTACCGGCTGCGGCGACGTCGACTTATACACCAGTACCAGCGCGGATTCCCCGTCGGCCGCCAGGATCTGGCCGGCCGTCGGCGAAGTCAGCATGGACTCGATATTCAACGGCCGCGGCGTCTGCTGCGCGACGGCATAAGATGCGAACGGGTTCAGGACCGACAACTGGGAGTTCGCATAAGTCAATAAATAGGCGTGCCCATCGCTGCCGAGGGCGGCAATTTGCCCGGCATCGTTAATCCCGTTCGCCGAGATCAGGACGGCGCCGCCCGGCAGACTCACCAGGCTGTTCAGATCCGTCATGGTCCCGCCGCTGTAAAGAAATGCGTGCTCTGCCGTCGAGCCGCTCGGAATCACGATTCCCACGACCTGCCCCAGATTGTTGATCGCGGTTGCCACGCTTCCCGAGAAGCCGCTCAGAACACCGAGATCCGTCATCGTGCCGCCGCTGTAAACAAATGCGTGGCTCTGACCGCCCGCGTTATCCGAGAATCCCACCACTTGTCCGCGATTGTTAATGGCATTCGCACGGCTGGAGAGAGTTTCAACCTGTCCCGCGAGCGTCCCCAGGTCGAGGATGTTTCCCCGGCTGTACAGGAATGCGTGGTAACTGTTCCCGCCGCCTAAATCGCAGAATCCCACCACTTGTCCGTTATCGTTGATCCCCTGTGCCTGGCAGGACGTGCTGCCGGCGATGGCGCCCAGATTGATGGCTTGACCGCCGCTGAATAAGGCGGCAAAAAAGCTGCCGGGCCCCGAACCCGCATAACCGGCGATCTGGCCCATGGAATTGATACCGGTGGCGGCGCTTTCGTAATCGGCCGAGTCCAGGTCGATCAGGCTGCCGTCGCTGTAGAGAAAGGCGTGATAAGTTCCGCTTCCGACTGCCGACTCCCCGACCACTTCGCCAGCCTGGTTAATCCCGTAGCCGTTGCTGTAGGGAGTGCCGGACGAGGCGAGGGTCCCGAGGTCGTTTATTGTGCCGTTGCTATATAGAAAAGCGTGCAGGTTCGTGGTTTCGAGAGTTCCCGCCACTTGTCCGCTATTATTGATGGCGGCTGGAGCCCCTTGGCCTAGATTGCCCAAATCGACGGCGGTGTAGGTCTGGGCAGCTGCTGTATTCGCCAGCAGGATGGCCAATCCCAACAAACTTCCACCAGAAACCCGAGCTTCCTTCATCCTTGAATGATCTCCATCCTTCCGCCGGCTGCCGCTATTCGGACGGAGAGCAGCCATCATAGCAAAGCTTGCTATCCAGGAAATATATTAGGGTCTGGTGCGCTGCCTTTGACTTCCATTCGTTGTACAATTCTCCAATCGGGCTTATGAGTGCCGGCCATCGGGCCTGCCGCCGGCTGGGGAGCTTCGTTTCGGTTTTCGATCGCGAGGATTGCTTGCGTACCTTCCTCCTTGCCATCTTTACGGCTACGGCCGCACAGCATCTCGCGGCCCAGTCCGCGCTGGTTCCGCGGGAGGTGGTCAGTACCAGGTCCTGCGTTGCGCCCGTAGAGTTGCACGCGGCTCCGGTAGAGACCAATCCGGAAATCGTGGCGGCCATCATTGCCGATAATCTCTCCGCCGACGATCTCGCGCAATTCCAGAAGCGGGTGGCGGCGCTTTATTTGCCCGTTGCCAATCGGCCGAAACTTCGCCTGGCGGCGATCTCCGGTGCGGAGGTTGAATTTGCCGGGCCGTTCAAAACCCGGGCCCAGTTGACCGCGGCTTTCACCGCCTTGGCCCATCCGGCGGCCGAGACTGGCGGAGCGGGTGACGCGCTGAAGTTCTACTCCGATTTGGCCGCCGCCATGGCGCAATTTGGCGGCGAGTGGCGGACGTTAATAATCGCCGGCCGCTTTCCGGCGCTCGACCCGGACCTCTCGCCCTACGCCGCGGCGTGGCTGTCCGCGCAATTGCGAACTGCCCGCCTGCGCGTCAGTTACTGGACACCGGATAGCCCGTCGGACATTCTGGATTCCGCCACCGCGGCCGGCGGAGGCCGTTTCAGCGATGACGTCGAATCCCTGGCAAAGACGCCGCCGCAGTGGGAGGTTTCCCTGCCGGAGTCCGTGGCGCCGGGAGGATTTCGCGTCTGTCCGGTGAGCCTGCTCGACGCCGACAGCCAGGTGGTAGTGACGATTCCGGCCATCGCCAAACCTGCCGGCCAAACGCCGCCCGGCCTGGCGGCGTATGCCAGCCTGCGCGAAAAGATCAAATCGCTCGCCGCGATGGTGAAAGATCCGCAACTTCTCGCGGTGCAGGCCGCGCAGGCGGAAGCGGATCTCCACGACGCGCTGGAGATCAGCCCTCGCGAGGAGGAAGCGCTGCGCCTGGGCGCCGCGCTCTACCGGTGGTCGAAGAACGACGCGAAATTGGTATCGATGTTGGTTCCGCTGACGGAATTGGCGCCGGCCGACCCTCAGCTATTCGCGGAATTGGGCCATGTAGAGTTCCGCCTGCGCGAGTGGGATGCGGCCGACAAAGCGCTGCTGCGGGCGCACGGACTGAAGCCTGCCGACCCCGCAGTCGCCGAGGAATTGGCGCGGATTCGCCTCACGCGCGGGGATGACCGCGGCTTTCTCGCGTTTGTCGATGAGAGGTTGGCGGCCGGCTCGGGAACCCAGGAATTGTGGCTGCTGCGCGCCGATGCCGCCCACCGATTGGGAGATTGGGTGCGCAACTCCGAGTCCCTGGAGCGTGCCATCGCCCTCGGCGGCGTCCCGCTGGAGCGCCGCACCGCGCTGGTGGAGATGTACCTGGAGCATCACGCGCCGGATAAGGCGTTGACACACGTGCGTGCCGTGGCCGGTTCTCTGCCGCCCGATGCCGCGGTCCGCGCCCGGTATGCCGGGTTTCTGGATGAGTTGAAACAGCCCGAGGAGGCGCTGGCCGCCTGGAAGCGAACGATCGAGGCCGATCCCAAGCTGGAACTGGCGCACTACCGCGTCGTTCAGTTGCTGGCCGGCGGGAATGCTCCCGCCGAAGCTTTAGAGGCCGCCGATGCCGGCATTGCCGCGGCTCCAAATTCCGCGCGCCTTTATCTGGCGAAGGCCCAAATCCTCGAGGGACAGGACCACTTCTATCAGGCCCGCCAGACGCTGCGCGATGCCGTCGCGGCGGCTCCCGATTCCGCCCTCCTCGCGCGGCTCGCCGAAATGGAAGATGCCGGCGGTGAAAACGCCGCGCGATACTATCGCACCCTCGCCGAAGCAGGCGATAAGACAATGCTCGAGCCCGGGCTCGCCGCCGCTCAGCGCGATGGCGATTGGGAAAATATCGCCTGGTTTCAGGCGAAATTGGGCGTGACCTTCGCCTTGGCGGAGCGGGCGCGCAACGGCACCGTGACCATTCCGGGAGGACTGGCGGCGCTGGCGTTTGTCGCGCACAGCCGGCCATCCTCGCCGGACAAGTTCCTGGTCGAGTTTGCGCGCACCGTGGTGATGAATTATCAGGCCGCGGAAAAAAAGATCGCGCCGGTTTTCACGCAGAGCATCCGCGAACATTTTCAACGAGTCGCCGAGCTTTCCACATTCGGCAAGCCGTCGGGCGGCAAAATCGCGGTTACCATTTCCGCGAAAGACAAGAACAGCCGGAAGAACGCCGAGAAAGTACTCGAATTGCTCGGCTGGAAGTTGCGCACCGTGGGAAAGGGTGTCAAGCTCGATCCCGCTGAGAAAGGCGCGAAAGCCGCTAACCAGGAGACCGCAACCGCGCTGTCAATCGACGAAATCGGCATGCAGGAGGCTTTGGAGGCGGGTAAAACCTTCTCTTTTGCCATTCCCATGGAAACCGCCGACGTCGTGCTCGGCGAAGACGCCTGGCGCGCACAGTTTTATCCCAAGGAACAGCTCCCCGGCGGTATTGTCGAAGCTCTCTCCACCAACATCGATTTTGCCGAGACGTTCGCCGCGCTCGGTCAGATGGATCCCGGCACCGCAACCGCACTGGTCGGCGGGCTTGGCTTGAAGACGCTGGCCGAAAAATATGCCACCTTGCTCTATCAATACTCCTCTTCGATGGCGGTGGAACGCGGCCGGGCGGAAGTGCCGGGCGGCCTGCCTGCCGATGCGATTTGGGCCAAACTGGCGGGCGCCAACCCGTCGCAGCCGGGGCCGTTCTTTCGCGCTCTGCTGGCCAAAGATGAAGGCAAACTGCTGGCCTATTACACCGCGCTCGGGGAACTGGATTTTCGCCATCAAAAGCTGTTTACGCGCACCCCGGCGCGCACCGCGAAGTTCTACGAACTTTTCAAAGAATCGCCCGAAGTCCAAAGGAGCGCGGTCCGGCACCTGAGATCGGGCTCGTTCGTGGAATTCTTGTCGGAAGTGCCGCTCGACGATGATGGCAACGTCGATTTTCCGGGCAGTCCCGAAGTGTGGATGGTGGTCAAAGGCCAATCGCATTCCACCGAACACACCGACAAGCTGCTCAAAAGGCTCAAGCGCGTGGTCGCGCCCGAGATCGAAGACGAGATTCTTCTGCGGCTGGCGCGAACGCGCTACAAAGAATCCTCTGAGTCGCACAGCGAACTCGACAATTTTGTCGCTGTGGTCCGCATCGACCAGCACCGCTCCGTGCCGCTCGACGAGGCTTCGGCCCTCCTGCTGGCACAGCACTTCTCCGAAGATGGCGCCGCGTATCCTTATTTCGCGGTTCTCACCGGGCTCGGCCCAAAGGAATTCCAGCAGTTTTTCGCGTTGGCCGCGGTGCTGCGGCAGTTGTCGCCTGTGGAGCGCGCGGACCAACTGGCTTCCATTGAATCGCTGATTGAGATTGTCTCGATCGCGCGTCAGGCCGGCACGATCGATGAGAAGCAGAGCACCGGCCTATTCGGCAAGATCGTGGAAAGATTCCAAAAAGCCGCCGCTCCTTCCGAGCGTACCGCCGCGTCGCTCGACCTGGTGCGCGATATTCTGGTGTGCGGCAAGAATCCGGCAGCCGATGCCGATTCGGCGCTCGAGAACCTCCTGCTCGGCCCCGATGGCCCAGCCGGCTTCTCCGCGGACGCGGCCGTTCCCCTCCAAAGCCGCCTGGGGCGCTATCGCCAGGTGCTGGACTTGCAGAAAGTGCCTGCGCTGGCGGCGATTTTCGCGCTTTCGGACGCCGTCCGGAACCTCGCCAATGGAAAAGGCAAGGCCGCCGAACAGATTCGGGTGCTGGAATCGCGCGGCCCCGCCATTCCGGTGGTGGATGTGCCCAAGGAAATGGGCGTGAAGGGCAGGGAAAGAGATTTGCTCGAAGCCTTCCAAGGCCGCAAGCTTCTGGACATCGTGAAGCAGTTTCACGAAAAAACCAGCAAGAAAAACGTGAAATTGCAGGATTTGGAAAAGCTTTCCAAGGAATATCTCGACGCCATCGACGTTCCCACGCGTTGGGCTTTGGCCGGCGTCGTTTACGCCTATTACCTCCGGCCCGACGACCTGCTGGTTTCCGAAGACAACCTGCTCCTGCGCAAACACCAGTTTGCCTCCGTGGAACATCTTGTGGGAGCGGAGCACGTTTTCGAGGCGGCCCAACTCGATGCTTCCAGCGAACAGGCGGGCAGCAATTTTCGAGGCGGCTTCGCCACGTTTAGTGATGCCGCCGGTTATGCCGCCGCGGTGAGCGCCAAGCTCGGAGGCGACAACGGACGGATCACCGCGGGCAAGCAGATCACCGCGGTCCGATCGACCAATTGGGATCGGCTGCGCGACGACGACCTTCGCCTCTTCGGCTTGAAAGTGACCGTAGCCAAAGAGTGGATCGTGCGCTCGGCCACCCACCCGGACCTTGCCGGCGGCCTCGGCGAAGACAGCTTCGGCCTTCTATCGCTCACGCGGCGCGCCGAGCTTTTCAGTGCGCTGGCTGACGGCAATTGGCGGTCCGTGTGGAGCGTGGTGACGCTCAGCGACCAATATTTCCTCGCCGGCCGGTACTTGGAGCGATATCCGAAGGACCCCTGGGATTCGCCCGCCACGCGCGCATTGCGCAAGGAATTGGAGCGCAACGACGGTTCGCGCGAGGAGGAACTCGGCGGCGATTTCACCGCCACTTTCGGTTGCAGCCACCCGCACCTTCGCACCGCCATGCCCTACGAAGAGTACGAGAAGGATGTGGCGCCATTCCGTTTAGCGGAAAGAAGCGCCGAATTCAAGCTCTACCTGGCGCGTTACGCGGACAGGGAAGGGATTTCTGCATCGGCGCTGGAAGAGGCTGCCGAACCGGCGGCCCGGCTGGTCCTTAAGCATGTGCAATTGAGCGACGTCCACGACTGGCGGTCTCTTCTCGAGGGTTTCGCGGGTTTTGACGGCAAGGCCTGGAAGGAGGCGGTAGCGGCGCAATGACGAGCAAAATCTTGGCAATGGGCGCGGTCGCGGTGTATGCCTTGTTCGGCCAGGGGGACGTGCTGTTCCGCGCGCAGTCCCGCCTGGTGGAAGTTTATGCCACCATTCGCGATCACAACGGCCGCTATGTGGATGGCTTGCCGCAGACCCGATTTGCGGTCAGTGACAACGGCAGTCCCCAAACCATAGCGGTGTTCGAATCCGACTCGGCGCCGCTTTCCTGCGCGGTCCTGCTCGATACCACCGGGAGCATGGCGGAAGTGTTACCGGCCGTCAAACATTCCGTTATGAATATGATTGATGAATTGGCGGCCGACGATGCCGTGGCCATCTACACGTTCAGCGTGGGGCTGAAGCGCATGCAGGATTTCACTTCCGATAAAGCCGCCGCCAAGCAGGCCGTGCTGCGCAGTCGCGCCTCCGGACAAACCGCGCTGTTCGATGCGATCTCCGAACTGGCGCACGAGATTGAACCGCGAACGGGCAAGAAAGCCATCATCGTTTTCACCGATGGAGACGACAACTCCAGCACCTTGAATGCCCGCGCGGCGGTACAGCGCGCCAAGAAGGCGGGGGTGCCGGTTTACGCGGTCGCCGAAGGCGACGCCCTGAAGAGTGGCGCGCTGCTGAGCGAGATCCGTGAGATTGCCGAGACGACCGGCGCGAAATTTCACCAGGCCCACCATTCCGGCGACATCAATGGAATCTTCAAAGACATTTCCAGCGACCTGGGCCACACTTATCTGCTGGCATACAAGCCCCCGCCGGCTGCCGATCAGAAGTGGCGAACCATCGCGCTCGCGGTTTCGGGGATCAAGGACGCGAAGATTCGAGCCAAGGAAGGTTATTTCCCGGAATGACGCCAAAACGGCACCGCTCCCTTTCGCGCAAGGGAGCGATGCCTCTAGTAATTGCTAAATCCTCAATCCCGGCGGCGGGTTAAATTGCCGACGCTCCCGGCTCCAGGTTCAGGTTTTGCCCGCGGATCACACCCGGCTCGCCAGCGCCCAGCGTAACAATCGGCGCCTGCGCACCCTTCCGCATCTTGCCGAGCCCCAATACGGGGCGCCCATACGCTTCGGCCAGCATCAGCGCGCTCGCCGTGTAGAACGCCACCAGCGACGAGATAATGAAGGCGTACCCGGTCACGACCTGCAGCGCGCCCATCACCCCGGTAAGCCTCGAAATCGCTTCCAGGGCCGACCCCAGGGCGAGGAAGGCCAACACCAAAAAGAGGGAAACATTCTCGGCGAGCGCCGCCCATGCGCAAATGGCGGTAATCGCGGCCAGTACGATGAACCAGTATCCCAGTTCCGAAAAAGCGCCATCTGGTATCCCGGCTCTTCCGAACATGAAGCTCAGCATCCCAAAAGCGATCCAGAACGCGCCCCACATGCCGTGCATGGCCGTTGCCAGGCCGTCACGAGCCTTAAACGCCCACATGCCAGCCAGGAACTGTGCGGCGCCGCCGAACATCAAGGCAAAGGGCCAAAGGTAAACAGAGGAACGATCAGTTCCATACCAGCCAGCGAGATTCGCGGCAATCATAAAGGTAGCACCTGCAAAGCCGTATAACCCGAGGATGGATGGAGCTGCAACCGGCTGTAAGTAAATACGCGCCGGTGTGGTCTCGATAGGTTCACTCATCATAGACATACTCCTATTTCCAATGTAGAACCGATTTTCAGCGGTTAGCTGTACTTATGGAGACAGTTACCGGGCGATCGCATGATAGCAATACGGTAAGTAATCGATTTCATCTAGATACGCCCGTATCTAAGGGCACCGAGCCGTTCAGCTTCTGCCGCCACCGGGAAATGCCTAATCAAAGCAGGGTATTGATCCCTGCGGGATGCCGGCCTGACACTGAAATCAGGGGATTCATCTGGTGCGTGAACTGTGCGACGGGCCGCGGGTGAAAGATGCGGGCCACTCGCCTGCACCGGTCTGGAATGTCCGATTCCGCGACGGAAGCGAGCAGCGCTCCGCCGAAGGACCTCCCCGCTTCACTTTCTGCGTGCCCAGCCGGGGCTTTCTTCGTTGGCTATTCGCTACCGATGTCTACTCCGCCGGGGTCGCGTTCGTTCGCGGAGAGTTCGATGTCGACGGCGATCTGGAAGCCGCCATTCGCCTCAAGGGCTGGTATCCGGGGAGCCGTTTTCGCCGGCGCTTGTTCCGCACGCTGGCCCGCGGACTTTCGATCGTTCAAAAGACTTTCCAGGCGAAGAACGAAAGAAAACGCGAGATCGGCTTTCACTATGACCTTTCGAACCAGTTCTACCGGCTGTTTCTGGATCCACGCCTGGTTTACTCCTGTGCTTACTTTCGCTCCGCCGGGATGACCCTGGAGCAGGCTCAGCTGGCTAAGTTGAACCATATCTGCCGTAAGCTCGATCTTCAGCCCGGGGAACAATTTCTGGATATTGGCTGCGGATGGGGTGGACTCGTGGAACAGGCGATTGTCGAATATGGCGCCGATGCGACCGGCTGTACCCTGAGTCACGCTCAACACGCTTATGCGGCCGGCAGGATCGGCGGCGGCGCGCGTATCCGCGAGTGCGACTTTCGGGACATGCACGGCCGCTATGACAAGATTGCCTCCGTCGGCATGTTCGAACATGTCGGTCTGCGCCGCGCGCCGCAATATTTTCGCAAGATGGCGGAACTGCTGGCGCCGAACGGGCTTTTTCTGAACCACGCCATTGCACGGGCGGAGGGTGTCGACCTCGATGCCGCCAGCCTGTTTGTCGGCCGCTATATATTTCCCGGTGGCCAATTGATACGCCTCCATGAAACCATTCGTGCGGCCGAGGAGTGCGGCTTCGAGGTGTTGGACGTCGAGAACTTACGCCCGCATTATGCCCTGACCTGCCGGATGTGGGGACAACGCTTGCTCGCGAACCGTGAGGCGGCCCTGCGCCTCGTCAGTGAGCCGGTTTATCGCGCCTGGCGTATTTGGCTGGCCGGTTCGGCCCTGAATTTCGAGCAGGGCCTCAGCAGCATTTACCAGGTCCTGATGAGCAAACGCGGAGCTCCGCGGCGGCGGATCACGCGCGACGCGCTGTACCGCGACGCGGCAGGCCAATCGGCGGAGGAAGTCACTGTGGGACAGACTTCAGATTTGACGCCGGCTGACAGGACTTAAAGCAAAACCACGTCAGCCTCGCATCATGCGCTGCTATTGCGTTCCTCCGCGCGCTTCCGAAACCGGGCCTAAACTCCCCACAATCTTCCGGGCCAGGTCCTCGGCGGTGCTCGGCAGGAACGTCAGATGGCCGCTGCAAGTGCCGTTCTTTCCCGGCGCGCTGAATGTGTACCAATTGGGATCGTCGGGGCGGCTGGACACTTTGTCCTGGTAGAAGATTCGCTTGGCGCTGTTTTCGAAGAGCTTCCCCTTGCTGATGTTCAGAACCGTTTGAAGATGTTCCGTGAGGGGAGCGAACGCCTGTCCGGGTTGGCTCGTAACCACCGCCAGCGCAGTCGACGCGTCATGGAATACCGCTGCGCTGCGGCTATCCCCGTAAATCGTCCAATCCGGCGGAACGGCGATTTGGCAGGCATTCTTGGAGTCTTTGACGATCTGCCAGCCGGCCGGCACGGTTTGGGCGGACAGCGGCAGGGCGAAGAGAATCAGAGCGGAAACTATGTATTCTCTCATAGCCCGAGTGTAACGCCGGATACGCGCGGTTACAATCGCGGATTTTTGAAGCATTTCACTGACTTGACGGCCAGCCAGGCTGGCGTCAAAGTTGAATCGGAGGGGTTCTATGGACTCGGCAACTCGCGAGGTGGCTGACCTCACCCCGGAGGAGATGGCCCTCATCGGCGAACTCCTGCGTTCGGAACAGGTTAAGCTTCTGGTTGAGATCCGGCGCACGGATCATCGAGTATTTCGCGACGGGCTCCGTCACCGGCTGACGGTGGTGGAAGGTTTGATGAGTCACTTTACGGAAAGCGTGGCCGGCGCCGGCTGATCGGTCGCCCTCTTACACCCGAAATCGATTCTCCGGCAGTCCCCGCACCTTGCTCCGAAGGGCGAAAAGCCCTCCGGCCAGCCTGTCCCCAGGCGGGGCATCCAGCGAGGCGCTGGTGAGGAATAGAGTAGAAAGGTCTTTGCCGCCAAAGGTGCAACTCGTCACGTTCGGGGTTGGCATTTCGACGACCTCATCGATCGCGCCGGCTGGATCGATGCGCACGACGGCGCTCCCGCCGTAACGGCAGTTCCAGAGGTATCCTTCGCTATCCATCGCCGATCCATCCGGCAGCCCGCGCTCGAAATCGGTGAAGAAGGGCCGTTCGTTGGCGATCGCGCCCGTGGCGTAATCGTAGTCGTAACGGTAAATCGCATTCCGCAGCGAATCGGCGAAATGGAAATGCGTCCGGTCGGGACTCCAGACCACCGTATTCGAGATACCGATGCCGCGCTTCCATTCGCTCACACATCCGCCCGGATCCACGCGATAAAGGATGCCATCCGCCCCGCCGCATTCGCCGGGCGATCCATCCGGAGCGACGTTATTCCGCATGGAGCCCATCCAGAAGGAACCGCGCGGGTCGGGTCGGCCGTCGTTCAGCCGGACGCCAGGCCATCCGGGCAGGTGGAAGCCATGTTCGCGGCGATCGTCGTTCCGCGGCGACCACAGGACGATTTGCGAACCTAAGGCTACCGCCAACGTGCCCTCGCTGTGGGTCAGTGCCAGCGCGGTCACTGGTTCCTCGAAGAACCACGACCGCACCGCGCCGCTCGCGAGCTCCAGCCGGTGGATCAGAAAGCGATTGATATCCGTCCAATACAGCGACCGTTCTTCCGAGTTCCAGACCGGCGCTTCGCCGCACCGGTCGCCGGTGGGAGCAATGCACTCCGCTTCGCCGATGACGATCGCCATGCTATCGGCCGCCTCAGATGCCCGCTTTTGCGCGCCGCGCCAGCTCTTCCAACGATTGATTGGTCGTTGGCCGATGTCCCGGGAGCGGCTTGAGCCGTTCATGAATCGCGTCCAGAATCCAACTCGCCTGCGGGAAGAAAAGAGTCTCCAGTTCCGCCGCGGGGGTAATCCAATTTCGCGAGCCGATGACCACCGGCGGCCCATCCAGTTCGTCGAAGCACAGCTCGGTAAGGGTCGCGGCAACGGTCTGCATCACCGATCCGCGATCGACCGCATCGCAAGCGAGCAGCACTTTGCCGGTCTTCTTTACGCTCTCCACCAGCGGGGCGTAGTCGAGCGGAGTGGCGGCGCGCAGATCGATCACCTCCGCCGACAGTCCATACTTCGATTGCAACTCGCCGGCCGCGGCCATGGCGGTATAGAGCGTGGGTCCGAGCGTAATAATCGTGAGGTCTGTGCCCTGCCGCTTGATGGATGGCTCGCCGAGATCGACTTCGTAATATCCCTCCGGCACACCCGATTCCACGAACATCTCGCCAAAATCGTAGACGCGCTGGCTTTCGAAAAAGACCACCGGATCGGTGCCGGCGAGCGCGGCGTTCATCATGCCTTTGGCGTCGTACGGCGTGACGGGGTAGACCACTTTGAGCCCCGGAATGTGATGCACCAGCGCGGTCCAATCCTGCGAATGCTGCGCGCCGTATTTCGAGCCCACCGAGATCCGCAATACCACCGGCATAGTCAGGCTTCCCGCCGACATCGCCTGCCACTTCGAAAGCTGGTTGAAGATTTCATCGCCGGCGCGGCCCATGAAATCGGCATACATCAGCTCCGCGACCACGCGCCCGCCTTCCATGGCGTACCCGACCGCCGCGCCCACGATCGCCGCTTCCGAGATCGGCGAGTTGAACAGGCGGTGGTAGGGCAGCGCCTCGGTGAGCCCGCGATAAACCGCGAAAGCTCCGCCCCAATCGCGATTTTCTTCCCCGAACGCGATCATCGTGGGGTCGATGGCGAACCGGTAGAGCAAGGCCTCGAAGATGCCATCGCGCACATTGAACGCTTTGATCTTCGGCGTGGGCTTGCCGTCGAACTGCGGCGTGCGGATCTTGCCGCGAATCTGCTCCACGCGCGGATTTTCGGCGGGATTCTGGCGGAATTCGGGCACGCGATCGTCGTACCGCTCCACTCGCTGGTTGGAGAACATCGCTTCGCCTACCAGCTCGGAGGTTACCGCTACGCGCGGGCTGGCATCGAGCGAGGTGGCCAGCTTGAACATGTCGAAAATCGCTGCCTGAATGCGCGCCCGCGCCTCTTCGAGCGCTTCTTCGGTGAGCGCGCCGCTCGTCAGCAGTTTCTGCCGGAACGCGGGGATGGAATCGGCCTGCTGCCACCGCTCGAGCTCTTCCTTCGAACGGTAGCTGGACGCGTCTGAGGGTGAGTGGCCGCTGAAACGGTACGTCACCGTATCGAGCAGCACCGGGCCGCGGCCTTCGGCGAGCAGTTGCTTCTTGCGGCGGAAGGCGTCGATCACCGGCAGCGGGTCGTAGCCGTTCACCCGCTCGGCATGCATTTGTTCCGGGTTTACTCCCGCGCCGATCCGCGCGATGAACTGCACCCCCATCGTCTCGCCCATCGGCTGCCCGCCCATGCCGTAGAAATTGTTCATGCAGTTGAATACGATGGGCAGCCCGCCGCCGAGCGCTTGATCCCAGAGCTGGCGGTATTGATCCATGGCCGAGAAGGTGATGCCTTCCCACACCGGGCCGCACCCGAACGATGCATCGCCGATGTTGGCCACCACGATTCCAGGCTTGCGATTGACCCGCTTGTAAAGCGCCGCGCCCGGCGCGATCGACCCCGATCCGCCCACGATGGCGTTGTTCGGATAAATGCCGAACGGCGTGAAAAACGCGTGCATCGATCCGCCGAGCCCGCGGTTGAATCCCGTTTCGCGCGCGAAGATCTCGCTGTAGGCGCCATACAGAAAGAATCGCTCGGCGAGTCCGCGCACGTCGCCGCCATAGTGTTTCTCCACCGGCCGCAGAATCGCGCCCTCGCGATAGCTTTCCATAATGGTAAGCAATTGCTCGTCGCTCAACTGCCGGATGGCGGAAAATCCCTTGGCCAGAATTTCCCCGTGGCTGCGGTGCGATCCGAAAATGTGATCTTCCGGCGTGAGCGCGAACGCCATCCCGACCGCCGCGGCTTCCTGCCCGATGGAAAGGTGCGCCGGTCCCGCGTGCTGATACGTAAATCCCTGGCACACGCCCTTGGTTTTGATTTCCTGCAGGATGGTTTCAAATTCGCGGATGGCGCACATGTCGCGCCAGATCGCGAGCAGGTCCGCCTGGCAAAAAATCTCCAGCTCTTCGGCGGCCGTGAGCCGGTACGCGTTTATCGGGATCTCGGAAAAGCGAATATTCCCGCTGGCGAACGCTTGTTGCGGCGCGATCAGAATCGATTTTGGCATTCCCCTTCCACACCTTCGATCTTGGTTTTTAATACTTGCAGGAAACGCGCTCCCGGCGCACCATCGATGGCCTGGTGGTCGCAAGTGAGCGAGAACCCGATGGCATCGATGAATTCCACGCGGCCCTCGCGGCGTACCGCCTTCAGTTGGATGGCATTCACGCCGAGAATGGCCACTTGTGGCGGATTGAGCAGCGGCGTGAAACTCTCGATGCCCAGGTTGCCCAGATTGCTGATGGTGAATGTGGCGCCGGTGAGATCGTCGGCGGCGATCGTGCCGGCGTTCGCGCTTTCGGCCAACTCGCGCATGCGCGCGGCCAGCGCCGTCAGGGCCAGCGCGTTAGCCTCGCGGACCACCGGAACCAGCAGCCCCTTCGGCGTGTCGCAGGCGAACCCGAGATGGATTGCAGCGTGCTCCTGAATTTGGCCCTCGATGAATTCGCCGTTCAAAGATGGCACTTCCGCGAGCGCGCGCACCGTGCAGAACGCCACCAGGTGATGGATGTTGACATCCGCCGTGCCGGCCGATGCCTTCAGCCGCGCCCGCATGACGAGCAGGCCCGCGGCGTCGGCGGAGGAGTTCAGCGTATATTGCGCCGTGGTGGCCAGCGATTCCCGCATGCGGCGCGCGATCGTCTCGCGCCGGTGCGAACGTTTCGGCGCCTTCGGCCGCGCCTCATATAACTGGCGGATATCCTCTTCCAGAATGCGCCCACCGGGTCCGCTGCCCGCGATCGCAGCGGGATGAAACTTGTGAACTTCGGCGAACCGCCGCGCTCTCGGGCTCATGCGCACCGGGCCGGTAATCGGCGGAGCGGGCGCGGCAACTGGCTCAGCGGCAACGGCCACCGCCACCGCGGCTGTCGCATGAGCGGACTTCGGGCGGAATGCGTCGGCGCTTTCGCCGTCGTTTCCGACCACGAAGAAATTTGTGAATACCGGCACTACCGCCCCTTCCTCGAAGAATGTGGCGAGCAGTTTGCCGCCCACCGGAGCCGTAACCTCGAACGTCGTCTTATCGGTTTCGATCTCGGCCACGACATCCCCGGCCAAAATGGCATCCCCCGGCCGTTTCAGCCAGCGGCCGATGATGCACTCTTCCACCGAATTGCCAAGCTTCGGAACTTCCACCGGCGTGGCCATCTACCGGTAGTTCTCCATCAGCTTCCAGCCCACCTCGCAGAATTGACCCAGGGTTCTCTGCGTGGCGCCGAACGACATAAACTCGGCGGGCGTCATGCCGTCCGGTTCGTAAGCGCGGACGAATTCCGGCATCTGCCGGAGCCGGTCGATGACATCGTCGGGAACCGGACGATCGATGCGCTCTTCCCGCGCCAGGCTGCCCGTCACGAAGAGTTCCTGGAACGCCGGAGCGATCGACAGGATCAAATCGGCGCCCGCGAGTTCCGTGAGGTGATAATCGCCGCGCAAGGCCGCCACCAGCAGGACCGCTTCGTATCCGCGCTCGCGATAGAGCGCGTAGGCGCGCTTGGTGACTGCCAGCCCCGCCTGCCGGATGTCGCTTTCGCTCGCCGGTGCCTGATTGTCGTGCGCCACTTCACGCAGAAAATCGTCCAGCCGCCCGATCATAATGACGGCGAAACATTTCCCTGGCGCAACTCCAATCGCCTTGGCGCGCGCGATTCCCGCGCGGTGCCGTTCCGCAATCGCCAGAACCTGCGGGACCGTAAAACTCACCGTGGCAGTGACGGTGATGCCTTCCGCCACGCAATCTTCCAGCACATCGAGTCCCGCGCTGGTGGCCGGCAGTTTCACCGCGATGTTCGGCGCCCATTGATGAAAACGCCGCGCCATCGCAATCATGCAATCGCGATCGCCCGCGCGAAGCGGATTCACCTGCGCGCAGACGAGACCCGATTGACCCTTGCTGGCGGCGAATTCAATATTCAGTTCCTCCGCCGTCCGTGTCACCGCGATCCGCATCAGCGCCTCGGCCTTTTGTTCCGGCGGCAATTTTTGCGCCAGGGTTTTCTCGATGTCCAGCGACCACAGGTCGCGATCTTTCACCAGCGCCAGATTCGCGAGAAACGGATTCGTGGTCACTCCGATCGCGCCGCGCTCGAGCCCCAGATGCAGCTCGGAAGCCTCGGCGGAATCGTGCCACCAGCGTGTGGGAGTGTTGGTGATGACCCATTCCAGATAGGTATCGTTGCCCATGATTTCCTGCCAACGGTTATTCTACCGCGCGTGGATGCGGCTATAATCTCTGCATGTCTCAAATTGGATTTATCGGTCTCGGCATCATGGGTAAGCCCATGTCGAAGAATTTGCTCAAGGCCGGACACTCGCTGCTGGTCTTCGACGTCGTTCCCGAGCCGCTGGCGGAAGTGGTCGCAGCCGGCGCCGCGCGCGGCGAATCGTGCGCCGATACCGCGGCGCGGTCGGAAATTATCATTACCATGCTGCCCGATGGTCCGGAAGTGGAGACCGCCGTGCTCGGCCCAGACGGCGTGTTGGAAGGCGCGCGCAAAGGATCGACGGTTGTCGATATGAGTTCCATCAGCCCCATGGTGTCGCAGAAAATCGGCGCCGCATGCGCGGCGAAGGGCGTGGATTTCCTGGACGCGCCGGTGAGCGGCGGCGAACCGAAAGCCATTGACGGCACGCTCGCCATCATGGTGGGCGGTAAGCGCGAAGCGTTCGAAAAGGTACAGCCCATTCTGGCAAAGATGGGATCGAGTGTGACGCTGACGGGCGATATCGGCGCGGGAAACGTCACCAAACTCGCCAACCAGATCATGGTAGCCTGCAATATCGCGGCCATGGGCGAAGCGCTGGTGCTGGCGACGCGCGCCGGCCTCGATCCCGAAGTGGTCTTCAATGCCGTGAAAGGCGGCCTCGCCGGGAGCACCGTGCTGAATGCCAAAGCGCCCATGGTGATCGGACGGAATTTCAAGCCCGGTTTCCGCATCAAGCTCCATCAGAAGGATCTCCGCAACGCGTTGCTCGCCGCGGAGTCGATGAAAGTATCGCTGCCGTTCACCGCCATGGCGCAGCAGATCCTGATGGCGTTGATGAATGGCGGCAAGGGAGAGCTGGACCACTCCGCGATCGTCACGTTTATCGAAGAGATGGCGGGAATCGAAGTGAAGCGGCCCGGCTAAAACGCCGCTCGCGAACGGATCGCTGTGCCTTTGCCGCGTGACTCTTACAACGCCGACGGCACCACTGACATTTCCGAAATTACCGCTCGCGGAGGAAGTTTGGCGGCGGCCAGCACAACTTCCGCGACGTGTTCCGGCACCAGTGCCTGCGCCAGCATTTCCGCCGAGGGCTTTACCGGCCGTTTCTCCAGAATCTCGGTATCCACCAGCCCCGGATTGATCACCGTGGTGCGAATGCCGTTCTCTTTCTCCTCCAGCCGCACCGCGTGCGAAAGCCCGATCATGCCGCGCTTGCTCGCCTGGTAGGCCGCGCCCGAAACGTCGGGCGTGTGGCCGGAGATCGACGAAATGTAAATAATGTGCCCGAAACGCGCCTCGCGCATTGCCGGAAGAAAAGCCTGCGTGGCGTAATAAGCCCCGCTCAAATTGGTGGCGATCAGTTCGTTCCACACCGCCGGACTGAGCCGCTTCATGCTGCGCTCGGGAGTGTTGGTCCCGGTGGCGAACACCAGGATCTGCGCCGGTCCGAACTTCGC
>Ga0335073_10000985_pt1 | contig 37659 bp, 33 predicted proteins | sample Lox_Sample_22_FD_207093 | JGI IMG/M metagenome (GOLD analysis project Ga0335073, IMG submission 207093) | Soil microbial communities from Loxahatchee National Wildlife Refuge, Florida, United States - Lox_Sample_2.2 | ecosystem: Environmental > Terrestrial > Soil > Wetlands | place: USA... | reverse complement strand
AGGAGAGATTTTTCGTCCTCTGACCCCGCCCCGAAATCCGAGATGAGCCATTTGCCCGACCGCCGGGCGCGATACCCTTGTCCTACTGAGGCACCTGCCATCCCGCACCCGCGTTTTCCATCACGACCTGCCCCGGCTGCGGACCCGAAATTGCCTTGGCCATCTCCGGAAACGCCGCGCGCATCTCGTCGGTCTGTACCCACACAGGTATGTCCACCATCTTTGCGTGATAATTCACTGTGCTTTGTAAAAAGCCCCCCTGCTTCACCGGCGACGTGAATCCATCTACGCTCGTCACCTGCCGATGGCCGTAGCAGAACCGCCCTTTCTGTCGCTCGCCAAGCGGAGTCAAGGTGTACCGCTCCACCTTGATCGCCGCTCCGCTCTGTTTAGTCAGCAGTCCCGCGCCCGTCATGGCGTCCAGACGCTTTTGCTCTGCCTTGGCATCGCTGCCCGGGCTCACCTCGTATGGAAAGCGCATCACCGTGGGAAACAGGCACTCATTGTGACCTTCAAAGTAAGCATTCAGCGCTTTTTCAAGCTTCGCGTTCGTTGGCTTCGTATCGGTCGCGCATCCCAGAATCAGGACGACAGCACACCCCGATAGCATCCACGTCTTCCTCATGCCTTTCACTCTTTCTTAGCCGGATTTTCGCAAGCATCTGACTTAAGAAGCGCAGAACGCTAAATCCGCCGCCTGAATGCCCCCGAAGAAATTTCGCTCTTTGGATGAAACGCTCCTGCACCGCCGATCACTAACTCATTGCGGACAGTTCCATCGTAAAAGTTCGCGAGGGATAAAACCCACGAGCGCGCCTCGACGCTCAGCATCCGCACCCTCTGCGGATCCCCTCCCTCGCTTAGCGAGGGGCCAACACCGCGTGAGCCCCTCGCCCCGCCCTACAACCATTCCCTACGATCCGCATCTTCTTCAATAAACGTGAGGAAAGATGAAGATTATTGGGGTCATTTTGATCATTGCCGGCGTCGCCGCCCTCCTTTACGGAGGATTCACCTACACTACCCACAAGAAAGCCGTTGACCTCGGCCCGGTTCAGGTCGACAAGACCGAACACCACTCCGTACCGCTCCCACCGCTCCTCGGAGTCGTCGCCATCATCGGTGGCGGAGCACTCTTCTACTTCGGCGCCAAAGAAGGCAAGTAGACCAGAGCGTCGCTGCAGGCTTACAACTCGCGATACATCACGAACGCGTCCACGTAGCCGAGCTGGGGGTGGCGGAATGCGCCTGGAAGCCGCCCCACAATCTCGAATCCGAAGCTCTGCCACAATCTCACTGCCCGCTCGTTCGTGCTGACAACGAAGTTGAATTGCATTGCCTTGAATCCCCGCTCGCGCGCCCGATCCAGTGAATGTGCGCACATCGCGCGCGCCACCCCTCGGCCCGTTGCCGCCGTAGCCGTCGCATACCCGCAGTTGGCCACGTGGCTGCCGCCGCCCCGCTGATTCGCGCGCAGGTAGTAGGATCCGACCACCTCCTCACCATCTTCTGCTACGAAGACCTCATGCCCCTCTGAAAACCAGTAGGCCAGCGCTTCCTCGCGAGACATCGCATGCGGCAGCGTGTACACGTCACCGGCCCGAATGATCGGCTTGAGGATCGACCAGATGGCATCGCAGTCGTTGCCCCCGGCGGAACGAATGGCAAACATGCTTTTCATCGTGGCATATTCCCGCCACAAGCTGCTCTGACCATGTATGATGGACGCCGCAAATGTAACCGCTTTCCTTTTGGAGCTCGACATGCGCCTTCTCTCCGCTTTCACCTGTGCCGCTGCTCTCCTCGCCATCCCCGCGTTCAGCCAGCAGCTTGCCGCCACCCCGCCGATGGGCTGGAACAGCTGGAACCACTTTGCCGACAAAGTCACCGATGCTGATGTCCGCTCCGCCGCCGACCAACTCGTCAGCACCGGCATGCGCGAGGCGGGATATATCTACGTCAACCTCGACGACACCTGGCAGGGCGAGCGTGACGCGCAGGGAGTCCTCCATCCCAACAGCAAGTTCCCCGACATGAAAGCGCTCGTCGACTATGTCCACTCGAAGGGCCTCAAGTTCGGTATCTACTCCTCACCCGGCCTGAAAACCTGTGGCGGATACGCTGGGAGCTACGGCCATGAAGCCCAGGACGCGAAGATGTACGCCGAGTGGGGCGTTGACTTTCTCAAGTACGACCTCTGCTCCTTCTGGGACAACCTCCACCAGGCTGAGGCCGACCATCCCAACGACCCAAACGCAGCCAAAGACGTCATGATCGCCGCCTACAAGAAAATGGGCGACGCCCTCAAGGCCACCGGCCGCCCCATCCTCTACAGTCTCTGCCAGTACGGAGTCGACCAGCCTTGGAAGTGGGGCCCGAGCGTCGGTGCGCAGATGTGGCGCACCACCGACGACATCGACGACACCTATGGACGCATGGTCATGATCGGCTTCAGCCAGGCCGGCCTGTCGAAATATGCCGGCCCCGGCCATTGGAATGACCCCGATATGCTGGAAGTCGGCAACGGCAAGATGACCACCGACGAGTACCGGACCCACATGGCTCTCTGGGTCATCCTTGCAGCACCGCTGCTCGCCGGCAATGACCTCAGCAAGATGACCGACACCGACAAGAGCATCCTGATGAACAAAGACGCGATCGCCATCGACCAGGACCCGCTCGGCAAGCAGGGGGACCGCCTCTACCAGAGCGCCGATCTCGACGTCTGGACCAAGCCCCTCAGCAACGGACGCGTTGCCGTCGGCCTCTTTAACCGCAGCTGGGGTGAACGCGAGATTTCGGTTGATCTGGCCGACATCGGCTTCAAGAGCGGCGCTAATCTCCGCGACGTCTGGAAGCAGCAGGACCTCGGCCGCCACACCGGCGTCTTCACCAGCACCGTCCCCAGGCACGGAGTGACCCTGCTCATCGTTAGCAAATAAAGGGCAGAATCCAGAATCGCATTCGTCACTCGATCATTGACATGCGCATAGATCTTACCCTTATATGTTTGTATGAAACATATGGGTGCACGAGCCATCGACCGAGAACTCAAAAAGGGAAGTGCCGAGCTTCTGATTCTTTCGCTCATCGAGCATCGCGCCCGCCACGGCTACGAGATCAGCAAGCTGATTGAGGAGCGCTCCGGCGGCGTGCTCAAGTTCAACGTCGCCTCCTTCTATCCGTTGCTCTATCGCCTTGAAGATCGGGGCCTCATCGCCGGTCGCTGGGTCGAGAAGGCTGGCCAGCGCCGCCGCCGCTTCTACCGGCTCACGGCGCAGGGCAGGGAAATGCTCAAGGCCCAGCGCTCCACCTGGCTGAACTTCGTTACCGCCATCCATCGCATCACGGAGGCCGAGAATGCCTGACTGGCCCAAAGCAATCCGATCGGCAATCGCTTCCCTGAACCTCGATCCCGTCCGAGAAGCCGAAGTCGTCGAAGAGCTCAGTCAGCACCTTCGCGATCGCTACGACGAGATGCTCATTCGCGGAACCGACCCGAAACAGGCAGAGCGTACCCTGCGCTCCGAACTGAACGACGGCGCTCTGCTCTCCGGCCTCAAAGCCACGGTACACACCGCATCGCTGCCATTGCCGATCGGAAACAACACAGACGAGCCGCTCCTGGCCGGCATCTGGACCGATCTCCGCCACGGCGCGCGCCTCCTGCGCATGAATCCCGGCTTCGCCATCATCGCCATCATGTCGCTCGCACTGGGTATCGGCGCAAACACCACCATCTTCCAGCTGCTCGATGCGGTACGCATGCGCACGCTGCCGGTAAGGGCCCCGCAGCAGCTCGCTCGAATCAAAATCGTGAATTCTCCCCATTGCTGCCGCGGAAACTTCTACTCGAACAACGCCGACCTCACCGGCAGCCTTTGGAACGGCCTCCGCACCCAGCAGCAGGGATTCTCCCAGGTCGCTGCATGGTCGCCCTTTCGTTACAACCTCGGCCAGGGAGGTGAAGCTCACTACGCCGACGCACTCCTCGTCAGCGGAGACTTCTTCAGCGTGCTCGGCGTCCAGCCGCTCATCGGCCGCCTCATATCACCCTCCGATGACTACAAAGGCTGCGGCGCACAGGCCGTCGTGCTCAGCTATCCGTTCTGGCAGCGCGAATACGGTGGACGTTCCGAGGTTATCGGCAGCAAGCTTACGCTCGATGGCCATCCCTTTCAGATCATCGGTGTCGCGCCGCCCAGCTTTTACGGCATAGAAGTAGGTCGAAACTTCGACGTCGCCGCGCCCCTGTGCAGCCAGCCGATCTTCTCCACCAAGGGCGGCCTCATGGACAGTCCTGACTCCTTCTGGCTCGCTGCCATCGGCCGTCTCAAGCCCGGATGGACCCTCGAACGCGCCTCCGCTCAACTCGACGCCATCGCGCCAGGAATATTTGCCGCATCCGTTCCTCCCGATTACGACGCCATCGCCAGGAAAGATTTCCTGACCTTCCACCTCGGGGCGCTGCCCGCCGCCACCGGCGTTTCCTCGTTGCGCGAAGACTACGAGGACCCCCTGTGGCTCCTTCTCGCACTCTCCGGACTCGTCCTCCTCATCGCTTGCGCCAACCTTGCAAATCTCATGCTCGCCCGAGCCACCGTCCGCCAGCGCGAAATGGCCCTGCGCCTCACCTTGGGAGCATCGCGCTCCCGCCTCATCCGCCAGTTGCTAGCCGAAAGCCTTCTGCTCGCCGCCGTCGGCACAATAGTCGGCGCCATTCTCGCGCAAATACTCAGCCGTGTATTGGTGGCCTTCCTCAGCACCCAGCAAACCCGCATCTTTGTCGAGCTCACGCCCGACTGGCGCGTGCTTGGCTTTGCCGCCGGTCTCGCCATTCTCACCTGCATCCTCTTCGGACTCACTCCTGCCATTCAGGCTTCGCGCACCGAACCCGGCATTGCTCTCAAAGCCGCCGGCCGCGGAGTCACCGCCGGCCGGGAGCGTTTTGTCGTGCGCCGCGCGCTGGTCATCTCCCAGGTCGCGCTGTCCCTCGTGCTCGTGATCGGAGCATTCCTCTTTGCTCAAACCTTCCGCAATCTGGTGGAGATGAGCGCCGGCTTCCAACAGGATCACGTTCTCGTCGCCGACATCGACTACGCCGCTCTAAAGCTCACTCCCGACAGCCAGATGGCATTCAAGCGCGAACTGCTGGAACGCATACGCGCCATCCCCGGAGTCACTTCCGCAGCCGAAGTCCTGGTTGTTCCACTGAGTCACCGGGGATGGGACGACAACATCGATGTCCCCGACGGTCCGCAGCGCAAGGACACCGCTTTTAACCGCGTCAGCCCCGGATATTTCCAGACCATGCAGACGCCCGTTCTTGCAGGCCGCGACTTCACCGCTGCAGATACCCCAAAGTCCCCGCGCGTAGTGATCGTGAACGAAGCTTTCGCCCATAAGTTCTACGCCGGCGCAAATCCCGTCGGAAAAGCCTTCCACGAAGCAGGAGACCCCAAGGCCACTTACCAGATCGTCGGCCTTGTCAAAGACGCGAAATATTACGAGATGCGCGAAGATCCCGTCGCTACCGCCTACGTCTCCTTTACGCAGGCCAATGGACCCGACCCGGAATCCACGCTGATGATCCGCTCTGACGAGCCTCTGCTCCCGCTTATCTCGTCGGTCAAGCAGGCCATCAATGGAATCAATCCGGCGATGGTCCTCAACTTCACCATCCTCAAAACGCAAATCCGCGAAGGCCTTCTCCGCGAGCAGCTCATGGCCATGCTCTCCGGTTTCTTCGGAGCGCTCGCGGCAATCCTCGCTATGGTCGGGCTCTACGGAGTCATCTCCTACATGGTCGTGCAGCGCCGCGGCGAAATCGGCATCCGCATGGCGCTCGGCGCAAGGCGCCGCGACATCCTCACTATGATCCTGCGCGAGGCCGCGATCCTGCTCGGCATCGGACTCGCCGTCGGAACCGTCCTGGCCCTCGCTGCCGGAAATGCCGCCGCCTCCCTCCTTTATGGATTAAAGCCACGCGACCCGCTCACCCTCGCCGCCGCCATAGTCGGAATGATGGTGGTTGCTCTGCTTGCCAGCCTGTTGCCCGCGCGCCGGGCCGCAGCCGTGCACCCCATGGTGGCCCTCCGCGAAGAATAGACCGGGGAATAAGATGGAAATCGGCCACCATGCCGAAGTCTTCCACCGCGAAACATTTCTCGGCGCCGAAATCTCCTGAAGATCCGCGCCTCACTCGCGTCTCCGAAATCGCGCTGGCGCTTCCCGAAACCGTGCGCCAGATCTACGGATCGCACGCCCAGTTCCTCGTGCGCAAGAAGACCTTTGCCTATTTTCTCGACAACCACCACGGAGACGGCATCGTCGGTGTCACCTGCAAGGTCATGCCCGGGGAAAACGACGCTCTCGTCGCTGCCCAGCCGCGTCGCTTTTATCTGCCCGCCTATGTCGCATCAAGAGGTTGGGTCGGTCTCCGCCTCGACCTGGGAAAGATCGACTGGCACGAAGTCCGCGACTTGCTCACCGGCAGCTATCTCCTCACCGCGCCCAAAGCGCTCGCCCGAATAGTGGAAAACCAGGTACCGAACCGGCCTCTTTAGGCATTACCACAGGTCCCCGCTCAGTTACTTCACGGTAAACTTGAAGAGATGAGAATCGGCATTGATTTCGGCACCACTCGTGTAGTCGTGGCCGCCGTCGATCGCGGCAATTACCCCCTGGTGAACTTCGAAGCCGCTGACGGTCAGGTCCACGATTGGTTTCCCTCCGTTGTCGCAGCCAGAGGCAACACCCGCCTCTATGGATGGGACGCCATCGCGGTCCAGGACGACGATACCTGGACCACCGCTCGTTCGCTTAAGCGGCTGCTGCGCACCGCCGGTCCCCACTCCGAACTGCAGCTGGCCGGCCATTCTCTGCCCGTCGCCACGCTCTTGACCGAGATGATGTCGTCCCTGCGGGCTCAGCTTCTCGAGCGTTCGAACCTCGGCGCGGACGCCTCCGAGCCGCTCGAAGCCATGATTGGCGTTCCAGCCAACGCCAACAGCAACCAGCGCTTCCTCACCGAGGAAGCCGCCCACAAGGCCGGCTTCGCTGTCCTCGGAGTCGTCAACGAGCCCTCCGCAGCGGCAATCGAGTTCGCCTACCGCAACAGCGCCGAACGCAAGAGTCGCTCCGGCAGCGCCTTGCTTGTCTACGACCTCGGAGGTGGCACTTTTGACGTCTCTCTCGTCGTCATGGGCGAGACTGAGCATGTCGTTGAAGCCTCGGACGGTATCCCGCACCTCGGCGGCGACGACTTCGACGAGATCCTCGCAGATCTCGTTCTCGAAGCTACCGTTAACGCTTCCGACCTCACGCCCTCCGAGCGTCGCCGTCTTCTCGACGAATGCCGCGAGAAGAAGGAGTCGCTCAATCCCAACACGCGTAAGGTCACCATCGATCTTGAGCGCGTGCGCTCCGGCTGGCAGGAAGTCACCATCCCCGTCGACGCCTATTACGAGCGCTGCCGTCCGCTGATCGAGTCCACCCGCGAAATCGTTGAGAAGCTGCTCGCCTCCAATCCTGACCGTTCTCTTGACACCCTCTACGTCACCGGAGGCGGCTCCGAGCTGCCGCCCGTTGCCCGCATCCTGCGCGAGACCTTCGGCCGCCGTGTGCGCCGCTCGTCCTACATGCGCTCCGCTAGCGCCATTGGACTTGCCATCCGCGCCGGCCTTGCCGCCGACAGCCTCCGCGACCAGTTCAACCGCAACTTCGGTATCTGGCGTGAGGCCGACTACGGCGGAAACATCGTCTTCGATCTGATCTTCCCCCGCGGATCCCGTCTTCCTTCGCCCGGCGACCCTGTCCTGCGCAGTGAACGCGTTTATCAGCCGGCGCACAACATCGGCCACTTCCGCTACCTCGAATGCTCGCAGCTCGACGACCACGGCCAGCCCATCGGCGAAATCACCAACTGGGACCAGATCCGCTTCCCCTTCGATCCGCAGTTGCAGAGCTTCTCTGACCTCGCTGCTCAGCCGGTCCGTCCACTCTCTGGCCCCTATGACCTGAAGGTTCGCGAAGAGTACACCTGCGACGCGAGCGGCAATTTGCGTGTGAAAATCTCCGCGGACCCCGCCGGATATGCCCGCGAGTTCTCCATCGCGCAATCTGCCAGGGGCTAAGCGCGGCGCCTGCCATCGACGCCGAGCCGCGCGCGGGTAGCAGTAGACTTATTGCATGGCAACGCCTCAGGTCGGGCAGCAGCAGTTCAGGCAGAAACCTGACTTCAAGGAGCAGGTCGAAAGGTTCTGGCAGCGCGTGACCGAGGGCATGGAGCTCAGCCAGCTCTGGTCGCAGTTCCGTAGAGACGCGCATTCTAGCTACCGCCTGTATTCTCAGGAAGTCGATCGCACCCGCGTAGAAGGCGTCCCCGACGCCAAGCACTTTCTGCGCATAGTTGGCCAGTTCTTCTGGGCCATCATCGAAAAGCTTACCCCTGCCCGCCGCGTCCTGTTGCTTGTCGCCCTGGTGCTGATCGTCGTGCCCGGCGGCGAATGGACCTGGACCACCCACTCGCATGAAGTGAAGGTCTTTGCCCTCGACTTCCATTTCTATGGCGGCCTTCTCATGTTCGTCTTGTTGATCCTGGAAGTCGGCGATCGCGTCGTCATGAAGCGCGACCTGCAAATCGCCAAGGAGATTCAAGCCTGGCTGCTTCCGGCGGAACCACCCAGTGTTCCGGGCCTCGAGATCGCGTTCACCACCCGTCCCGCCAATACCGTTGCGGGAGACTACTACGACATCTTCGCCCGCCCTTCTGACTCAGGACCCTCTAGCTTCCTGATCGCGGTTGCCGACGTTGCCGGCAAAAGCGTCCCAGCCGCTATGCTCATGGCGACCTTTCAGGCCAGCCTCAAAACCCTCAGCAGCATTCCTGGCTCATTGACTGAGCTGGCTGGCCGCATGAACCGCTACGCCTGCACCAACAGCCAGAAAGGCCGCCGCTTCACCACTGCATTCATCGCCGAGTACGATCCCGCAACGCGCCGCCTGACCTACGTCAACGCGGGACACAACAACCCGATACTGCGCCGCAAATCGGGTGCCATCGAAAGACTGGACGCGGGAGGAATGCCACTCGGCATCATGGAGGAGGTTGCATATCAGTCCGGCGAGCGCATACTTGAGGCGGGCGACTGGCTGGCAGTCTTCACTGACGGAGTCATCGAAGCAGAGAACACCCAGCAGCAGGAGTACGGAGAGATACGCTTCATGACCTTACTGCATTCCGGAGTCATGCTGGCTCCCTCAATGCTGCTCAACAGCATCCTCACCGATCTCGACCGCTTCGTCGGCAACGCACCTCAGCACGACGACGTGACATGCGTGCTGCTGAAAGCCGTCTGAAAGCCCCAGTCAAGGACACTTATCTTCGCTCACCCTTGGCCTGCCCATCCGCTGATAGCCGGGATGGATCCCTCGTGCCAATCCCTGCTGATCGGCGACCTTCTGCAGCAATCCGCAGAGCTCGGAGCGTTCCTCGGCGCTAAGCGCCGTCAGCAGAACATCCTGATGTTCCCGTGCAACCTTGCCAATCCGGTCCAGGATCTCCATGCCGTCCACAGTCAGATGGAGCGAGTAAAGCCGCCGGTCATCCGAATTGGGTTTGCGCTCGACCAGTCCCCGCCGCTCAAGGTTGTCCAGAATCGCTACCAGCCGGCTGGGGTGAATCCTCAGCCGTCCGGAAAGCTCTTGCTGGCTGATTCCCGACGACACGTTCAGCAGCCGCAAAATCCCCGCATCAGGCGGAGTTAGTTCGAGCGCATTTAATCTCTCTGCAAATTTAGACGCGGCATGAGCCCCTAGCTGGGCAAGCAAAAACGCGGGATCTCCTCCGACCGTACCTTTATGAGCCATATTGTGAAGAATATCATTGCATTTCTAATTAATTTATTATATAAATGATTTTACTATGAAACAGTATCCGCGTTTCCGTGGTCCCTCTCTCATCCTGCTCGCAGTTGTCCACATTCTGATCTTCGTGGGCGGTATGGTCGCAGTTGCGGTACTCCGCCACGGCGCTCTCTACGTCAATCCCTTCGCTCCGGCCGAGACCATCAGGGCCTTTGTATCCCAGAACCCGACTGCGGTTCGCATCGTCAATTTCTTCCTGTTCGGGTCCGCCGTGCCCTTCGGCATCTTCGCGGTCACCGCCGTAAGTCGCCTGCGATACCTGGGAATCCGCGCTGCCGGAACCAACATTGCGCTGCTCGGCGGCCTCATCGCCACCATCGCCTTGATCTTCTCCGGTCTGTCTGGCTGGATTCTGTCTTTGCCCGACGTGATCGTGTCCACGCCTCTGGCGAAGGGGCTCACCTTTTTCAGCTTCCTCTTTGGCGGAGCCGCCTATGCTGTGGGCTTCGGACTGCTCGCCGCCGGAGTCTCCGTCACCAGCTTCTTCGCGCGCACCCTTCCACGCTGGCTCGTCGTCCTTGGAATGCTGGTCGCAGTTGCCGGCGAACTCTCCTGGCTCAGCCTGATCGCCTATCCGGCCAACTTTTTCATCCCGATCACGCGCTATGTGGGATTCATCTGGATGGTGCTGGCTGCGGTAATGCTGACAAGGAGTCGTCGCTCGGCGCAGATGCCGCACGCTGCCGAAGCCGCATAGATCGCGGATCGCTCATCGTAGTTGTGAAGGTGTGCCCACCACGACTCTGTGCTGACTCGCACGCGACGCTACTCCTTGACCTCTGACCCTTTCGCCATCAGCGTCCACGTTTGCTTGTCGGCCGAGAACTCCTGCCGGAACTCAATCCTGTTCGGAGCCGTGAACGTATTCACCACCCGGAAATATGTCGTCTTTCCGTTTTCCGTGTTCTCCCACGGATACGTCCACACATTCCCCTCGATCACCAGCTTGCCTCTACCCGCCGCGTCGCCGCCCTGACGGATCGGATATGTCGTGTAGGTCTTGTCTTTGTCGTTGTATGTGAAGACAATCAGCGCCTTCGATTCGCCATTCACAAACTGGTCGCAGACGTAGTATCCGCCGCTCTTCCAGCAGTCATTCCGCAACGTCGAAGACTCTTTTCCCGCCTTGCTGTACGCAGTGTCGAAATGCTCCATCTGCGTCTTCCACGTTCCCGCGTATGCCTGAATTGCGTCGATTCCGGCGCTTTGTGCAAGCCCATCCGCTGCCGTCAAACAAATCGTTATCACCACCAACAGCGCCGCCCAATTTCTCATACGTCCCCCGCTGTGGTTCTTCAGCATCGCAGGTCACATCCCCAAAATTGATCGGCCCCGGAGGCCTTCTCAGCCGATTTGAGTCCAGTCCAGAATGACCTTGCCGGTCTGCCCGGAGATCATCGCGTCAAATCCCGCCTGAAAGTCCCGGTAGCTGAACCGGTGGGTGATAACGGGTGATATATCGACACCCGATTCGATCATCACCGTCATCTTGTACCAGGTCTCGTACATTTCCCGACCGTAGATGCCTTTAATAGTGAGCATGTTGAAAATCACCGCGCGCCAATCGATCGACATCGGCTTCGCGGGAATCCCCAGCATGGCGATCTTCGCACCATGGCTCATATTCGCAACCATCTCCAGCATGGCCACAGGATTGCCCGACATCTCCAGCCCCACATCAAATCCTTCCCGCATGTGGAGTTGCTTCTGCACCTCCGCGAGAGGCGTCTCCTGCGTATTCACAGCAAGAGTCGCGCCCATCTTGCGCGCCAGCTCCAGCCGGAAAGGATTCACGTCCGTGATCACCACATGGCGCGCTCCCGCGTGCCGGACCACGGGAATCGCCATGATGCCGATCGGCCCTGCCCCCGTAATCAGTACATCTTCGCCCAGCACGGGAAACGAAAGAGCCGTGTGCACCGCGTTGCCAAAGGGATCGAAGATAGCTGCAACTTCCTGATTGATGCCCGGATCGTGCCGCCAGATATTGGTCATCGGCAATGCGATCAATTCTGCGAAGGCACCGGGCCGATTCACCCCTACACCCGATGTGTACGCGCACAGATGTCTTCGCCCGGCGAGACAGTTACGGCACCGTCCGCAGGTCACATGGCCTTCACCGCTCACAATGTCGCCGGGATAGAAGTCGTTTACGTTGGACCCGACCTCGACGATCTCTCCCACAAACTCATGCCCGATGGCCATCGGGACAGGAATTGTCTTCTGCGCCCACTCGTCCCATTGGTAGATGTGAACATCGGTTCCGCAGATCCCGGTGCGGCGCACGCGGATCAGCACGTCATTGATGCCGATGGTGGGTTCTTCGATGTCTTCCAGCCAAAGTCCGCGTTCTGCGCGGCTCTTTACTAATGCCTTCATGAATTCCCCAGCCGGGAATTCGTATCGTGCTTTTGAACCATAAGAGCAATCGTAGCAGTGAAGCCCGTGCGGTTGAAAATGCTGCGGTACGTGAGGCGAGGCCTCTGAGGGCTTCCAGCCTTAAAGCAGATCGTGACCGCGCTGAGGGCGCTGGATGATCTCCTGAAGAAGGCCGGAAACCCCTGAAGCTGCCACGCCGCACTAATCGAGGTTCAATATCACTTTTGAGTTGTCCACCACCTTGACCCACCTCGGGTCCGGCGATGCAGCGGCGTCGTATTGATCGTGCCAGTTCCACCACTTGTACGGAGCGGTCTGCGGATAGCCCTCCGGCGAATCCTCCCACTCCTCCTGCCGTCCCAGCGCCGTCATATCGAGGTAGCTCCATGTACTGCCCATCGCCTCATCGCCTCGGTTGTTGACGAAGTAGGTGCGGAACACCTTGTCGCTGTCGCGGATGAACACGTTGTGGCCGTGCCATTCGTCCACGCCGAAGTCCTTATCGAAATCGTCGATGATGGTGTACCACGGCATCTCCCAGCCCATTCGCGCCTTCAGGCGGGCGATGTCCGTCTGCGGCGCGCGCGATGCAAACACCAGCGTGGTGTTGCGGGCGTTCAGATGGGACAGGTGGGCAACCTGATCGGCTCCCAGCGAGCAGCCGCGACAGGCATGGTCGGGCCAGCCGAAAACGCCGGGCTCGAAGAACGCGCGATAGACGATGAGCTGACGGCGCCCCTCGAACAGGTCGAGCAGGCTCATCTTGCCGTCAGGCCCCTCGAACGCATACTGCTTCTCCACCGCCACCCACGGCATCCGCCGGCGCTCGGCGGCCAGCGCGTCACGGGAGCGGGTAAAAGCCTTCTCTTTCACGAGCATCTGCTGGCGCGCAGTCTCCCACTCCTCAGGCGACACGATCGGTGGCGTTTTCATCCTCACTTGGGTTTCTGTGTTTTTTCCCATCTCTCTCTCCTTGTTCTTTGTTAACGTTGCTTTTGCCGCGCAGCTTACCTACGACCAGCGCGGAGATGCTGCCCGTCGAGCCGGTGCCGGCGGCGATCAATGCCACGGTTGCGATACATACCGGACACATGGCTATCTCCTAGTCACTCTCTTCTCTGCAGCCGTGCGAATCCGGGTTATCAGGTCCGTCCAGCCTGCATCCACTCCGCGGTCCCCTTCGCCGATCCAGCCCATCGCCCGATGTACGAACCGGACCTGCGTCAATCCGTTTTCCTCTGTCAGCCGGTACTGGAGATTCGAGACCGCAGGCGTCGACATAAACAGCGGCCCCCAGATCTCCAGCAGCGACGGCGGCTTGATCGCCTGCACGACGCCCCAGAAGTGTCCCGCGTCGTTTCCCAGGTCGCGAAACCAGCGGCCGCCCGGCCAGGCCTCCAGCTTCATCGGCATCGGTTTCTCCGGCGTCGAATTCAACGGCCCCATCTGTTCCAGAATTGTCTCGAACACAATGCCGATCGGCGCCGCAATCTCCTCCTGCTTCACAATCTCGAAAGTCTGAACCGCCTGTTCCTGAATATTCACTGCCATTACTCCTCCTTGTTTCCGCTCTTCGCTCCGCTGTTGCCTGAAATCATCCGCTCCAGAGCCTTTCGCTCCGCCCGCTCCTTGATCTGACTTAATTGATGCGTCCAGTACCGCTCAAACGTCTTCACCCAGTCATGCACCGGCTTCAGCTCGGCTGCATTGAGCCGGTACATCCGGTGCTGGCCGCGCTTGATCACTGACACCACTCCAACCTTGCGCAACACGCCCAGGTGCTTCGAAACCGCCGGCTGCGACATCCGCAATCGCAACACCACATCCTTCACCGCATACTCCCGGCCGTCGGCCAGCACGCCGATCACCTCGCGCCGCCGCGGCTCTGCGATCGCGTTGAAGACATCGGCCGTTGTTGCCGCTCTTGCCATGTTCTAAATATATTCCTATATAGGAATATGTCAAGACGGCACCTTTCAGACGCGACACAATAGACTCGACACATGGCGCTCAAACGGATGGACAACGTAGGAATCGTCGTCGAAGACCTCGGACAGACGATTGATTTCTTTCGAGAACTCGGCCTCGAGCTCGAAGGACGGGCCACGATCGAAGGAGAATGGGCAGGACGTGTGACCGGACTGGCCGATCAGCGCGTGGAGATTGCCATGATGCGCACGCCGGACGGCCACAGCCGTCTCGAGCTGTCCCGCTACCTCACACCGCCTGTGGTCTCAGATCACCGCAACGCCCCGGTGAACGCCCTGGGCTACCTCCGCGTCATGTTCGCCGTCGACGACATCGACGAGACACTTGAGAGACTTCGCAAGCGCGGCGCCCAGCTCGTAGGCGAAGTAGTCCGGTACCAGGACTCGTATCGACTCTGCTACATCCGCGGGCCTGAAGGGCTTCTCATCGGGCTCGCCCAGCAACTCAGCTGAGCGCAATACGAACGCGATGATGTCCAGCAATCAATGTCAGCGAGCACGTCTCACAAAGGGTAAGTTTGCAACGGCGGGGGAGTCCGATGAATAGAAGACCGCACAGGACGCGGGGGCCGGAGAGCTATAGCGTCGAGGGGTCAACCGCAGACAGAGAGCCTACCCAGGCGAGATGTTTTCCACGTGCACCGAGCTGCGGCAATTGGGCAAAGAATCTCTTGTATGCGTCCCCGGCATGGTGAGCTTTCAAGTCTTCGTGCGTCTCCCAAAGCTCTGTCAATGTGAAATGAGTTGGGTCTTCGAGATCAGCAGTGAAGCGATAGATTGAACAGCCCTGTTCCAGTTGTGAGGCTGCCATGGTTTGCAACGCCAGGTTGACAAAGTCCTGTCGTCGATCGGGAAACGCTTCGAATGTCCCTTCAATGAAGATCAATGTCCTTCTCCTCTCGTTCCAGCCGTTAGATCCTCCGGAATCAATCATCCGGTCTTCGGCAGGACGGTCGGCGATCGCATGGTCTGCCTGATCCACGCTCGTGGCCGCTTAAAGCAATTAAGTTGTTCCGGTGAAGCATAACGTTCATTAGTACCCACCAAGTCGGCTTCCTCGTTGATGCTGAAATTGACGATGAGGGCTCCGGCTGGCAATCTGCTTAGTCAATGATTTCTGCAGCTTCTGTCTTCAGGCGCTCAAGGCCACTTCTCATTTGCCGAATCTGGTCGGCTGAGTGGCCCTGCCACTTCGTGACCTCTCCAACCACACGAAGGGGATCGCGGGAGCGATACGACAGCGTTGGATTGCCGGGGAACTTCTTGTCTGTCAAGTTGGGATCATCTACGACCGGTCCCATCGGTTCGACAACGTAAATTCTTTCCGGCCCAGTCCCGACCGCCAATTCCGCACCCCAAATCGCAGCATCGAGTGTGCCCGTGCAATACACCCACGACAAAACCTTCCCCTCTTCGTAATTGCATGGGTAGCCAGTCTCGATGAGGTCTCCGTGCTGAAAGTCTGCGCGACTGCCGTGAAAGAATTGTTGACGAAACCTGCTATCCGTTGTCGAGGACATGGCCTATGGTTCCTCTCTGAAATTGAAGACGTCAAACGAGCCCGGTATAGCGGCTGAAAGCAGTTCCGCTCGCCAGAGCGTACGTCCCGGTGACGTCTTTTTCAGCGCGAATCTTGTGCGCCGATTGACGATGATGGAGCAAACCCGTGTGTTGCGGCAAGCCCATGCCTGCCTGGTAAACTAAAAACAGAAGAGATCGTCCTCTTCGGAATCATTGGAATCGCGATGCTACTCATTGTTCCACCGAAAGATGAGTCAAAGGCTGCCGCGTAGCCTCATCGGCACCAGGTAACCACAAGGCGGCTTCTCGTCCGCAATCCCCCACACTGACCGAAAGCGCGCCTATGTGATCCGATACTAAGCATGGTCTGCGACAAGGAATGTCTGATTCTTCTCCATCGACTTCGTCAATTTCTGAAGATCGGCCTGAGTGAGTTGAACAGGCAGAAAATCTGTCCTGCCCTCCGGATGCACAGCGTCCTTCATCATCCTCTCGTGGTGATACGTTGACACACTCAGCACGCGGCATGGATCTTCACTCTTGTTGAAGAATGAATGAGGCGCGTTGGGCGGCACCACCAGACTCTCCCCGGCTTCACACGCGTCCCACTCAGTGACACCCTGGTCGTTCCAATACCCGATCGACAGATTGCCTTCCAGCACATAGAAAAACTCCGCAAAGGGGTGCCTATGAAGTGGAATACCCATGCCCGGCGCGAACGTACTCTCGAAGATAGAGAATGTGTAGCCCGTGTTTTCTCCCAGGGCCCTCCAGAGCAACTTCATTTGTCCGACATCAAGCGCCGGGCCGCCTGTTTTGTTGTTCTTAATAACGTTGTGATGAATGACTTCTTCAAGTGGTGTGGGGAAGTTTGACATAAAACGATCCTTTCCTAGATCGAAGGTGACGCTCTGATGCGAACGCCAGAGCTTGTGAGTTGCGCAGCTAGCACTCCGCTAGTCCCGTGGGTTTCCACAGTTATCTGTCGCATGAATCGTTACAGGCCTTACACAGCCGATCGGATCGCCTCGATCAGAGAACGTGATCCTCGCGGAGGCCTCGCTATGTGGTCGTCACTGTCACAGCCTGACGTACATACCGGCTGCTTTCCAGTTGCTGCACCATGAAGGCTGCAAGATCGGCGCGCCCTATTTTGTGCGCCTTCTCGCCGCCCTCCGTGCTCAGCACCCTGGCAACTCCGGTCTTCTCGACGTTGGTCAACATCGGCGGCCGCACGAGTGTCCAGTCCAGGTTGCTGGCTTCGATCTCGGCCTCCATGCCCGCCTTGTCTACCAGCAGACCTCGCAGAAACGTCCGCATGAGCAGGTGCTCGTTGAAAAAGCCGGCGTTCTTGAAGCTCTCGCCCGCACCCACCACCGAAATCTTCAGCAGGCGCCGCACGCCATTGCGCCGCATCGCCTCCACAATATTGTGTGACGCGCTCGTTTCCATCGTCGTTACTTTCCACGGCGTCTTGCCGCCCAGCGCGTCGATCACCGCATCCTGTCCGGCGACCGCAACGTTGACCGCGGGGGCGTCCAGCACGTCGCCCGCAAAAACTCTGACGTTCGCCTTCTTGTACTGCGCGGCGCCGCGCACGAAAGCTGTCACCTTATGCCCAGCCGCCAGCGCCTCATTTACCAGCGCCTCCCCGCTCCTGCCCGCTGCTCCGATAACTGGAACTTTCATCGCATCCTCCTTTTGCCTCGTATTTTGGCCGCCCATCCAAATGCGCGACCTGACGATTAGAGTTCATTACTAACCAATGGTTGCAAATTAATCATTGGTGCGTAACCATTGGTTATGAATAAACCTATGGTCGAAAAATTTCCAAAAGAGAGTAAGCTATTGAAGTGACATCCGCATCACCAAGTCGCCGGGTAGAGCGCAAGGAGAGGTTGCGGGGCGAAATCCTTGCAGCTGCCAGCAAAATGTTTGCCGATCGCGGTTACGAAGCCGTGACACTTCGCGAGATTGCCAAAGAGATCGGCTATACGCACGCTGTGATCTACCAGCATTTCCCCGACAAATGGCACATTCTTGCCGAGTTGAGCCGCGAGACAATCGGGCTGCTGATTCAGAACTTCGACGCGATTGCCGCTAAATATCCTTCACCGAAAGAGCGTCTTTTTGCGACTTCGCGCGGCTTGATTCAGTTCTGCACTACCCACCCACAGCAGTTCCGTAACGTCTTCTTCGGACCGGAGAACCGCAACGGCATCCGCGCTGGACAATATATCGACGACATTGGCAGGCCTTTGTTCCAGCGTTTCGTACAGCTCTTTTTCGATGTTGCCAAGGATGAAGGATTGCCAGGTAGAGATGACATAGTGGTAGCCCACACCTGGTGGTACACGATCTTCGGCCTCGCCACGCTCATGGTCATCCAAGGGGTTGTGCCTGAACGGCCTGACCAGACTCTCGTGGTCGAGCAGACGATCGCAACGCTTTGGGCGGGCGTTCAGGCTGTTCCGCGATTACCGAAGAGCGCAGTCTCTAAGCGATCCAGCCGATCCACTGCTACAAAGCACTAACAGCTTCTGTCTACTTAGGAATGGTTGGAGGTATGCCGGTGGAGTGTGAAGATCTGAACGCTCTGCGCTCTGAAGGATTGAGACTGGTCGTCGAAGATGAAACGCAATCAAAGCCTGTGCATGCAAGATACATAGGCCTTGATCGTTTAGGCACCGTGGCATTCAATCAGTAACGCTAAGTCGCCTTGCGCTTGCCAGCGTATGCCTGCTAAGCGTGCTATTCCGCTGTCAATCCTCCCTCCGCAATTTTCTTCTCAAACCATTCATTCCAGGTCGGAGGCACTCGTACAAACTTGGCCGATCCTTTCCCATAGATCGATAAAATAGAAGATGGATACCCGAAGGCTCGCTCAGGCGGGCTTTTTCTATTGTTCGAAGGAGCATGCTGTCGCTCGAGCACCTGAAAGTAGAAGAGGCGCGGGTCTGCGCTCCTTCGAATAACTCCCATCAAAAGAATCGGTTACAGCCTACCCTAATGAAATGAAACGGTTACGCAGCACACCGGACTTGGACGCGCTAACTCTAACCGGGCCAATCGGTTACAGGCGTCTCCAATAGAATGAAACGGTTACGCGGCATGCCGAATAAGTCGACTGGAATGAAACGGTTACGGAAGTCAACGAAAAGGCGGGGGGACGGGGGTGGGACCTACAGGTTCCAAAACGGGAAACGAGAAATGAGGAAGTTAGTGCGGCTGGTTCCGCCATAGCAGCGGAACGTAATACTCCTCCAGATACCAGGAGAGCAGGAAAAGTAGAGTCATCCCCAGCAGCGCCCAGAAGAACAGCCTGACGGGAAGAGTTCTCATCACGGAAGCGTCAATATGCTCGACTGACCGCCCGGCCCATTGGAAGATCAGCCCGCTGGCAAAGCACACGCATCCTGCTACGGCGATCCGCAGCAGGGAGCCGCTTAGCCGCTCCTCCCACCCGGCGCCCGGAACGAAGAACGCACTTGCCAGCAAGGCACAAAGCGACAGGATGCTCATGAAGAAGGAAAGCGCTTTGCCGATCTCGAGAATCACGATCGTGTCCCGCAGCTCCGGAACGCTTAACCCTGAATGCCCTTCAGCGCAGGATAAACCTTCCGGTATGCCTGATACCCCACAGCATACCGCTCCACAGCTCTCGCGTCAGGTTCTATCTGCTGGGCGACTGCAATCCCCGCCTTACACGCTGCCTCGAGATCGGGCCATACTCCTGCCCCCACACCGGCCAGCAGCCCCGCCCCGAACGCCCCGCCCTCTTCGGCAACCAACACATCCGCCGTATAGCCGTAAACCGCGGCCTGGATCTCCCTCCACAGTGGACCGCGTGCCCCGCCACCACCCAGGCGGACGCCTTTCACCGGAATCCCCAACTCGGCAAATAGGGTAAAGGTGTCCTTGAGCGAGTAGGCCACGCCCTCCAGCACCGCCCGCACCAGGTGGGCCCGTGTATGTCCCGCCGTCAGCCCCACGAAGGCTGCCCGCGCTGTCGAGTCGAGGTGCGGAGTCCGCTCGCCCAGCAGGTAAGGAGTCCACAGCAGCCCGTCGCTGCCCGCCGGAACCTGCGCCGCCGCCTCCGTGAGCGTGTCGTAGTCGACGCCCGGAGCGATCGTATCCCGCAGCCAGCGCAGCGACAGCCCCGCCGCCTGCGTCACCCCCATTACGTGCCACCGCCCCGGCACGGCATGGCAGAAGGTGTGCAGCCGCCCCAGTGGATCGCGGGTTGGAGTGGCTGTGGCCGCGAACACCACCCCCGACGTCCCAATCGTGGCCGACACCGACCCGGGCGTCAGGATGCCCATCCCGACAGCCCCGGCCCCCTGGTCCCCGGCTCCCGCCACCACCGGCGTACCCGCCGCCAGCCCGGTATACCCGGCACCCTCTTGCGAAATCTTCGCGCAAACCTCCTGAGATTCAAACAACTCCGGAAGCCAGCTCTCGGGAATCCCTGCAATCCGCGCTACCTCCGACGACCAGCGCCGATGCGCGACATCGAGCAGCAATGTTCCCGACGCCTCCTGCACATCCATCGCGTAGGTTCCCGTCAGCCGATAGCGGACATAATCCTTTGGGCAGAGTACATGCGCGATGCGCGCAAAGATCTCGGGTTCGTGCCTCCTCACCCAGAGCAGCTTGGTCAGCGTAAAGTTGGGGAGCGCAGGATTCGCGGTGAGCTCGATTAGCCTCTCTCTGCCGATCTCGGCGTGCAGCCAGTCGCACTCCTCGCCCGTCCGCTGATCGCACCAGATCAGTGATGGCCGTAGTACCTGGCCCGCCGCATCGAGCATGACCGCCCCGTGCATCTGCCCCGTCAGGCCAACCGCCTCGATGGCCGGCGATCCTCCCGCCTCCATCACCTGGCGTATGGCGGTCTGGGCCGCTCTCCACCAATCCTCGGGATCCTGCTCGGCCCAACCGGGGTGGGGGCTGCGAAACGCCTCATGCTCCACCGCCGCCGAGCCAACAACATAACCGTCTCCACTAATCAAAACTACGCGAGTACCACCGGTGCCGACATCTAGACCCAGAAGCACGCCCAACCCCCAACTAAATCGATATATCGCGTCAACACTGTATCATTCTGCGGCCCTTCTTTGTGAGGCGGTGCAAGAATTGCCCGCGGGACCGCGAGAGTCATCTTGCGCCATCGCATCAAATAGACCTCACTCCCTCAGCGATCTCCGTTGACTTGCGGTATGGTAAATGGTAGCTTACGGTTAGTGGTGACTTAATAATAGTTATGAGCACACTGGAGAGATCTTTTGAAAGCGACGCTCTTTCTTCGTATCGCCTCCGTCCTCGCCCTGATCTTTTGCGGCTTGCATACCGTTGGCGGGGTATTTTCCAAACCGGCTCCGGGTGTTCAAGCTTTCGTTGTCCAGACGATGAAGTCAAATTCTTTCAATGCGATGGGTAGTGTGCGCACGTTTTGGGATTTCAATCTGGGATACGGGCTGATCCTCTCCGTGGTTCTCTTTGTTCACAGCCTGTTGTTTTGGCAGCTTGGATCCCTGGTAAGGACCGACGGACCGCGCCTTCGACCTATACTGGCGCTTATCAGTATTGAATTCGCCGCTCAATCACCTATTGCTGGGCGCTACTTTTTCCTCGGGCCGGCAATCACCTCGGCCCTCATCGCGGCATGTCTTGCCGGCGCATTCTTTAGCGCCCGGGAAAGTCTACCTACGGCATGACTGGAGATATACGCCGCGAGCCATGTTCCTGCCATTCCCCGGACTCTTCCTCTGCCTTAAAAGCGAGAGTCCCACAATCGTGGGACTCTTCCTGATTTAGATGAAATAACACTACTGCAATCTCGACATGATTTCCCGTAGTACCTCTTTGGGAGGTCGAGTCCGGTTCTCAGGCAGCGCTGCCAGAGGTTCGTCGACAAGATTCAGAAGCTCAGTAAAGCTAGGCTTGTGCGTGTCTAAGTAAAACACGCCGGTTAAAACCTCGCCCCGTTCATGAGCTTCCATAAGCGCCTTGACGGCGGTCGTTCGGCTCGTCGGGTCGTAATCCTCGTGCAGTTTGCGCAGGCGTAGGTGTGAACCGTCATGCATGGTCACGTCGTAGGTTGAGCCTGGATCGTACTCGATGGAAATATCCTCAAAGTGGGGAACGAATCCAACTTCGCTGACCGCTTCCTCGTGCTCCTGCATGTACTTGTAGCTCTTTGTCGACCCTTCGTGGTCGTTAAAGGTAACGCACGGCGAAATAACATCGAGCATTACCGTGCCTTGATGCGCGATTGCTGCTTTCAGCATCGCTAGCAGTTGTTTCTTGTCTCCCGAAAACGACCGCCCGACGAAGGTTGCGCCGAGCTGAACGGCCAACGCGCAAGTATCGATGGCTGGAAGGTCATTGATAACCCCGGTTTTGAGTTTTGATCCAAGATCAGCCGTCGCTGAGAACTGGCCCTTGGTCAGGCCGTATACACCGTTGTCCTCGATGATGTAGATCAGCGGAAGATTACGGCGCATAAGGTGGATGAACTGCCCCACTCCGATTGACGCCGTGTCACCGTCGCCCGAGACGCCGAGAGCCTTCATTGTTTTGTTCGCCAGCAATGCTCCTGTCGCTACAGAGGGCATTCGTCCGTGCACGCTGTTGAAGCTGTGTGCGCGCGACAAGAAGTAAGCCGGACTCTTTGACGAGCAGCCGATGCCTGAAAGTTTCATCAGCCGCTCGGGCTGGACGCCCATTTCATAGAGCGCATCGATAATGCGCTCGGAGATTGCGTTGTGCCCGCACCCGGCACAAAGCGTGGTCTTGCCGCCGCGATAATCGATTACTTGCAGGCCAAGGCGATTGACCTTTGGATTCGGTTTTGTAACCGTTGAGGTTGCCATTTAAATCTCCTCCTGCAGAACCAGCGCATCGGTGACCGACCGTGCATCAATCGGAAGGCCGTTGAAGTGCCGAACGCTGCGCAACTTCACTGCATCTTCTGCCGGCAAATCTAGCTTGAGCAAACTCAGTAGTTGCGCATCACGGTTCTGTTCCACGATGTAAATGCGTTCGTGGGCGCCGACGAAATCGTGTACCTCTTGAGTGAAGGGAAACGCACGAATTCGCAGGTAGTCGGTCTCGACTCCGTACTCTTTCTTGAGTTGGTCGCGGCCCTCCATCACAGCGAAATCGGATGTACCAAAGGCAATTAAACCGACTTTTGACTTGTTCGTCTGTACTACAACCGGTTTCGGTACCAACGTCCGGGCGGTTTCAAATTTGCGGTTCAGCCGCTCCATCAAATTCTGATAGTCGCCGGGACGCTCTGTGTACAGCGCCTTTTCATTGTGCCCGCTGCCGCGAGTGAAGTAAGCCGCCTGAGGATGATCTGTTCCGGGCAACGTACGATAGGGAATTGCATCGCCATCGACATCCTGGTAGCGTGCAAATCCGCCCAGGCGTGTTAGATCCTCGGCCGTCAGCACCTTGCCGCGATTTAACGGCTTCTCCGGATAATCGAACGGCTCGGACATCCAGTTGTTCATACCCAGATCGAGGTCCGACAGTACGAAAACGGGGGTCTGCAATTGTTCAGTAAGATCGAACGCGGCCTGGGCAAACTCGAAGCACTCTTTGACGTTACCTGGCAACAGCATTACGTGTTTTGTGTCGCCGTGTGACAGGTAGGCGATTGAGAGCAGGTCGGCCTGCGCTGTGCGTGTCGGCAGGCCGGTCGAAGGACCGACCCGCTGAATATCGAAGATCACTCCTGGCAGCTCTGCAAAATATCCGAGGCCGGCAAACTCCGCCATTAGTGAGATTCCTGGCCCAGAGGTCGCGGTCATCGAACGTGCTCCGGCCCAGCCTGCGCCAAGGACCATGCCAACCGCGGCTAACTCGTCCTCAGCCTGGACAACCGCAAATGTCGCTTTGCCGTCGGGCTCAACGCGGTACTTCTTCAGAAAATCGATCAATTGTTCAACAACCGACGAGGACGGCGTAATGGGGTACCACGTCACAACGGTCACCCCCGCGAACATTGCTCCGAGGGCCGCTGCTGCATTGCCGTCGATAATGATCTTTCCGTCGGTTGCGTGCATACGATCGAGCACGAAGGGATCGCGCTTAGTGAGCGACTCGGTCGCGTAATTGTAGCCGGCCTCGACAGCCGCCCAATTTAAATCCGCCGCCTTTTGTTTCTTCGCGAATTGTCGGCGCAGCGCGGTCTCAACCGCTTTCATGTCGAGCGAGATCAGCTTGGCTACCACGCCGACATAAACCATGTTCTTCACCAGCTTGCGGAGCTTGGCTTCGGCACAAACTGCAGCGGTGATCTTGTCGAAGGGAACCGGGTAACAGATGACATCGTCACGATACTGCTGGAGGTTTTGCGAGTCCTCATAGATGGCAGCCGCCCCGGGCGGTAGAGACAGAATATCTTCCTTCGCCGTTTCGGCGTTCATCGCAACCAGGATGTCGATTTCCTTTTTGCGCGCGACGTATCCATGTTTGCTGGCCCGGATCGTGTACCAAGTCGGTAAGCCTGCAATGTTCGAGGGGAAAAGGTTCTTTCCGCTGACCGGTATGCCCATACCGAAGATGCTGCGTAACAGGACGCTGTTGGCGGACTGCGATCCTGATCCGTTTACTGTTGCTACCTGAATGCTGAAGTCGTTGATAACCGGTTTCTGAGAAGTTCCCGGTGTGTCTGCCTTCTTGCCTGGAGCGGGATGTGCGGCCTCTAGGCCTGCATTGCCCAAGGCAACGTCTCCTGTCGCCATCTGGCGGGATTCCCTTCAAATTGGATATGGAAAGAGGTCAATTTCCTTCCAACTCAGATAATTATAGACATCACGGCAACCATTGGCCGTGATGTCAGACTCAACGGAGTAATTTCCATTCAGGCGGCCGAAATCCGAACCTAAACGGAGAGTCGGTCCTCAATTTTTTAGGTCTGCCATGACTCGCGTCACCTCGTCCTGCCGCTTTCTGTCCAGTGGCAACAGAGGGATGCGCGGACGTCCGCCATAATAGCCGTTAAGATCACATGCGTACTTAATGGCCGAAATGCCAAGCTCGCCACAAACCAGCGTCGAGGCCCCAATCACCCGTTGTTGTTTTTCGCATGCAAGTTTGGAATCCATGTCTTTCCATGCGGTGTAAATCTCCTGGCAGGCTTGCGGGGCGCAAGCGGCCAAAGCCAGCACTCCGCCGGATACGCCTGCCTCTAGTGAGTCCAGCAGAGTATGAGCTGATCCACAGAGGACCTGGAAACCTACTTCCTTTTTGCGTACTGTCTTGACTATAGTTAGCGGCGGCCCGACCGCGATCCCTGCCTTGCCGCCGAGCGTCTCTGCGGAAACGAAGTTTTCGGGAGATGGAACCATTCTTGTCATCATGCGGCTGGTGATGGCGGCAAACGTCTGTGTGACCGAAAATTCGCGGCGAGCTGCATTTTGGGTCGCGGCCATGATTTCAGCAATGCGCTCTAAACTGCCGCTCGAATCCTTCAGCCCGATAATGTTCGGATGTTGAGCCAGCTCGGCGATCACCTCCACGGGTAGATCGTAGTGCGTGAACTTGGGGATGCTGTACAGGACTATGGGGAGCGGGGAGCGATCAGCCAGTGCCCGATAGTAGGTCAGCATCTCTCCGTGGCCCATCTGCTGACCATAGAAGTGCGGCGTGCGTACAAGTACCGCATCATATCGCTGGTCAGCTGCGAAATCCGCCAGGCGAAGCGTCTCGATGAGCGATTCCCTAGCCACTCCCGCAAGTAGTACCTTTTCCGCGGCGGTACTTTCGCGCGCTACGCGTAGAACCTCGCGCGACTCCTCATCGTTCAGCATCACGGCCTCTCCCGTAGAACCAAGCAGAACTAGACCCGCCACTGCGGTTCGCGAATAACGCTCAATATTGTGTTCGAGCTTGCGACTGAAAAGGCGACCGTCCGGATAGAACGGGGTTGTGACGGCAGGAAAAATTCCTTCAAGCAGCATGAGTCCATTGTAAGTGGAACCCTTCTTAGGTCGAAAGCTGCGCCGTTCTTGAGGGGCGCCTCATCGGGTACTAGGAGAGGAGAGATAATTACTGCATTGACGCATCGTGGTGTACCGCGCTCCAACACGACTGGCGATTGAAGGCGGGAAGCCGCTTCGCAAAACGCCTTTCGCACCTTGGCCATCTTTCTTTCAAGAAGAAGTGGCGGCGGCGTCCCAGGTTCTCGAATCAGGAAGAGTTAACTACTGGACAGGGGACGAAGGCCGAAAATTTGAAGCGGAGTTTGCCGCCTCCGTAGGCTGCAAGCACGCCGTTGCGCTCGCCAACGGAACGGTTGCGTTGGAACTCGCTCTGCAGATATTAGGTATCGGCCCGGGCGACGAGGTAATCATTCCCAGCCGGACCTTCATTGCGTCTGCCAGTTGTGTCTTCATGCGCGGTGCCATCCCTGTGGTGGCCGACGTCGACAGGGATTCGCAGACAATGACAGCTGATACCATCCGGGACGTGCTAAGCCCACGAACGCGCGCCATCATTGCGGTTCATCTTGCAGGCTGGCCGTGCGATATGGCCCCGATTTTGGAACTTGCCCGCGAGTGCCGGCTAAAGGTTGTCGAAGACTGTGCGCAAGCGCACGGAGCGATGTACAAAGGACAACCTGTCGGCTCTATGGGGGACGTGAGTGCGTTTTCCTTCTGTCAGGACAAAATCATAAGCACCGGCGGTGAAGGAGGGATGCTGGCGACGAACGACCCTGAGCTTTGGTCGCGCGCGTGGGCCTTCAAGGATCATGGCAAGAATTATGACGCCATTTATAATCGCCACCATCCATCGGGCCATAAGTGGGTGCATGAAAGCGTTGGCACAAACTGGCGAATGACTGAGATGCAGAGCGCAATAGGTCGAGTGCTGCTGCGAAGGCTTCCGCAGTTTGTGCGCCAAAGACAATATCTCGCGGGCATTTTGAGTGAGCGGTTTTCAAAAATTCCCGCCTTACGCACAACCAGGCCGCCCCGTCACGTCACACATTCTTTCTACAAGTACCATGTCTTCCTTAGGCCCGAGCAGCTAAAAGTCGAATGGGATCGACAACGCATCATGGATGCGATCGGCGCCGAAGGCGTGCCATGTTTCGTCGGTGGCTGTAGTGAGATCTATCTAGAGCAAATATTCCCGACTGAACTTCGTCCACCGAAGAGACTTCCCGTCGCAAGGGAACTGGGTGAAACTGCATTGATGTTTCTTGTGCACCCGACGCTCAGCAAGAACGATATGGGAGACACATCCGACGCGGTGGAGAAGGTCTTAGAGCGAGCCATCCGACAATCGACTGACGACCAGCCCGGCGCGATGAAAGAGCTCAGCGATTGAGCGAGGCAGACAGCCGCACCAACAGTCAAGAATGCAAAGTGAGGATGCCCGTCAACGGGATGCGTACCCATGTGCGCCTGTTGTCGAGCTCGTAAAGCAATTCGTATAGAGCCTTCTCCAACAGGTAGGCATCCAGCAACATCTGAGCTTCCGCGGGCGCGGGAATCAGGTGTGGCTTTGTTGCCCTGATGGTATTTCTGTAGGCTCGAAGAAACTCCACCGAAACAGCGTTCTGCCAAGCCTCCGCCCAGAGCTCCGCATTTTTCATTGGGTCTCTCGCTTGCATTTCCAACGCGTGCAATGCCGCATATGCGGCATATCCAAAGGAACGAAGCATCCCGGCCACATCCTTGAGAGGGGACTGCTTGGCACGTCGGGCTGCAAGAGGTTTGGCTGGCTCGCCTTCGAAGTCAAGAATGACGAAGTCATCGTGAGAGTGGAGAATCTGCCCAAGGTGGTAATCACCGTGCACGCGGATGCGTTTGCCAAAGTTCGTGGAAGCCGCAGAGGTGATGGCTTGGGTGCGACCCATGAGGTCATCGCGCCTGCTCAGTACGAGAGCGGCATTGCTGGCGCTCGCACCAGTGAGTCCTGACAGACTCCGGTCCAGTGCGCTGAGCGAAAGAATCAGCTGGTTTTCAATACGACTCGCATCTACGCAGAGATCTCGATGAGCAAAGTCCTCGGCCGCAAAGGCGAGATCGTCAGTTGTCGTCGCCAGTGCCAGGTGCATCTCGGCCGTGCGCTTTCCGAGCAGAGCAGCCGCATCCAGATATTGACCCACGTGTTCGCAAGCCAGCCCGAGAGACGGCTCGTCCGAAAGAAAACTCGCATAGGTGCCGACCGAAGAGGGTGGCGACAGCGTTGCAACCCGCCGATAATAGTCGGCGAGCTGGTTAAGAGTCCACTGCCACCCATCCCCATCATTCTCGACCAGACCCTGCAACATGGCGACAGTGATCGTTTCGCCATTTTTAAGATCGAGCGTGATGTCACCCAGGAACGGCGCAATGCGAGTGAAATGGGCGGTCTCAGTGAGAAAGCGGCCGATCTCCGTATCCGGGTTTTCGCCAGGCTGCAGACGTCGAAAGAGCTTTAGGATTAGTTTGCGTCCGTAAAGGATAGACGTGTTCGATTGCTCAGCCGATCCCGCCCGGGATGGTAGTGGATCGGAACCGCGTGCTTTTGTAAAAGCACTGCTACTATGTCCATGCAGGATGCCGCTTTTGGTCTTGAGCAGTCCGTTTCGCTCAACGAGAGCCAAAATTGTTTGGCGTACATCTTCACACTCGACCGCATCGTGGACGATGGAGGATCGTCCAGGGATCCTGGCCATTGCGATGATCCGGTCCGGGTCGGTGTCTGTTTTCTCCGTCGCATCATCGGCTGTAATGGCAAGCGGGATCTGATAAAGGTCTGTGCTCTCGTCCGTGTAGTTAACCTGAAGGTAGAGAAGAGCAGCATTCAAGCCGGGAAATATAGCCGAATCGAGAACTGAGACCGCTTTGATCTCTTTGGACTTGGCGCCAAACCATCGCTGATGGGGCAGATAAGTTATGAGCCGTTCCTGGAGAGCCGTCAATCCATGGCCTGCCAGAAGATCATCGATGCCGTTCACCTTCAACACCGGATTGGCAATATTATCTGCTTTGCTCACTTGCAATCCTCGGCTGGGACTCGTGGCTCTCGTCCTGTACAACACCCTTGTCTTTTAACTCGATTTAATGGCGAGAACTCGATTACTACCACTCGATTTGGAAGGGCCGCAACTCGTTAGGGTTGCTACTTGGCGCGTTCAAAGAAATCTCGATCGATCAAAACTTCATTTCTCTCGGGTTCTGTTATTACTTTGCTCGTAGTCCACCGGTTGCACCGCGGCCTGTAAGCCAATAAACTTGCGCGGAGCATGAGTGCCTTTCGTTGCAAGGCCTGTGGGATACGAAACTTAAACGTGATTTTGCATAATCAATTCATCAAGAGGTAACCACATGCGAGTCGGCTTATTCACGCGGGAATTCCCTCCTCAGGTTTATGGTGGGGCGGGGGTCCACGTCGATTATCTGAGTAGGGAACTCGCAAAGCAGATCGAAGTGGAGGTGCATTGCTGGGGCCCGCAGCATTTCGACGAGGGCGGCCTGCACGTCCGAGGAGCCGAGCCGTGGACTGAGATCACCAATGGCACAGAAGGCAAGTTTAAAGGGGCTCTCGAAGCATTGAGCCTCAACCTCACGCAGGTAAAGGATCTCCGCGAGATTGACATCGTCCACACCCACACCTGGTATGTATCGATGGCCGGCTATCTGGCAAAGAAGCTCTACGGCATGCCTTTCGTTCTAACCACTCATTCTCTTGAGCCGCTCCGGGCGTGGAAGGCCGAGCAACTCGGCAGCGGATACGCCATGAGCTCCTGGATGGAGCGCACCTCCATCCTCGATGCGGACGCCATCATTGCTGTCTCTGAAGGCACGAAGGCAGATATCTTACGTGCCTATCCCGACGTGCACGCGGCTCGAATTCACGTCATCTATAACGGCATCGACCTCAATGAATATCAGAAGACCTCCGAGACCCGGGCGCTGTTTGACTACGGAGTCGATCCCAGTCTTCCTTACGTCCTGTTTGTCGGTCGCATCACCCGCCAGAAGGGCGTCACTCATCTCGTTGACGCCATCCGCTATCTTCCGCCGGAAACCCAGGTCGTCTTATGTGCCGGAGCGCCCGACACGCCGGAAATTGCTGCTGAGCTGCGCCAGAAAGTGGGTGATGCGCGCAAGGATCATCCGCGTATCATCTGGATCGAAAAGATGGTCACGAAACCGGAAGTGATCCAGCTCTACAGCAATGCCCGTGTCTTCTGCTGCCCTTCAGTCTACGAGCCCTTCGGCATCATCAATCTCGAAGCCATGGCCTGCCGCGCCCCCGTTGTCGCCAGCGCCACCGGAGGCATCAAGGAGGTGGTGGTCGATGGAGAAACAGGCTACCTGGTGCCCTTCGATCAGGATCCGATTACCAGTTTTCCCACAAATCCAGAGAAGTTCGCGCGCGATCTGGCTGCGTCTATCAATGGGCTGCTGAACGACCCGGAAAAATGCCGTCAATTCGGAGATGCAGGCCGGCAGCGCGTTGAAGAGATATTCAGCTGGACGGCGATTGCCCAACAGACCATTCGCCTTTACGAGGAGTTAATCGAGCAGCGGAAGACAGCGGCGCGCAGTTAATGCAAATTTTATGCTGGCTTCGCAGTCTGTGCGATTACCACAAGCTGGCTTTAGCACATCAAACAGAGAACGACTATGACACCCACAAAACCCGACGGACGAAGGCGCGTCATCATTGAAGGCATCTCCCCGGAAATTGATTCCGGACGGTTCCCGGCGAAACGCACCCTGGGCGACCAGGTAGCGGTAGAGGCCGATATCTTCACCGACGGCCACGACTCCATCTCCGCTTCACTTCTTGCCCACCGGGAAGGATTGGACGATTGGACCGAAATACCCATGCGCCCGTTAGAGAATGACCGATGGACAGCCTCCTTTCGCGTCAGCGAGTTGGGCCGCTACGGATTCAAAGTTCAGGGCTGGGTTGACCACTTTGAAACCTGGCGCCGCGATCTCCTCAAGCGCATCAAGGCAGAGAGCGATGCCACAGTCGACTACCTTATCGGTGCCGACCTGATTGCCGAGGCAGCCGCACGGGCATCCAGTGCCGACGCCGACTGGCTTGGTCATCGCGCCTCGGTCTTGCGTACAGAAGCGAATCTCAAGCAACTACGCACCCACGCCACCGATCCCACTCTGCACGAGCTCGTTCGCCGCTATCCTGACAAGCGCTTTGTGACTGAGTCCGATCGCGAGGTCAACATCGTCGTCGATCCGGTTCGTGCCCGCTTCAGCGCCTGGTACGAGTTCTTTCCTCGTTCTACCTCACCCGAAGCCGCCAAGCACGGCACCTTCGCCGACTGCGAAAAGCGCTTGCCATACGTTTCGGAGATGGGCTTCGACGTAATCTACCTGCCCCCCATTCATCCCATCGGCGTCACCTTCCGCAAGGGACGCAACAACTCGCCCGAGGCCCAGTCGGGAGATCTTGGCAGCCCTTGGGCCATCGGTTCAGTAGAGGGCGGCCACAAGAGCATTCATCCGCTGCTGGGCTCCGGGGATGACCTTCGGCGCTTTATCCAAAAGGCCAAGGATCTCGATATCTCCATCGCGCTCGATATTGCCTTCCAAGCCTCCCCAGACCACCCCTACGTTCGCGAGCACGAGGAGTGGTTCCGCAAGCGGCCTGACGGCACCATCCAGTACGCCGAAAACCCTCCCAAGAAGTACCAGGACATCTACCCGTTCGACTTCGAGACGGAGGACTGGACGGGAATGTGGGAGGAGCTGAAAAGCGTATTCCTCCATTGGGTCGACCACGGCGTCACGATTTTCCGTGTCGACAACCCGCACACCAAGGCCTTCTCGTTCTGGGAATGGGTTATCGGGGAGATCAAGCGCGACCACCCCGAGGTGCTCTTCCTGGCTGAGGCCTTCACCCGGCCCAAGATCATGTACCGGCTCGCGAAGCTTGGCTTCAGCCAGTCGTACACCTATTTTCCCTGGCGCAACGCCAAGGCGGAGCTGACTTCCTATCTCACGGAACTCACCCAGACGCCGGTGCGCGAGTTCTTCCGCCCGAACCAATGGCCGAACACGCCGGATATCCTTACCGAGTATTTGCAGATCGGCGGCCGCGCCGTCTTCAGCGTCCGGCTGCTGCTGGCGGCCACTTTGGGCGCTAATTACGGCGTCTACGGCCCAGCGTTCGAGCTCCTGGAATATCGCGCGGTGCGGCACGGCAGCGAGGAGTATCTCGACTCCGAGAAGTACCAGATCCGCGAGTGGGATCTGGACCGGGCGGATAGCCTGCGCCCACTCATGGCGCGAGTTAACACGATTCGCAAGGAGAACGAGGCATTGCAGAGCGACTGGTCGCTCAAGTTCCACTACGCGGACAACGATCAACTGATCTGCTACAGCAAGGAATCGGACGACCGTTCAAATCTCATTCTGACGGTTGTTAATCTCGATCCGCATCACACCCAGGCGGGGTTCGTAACCCTGCCGCTCGACGACCTGCAGATTCCGCCGGATCGGGCTTATGAGGCCGAAGATCTGCTGACGGGAGAGCGCTATCTCTGGCATGGACCGAGAAACTACGTGGAGCTGAATCCGGCGACACGGTCAGGACACATTCTGAAGATCCATCGCAGGCTGAAGGTGGAAACGGACTTCGAGTACTTCTTGTGAGGACCCCCTCCCCCCCGTGAATCCGTAACCGTTTCATTCTAAAGGGGAGGGTCCGTAACCGTTTCATTCTAAAGTAGAAGACTGAGACCCATTGATTCAGAAAGACTTAGATCGTTTCATTTTCGCGAAAGCCGTAAGCGTTTCATTTTAAAGAGCTCGACCGTAACCCGATCATTCGAAAATACTTCATGACGAAGCAATAAGAAGGCCCGACGCGTGAGCAGCCGGGCCTTTTTTGTCTCTAAATCTATTCTAGCCGTTTCGCGGAAATTGTCGGCCAGGAAAGGTGCGGACGCAGCTTGATATCCGGGATAAAGGGTCGGGCTTGTAAACGAGCCTCGTGTCGCCGACCTGAACGGGCTGCAATGATCCTCTTCGGCGCTCGTCTGGCAATCGTTTCTTCCTTATAGTGAATTGCACTGAAGTGAATTGCGAGCCAATTGCGCCTGTGGTGATCGTCACCGAAGAGGAGTGCGTGTGGTCTGTCAGAATTTCATCAGTCTCAGGTTTGCCCTCTGCGTTGTGATCCTTTTTTCAGCCAGCGTTGCTCAAGCGCAGTCGAAGGCGCCCTCGATCATTCCTGCTCCACTTTCGTTCACCAATGAAACGGGCACTTTGAAAGTGTCGAATGGAGCAGTCATTTCTTTTCCGAAGGACGATCCGGACGCTGAATTTGCGGCAGAGTTTCTGGCGGGTATGGTGCAGCGTACGCGAGGAATCAGGCTTACACCGCGCCCCGGGAACGAACAGGCTCCGGTGGCTGCACTGGTCGTGTTTCGTCGCAAACAGGCCGGGGATGAGAGAAAAGACAGTTATGACTTGGAGATTTCGGAAAAGGATATTGAGATCGCAGCAGCAGATCGAGGTGGATTGCTCTATGGCGCGGTGACACTTTGGGGTTTGCTAACTGCGGACGGTGCTCGCGACGGTGATGCCGTATTGGATTGCGTGTCGATTCACGATGCTCCCGAGTTTCCGTGGCGGGGCATCATGCTCGATTCCGCGCGGCACATGCAATCCATCGAATTCATTCGGCAATTGATCGACTGGATGGCACTGCACAAGTTGAACGTGCTCCATTGGCACCTGACAGACGACCAGGGATGGAGGCTCGAAATCAAGCACTACCCGAAGCTGACGGAGATCGGCGGGTGGCGTGAACTTCCGTCCGTAACTGGCAAAACCTTTCGATATGGCGGCTACTACTCTCAGGAACAGGTTCGCGGGCTGGTGGCCTACGCAGCGCAAAGAAATATCACCATTGTGCCGGAGATCGAAATGCCCGGGCATGCTTCGGCGGCCCTGGCGGCATATCCCCAATTCGGATCGTCGGACGCGCATCTGTCGGCGCCAGCGAGTGACTACGGCATCTTTCCGAATCTCTACAACCTGAACGATGAGACGTTCGCCTTTCTCGAAAATGTGCTGACGGAAGTGATGCAGCTATTTCCCAGTACATACATTCATGTAGGAGGGGACGAAGCAGTTAAGGATCAATGGAAGGCCTCGCCGCAGATTCAGGCGCAGATGAAGGCGCTCGGCATCAAGGATGAGGATGAGTTGCAAAGTTACTTCATCAAACGTATCGATGCTTTTCTCACAACGCATGGTCGCAGGACGCTGGGGTGGGATGAGATCTTAGAAGGCGGCCTCGCATCCAATGCAACTGTCATGTCGTGGCGCGGCATGGAAGGCGGTATTTCTGCTGCGAAGCAGGGACATGATGCGGTTCTGACGCCGACGCGTCCGCTCTACTTCAACTATCGGCAGAGCGACGCAGCTGACGAGGCTCCGGGGCGATTTGCGCTCAATACACTCTCCGATGTCTATCACTTCAATACCGCGCCAACGGCACTGAATGCAGGAGAGAGAAAGCACATTCTCGGCGTCCAGGCCAACCTGTGGACCGAATACGTGATCACGGATGACCGTGTGCAATGGATGCTGTTTCCGCGAATGGCAGCGCTCGCGGAGGTAGCGTGGCTGCCTCCTGAGAAGAGAGACTGGAACGGGTTTCTTGAGCGGCTTGTGGCGCAGAAAAAACGTTACGAGGCTCTCGGTATTCGCGATGCACCTAGCGCGTTTCGCGTGCGAAGCACAGAGCATTTGAATTCCGAACAGAATCGGGTTTCGGTGGAACTGCACAATCAAACGGGGTTTGGCGAAATCCGATATACGGTCGATGGGTCGGCTGTTACGGCATCGTCTCCGGTCTACGATAAGCCTTTCGATCTCTCTCTGTCTTCGCGCCTGAGGGCAGCAGCCTTTTACGGTGGCGAGATTCCCGGAAGCGGCATCGATCGGGAACTGGATGCGATCAGCCTGCGCCGGCGATTCAGCGAGGAGCTGAAACTCTGCGTGAACGATCCGTCAATCCAGATGGAACCCGATCCGCCGGTTCCCGGCAGACCAGTGATGTTGGCGAACTACCAGAAGCCGTGCTGGATCTATACCGATGCCGATCTGACGGGAATCAAAGGAATCTCGGCACAGGTTGACTCGCTGCCTTATGTGTTTCACGACAGGCGTAACAGTGCATTGCCGGCGCCGGACAGTTCGAGCAAAGGCGGCGAACTGCAGGTGCGCCTTGACAGCTGCAGCGGGCCGCTCGTGGCGACTCTGTCACTACAACCTGCGATCGGGCATCGTGACGTCACATGGCTGCATTCGCCGCTGCAGGCGCAGCAAGGTACTCACGATCTCTGCTTCAAATTTGCAACGTCGCAGATCAATCCCCTGTGGGTGATCAATCAGGTTCAACTGGAGCCGGGGAAAAGACAGTAGACTCAGATGCTCTTCTCGAGAAGAGAGGCTGAGTTGGTGTCCAAGAACAGGATCAGCTTCGGGTGCTGTTGAAGAATCGACGCCGGGACGGAGGGATTGATGGGGCCTTCGATACTGTCTTTGACCGCCCTGCTTTTTCGCTGATCGGGAGCGACGGCAATGATTTCTCTGGACTTAAGAATCTGCCGGACGGACATGGAAATCGCCTGCTGAGGAACCTCGTCGAGGGTGGTGAACCATCCCTCGTTGACCTGCTGGCGACGACAGCGCGTGTCGAGGTTTACGGCGATATATGGGTCTTCGACCTGGAAGTCGGCCGGGGGGTCATTGAACGCGAGATGGCCGTTCTCTCCGATGCCGATGAAGGCGATGTCCACTGCACGGGAAATGATTTTCATGTTGGCTTCGGCGATCACCTCGCGAGGATCCCGTGCTCCGTTCAGCAAGTAAAACCTACTGATGCCGGCGGGCTGAATCAGCCGGTCGCTGATATATCGGGCAAAACTGGCCGGATGCTCGATATCCAACCCGATGTATTCGTCGAGATGAAAGACTTCCACGCGTGACCAGTCGATGGACCGATCACGTGTGAGGTTCTCAAGGAAGGCAATCTGGGATGTGCCTGTGGCTGCCACGAGCCTCACGGTCCCTTGCAGAGCGAGGAGGGATTGGATGGAAGAAACGGCCAGGCTTGCCGCTGCCTGAGCAAGTTCGAATGGATCAGAGAATATCCGGACCTGCACCTAAAGCCTCCAACCGGCACCGAGCGCCAGTCTAACAACGATTGCCGATTCGAAGGATGAGGACCGGGCAATCACGGCTCGGGTAATATCTAGATTCACATCCGCGGAGCGGGCGCTGGCGCAGTTATTCGCGTTGAGGGTCCGGTCGCTGAAAGAGCCGGTTATCCAGCCAGAATGTCCCGCGTCTTTTACAATCGCTTTCTTCTTTTGATCTCCGGTCTCGGCGGCCTGCTCTACGGCATCGACGTAGGGATCATTGCGGCGGCGCTGCTTTATCTGAGCAAGACCATCGATCTATCCGTCGGCCAGACGTCCATCATTGTCGCGGCAGTGCTGGGCGGCAGCATGGTTTCGTCTCCTCTGGCGGGCGTGCTGGCCGACTGGTACGGGCGCAAGCGGATGATGATCGTGAGCGGACTGATGTTCGTGACCAGCGTGGGCATTATCGTGCTGTCGCAGGGTTTCGTTTCGCTGTTTATCGGTCGACTGTTGCAGGGAATGAGCGGCGGTGTGATTGCCGTAGTCGTGCCGCTTTATCTGGCAGAATGCCTGGGCGCCGATACGCGCGGCCGCGGAACGGCGATTTTTCAGTTCATGCTGACGTTCGGGGTAGTGGTAGCGGCGTTCGTCGGCTGGTTTTTCACGCGCCAGGCGGAAACCGCGATCGCCCATGCGGCGGGGAACGCTGTGCTGATCCATGCGGCACAGAATCACGCATGGCGCGGCATGTTTCTCGCCGTCGTCTACCCGGGCTTGCTCTTCTTTACGGGCGCATTTGCGTTGAGCGAGTCGCCGCGGTGGCTGCGTCGCAAGGGCAGGGCAGAGGATGCCTTGAAGGCGCTGCGCCGGTCGCTGCCTGAGGAAGAGGCTCAGCGCGAAATGGAGGAAATGAGCCTGGTGCAGCAGGCTCCGGGCAAGGAAGCTCACGCCACAGGGGGTGGCTCGCTACTGCAGCGCAAGTATGTCATTCCCTTCGTGCTGGCCTGCGCTGTGCTCTCCCTAAATCAGACAACCGGGATCAACTCGGTGCTGGCTTTCCTGGTCATCATCCTCAAGCAGGCGGGGTTGTCTGCAACCCATGCCACTCAAGGCGACGTGACGGTCAAGGTTCTGAACTGCGTGATGACGCTGGTGGGTGTGGCGCTGGTCGACCGCAAGGGACGGCGGTTTCTGCTGCGCCTGGGAACAGGAGGCATCGTTGTAGCGTTTGCCGCGGGTGCTCTGCTCTTCTGGCATGTCGAATCGCAGGGCATCAACATCAGGGGCAACCTAGTGGCTGCCGAGACAGGGAACACCCTGGTGTTGCCGCTGAGTAACCTGCCGACGAGTTCCAGTGGCCAGCCGATGGTGTTGTCGGTGTTGTATTCCTATGGCAAGGGAAGCCGGATGGAGGCAGTGTCGACGACCGATCCCGAGCCAGAGCTGATCATCCGTCCAGATGAGGAAGAAACGGGTGCGCCGTTGACGATCAGTCACGCGCGCTATGGCCCGGTTCCGCCACCGGCGACCGGATGGCTGATCATGTTTTGCATGGGGCTCTTCATCGCTTGCTATGCGCTGGGGCCCGGAGTGGTGGTGTGGCTGGTGCTGTCGGAACTGATGCCCACCAGAATTCGCTCCACGGGAATGGGAATTGCGCTACTGATGAACCAGGGAGTGTCGACGCTGATCGCCGCTCTATTC